>Ga0315548_1000661_pt1 | contig 31667 bp, 27 predicted proteins | sample SalMarSW160110MG_2_FD_202540 | JGI IMG/M metagenome (GOLD analysis project Ga0315548, IMG submission 202540) | Salt marsh sediment microbial communities from the Plum Island Ecosystem LTER, Massachusetts, United States - Salt Marsh Sediment SW1601-110 ... | reverse complement strand
TTGACGGTTTGCATTTTTTAAATAACCTGGTGTTCAAAAAAACACCGGCATACATTGACACGAAAAAGATAACTATTATCGAAAACAACGGCAGAAACCGCAAAGAGGAAGATTTTTTATGGCTAAATAATCTCCGTATGAACGAATATATCGAATAGATTAACGCATATATCACAAAGGGAATTGTTATCAGCAGTCCCAATTGTAAGGTCGACGAAGGTTTTCGAATGGATAATGTCATTATTATACCGGTCAGGGACGTTATCAGGATACTGATGTATGTATTTATTTTCATAATGTTATAAAACAGTTGGATTTTCCTGCATATTACAATTCAGGGCGTGAAAGAAAGATTTTTTTAATCTTAGTAGTCTTCGAAAGACCGTATCCATTTTGGCCAGGCGTCACTTTGAACGTCACCGGCTTTTGTCCGGGGCCCGGCCGTCTTAAAAGTTAAAATTACTGCTTGAGTATTTCCTTGAGGCGGTCGAATTCGCCGGTCTTCATGTGGTAGCTGTGCTCCTTGTCCGGATATTCGCTTTGGTGGACCTGTTTGCTGTACGCCTTGAATGCTTTGGTTGTCCGGTCGGCCAGGTTATCGTAGCTCTTTGCGAACTTGGGACTACGTCCCTGCGTCGTGCCGAGAATATCCGGCGCAATTAAAACCTGCCCGTCGCAGCCGGGTCCGGAGCCGCAGCTAATGACCGGCACTTCGCTGCGCTGCGTGATAATTTCCGCCACCTCTGCGGCGGTCCCTTCCAGCAGCAGCGAACCTGCCCCGGCTTCAACCATTTGCTTAGCCAGCGATATAAGTTGCGCCGCCATTTCCGCCGTCGTGGCCTCGGCCTTGAATCTGCCTGTCTTGCTGATGTATTGCGGCTTTATACCGATGTGTGCCATGACCGCTATGCCGGCGTCGCTTACCTTTTTGATCACATCCAGTTGCGCGCTGTTCGCCTCGATTTTCACCATCTGCGCCCCCGATTGGGTAACGAATCGGCCGGCGTTTTTAACCGCCTCCGCTGTTGTCACCTGGTAAGATAAAAATGGCATATCGGCGACCAGAAAGACGTTCGGCGCCCCTCGCCGGACCGCTGCGGTTATGGTTACCATAAAATCCATAGTCGCCGCCAGCGTGGAATCGAAGCCGAGCACGAGCTGGGCGGCGGAATCGCCTACGATTATCATTTCAATATCGCTCTGTGAAACAAGCAGGGCGGTTGTGTAATCGTAACAGCTTATTGCGGCTATCCTGCGGTTCTGGTGTTTGGCTTCCAGTAAATCTACTATTGTGATATGGGCGCTCATATTATTGTTTTCCTATTTTAATATTCGCCTAACCTGTATCCGACACGCCTGTTCGTAAAAGAAGTAACAGCCACTCCGTTAAAATATATGAGAACAAGTGTGTTTTTTCAAGCGTAAAGTATATGGATTCCGAGTTGGAATCGGGTGCTTTTTTGGAAAATTAATAAAACTGACTTTTTTTGCCATTAAATGCTTGATTGCTGTTTTAAAAAAAGTATTTTTAGTAAAACTTGTTTTTTTCTTAAAGAAAAACTTGCTCTTTATTCGATTTCTTATATAGAAGAAACATTCGGTTGAGATAAAGAGTTTATAGAGCTATTATCAGCTTTTCATCACCCTCCTCCGAAGCCAGATTCTGTTTATTAGAATCTGGCTTTTTTAAAACCCGCAAGTGTTAAATTCGGCTACTCTTGGCTGTGTCACTCAGGTTAAAATAGGGCAAATAAAAAGGGTCGGTATAATATTCTGAATATAATGAGATAGATATGCCTACCATAAACCGACCAGTTGGGATGGATATATTAAGCAGTAGCATAGAATCAGGAAGAAATTTTTTTGGCCGAGACAACGCGGTCGTTGTTGTGGAAGTCTTTTTCAATTTTTATTTCGGTAAAAATTCCGGTTTGTTCGAGCATTTCTTGAATCGCTGATCCCTGGGCATAGCCGATTTCCAGAATTAAAGCGGCGTCGGATTTCAGGAAACGGTCAACTTTTTCAATGATTCTGCGATAAATATCCATGCCGTCATCTCCGGCCAGCAGTGCCAGGAGAGGTTCGTAATCCTTTACGTTTTTATCGAGCTTTTCATATTCGCTACTGCTTACATAAGGCGGATTGCAGACAATCAAATCGAATTTACCGACGTCTAATTGGGGAATAATCGGATCGAATAAATCTCCGGAAAGCAGTGTGATTTTGTCCTGTAGCCGGTGCTTTTCGACATTTATTGCGGCCACGGCAAGGGCGGCGTCGCAGATATCCGTTGCGATTATGCGGGCGCTCGGATAATTTTTTGCGATTGCTGCTGCGATGCATCCGCTGCCGGTGCATAAATCGCATACAAATTGGATGCTGCTGCGGGTTCGCAGGAATTCGACGGCCCTCTGGACGAGTAACTCGGTCTCCGGCCGGGGAATCATGCAGTCCGGCGTGACATTTATTTCCATCGAATAGAATTCGGTCTTGCCGACGAGATAGGCAATCGGCTCGTGCCCGCCGGCACGTTTGACAAGCTCGCGGAGTCTGCTTAGCTGCTGTTCTGGGACGGGTTTATTGTATTGTGTGTATAATTCGATTCGCTTTAGTCCCAGTACATGAGAGAGCAGCAGTTCGGCGCTTAGCCTCGGCGAATCGACACTTTTTTCGGCCAGGTATTGTGTCACCCAGTTAAGCAGCTTTTGTATCGTCCAGGTTTCCATGAAATGGTTATATCAAATATAGACTTTGTCCATCATTCTCGGGAATGGGATGCACTGCCGGATGTGTTTTTGGTTGGTCAGCCAGGCGACGGTCCTTTCGATACCCAGTCCAAACCCGCCGTGTGGCACCGAGCCGTATTTTCGCAGGTCGAGATACCATTCGTAATTTTCAATATCGAGTCCCTGTTCTTTGATTCGCGCGACAAGCCGGTCGTAATCGTCCTCCCTGACCGAGCCGCCGATTATTTCGCCGAAGCCCGCCGGGGCGAGCGTATCGAAATTCAAAACGACCTGTTCGTTGTCCCTGTCTGTTTTCATATAGAAAGCCTTGGCCTGCTTCGGATAGTGGGTGACAAAGACCGGTTTATCGTGCATCTGCGAGATGATGGTCTCGTCCGAGCCGCCGAGGTCCTTGCCCCAGGTAAATTCGGCGGCCAATTGAGCGTGTTTGGGATTATTTTCGATCTTCGTATCCATCTCGGCGAGGTTGGCGTGCAATTCAATCAGCTCGGCGGCGTTCTTGTCCCTTTGCCACTGCTTGATTTGACCGGCCTGCTGTTTGTCAAGCTCGGCTATTCGCGTTTCCATCTGCTTTTTTTGTTCCTGCATATCCTGTAACTGCCGGGCGAGGAAATCTTTGGCCTTTTCACTTGTTAAAATTTCAACGCACTGTGTATAGGTCAGTCTGTAGAAGGGCGGCGTGATTTTCTCTAATGATGCGATGTCGGCCCCAAGCGTTTCAAGCTGGGATCTATTGTCCTTCAGGACCCGTGCGACTATACTGGAGACGAAATTCTCGGCAAGTTCGAGCAGGCCGTCAAGATCGATAAAGGCCACTTCCGGCTCGACCATCCAGAATTCCGTCAGGTGCCTTCGAGTCTTGCTCTTTTCGGCGCGGAAGGTCGGCCCGAAGCAATAGACCCTGCCGAAGCTCATCGCCGCCGATTCCAGGTGCAACTGGCCTGTCTGGGTCAGGTGCAGGGGGCTGCCGAAATAATCGACCTCGAAGAGCGACTGCTGTTCCTCGCCGGCGATAGCGGTGAAGATGGGAGTATCGATAAGGGTAAAGCCGTTGTCGTTGAAGAATCTGCGAACGGCGTCGATGACCGTGTGCCGGACTTTGCCGATGCACCATTGCAGGTGCGAGCGAAGGTGCAGGTGACGGTTTTTGAGCAGGAAATCTATGCCGTGCGATTTAGGCGTAATGGGGTAGCCTTCCGCCGGGCAGATGACTTTCGCATCGGTGACAGCCAGCTCATGGCCGCCGACGCTTCGTTCATCGGCCCGCACCGTACCGGTAACGGTCAGGGACGATTCCTGCCCGAGATGCCTGAGCTGCTCGAAAAGCTCGTCGGGGACTTTGCCTTTTTCGACGATGCACTGGCATAATCCCGTACCGTCTCGAAGGACTAAAAACTGGATTTTGCCGCTCGCCCGACTGTTGTACAGCCATCCGGCTAAAGTAACTTCCCCGTTTTCATGTTGTGATAAAGAATTGATTGTTGTGTAATTGTTACTCATTGTTGTTTATCCATAATTTTCTATGTTGTCATGCTGAGCCGTAAGGCGAAGCATCTGGCTATCGTTACCGGAGATTCTTCACCTTCGGTTCTCCATATGGAGTCCCAGGGACAGAATGACATTTTAAGTTTAGTTTATTCCGGCCAAATATTTATCTTTTCTCCATATAACGAAAAACGTTCACCATGATTTTCGTATTCTAACGGATTACCGGTGACAGGGTCAAGGAAAGCTTTTACTATTGAGGCCAGATATTAATCAATTTGCCATATAATGAAAATCGCTCACCGTGGTTTTCGTAATCGAATTCTCCCCCGGCCGGGCTTTTTCCTCTCCTGTTTTTGTTCTCCCATCATTCTATCTCTTTTCTTTCTCCAACGGATTATTCCGTGGTTGAATTTTTGTTATTTATTTGAGGGATTTGCAACGGCCAGATGGCCCTGTCATCGGCGCCGTTTTTGTCGCTTCCGCCCTCATCGATATTATTTCGGCCCTTGCTGTACAGGGTAAAACCATCATCGGTAAGTTTATAGACAAAGGGGCCGTTATTCTGCGGATCGATGAGGATATCTTCCGCTATTGAAGGTTTAATTTCTTTGAGGCTTTCAGGCCAGCGGCCGGTTTGATTCCTGTATCGTCGAAGGGCAATCAGGATAAAGTTTGCCCTGCGATCCGCAAGCAGTCGCGTATAACTTTCATTAAGTTCATCGATTTTAGCCTGCTGATTCTTCCTTTTTTCCCACCATTCTTTCAATTTATACCGCCAACCGGGATTGGGATATGTGTGCGGCAGCATCTGTACATAGAGTTTTTCGACAGTTAGCAGGTTATCCCAATCTTTTGTCCATTCGTCGATTGGTTGTGCCGTGGCCGTTTCTATGGACCGCAGATTCTCGTCGGTCAAGTCGCTTTCCACTATGCAGGTTCGCATTCTTCTTAGTGACATTGACTCGATGTAAATACCGATTAAAAAATCCAGGGAGAACGGCTGCCGGCGGTTGTGCCTGCCCATGCGAATTAAACAGAAGCATTTTTCGAGAGCCTTATCGATTCGGTCTTCGGCGATGTCGTTGTTCGCAGAACGGACAAGAAAAAACGTCCATGTTCGCATCGCTTCCAATCTTTGAGAGTGTAAACCCTTGCCTTTGGGAAAATCGGTTATCGGGAAACGGCATTGTTTGATTTTTGAAGCTCTGATTAGATCATCGATAATATCTTCTCGTTCCTCGAACCACCCGGCAAGTTCGGGATAATCTTCGCCTGACCATGGCCTTGCCAGTGTTACATCTTCGATGGATTCGTCCGGGAAGTCGTATTTTAGCAGGTCGCTGTCATATAGGGGCAGTTTATTATATAAGGTCGCTGCGTTTTCGGCTTCGGGTATGGCGCGGGCCGCTTCGATGGTGGTAAGCTTTTCATAAGCAGATTCATAAAAGATAAAAAACCATAAAAGCACGCAGCAGGCGAATGCAAAGACGATAGTAGGGATTGGCCCGAAAAGCCTTTTGTTGCGTTTTGTTTTTACTTGCTTTTGATTGTCCCGGCCTTGCTCGGCCATTATGCTCTCCTATCTCTCCCACAGAATAAGACGTCTGAGAGTGTAGTTTTCTTCAAATTTTTTCCGCAAATAGATTATAAACCCAGTTTTTCGCGCAGGGAGATCAGGAATTCGTATTATCCTGTTCGGGGAGTTCCAACAGGCGAACATCCTCCAAATCAACTTCTCGTCCGGAAGCCCGCTTGGCATTGATGAGGTCTTCTCTGGATAGAATGAAGAAGTCCTGTCCCTGGTAGGTTATATTCCTGCGACGGAGCCAGGCATCTTGAAAAGATACGCCGGGAGTCCGGGTTTGCACGTCAATCCTTACCCGGTCATTGAAAATGGTGATTTCATGGGCTATGATATCCTGAGCATTTGTTATAGTGGCTGTGCCGAATCCGGCTTCTTCCAAAGCCGTAAGAAGTCTCTGAGCGTTTTCAACAGTAGGTTCAATCAGGATATCCAAATCGAATGTAGCGCGGGGAACTCCGTACAGGACGGAGGCAACTCCGCCGATAACCAGGTATTTCACCTCATGTTGCTGAAAGAATTTGAATACGTCCTGCAATCGGTTGAGCATGATTTCGATCCTTCAGGTCGGGATTGACCGACAGGGCAAGGTCCGTAAAGTTACAGAACACTTCCATACGCTCGGTCATGGAAAGAGACCGGAACCATCGGGTTTTGGCCTCTATCGACTCTTGCTCTCTATCGTGGCGAATCGTGAATGTCATATACAATATATTATCAGATTGTAGCGTGATTTACAAATTCATTTTTTCGCGCAGGTGGGCGAGGATTTTGTCCGTGGAGATTCTTACCTGCTCCATCGAATCGCGGTCGCGGACGGTGACGGTGTTGTCCTGCAAAGTCTGGCCGTCCACGGTGATGCAGAAGGGTGTGCCGGCCTCATCCTGCCTGCGGTAGCGCCGCCCGACCGCGCCTTTTTCGTCGTAGTAGCAGTTAAAATATTTTTTCAACTCGTTATAGATATTTCGTGCTATATCCGGCATGCCTTCTTTTTTTACTAACGGGAAGATTGCAGCCTTTACCGGGGCTAAGGCCGGGCTGAACCGCAGCAGGTTTCTTGTCTCGCCCCGGACCTCTTCCTCGTCGTATGCATCGACTAAAAATGCCAGAGCGCTTCTATCGATGCCGGCGCTCGGTTCGATCACATACGGGATATAGCGTTCCTTTTTCTGTTCGTCGAAATAGGACAGCGGGCCTTTGTGATAATCTTCGGCTTCATCGGATAATTGAATTTTTGAAAGGTCTCGGTCGTTCTCGTACCATTTATTGAGCGTTCTCATGCCTCGCTGATGCTGTCGCAGGTCGTAATCGGTACGGTTTGCAATGCCCTCTAATTCCTGCCAGTCGCCGGAGCCGAACGGAAATTTGTACTCGACGTCCACACAGCCTTTGGCGTAATGGGCCAGCTCGTCCGGGTCGTGCTCGCGGAACCGCAGGTTTTCCTTTTTCATACCAAGTTCGAGATACCAGTTGAATCGAGCTTCTTTCCAGTGCTCGAACCACTGTTCGTCAGTGCCCGGCTCGCAGAAAAATTCCAGCTCGGCCTGCTCGAATTCGCGGGTACGGAAGATGAATGCCTTGGTAGTGACTTCGTTGCGGAAGCTCTTGCCTATCTGTGCGATACCGAACGGGATTTTTACCCTGTTGGTATCGAGCACGTTCCTGAAATTGGCAAAGATTCCCTGAGCGGTTTCCGGCCGAAGCTGTATAGTCATGGAGTCGTCGATATTTGCGCCCATTTTCGTCTCGAACATTAATTTAAACGGCATCGGCTCGGTAAACTGCCCGACGGTGCCGCAGGACGGGCAGACTTTATTACTCAGATCGTGGGCCTGGGCCATCGCCGCATCGATGGCGATATGTTCGGTATGTTCATCGGCCTGTTCGGAGGTTTTGTCTTGAAGGTGGTCCACGCGGGTGCGGGTATTGCACTTTTTGCATTCGGCTATCAAATCGGCGAACTTGTCGGCGTGACCGCTGGATTTCCAGACCATCGGGTGCATCAGGATACTGCAGTCAAGGCCGACGACGTCATCTCGCATCTGGACTACGTTTTTCCACCAGGCTTTTTTAACGTTGTTTTTCAGCTCGACGCCGAGCGGGCCGTAATCGTAACAGCTTGCCAGTCCGCCGTAGATTTCACTGGACTGGAAAATAAATCCCCTTCGCTTGCATAGGCTGACAATGTCGTCGAGTTTGGTAATTTTTGCCATAGTTCGATTCCTATAAGTAAAGCTAAAGTTTATATTCTAAAACCAGTATTATATTGATAAATTCACTAATTACAAGGATTATGAACCACCTGTTGACAGGTTAAGTTGTTGAATCTATACTCATGGCTCGATGCAGAATACTTATCGAACATCGGGAAACGGATTGTTATGAGCCATGAAACAATTGCTATTTTGAATTTCGGCAGTCAGTACAGCCAGCTAATCGCACGGCGGGTCCGCGAGCAGAACGTGTATTCGAGCATATATCGGCCGGACGTGACTGCCGAAGAATTATTGAAATTGAATCTAAAAGGTTTGATTCTCTCGGGCGGCCCGGCGAGCGTCTATGACGAAGATGCCCCGGAATGTGACCCGAAAATACTCGATTTGGGTGTCCCTGTCCTGGGGATTTGCTACGGAATGCAGTTGGCCTGCCGGATTTTGGGGGCGAAAATCTTACCGGCCGAAAGCCGGGAGTACGGGCGGACGAGCCTGTCGATTATCGACAGGAAAGATTTGTTTGCAAACCTGCCCGATTCGATTACTGCCTGGGCCAGCCACGGCGACCAGGTTGATAAGTTAAGTGACGACTTCAAAATATTGGCGACTACGGAGAGCTGTCCCTTCGCCGCCGTCAGGCACAAGACGAAGAAGTTCTTCGGTGTCCAGTTCCATCCGGAAGTCTCGCATACGCCGAAAGGCTCGATTATCCTGAAGAATTTTCTTTACGATATCTGCGGCTGCATCGGCGACTGGAAGATGAGCGATTTTGTGGCCGAATCCATTGAAACGGTTCGCAACCGGGCAGGCGACGCCAAGGTGATTTGCGGCTTGAGCGGGGGGGTGGATTCGTCCGTCGTGGCTTCGCTGGTCCATAAAGCGATAGGTGACCAGCTTATCTGCATCTTTGTTGACAACGGCCTTTTGCGTAAAAACGAATCCGAAAATGTCGTCTCGACTTTCCGCAACCATTTCCACATGGACCTGCGGGTTGTGGATTGGTCGAAACAGTTTCTAACTAAGTTAAAAGGTGTCACTGAGCCTCAGCAGAAGCGCATCATTATCGGCTCGGAATTTATCGAGGCATTTAAATCGGAGGCGGAAAAGATTCCCAACGCCAAATTCCTCGCCCAGGGGACATTATATCCCGATGTCATCGAATCGGGTGCACAGGCGTCCGCGGCATCGGCCTCTAAAGACCTGACCGCTGGTGCTGCGAATATCAAGCTGCATCATAACGTCGGGGGGCTGCCGGCCGAATTAGGCTTTGAGCTGATTGAGCCTTTGCGGGATTTGTTCAAGGACGAGGTGCGTGTCGTCGGCGAGTATCTCGGCCTGCCCGAAGATGTTGTCTGGCGGCATCCGTTCCCCGGGCCAGGCCTGGCCGTTAGGATTGTCGGCGAAATTACCCCCGAGAGACTGGAAATTCTGCGGGCCGCCGATGAAATTGTAATCGATGAAATCAAATCGGCCGGTTTGTATCGCAGGATATCGCAGGCCTTAGCAGTCCTTCTGCCTGTCTCGACGGTCGGCGTGATGGGTGACGAGCGCAGCTACGAGGCCGTGATTGCTGTGCGGGCGGTGGAGACCGCCGACTTTATGACCGCCGATTTCTCGCGAATCCCACACGAGGTCCTGGGCACCATCGCCAACAGAATTATCAACGAGGTTCGCGGCGTAAACCGCGTCGTCTATGACATCTCCAGCAAACCACCGGCTACAATCGAATGGGAATGACGACCGACAATGCGCCGTCGTCATCCCGAGCGAAGTCGAGGGATCTTCTATAAACAAAATATGAATAAATTATGTTATTATTCGAAGATTGCTTCACTGTGTTCGCAATGACATGCTTTGATGTTTGTCCTGAGATAATCAATAAATGTTTGAGGTAATTCAAGACTCGGAACTCGTGACTCAACCGACGATTTATCCCATCCACTCTCGTTCACTTCTTTCACTTCTTAGCTGACACACGTCACAATTTAGGGTAATTTGCCGGACAAAAGAAACTCAATTAATCCGTATAAACCAAAAATAATAATCACAGCCCCAAAAGCTAATTCAAACCACTTATTAAATAAATCAAATTTTGTTAGCGGTTTGAATATTAACAATAATAGACCGACGGCGAAGGCGAAAGAAATGGCGAATATATCTCTGGCTTTGCTACCCATTAAGGTGATAATAAACATTACAATCATCACAGGCACTCCCCCTATGAGAAAACCAACAATGGGATTGAGCCAGTTTATTTTCAAATGTTTTTCCTGGAGTAAGCCCCTGTTTGATGTTCTTTCCTTTAACAGATTGGCCATATCTTCCATTTCCCTGAATCCGGAAAGATATCTTGTTCTTTTCGGGTTTTTAAGAGATAGTTTGATAACAGTTACATTTCCGTTTTTCTTTTCAATCACTTTAATTCTGGTGATATCATCCCACATGAAAATTTGCTGTTTTTTGCCGCACTGTCTGACAAGTTTATCCTCATATATGAGCACTTTAAGTTTGCGTAGTCTTCGATTAATCAGGAGTGGTTCGACCAGAAAAATAATCCCTAATAATAAAAGTGTTCTACCTGTGACAATTAAAGTCTTCTCTATTCTAAGATTAGAAAAATATAAAGCGAAAATGACAAGGAAAACAGCCATGAGACAAAATAAAATCAAAAAAATCCGGTCTAACTGTTTAATAACGGTTTCTGAATAACCAAATTCTCTCATCGTGTCCTCTGAATCAATAAGTTTTTGAAAAGTTTATAATTTAGATGTAGGGTATAAAGGTTTGCACCATTTCATTTATTATCGAACTTTTGCTCACTTCGTTCACTCAGCGGTTGTCACCCGTCGCAAGCAGACCCAAACTCAAAACGGTGATTGCCTTTTCCCGATGGTATTGTTCATTTTCCATCTCAAACCTCTCCTTTTCGGCATATTTCTATCTGCGATATTCATTGGTGACAATACTGATATAATGTCACAGAGTATGATATTGTAATAGAGAGCAGACATACCATGACTATAATCAGCTTTTTGATACTTTCCGGGGTTTGTCTGAACGATTTGAATCGGGAGATGATTAGAGTCAGAACACCGCAAACGATTAACATTTCCAAGATTACAACTAACTTTGAAATGAGATCGGGTGGAGTAATGATTGAGGCGGCAATTAGAAATATTAATCCGACTGCCAGTATCGTTGAAATTTTCATGAGCCTTTTCTCCGAATTATGGTTTGATACTCCGTACACACTACTTCACTATAAAAAGCCGAATCCCGGGTGCTCGCTTAATAAGCGACAAATATAATCTGATTAAGCGGAATTTGCAAGAGAAATTAAGCGGATTAGTTGATCAGTGGTGCCGTCATCGTGACTCTGCACCCATGGCCGGGCTTAGAATCAATCTCAAGATGTCCCCCCAGCTCTTCCAATCGTGTGGCAATACCAAGATGACCGAACCCCCGTTGTCCGGCCCCCCTTTGATTTACCTCAGAAGCGTTGAATCCAACTCCGTCGTCTTCAATCCTGATCTGTATCTGGCTCCCAAATTTGCGAATAGAGACCTTCAAGATATGTGCGTGCGCGTGCCTGAGAACGTTAGTGAACAATTCCCGTACGCTCTGGAACAAAACATCCCTGACATCAGCCCCCAAGTGCTTGACCTGGCCATCATCCCTGAATTTGGACGTGATTCCATGCTTTCTCTCAATTTGCTTGAGCAGGCTATCTACCCCCTTCTCAAAACCCAGCTCGTGCAATACGGGAGAATTAATCTCAAGTGTCAGCGCATTAAGATCCCGAATGGTAGTACTGAGCAACTGGCATACATCGTTCACTTTCCTGGAAAACTCTTCGGAAGGTGCGGATTCAGACAACATTTCTAACTTCATTTTGGAAACGGCCAGATTCTGGAGAATCTGATCGTTCACTCGTATTGAGATGCTGTGCTTTTTCCTGTCCTCGGCTAATAACGATTCAGACACCAGGGATTTGAGTCGCGCCTTATCGGCAAGAAGGGCTTTCTCGGCGAGTTTGCGTTCGTCATCCTTAACCAGTTTCCACTTGCCTCCATGCTTGATTAGGGCGTATTGATGGTTGTTGGACACTTGTATAACTTCAAGTATTCCCAGGTCGTGAAGACTGTAGCTGCAAATGGCAATCATCCGATACTTGCGGATTACTTCATTTATCTCCTTTTCATAATCATTGAAATTTCCCCAGAGCTTTTTATCAAGCCATGTTGTATTACCTGCTATTCTCATACCCTCATAACCATCGGTCAGGCTCTTTTCAAGTTTATCTGACCATCCTTTTAGAATTCGTTTTTGTCCAAACGTTCCCTGTTTAAGATACCATTCGTTATGTGAAAGAATTTCCATTTGGCCGCTTCTTACATACTCCTCTAAGTCGGACACACTCTTTGCCAATGCTTCTTTGGCTTCCGGTGCCCTGAGAGGCTCGGAAGTAACCCACAAACAGAATTCGTGACTCTCTAATCCTGCTTTGAAATAAGGCACCAAAATATCAATTAAATCGTCCTTAGTCTGGTAGAATTGGCACACATGAGTACCCCAGGGGACGTCACCTAATGCACGTATCCCCATCTTTCTACGCCCTTGTTCGGTGTCTTTTATTGGCTTCATTCCAAAGATTTCAATAGGGATGCTTACCTATTTGTATTACCTTATTCAGTTATTCTGCTTTTGTTTATTTTCGGCTTCGGCCATATTTTTTTTCGTACTTCCTGCCGGTCATGAACAAAGCCCTAATAAATCTCAAGATGTCTCGCTCGCTCAATAAAGATAAGTATAATCTGGTAGAGCGGAATTTGCAAGGAAAATCTAAGCGGACAATTTGTCCTCAAGGGGTGAACTACGAACTCATCAACTCTATGAAGTCATCGAAGAGGTAATTGGAATCGTGCGGTCCGGGTGAGGCTTCCGGGTGGTACTGGACGGAAAAGGCCCTGAGCTTTTTACAGAGGAGTCCTTCGTTGGTATTATCGTTGAGGTTCAGGTGCGTCAGCTCGATATCTTTGCCGGCCAGCGAATCCATATCGACGCAGAAGCCGTGGTTCTGGCTGGTGATTTCAATTTTTCCGGTGCGCAGGTTCTTGACCGGATGATTGGCGCCGCGATGGCCGAACTTGAGTTTGTATGTTTTAGCCCCGAGCGCCAGTGCGAGAATCTGGTGGCCCAGGCAGATTCCGAAAATGGGGACTTTGCCCAGCAAATCGCGAACGCTTTCGATTGCATAAGTCACCGGTGCCGGGTCGCCCGGTCCGTTGCTTAAAAAGACGCCGTCCGGCTTTTTGGCAAGCACGTCTTTAGCCGATGTCTTAGCAGGTACTACGTGGACCTCGCAGCCGTGCGAGCGGAGCAGCCGGAGGATATTTTGCTTGATGCCGTAATCGAAGGCCACGACCCTGTATTTTTTCTCCGGCTTGAGCTGCCGGTTCTCTAAGACGTCGATGACGCCTTTGTCCCAACTATACGGTTTTTTGGAGGTGACATTTTTAACGATATCTCTATCGACCAGGCCGGGGTATTGCTCGAGTTTTTTCTTCAGGGCCTTTACGTTAAATTCTGCGGAGGAAATTATGCCGCGCATCGCTCCCTGTATGCGGATATGTTTGACTAATGCCCGCGTGTCGATACCTTCGAGGCCGACGATGTTGTTGGCTTTGAGGTAATCGCTTAGGGACCGGCCGTTGCGCCAGTTGCTCGGATAATCACAGTTTTCCTTGACGATAAAACCCGCGACGAAAATCCTTCTCGATTCGGTATCTTCCCGGTTTGTGCCGTAGTTGCCTATCAATGGGTACGTCATCGTAATAATCTGCTCGTGATAGGATGGGTCGGTCAGTATTTCCTGGTAGCCGGTCATGGACGTATTGAACACGACCTCGCCGCACTTTTGGCCTTTGGCGCCGAAGGATGCGCCTTCGAAAACTGTGCCGTCTTCAAGTAACAAAATCGCCTTCACTGGTCAGTTTCCTTTTTTCCGATGGTATAACTGTAACGGCTTGATGCTGATTTTTTGTGCTTTCATCGCTTCAATAGCCTTTGCCACCGCTGCGGCACCGCGTATCGTCGTGACATAGGGCACCTGCCGATCCAGGGCGGTTCTTCGGATCGAGAATGAATCCAGGATCGACTGCTTGCCGATGGTGGTATTGATAATCAGGTCGATATCTTTATTTATTATATAGTCCACGATATTGGGCCGGCCTTCAGTCATTTTCAGGACGAACTCCGACGGGATATTGTTCCGGATAAACTCGATGCACGTGCCCTTCGTGGCGATAATCTTGAATCCCATTTTATATAACTGCCTGGCGATCTCCACTGCTTTCGGTTTGTCAATGTCCTTGACGCTGAAAAAGACGTCGCCGGATGTCGGCAGCGTATTGCCCGCGGCAATCTGCGATTTCGCAAAAGCGATACCGAAATCGTCCGAGATCCCCATGACCTCGCCGGTCGATAGCATCTCCGGCCCTAACAACGTGTCGATGCCGGGGAATTTCAGGAACGGGAACACCGCCTCTTTGACGGAGAAGTGACTGAGTTGCACTTCCTTAGTGAAATTCAGCTCGTCCAGAGTCATCCCTGCCATAATTTTCGCCGCTAATTTAGCTAACGGCACGCCGATGGCCTTGCTGACAAATGGAATCGTCCGGGACGCACGCGGATTGACCTCGAGGATATAGACCTGGTTGTCCTTGATGGCAAACTGGATATTGATTAGACCTTTGACTTTCAGCTCCAGGGCCAGTTGTTTGGTCTGCTTTTTGACCTGCTCCAGAATCTTTTTGCTGATTGTCACCGGCGGCAGGCAGCACGCGCTGTCACCGGAATGGACTCCGGCTTCTTCGATGTGCTCCATAATCCCGCCGATGACGACTCGTTTGCCGTCACAGATGGCATCGACGTCAAGCTCGGTGGCGTCGTCGAGGAATTTATCTATCAGTATGGGATGCTCGCCGGAGACTTCGAACGCCTGCTCGACGCAGGCTTTTAGCTCCTTCTGGTCGTAAACAATCTGCATCGCCCGGCCGCCTAAAACGAAGCTTGGCCGGACCAACAACGGAAAGCCGAGCTTTTTGGCTATTTTGAGTGTCTGGTCGTAATTTGTCGCCGTGCCGCTGAAGGGCTGGCGCAGATTGAGCCGGGTGACGAGTTTGTTGAAGCGTTTGCGGTCTTCCGCGTGGTCGATACTATCCGGTGACGTGCCGATGATTTTTACACCGGCTTTTTCGAGCGGCACCGCCAGCTTGAGCGGCGTCTGGCCGCCGAACTGGACAATCACGCCGTCGGGATTTTCCTTTTCCACGATGGACATGACATCCTCGAATGTCAACGGCTCGAAGTACAGCCGGTCGGAAGTGTCGTAGTCGGTGCTGACCGTCTCCGGATTGCAGTTAACCATGATGGATTCGACACCGATTTCTTTTAGTGCGAACGCCGCATGAACGCAGCAGTAATCGAACTCGATTCCCTGGCCGATGCGGTTCGGCCCGCCGCCGAGGATTATTACTTTTCTCCTGTTGGTCGGGTTCGCTTCGCACTGGTCCTCGAAAGTCGAATAGAGGTAGGGCGTGGCAGCCTCGAATTCGGCGCCGCAGGTATCGACGATTTTATAAACGGTGTTTATACCGAGCTCGGTCCGGCGTTTGCGCAGGTCCGGCTCTTTAACGTTGAATTGTTCGGCAAGATACTTGTCACTGAAGCCGTACTGCTTGGCCTTTCTCAAAAGGCCGGAGGACAGATTGCAGATGACAGATGACCGATCTTTAACCTTCTGTCCTTGCCGTAAGGCATCCTGTGGACTGTCTTCCGTCTTCTGTCTTCCGATTTGTTTTATTTTCTCTTCGAGTTTGATTATGTCTTTTATATTGTCCAGGAACCACGGGTCGATTTTGGTAAGATTGAATAGTTCCTCGGTGGATATTTTTCTTCTAAACGCCTCGGCAACGTACCAGATTTTGTCCCAGCAGAATGTCCGCAGCTTGTCTTTCAACCGGGTCGTCGAGAGATTTTTGGCGTGGCCTTTTATATGCTTGCCGTCTAACGAATAACGGTCGATCTCCAGCGACCTGATGGCTTTCTGGAAGGCCTCCTTGAAGGTTCTGCCGATAGCCATCGCTTCGCCGACCGATTTCATCTGCACGGTCAGCTCCGGATTGGTCTTCGGGAATTTTTCGAACGTGAATCTCGGCCATTTCACTACGCAGTAATCGATGGTCGGCTCGAAGCAGGCCGGCGTTTTCTTAGTGATATCGTTTGGAATCTCGTCCAGGGTCAGGCCGACGGCCAGAAGCGAGGCAATCTTGGCGATGGGAAATCCAGTGGCCTTGGAGGCCAGGGCCGAGCTGCGAGAGACGCGAGGATTCATTTCAATCACGTATAGCTTGCCGTTTTCGGGATTGACTGCGAATTGTATGTTCGAGCCGCCGGTTTCGACGCCGATTGCCCTGATAATCTTCAGGGACGCATCGCGCATAATCTGATATTCTTTATCGGTGAGCGTCTGGGCCGGTGCGACCGTTATACTATCGCCGGTGTGAATGCCCATCGGGTCGAGGTTCTCGATGGAGCAGACAATAACGACGTTGTCTTTTCTGTCCCGCATCACTTCAAGCTCGAATTCCTTCCAGCCGATAACCGACTCCTCGACAAGTACCTGGTTCTTCGGACTAAGGTTCAGGCCCCACTGGATATATTTTGCATATTCGTCGATATTGTATGCGACGTTTCCGCCTGTCCCGCCGAGGGTATATGACGGCCGAATAATGGCGGGGAACCCGACGTACTCGACGATTTTCTTCGCCTCGTTCCAGGAGTGAACATATCCGCTTTTCGGCACTTCGAGTCCGCAGTCGGTGATAGTCTTTTTGAAGAGGTCTCTTTCTTCGGCCTTTTTGATAGTCCGCAGGTTCGCCCCGAGCATTTTGACGCCGTGTTTTTTCAGGACGCCGCTCTCGGCCAATGCGACCGAGGTGTTCAGGCCCGTTTGTCCGCCAAGAGTCGGCAGAAGGCTGTCGGGCTTTTCTTTGGCGATGATTTTCTCGATAATCTCCGGCGTGATAGGCTCGATATACGTCCTGTCGGCCATGCCGGGGTCGGTCATGATGGTGGCCGGATTGCTGTTGACCAGGACAATTTTGTAGCCCTGCTGCTTGAGAACTTTACAACCTTGCGTGCCGGAATAATCAAATTCACAACCCTGCCCGATGACTATCGGGCCGGAGCCTATAATCAATATCTTGTGAATGTCCCTGTGTTTTGGCATTCCGTATTTCTCATAGTCGGTATTTCGTATTCCTTTGCACGCTATACGCTCGATGCGACGACCGAGTTCATACCCCCCCCAGCTTACTTTATAGGTCCCCTTAGGGATGCCCTATGGTAGGATTTCTGGATACTTTATCGAAATTCAACCAGGACGTCAAATAGAAACAGAAAGAAAATTCATGTCCTTTATGGAAAATGTGCTGTTTTCATTATTCAGATTTCTTGCAAAATGGACGATGAATATGTAAGCTGGGTATATAATTGTTATATGTTAACTTTCCGGAAAGTTAAAACCGATGGTCAGCCTGATCAAAAAATATGAAAATGAATTGACGCAGTTGTGCCGAAAGTATCATGTCAGGAGATTGGATGTCTTCGGCTCAGCCGCTACGGGCGAATTCGAATCGTCCAGCGATATCGATTTCCTGGTCGAATTCGACAGTAAAGTAAACCAACGGCGGTTCGACAACTACTTCGACCTGCATCGTGCCTTGGAGAAGTTGTTTGCACGCCCGGTCGATCTGGTCGAGCCGGGTGGATTACGCAATCCGTATTTCATTAAGCAGGTCAATCAAACGAGGAAGCAAGTTTATGTCTCATCGTGAGCCTGAAAAATATCTCTACGATATGCTCGGCAGTTGCCGGTTTCTGCTTGAATTTACTGAAGGAAGAACGGTTGATGATTATATAGATGACCGTCCGTTTCGCTCGGCACTGGAACGCGAGTTACAGATTATCGGTGAGGCCCTTATCCAGTTGGAAAAGATAGCGCCGGAAGTTGCCGATAAAATTCCGGAATATCGCAATATTATAGGTTTTCGTCATGTACTTGTTCATGGATACGATAGTCTTGACCCTGCGACTGTCTGGAGTGTAATCGAGGCAAAACTTCCTGCTCTCACCGAGCAAATACAATCTCTGCTTGAGAAAAAACAATAAAAAGGCAATATTAAACCCTAAATCCTATCCCCTGAACGCTTTTTTTCATTTGCTCATTACCCGGTTACGGCTAAAATACCGAGCATCAACAGCGAGCTAAAAATTCATCTGGGATTTTAAAAATGTAGGATGGGCAAATTGTCTTTAAGGAACTAATTTGCCCATGCTGAATTATTATTAAATTAACCGTTGAGAACAGAATGACAAATTATCGACGGGCAAAATTCCGTGGAGGTTACTATTTCCTGTCAAACATGGAATTGTAAAGGCCGTTGAAAACTGGCCCTGGTCAACGTATCATAGATTCGTGCGTGACGGTTTTTATAAACAGAAAGTATTGAATGATTACGATGGAAATTTTGGCGAGGATTTTGCCGGACAATAATAATCAGCATGGGCAGCAAACCTGCCCATCCTACGACTTAACTTAAACCAGTGGTTGATCTATAATCTATATGAATGGTAAATATGCTTGTACATTATTTTTAATATAGAATCGTTCACCAATTACAATTTTATTAGTTCTGCTTTCGATTGATGTGTTCCAAATTTCTACATTAGGCTTAGCCAACGTAGTTATAGTTTTTTTAAGAATTTCTGGTGTTCTTAATCCTAAAAAAATGCTTTTTATTTTTGTACCGTTTTGAATGTACTCATTACTTGATAATAAGCGAACTTCTTTCTCAACAGACCATTCTTCAGCTTTCTGGCGTAAAATTAATCTGGGGAATTCTCGTCTTAGACGAGCAACATTGTTATTAAAGCAAATTCTTTGATCTGAATATTCCACTTCCATTATTTCAAAATCTGGGTAATTTTCATCTATCTCAACTTTTATACAGATTCCTTTGAATCCATCTGCATAGTGTGCCCAAAGAAGAGGATTTTGAAAATCTTTGGAAAATGCGCATATGCGAAGTTTCTGTTTTCCTTCTTTAATATCATCTATATATTCTTTCTTAGTTCCTTCGTCACAATTAAACAGACCTTCCATTGGATCATTTAGGTCATAATATTGTGCGGCGTAAAAACGATTGTTACAGATTATTTCTGCAACATACTCGAAATTATGAAGTGATTTGTATTTATATAGCTCCATTTATGTCTAAAACTAAACTATGGATAATTTACATATATTAATTCGATTTGATTCAAGATGCACCTCGTTTTAATGCGTCAGGAGTATCACCAATAATATTGCTCATCCCTTTTATTTATTAATCATTCTATTTTTATATGATTTCGGATATTTTTGGATGCTATATAACTATTTTTTTAGTTGTACGTATAAATACTTATAATGGCGGGTAGCAGCCACTGAGTGAACATAGTGAGCAAAGTGGATGTTACTTAAGCAAATGCTTAAAATTAGATTATAGTGCTCCTTCAAATTAATGACAAATTCGTACGTAAAGCGCGTACGCGCTTTACGTATGCTGGGTATATAAACGATGTGTGGAAAGAGCAATTTGCTGGAATGAATACAACCAGTTGGCCAGATGCTTCGGCTTCGCTCAGCATGACAGCGTAAATTTGCCGGGATGGCTCACACCTCAATCTTCGAATAATAACATAATTTATTCATCTTTTATTCATGGAAGATTGCCGCGTCGCTACGCTCCTCGCAATGACCGTTGTATATGATGACGGGTGACACAAGTACCTTGGGCACAAGCACCTTGGGCATAAATACCTTAGGCACAAGCTTCGCCGGGACAAGTCCGTCTTCGTCAGAGACTTCGCCGGGACGAGAGTGGATGGGATTGAAACAAACACAAAAAGTCCCCGATAACAAAGTAACTCCTCTCAGTAAACTGTAATGCTAAATTGAGCAATCGCCTGCAAAAGATACAAAATCTACAATACTCCATAAGTATATGCATATATACTTATGGAGTACGTCGGCAGGAGGTAATCACTGAGCAAACGCAGTGAGCGATCCGTCTATAGGAAGCCGGGACAAGTCCGGCTTTGCCTTTGGCTTCGCCGGGACAAGAGTGGATGGAATACTCGATAATATCCTTTACATCGCAGGCAGGGGGGATTATCATAATTTTATGATAGAGAAGGTTGTCAGAAAGTGTACGCTTAAAGACTGGTCGAAGATAAAAGACGACCTGCGGTATTGGTTGAGTAAAACTTCACAGCAGCGAATAGAGGCTATGGAATTTTTGAGAAGGCAGGATTATGGATGTTCAACAGGACTTCAGAGAATTATTAGAGTTGTTCAACGCTCATGAGGTCGAATTTGTTATCGTCGGTGCATACGCCCTGGCCTTTCACGGCGTGCCGCGGTTTACAGGCGATATGGATATCCATGTCAAACCCGATCCCGACAACGCAGTGAAAATCTTAGCGGCTTTAAAAGAATTCGGGTTTGGTTCTCTGGATTTGAACGAATCTGATTTCCTGGAGCCTGATAAAGTTATACAGCTTGGCGTTGCTCCTGTGCGTGTGGATTTAATTACTTCACTGACGGGCGTTTCATTACAACAGATTTACTCCGGTAAAGTACATGGCAACTATGGCGATGTGAAGGTTTATTACTTAGGGCGGGAAGAATTGCTTTCCAATAAAAAGGCGTTGGGCAGGAAAAAAGACCTGGCAGACGTAGAAGCCCTTGGAGAGGCATGATTCTTTATCAATTCTGTTTGTCATATCATTGAGTGTCAAATGTAAACGTCATTTTTCACCGAAAAATGGGGATTTTGGTTGCATTACTGCGGTTTTGGGGTAAAATTAGCATTTAGTATGTAGTATTTGGTATTTAGCATATCGAATGAAAATGGCGGAGGGCAGCAAATCAAGAGTTCAAAGTGTAAAGTTAAAAATCATAACGAAAAAATCAGATCTTTAGCCCCAGGTTTTACCTGGGGATGGCCGTAGTCGTGGCGACTACGGCTAAACAACCCGGCTTCGTCTGCGACTTCGCCGTGGTAAAAAAATGCAAAACAAAGCCAATTTGGAATATGGCCAAATTGACGTAAGCTCTTTGAAAATAAGATAATATGAGAAAATATCGGCTTTTTGCTGGCGAAAAAACAAAGCCAATTTGTAACGAAAGAAGACAGAAGGCAGAATACAGAAGACAGAAAATGAAAAACAAAGCCAATTAGTCGGCCGCCTGCCGGAATTTATAAATACGAAGTCCTAAATTCTAAAAAGAAATAGAGAAGGCCTTATTTTCCGATGCAAAAGCGCGAGAAAACCTGCTCCAGTATTTGCTCGTCCACCGCCGGGTCGTGCTGCTGTATTACACAGATGGATTTATACGCAGTTCGCAGCATCATGGCGGCCACTTCCTCGTTGCCGGCGGAAATCTCTTTGACGGCGTCGTTTATGTCGGTGATTGCCTGGTTGACGGCCTGTTTGTGCCGGGCTGTTATCGCAAGAGGGCTTTCGGCGTATGTCTGGTCGGATACCAGATGCGAATCGATTGTGTTACGCAACCGCTCCAGGCCGGAGCCGGTTACAACCGAGACCGGCAGAAAATCGACGGCGAAAAGTTTAGTCAGTTCGGCAAGGCGGGTGGACAGCATTTCTGGATTAAGCAAATCGCATTTGGTTGCCAGAGGTATCAAAATCTTCGGATTAAGAAGCCGGCGTATCTCGGAATCTTCGGACCACTGCGATTTGGAGATATCGACGCAGAATACGACTACGGCACTGTTCCGAATCGCCTCGATTGCCGCCTGTTGCGCCAACTGGTCGAGAATGTTCTCAGGATTGGCCAACAGGCCGGCACAGTCGAACAGGACGCAATTGCAGTGTTCCAGCGTCAGCAGGCCGGTCAGGACATCCCTTGTGGTCTTGTATTCGTGCGAGACGATGCTCCTTTCGGTGCCGAGCAGCTTATTGACGAGACTGCTCTTGCCGGCGTTCGGGGCGCCTGCGATTCCCACCGCCGGTAAGTCAATCACGGATTCGAAGCGGATACTGCCGGCGAGCATTTTATCGAGCTGCTTATTTATATCGCCGAGTCTTTCGATTGCCTGCTCTTTCGTGATGAACTCGATGTCCTCGCTGCTAAAATCAAGCCCGGCCTCTATCAGGCTGAGGCAGTCCATCATCTTCGAGCCGATCAGGTTTGTAGTTTGCGAGAGTCTGCCGCTTAGCAATTTCTCTGCGGCGTCTAACTGGAACCTGTTTGAGCTGACGATGATTTCGTTTACCGCTTCGGCCTGTGACAAATCCATCCTGCTGTTCAAGTATGCCCTTGCGGTGAATTCGCCCGGCTCGGCCAAGCGAAGTCCCTGCTCTAACAAATTACCGACAAGTGCCTGTGTTATCGAAGGATTCGTATAGAGATGAATTTCAGCGACATCATCGCCTGTATAAGAATGCCCAGACGGGAACAAATACAGTTGCGCCTCGACTTCGAGTTCGTCGTCGATTGTAACAAAACCGGAGAGAATCCGTCGCTGGCCACCGGGGTCCTTTTGTCCGGTCTGTTCTCGGAAAATCCGCTGGCAGATTTCGAATGTGTCAGGGCCGGTTATTCGAATGATTACTCTTTGCTCCGAACCGGGAGAGCTGACCGCTACGATGGTATCATTGACATAATACATATCAGGATACAGGGGATAGGGTGTAGGGTATAGGGTTTTCTATTCGTCCAGACGTTTTGGGTGAACCATTCTATAAAGCATGCCACCTATTTCATGCAAGAGCGTCTCAATGATTTTATTTTGTTTAGTATATCCCAAGTCAACAGATAATAGATACTGAGTTTCTAATTCTGATAGAGAACCATACGAAATAGATAAGAACCTATGATAGTCCGTTTTGGATTTTCTGCCATAACCCTCGGCGATATTAGAAGGGATAGAAATCACAGCTTTCCTCATTTGTTGAGACAGGCCAAATGTCTCGGACTTTGGAAAACTTTTTGTAATTTTATATATTTCCAGAACTAATTGATATGCTTTTTGCCAGACAATTAATTCCTTATAACTTTGTAGTCCCCTTTTTGGCACTATACCCTATCCTCTATACCCTATCTTCTATAACTTATGTTTTAAAGAACGGCTTCGGTTTTTTCTTTTTGACTTTACCGCCGGCTTTTTTTGTCGTTGCAACAAGGCCTTTAGATTCTGCCTCTTCCTTGTCCCGGATGTGTTTGCGAATAACGTGCTGTTCGATTACGCCGGCGAAGGTGCTCGACATAAAGTACAGGTTCACCCCGGACGGGCCGTTGTATAAAATAATCGGTAGCATGACAGGGAACATTATCTTCATTATCTTTTGCTGTTGGGCGGTCTGTGGATTGGCGGCCCCCTGGGTCGGCATCAGTGCCTGTTGAAAATACATCGCCACGCCCATCAGAATGGGCAGCAGATTCAGCGATTCGATCTTCCAGCCCAGGAGCGGCACGGTGATCGTCGAAAATGAAATCAATGCATCGGGAATGGAGAGGTCTGTAATCCAGAACGGCAAAAACGCCGCACCACGCAGGTCGATACTGGTATAAATCGCGCTCCATAAGGCGATAAGAATCGGCATTTGTATCAGCATCGGCAGAAAGCCCATGATCGGCGAAGCTCCCTGCTCTTTATAAAGGGCCATGACCTGCTTATTCATTTCCGCCTTGTTGTTGGCGTATTTTTTCTTTATCTCTTCGGTCTTCGGTCCGAGCTTGCTCATTTTGCTCATGGAGACCTGGCTCTTTTTGGTAATCGGGTGCAGAACCAGCCTGACAAAGAATACAAGGATAATAATAACTACGCCGTAGTTGGGAATAAAGGTGTACATCCATTTCATCAGGGCCAGTACCCCGAAGGCCAGTGGGTATATAATACCGGCGGGGCAGCAGCAGGCAAAAAAATCTATCGTTTGATCAAAGCCCAGACTGCGGTACACTTCGTTTTTATCGAAAAGGCTTTTGTCCTTCGGCCCTATATAGAGCTGGAAATTATACGTCTTCGAGTTGTTGGCCTGGTCCCCGGCGGCAAGGGTAACCGGCGCTGTTTTCAGGTCCACTCCTAACATTTCGTCCCCGCTGTCGGCCTTACTGTCACCATCGGGATTGTAAAGATGACCTGTTTTATCCGATATCCAGTTGCAATAGTCCATGCCATTTTCGGGAAGCGGCACTGCGATAAATGCAAAGTATTTATTGACGGAAGCCACCCAAAGAAAATTCGTACCGGATTTTGTAAGAGAGATGCTATCGATGGTCTTTGCCTTGTGGATGCTTTTTTTGTCGAGTTTTTTCCTGCCGATTTTACCATCCGGCTCACTGACGCCGGCGACGATGCTTCGCATGTCATTCCTGAATCCTTCTCTTTCAAGTCCGCACGGACCGGCTAAATTGAATCGCACGTTTTGTTCCGAGGCCGACAAGTTCTCGACGGTTATGTTGCAATCCAGCAGATAACTTCCGGGTGCGAGTTTATATGTTTTGGTAATTTTTATCACCGGCTCTTTCGTACCCTGATTATTAATGACGGCCTCGAACCGTGCAGTCTGTGAGCCGTCATCCGGCGAAGTTTCAACGTCAAAGCTTTTCCAGTTCAGCTCCTGCAGAAGTAATTGAACTTTATGATCGATGAATACGAATTCCCTGTTTGCCATAGCCAGAGCTACACTGCCGTTTCTTTCGGTCGCGGGCGAGACTATAACCAGAGGTTGCGGGTCTTTTTGGTTGCGGTTGTCGAATCCGTTCTTGTTGCCGTTGCTGAATGTGACCTTTCTGATAGCGGCTCCTTTGGTGCTCAGTTCCAACTGGAGCTTGAATCCGGTTTCCGGGTCTTCGGTTTTCGGGTCAGCGGCTCCGATTATTATAGGTTTTGTCGGTGAGCTATCGGCGCCGAAGATAATGGAATTATCCACCTGTAACCGTTCGGTATCCGATGCGCCCGTATCTTTCGTATCGGGCACATTCGCATCCTCCGGCGTTTGAGCGGTCGTGGTTTGTTGCAAAAGGATGGGTAATCTTCTATGTTGTGACGTATCCCTGAAAAGACAGGCCTCAACGACCAGCAGAGAGCAAAGTAAAACGTAACAAATTACAATCCATTTTATATGTCGCATTTTAATTCTTCTACTACAAAACCTTGTTGTTTTATTTGCCTTTAGATTATTCTCCTCCGGTTATCTTCCGTTCTGCAACCGGTCGGCGTGGAAATTGTCTAACTGGTCGATGGCATAAATCTTCTTCATCGTCGTTTTATAATCGTATTCGAGCCGAACGAAATGGACCTTGTTCTCCTTCACGAAGACATAGCTGGCCCGGTTGTCCTTGTCCCGGGGCTGACCGACGGAGCCGATATTTATAATCGCCTTTTCGTCGTCGATAATCGGGTACGAATCTCCAAGCTCGGTCGGCAGATAAAAATCCGGCTCATCGAGAAAAACTCCGGGCATATGGGTATGGCCGACAAAGCAAACATGTTTGATTCTCTCGAACAGCATCCGAACTTTCAGAGGATTATTATAAACATCATCGGGGAAGATGTACTCATTTATCGGCCTTCTTGGAGAGGCGTGAATGAAGTCTACCGGTATCGAATCCGAACCGATTTTATATTTGAGGACCCGGCGCATCGGCAGTTTGCCCAAAAAGCTCCAGCGCCTGTCCCGGTTTTCTTTATCTTCTTCCGATTCCAATACTTCCCGTGTCCAGAAGCTTGCCTGCTCGGCCCCGAAGTTGAAATTTGTCGGTTCGTAGAAGACGGCGTAATCGTGGTTGCCCAGAACGCACCATTTTGTCTTATTTATAATCAAATCGAGACATTCGTTCGGATTTGGGCCGTATCCGACTACATCGCCGAGGCAATAAATCGTTTTTATGCCGCGTTTTCCGATATCGTCCAGGACCACGGTCAAAGCTTCAAGATTCGAATGTATATCGCTGACAATCGCAAACATACACGCCCTTCATTATGATATAACAACACTGTTCAATATAAATTATTCGTTTTAATCGTAAAAGCCGAGATACTTAATAACAGATATACGCCCCAAATGCCAGAATATTTCTTTGCTTTTCTTGCTTCGGGCTGTCTTTGCGGGCTGGTTGTGTTATTTGTTTGCTTTGTCCGCCGGTGTTGATATAATGCCGAAATATTATATAAAAAAGACGGACCAGATTTGCTCCGGCGGATATGAGATAAGAAAATGATAAGTTCGATGCTTCTTGAAACCAGCGGATTGGTAAAAAAGTATTCCGGCAGAATAGTCGTCAATGAGGTATCCATTGCCATCGAGCGGCAGAGTATTGTCGGGCTTTTGGGCCGAAACGGCGCCGGTAAGACCACTACTTTCCGAATGGTTATCGGAATGATTACCCCTACCAGCGGCTCGGTACTCTTCGAGGGACAGGATATCACAAGGCTGCCTATGTACAAGCGTGCACGTCTGGGTATGGGATATCTCTCGCAGGAGCCGAGCATCTTCCAGCGTTTGAGCGTTCGGGATAATCTGCTGGCGATTCTGGAGACGATGTCGATATCGTGGCCGCAGCGCAGACGCCGGGCCGAAGAGCTTATCGAGCGTTTTGGATTGACCGAGGTCGCCAGAAGCCAGGGGAGGTTCCTCTCCGGCGGCGAGCGGAGAAAGCTGGAAATCGCACGGGCTATGGTGACCGAGCCTTCGCTGATTCTTTTAGACGAACCTTTCAGCGGCGTTGACCCGATAGCAGTCGAGGAATTGCAGCATGAAATTCAACGGCTTGTCGCTTCGGGCGTGAGCATTTTGATTACCGATCACAATGTCGAAAGGACTCTGGAGGTGGTCGATAAGGCTTATATCATCGACCACGGCAGGGTGATAGGCTCCGGCTCGCCGGCACAGATTATTCGCAACGAAACCGTTATAAAATCTTATCTCGGTCATACATTCGAGGGTGACGAGTTCGACGATATTTAACTGAAGGTAGCGTATATCGTATGGTTTGCTATAAGTAAATAATCGCGAGATATAAAAATGATAGATATTGAAAAATGTTGTATCACTCATTTGCCGGCCGATGTCCTTGGCAAAAAGGCCGAGCCGGTGGAGCAAATCGACGACAATATCCGCCGATTGGTGGACAAGATGTACGAAATTATGCGTAAGAACAAAGGCGTCGGTCTGGCGGCGCCGCAGGCAGGCGTATCGCTGCGGCTTTTTATTATATCCATCGACGGCAGCAGGGAGAACCTCAAGGTCTTTATCAATCCCACCGTGACTCCGGATGGCCCGCTCGTTACCATCGAGGAAGGGTGCCTTTCGGTGCCGAATATATATACGAAGATTCGAAGATATAAAAATGCCAAAGTCGCCGCGACCGATCTTGACGGCAACGAGTTTACCGAAGAGGGCGAGGGACTTTACGCAAGGGCGCTGCAGCACGAGTACGACCATATCGAGGGAATGACTATCGTCAATCGGATGGGCCAGGCCGCCAAGATCGCACATCGAAGGCAGCTCAAAAAACTCACGGAAAAAAACGAAAAATAAAGAAGAAAAATCCTAAATCCTAATCTCTAAACTCTAAATAATTCTAAATGAAAAAAATACAAAATTAGCTTAAGTTAAAATAAATATTTTACTCAAACTGACCGATTTGTAATAAAGCATCGTCATAAGTGAATATTTAACAATAACCTATCGTAGATTGTCATTCCTGCGCAAGCAGGAATCCACTGCTGCTATACCATAAATGGATACCCGCTTTCGCGGGTATGATAGTTCGAGTCGGTCAGTTTGAGTATTTTAAACATTTGATAATTCGGATTTTGAATTTGTTTCGATTTTAGGATTTAGATATTCGAGTTTATATGAAAATAGTATATCTCGGCAGTGGTGAATTCGGCATTTGTTCTCTGGATGCCCTGGCAGATTCGGCTCACGAATTAGTCTTTGTCGTGACCCAGCCTTCGCAGCCGGCCGGTCGCGGCAGGAAGGAATGCCCGACACCGGTTTGCCTCTGGGCGAATACGCATCTTGTCCCATTCGTTGAAACGGACGATGTAAACACACCTGATATTATCGAGCAGATAGCCGGTTACCGGCCGGACCTGATGGTTGTCATCGCATTCGGCCAGAAGCTCGGCGCCAAATTGGCAAATCTGCCGCCCAAAGGCGCTATTAATGTCCATGCGTCTTTGCTGCCGAAATATCGCGGAGCGGCGCCGATTAACTGGGCGATTATCAACGGCGAAACCAAAACCGGCAACAGTATCATTACATTGGCCGAAAGAATAGACGCCGGTCAGGTTCTGGCACAGAACGAGATAGAAATTACCGCCGATGATACCGCAGGTTCTTTGCACGACAGGCTGGCGCATTCGGCGGCGCCGCTGCTGTTGGAGACTGTGGAGAAAATCGGTGCCGGGACGGCCGTCTATACCGAGCAGGACCATTCCAAAGCGACCCTGGCGCCTAAACTCGGAAAATCCGACGGCTATCTTGACTTTTCCGAGCCGGCGAAAACCCTGGCGGCGAAAATTCGCGGTTTCTGGCCCTGGCCGGGCGCTTCGGCAAATTATTTCTCGAAGGAGACGAACAAATCCACGCGAGTCACTATCGCAATGGCACAGGTGGTTGCAACTTCCAATCCCGCCGGACTACCGGCGGGGACGCTCGATGAAAATCTCAATATCATCTGCGGCACAGACGCACTTAAAGTGACACGAATAAAACCGGGCGGCTCGGCGCTGATGGATTTCAAAAGTTTCGTCAACGGCCGACATACCCAGCCCGGTGATATCTTTACAAAAATAGAAAATTGAAATTTGCCACTGTCTTTGTTGGGAACACTTGCTTTTATAGCCAACAAGTCTATAATATTATTGGTAAATGAGATATTTTTCAGTTGAGGGAGCTGATTATGACCATAGAGTCTAATAAAGCAAACAAAAAGTCACCCATCCGGAAATTCAGTGTATTGGTGATTGTTGCTTTATGCATGGTTTTTATATATATGCAGACGACATCCTTAAATCTTCTAAGCTTTTTTAACGCAGGAGATTCAAGTCCTAAGCCGCCGGATTTAAGTCGATGTACTCGTTTAGAGATCAACTTTTATCGTTCCGTATTAGGATACATTCAGAGATTAGATGACGGATTCGATTCCATGAGTTCTGACGAGATTGAGTATCTAAAGTCTCTGGAAAAGATTGTGATCGATGATAAAAAAGCCATCAAAAAAATAAGTCGTTTTGTGAGTAAAGGGCATTACAGGTCGGATTTAAAAGGTGCGAAGTTAGCAATGATACCCCCTCTAAGTGTGGCGTGTTATAGTAATGATGAACGAGTGGCCATCTTCGCATTTTTTGACAGTGATTTAATATGGTTTGATAATGGGGAATATTTTAAATATGATACGTCGTTCCCTGATCTTCTGTCGCTTTCTCCCGAGATTAAAAACATTTGGATAAACCTAAATTCTATAGTAAATCTTGCGGAAATATATGATGCATCTCTTCACTCTTTGAAGGAAAATAAAAAGTACCCAAGACCTGAAAAATGGTGTGATGTTGTTATACGGAATATCTCACCAGAATATGAGCCTCAGCTTAGCAGGGAACAGATTGAGGAACTTTTAAGGTCTCCCGGTGCGGGTGAAGGTAAATGTCACTACGCGATGAATCCGAATTGTGGGCCATATTCACCGGGTAATATGGTTCTTTTATTCGAGACTAAAGACGGCTGGAACCAGTATGGCGGGCCGGAACTATTCACCTTCGACAATCACAATCCCAGGGGCGGCTGTGTCTTACTCAATGACGGCACCGTCAAATTCATTCGCACCGAAGAAGAACTAAACAATCTCCGCTGGGAGTGATGGCAGGGGGGATGAAAAAGATAATCGGGCTGACTAAAAGGCAATAAGGATGTATAATCCAAATTATGTCCGGACCAAAGAACAAAACCGCTCGATTTATCGCCGCCGAGGTATTGAATCAGTTCGATCCGAAGCGCAATTACGCCGGTGCAATCCTGAACAGGATGCTGCCGGAGACCGAGCAAAAGCAGCGGGCAACGGACCTTGTCTTCGGCTCTATTAGAAACCTTGCAGCAATCGATACCGTGATAGATACTTTCTCCGGTTGCCCTCTCGAGCGAATCCAGAAAACACTTCTGAATATTATCCGCATCGGCTGTTATGAGCTGATCTACTCGCCGGCGACGATGGATTATTCGATAGTCAACGAGGCGGGTGAAAATGCCAAAGCCTTTGCCGGGAAAAAGCAGGTCGGCTTCGTCAATGCCCTTTTGCATCAAATCATCCGGCACATCACCAATCGCCAAATCGAACTCTCGCAGGACGGTATCAAACGTACACTTATACAAACGGCGGCGACCGGCTGCCAATTCGATTCGGATTTCCTGCCGGATAATAAAATCAGACCGGCTGATTATTTTAGCACGGTCTTTTCACTGCCGCAGTGGCTTGTCACCGATTGGTTAAAGGAACTCGGCGCCGAATCGGCGGGGCAAATCTGCCTGGCGCAGAATCGCAGGCCGTCGATATACATCCGTCCGAACAGCTTGAAAACTACGGCTGGGCAGCTAATCGCAAAATTTGGAAAAGAAGGCATTGAGCTGGAGGATGTACCTGAGAAAGCAGTCCTGCGGGTGAAGAATCCGAAGTCTGTTTCGAAGCTGCCCGGTTACGTGGAAGGCCTGTTTGTGGTTCAGGATATTACTGCATCGCAGCCGGTCGGGCTTCTGGGGCCGCAGCCGGATTGGGAGATACTCGATTTGTGTGCCGCCCCAGGCGTAAAAACTACACAGTTGGCCGAACTCACTAATGACTCGGCTAAGATTATCGCAACCGATATCGTCGGGCAGCGACTCAAAAGAATAAAAGAAAATATTGACAGGCTCAGTATAAAGAGCGTCGGAATTGTTCCTTATAGCGAATTTTCCGGTTTGACGTTTGATTGTGTGCTGCTGGATGTGCCGTGCTCGAATACAGGCGTATTGGCAAAGCGAATCGAGGCTCGCTATCGCATCAGTCCCCAGGCAATTGCCGAATTGGCCGGGATACAGAGCGGGCTTCTTGACAGGGCGGCGGGATTATTAAAACCGCATGGCAAAATTTGCTATAGTACGTGCAGCATACAAAGACAAGAAAACAGCGATGTTGTGAAAGATTTCCTTGGACGGCATCCGGAATTTGCTCTCGAAATCGAGCAGCTTATTCTGCCGTCGGCGGAAGGTTTCGACCGCGACGGCGGCTACGTGGCCATAATTAGACATCGATTGTAATTTGTCATTCTTGACTTTTTATACGTTGTTCATCGATTATCTAAACGAAACTTAAAGCTTAAACTTGAGATCTAAAAGTTATACCAACGGCCACAAAAAAATGCGCGCTCTAAAAATTTAACTTGCGCGATTTTAGGTAATATAGATAATGCACTCTAATGTTATTTTTTATCACAAGGAGTGCATTATGAAAGTAGAACTGTA
>Ga0315548_1000660_pt1 | contig 31678 bp, 25 predicted proteins | sample SalMarSW160110MG_2_FD_202540 | JGI IMG/M metagenome (GOLD analysis project Ga0315548, IMG submission 202540) | Salt marsh sediment microbial communities from the Plum Island Ecosystem LTER, Massachusetts, United States - Salt Marsh Sediment SW1601-110 ... | reverse complement strand
TTTATTACCATCTTCACTCTGCAATATAAGTTTATACTGACAGAACCTGCCCGGAGGACAACGCAGTTGTATCGGCTCTGTAATTTCCACCTGTTCAGTCCAGTCTGAAAAGGTAGGGTCGTTTACATCCTTAACATTTCCACTGCGAGAAGCTACCAGAACCTTGCATCCTTTTGGAATATCTGCCTCGATTTGCAGCTTGCCCCACGTCGCCGGCTGACCAGCATCAATAAGGTCAGAACTATAAGTCCCCTCGGAAGCAAAGCCGGTGCCTAACTTTATCAACTTTGCAGGATTCGCCGTCCCAAGATATACATCCCCTCTGATTGCGGTTACCGCCGTTATCTGAGATGCCTCCTCATCTTCATAGATAATCGCATGCTGCTCTGAAGCCGGGTCGACCATAAAAAGCTGAGCTTTGTTTCCGGTGCCGACAAGCAACTTTTTGTCCTGCTCTGCCAAACAGAAAAAAACTGCAGTCTCATTGAATATGCTATTCACAAATCCCTCTTTGTTTATCTTGTATACGTAACTAGCCTTAGCCGGTTTGGTTAATTTGTGGACCGGTACTTGTCTTTGGTTTGGTTTATCATCGGCTTTCTCTTTCGTATTTGCAATTTTAAGTGAGATACCACCCTCGCTCTCGCCGGCACTCTCTTCTTCTTCCTCCTCCGGCTCCTCAACTTCAGGCCGACCAGCCAAAGGCAGTTGTGAAGCAAACTTCGTTTGAGTTTGAACAATCTGAGCCGATGTCGCCGCCGCGTGTAAATCGTCATAGGAGGTAAATAATAGCGCCGTAATCTCCGGCTGGTCACTATCATATAAAACTGTAGCTTTTTTAGTACGCGGGTTTATCTTATACACCAGCCCTCTATCGTCACTTCCGGCATAAACAAAGCCACTGTCTCCAACAACCAACGAAAGTATGTTTTTATCCCGGCTCTCATAAATAAGCCGAGCTTCTTTGCCAAAGGGGTCAAGCATGTAAACCTTACCCTGCGGCCCTGTACCCAAATAGATATTGCCTGCATCATCGGTTGCTATTGCAAAGATATATTTGGTACCCCCGCAAGGCGGGCTCCCTTTGGCGTCATTCGGCTCAAAAATGATTTCTGCCTTGTCCGCTTCAAATCGATATAGTCTACATTGCTGACCACTTATACCGGCTAAAAGCCTGCCGGAAACATCAGTTGCCATTGCGAAAATATGTTCGTTCAATAGATACTCCTCGGCCTCAGATTTATCCGCCATACGCTGGGCGGATTTATTTGTCTCAGGTGCATTTATATCGTTTAGCGATTGTCCCTGGAACTCCTTACGGAGAGGTTGCTCGCTGGACAAGTCTTTCTCAGCTCGACTGGGTTCGCCAAGCTCTGATTCGACCGGATAAATCTTTTTCAGCTGGTTCAGACTGTACTTATAAATACCACCATTAGGGCTTGTGCCGAAATAAATCGTTCCACCACTTGCAACGATGCTGTTTATCGACCAAACATCTTCAAAGTCCTCAATCAGCACCTCGGCTGCCCGGCCAAGTTGAATAGTTCCTCGTGAACCGACCACAACATCTTTGATTTCACCCTTTAATAAGTCAGAACCGCTTGTCTGACGCGTAACCTTACTGCTAACCGCCAGACTGGCTGAACTAAAAACCAAAACCGTTGCTAAAATCGCTAATAAACAATTAAAGTGGGATTTACCTCTCATAAGTTCTCTCCAAATTAATCCGCCGCAGGCGGATAAAACTTGTCCTAGTGGTCATTTTTCTACTGTTATGCTCATAATTTTTCTGTCAATAACAATTGTGCTGGTTTCCAAGCTTTTTTCGAGCCAATGTTGATATGGCCGAGTTCTCAGTGCCCTTTTCGTATTTTGCAGGACTAACGCCTTTGTCGCCGGCAAATCAGGCAGTTCCGCCTTCTCCACAGTAACACCACCTGGCGGCAAGGTCAAAAGACAATACAATTTATCTCGTTTGATTTGTAAAGAATGATTTAAAGCCTCAATCAAATCCGAGAAACTCTGTGCAGTAAATTTGTGCGGTACAGCTTTCATAAGAAACCGCCTGTAGTCATTCGAGCCGCACACAATCAACTCATATCTTCCTGGAGTCAGAGCTCCTGGTATTTTGAGGCTGAACTGGTATTCCTCTTTCCCACCCAAGAAGGATTCCACAACTACCTCAATATCGACCTGGTCGCCTGCTTTAACTTCCGAATCAGATATATCCACTGACCATATATGTGAAATAATGCTTTTTGGCACTACACGAATATCGAAATCTATCGATTCTATATCAGCCCTCTTATATGGATTATTCATAAGAAGTGCAACCGAACCGACACTTTCCATTATCATCTCATTTAAACCTATACCGGTTGAAGCATTTTCAAAGGTAATCGTTTCAGCGCCCTCCACTGCGATAGCCACTTTATACACAATCATATGTTCCGGCGGAAAATCACCGAGATAAAAAGCTGCTCCAGCTACGGCTGAGCGAAGGATTAGCGGAGTAAGCAGCTGATTATTAACAATCTGGCAGTTATATACTCTTGTCTCAGGGTCATTATAACGGTCTACTTTTACCGTAAGTGGTATCATCCTTGCCTTTGCACCAATCCGCCCAAAGACCGCCGCCGACTCATCCGCCGTCAATGCACCAACTATTTCAAGCATACCGCCAAGCTTAAAAGAACGATACATACTCGACATCACAGTATACACCTGCCCTGTTGCCATCGGTAAATCCACAGGACCATAGCTGAGTAAGCTATGCCCGAAGCCGTAAACCTCATCGCCTATAACCTCGGTTGCTGTACCAAGTACAAACATTACTATATCACCGCTTGCCAACGGAACAGCAAGAACAGCACCCGGCTCCAACTGCACAACTTTGCCCCCCGCTCCTTCTTGCGAAGGCAATGGACTTGGCCATCCCTGACGGGAGGGCGGGGGCCCTGATGCGCTGCTGATGCCGGGAACAACCATAAGCCCAAACGGTTCAACCCAGGCCTTCAACTGCTCGCAAACCTTGGCCGGCAATCCAGAGGTTATCAATGGGCAAGGCAAAACACTAACACCGCTTAGGCCGCTGTTTTTCGAGAGTCGTGGGGTTGCAATTTGCTCATCAATTTCCGCAAAATCAATCGGTTTGGAAAAATCAAACGCAAATGCGACTTGGCCAACTTGCCCCCTCGACCCCTCGGCTTCGCTTGGTACAGGCTTCGCTCGGCACGAATTAGAACCACCAACCCGACCTACTTTAAGCATTTCTTCGATTGGTGTCACGCCATAAAGCGGGTCTTTACTGAAAAACCATGCGAAAGCTAATGCTCCCGCCAATCGGCCATCGATATAGACCGGTGAACCACTGCAACCGCCTACAGGACCAGTATGAATAAAACGTTCATCAGTGCCCTGAACCAAAATTGTATCCCTACCTGGTGATATATTGCGAACTACGCTGAGAACTTCCACATCAAACTTCTCAATCTCAGTACCTTTATAACAGGTAAGGCAATACGCCTCCATCCCGGGCTTAACTTCATCAACACTAATATATTTATTAGAGTCCCAAATGCCTTCTAATGCTTTTGGGGTCTTGGGCTTATCCTTCTGCTCAGTCTGTTGTTCCACCCCTACGAGCGGTTGGGGCGAACTCATAGCATCCGACCACACACCACTCTGTATGTCCGCAGGACGCCTTACGGTGCTACGGGACTCTTCTGCCAAACAAAACCCTGATTTAATCAGGCCCAGAACAAGTAAAAAGTAAAGAATTTTACCTTTTGCCGTAATTTCGAACATCCATACCCTTTCGATTGATTCTGCCCTTCTGAAGGGCAGAATCGACTTTAGCTAAGAAACAAAATTTTAATCAATTAAAAGACCTATTGCAAGATAAATGTAATCCTGTTAGAATATCGGTTCAAATTCTAAGCTGATTTCAAATAAATCGGATTAGATAGCAACCTATTTTAAGAAAAAACAGAGAAATAAATGACCCATTCGACTTTGCTCAGGGTCATCCTGAGCAACTGAAAGGAGTCGAAGGATGAAACCCGACCATCGCCACGAACTAAAAACCAATGAATTGGCTGAATGGCTAAGCAGCTTGCCACAATGGACCAAGGAAAACCGCACATTTATTATCCTTGTATCGGTAGTAATTATTGTGGCAGCAGTTTTTTACATCTGGAGAGTCCACAGTAAAAATGTAGCTGTTCGAAAACAACTTAAGCTTACAAGCCTTATTGGCCAGCTATTGAGCAGCAAAGTGGAACTCCTTCGGGCTGAGGAGCAGGCAAAAGACCTTTCATTTATACTCCTGCAGCCGGCCGAAAATCTCAGAATCTTCGCCGAAAATACAAATGACAACCAAATGGCTGCCTTAGCGCTTATTAAGCAAGCAGATGCTCTGCGAACGGAATTGCATTACCGACTGGGGGCTATAAACAAACAGGAATTTATAGACCAGTTAAACCAGGCAAAGGAAAGCTACGCCGAAGCACTTGAGAGACTCGTCGCCCCCGCTACTTCGCTTTCGCGAAGCAAAACGGCGGGGGGATGCCCAACCAATCCATCGTTAATGGCCACAGCTAAATTCGGCCAAGGACTGTGTGAGGAAGAGCCCGGCAACTTTGAATTGGCAGAGCAAATATATCGCGACATCATTACAAGCCCCGATTTCGAAGGCACCGTAGCTGCTGCTCAAGCAAAGGTCCGTCTTGAGACAATGGCTGACTACAAGCAACAGATAGTCTTTCCGCCGGCACCTAAAATGCCTGTTATTGAATTGACAAAGCCCACTGACATAAACACCCCTGACGTCAATTTGGGCCCCATATTGCCAAACGCTGTCCCTGAAGAACCTGCCGGCGAATAATTAACGAAGCGAGATGTCTGATGCAGGATAGCGGATGCAAGCCATTAACGCTTCAAGTGGGAACTTCAATCAAGGAGCGCCGACTCGATAAGTATCTCCACAGCCGATTCAGCAACTTCAGCAGGGTGATGCTCCAAAACATTATCAAGCAAGGCGCCGTTAAAGTTAATGGTAAAATAGCCAGGCCCAGCTTTCAACTAAACCCAGGCGACAAAATTGAACTGACACTACCTGAACTGCCAAGCAAAGATATTCTGCCCGAAGACATTCCCCTGGATATAATTTATGAAGACTCTGAGCTAATTGTACTTAACAAGCCGCCTGATATAATAGTTCATCCTGCTCGCGGCAATACCCACGGCACCTTAGTAAACGCTCTTGTGTACCATTGTGATAAGCTATCGAGCGGTCTCGGTGAATTTCGCCCGGGTATTGTACATCGGCTCGATAAAAATACCACCGGCGTTATGGTCGTTACCAAAAACGATGCTGCCCAATGGAATATCGCAAAACAATTTGAACGCCGCCAGGTTAAAAAAAGCTACCTTGCTGTCGTCCACGGCACACCAGAGCTGACAGCAGACCGCGTAAAAGCACCGCTCGGTATTCATCCAAAAATAAGAGAAAAATACGCAATCAGGCCGGAAAGCGGCAAAGAAGCGGTTACCTTTTACGAAGTAGTTGAATCTTTTCGCGGCTTTTCACTATTGAAGCTAACCCCCAAAACCGGCAGAACACACCAGATAAGAGTGCACTTATCATCCATCAACCACCCAATCGTCGCCGACGATATGTATGGCGGGAAACTTATCTATCCCTGGCAGTTGGCCGACGCCGAACCTGCCCCTCAGGAACCAGTTATAAATCGAGTTGCCCTTCACGCCTCAACCCTCGAATTCAAACATCCCACGACCGAAAAATTAGCTAAATTTGAAGCCCCTTTACCTGAAGATATGCAAAACCTCCTCGATATGCTGCGAAAGTTCAGAAAAACGTGACAAACCACAGACAAAATTTCTTTAAGCCAGGACCTTCCTTGCTATTATTCTGTTGACAGCATGCCTGTGAGCGACCCCGCTGGAATTACAATCGAAAATTTCTTCCTCGCAGAATTCTATTTCCCAGTCATGGTAATAGCTGAACAATTCGCCTGATAACCATTTATGAGCTGTTTGCTCAGCGTCAGGTGCTTTTGAAATAAATGGTTTCTCAACAAAAACTGAATGCACATTTATACCTTTATCATTAGTATAAGCTCTATAATTAGCAAATATTTCTTCTCTTAAATTCTGTGGAATATGGTGTAGCACGCCGCTGCTAAAGATAATGTCAAATTTCTCATCTAATCTGAACTCATTTAAATTTGCCTGAAATACTTTTACGGAAACACCAACTTCCTTTGCATAGCTCTTGATTTTTTCCACGCCTTGCGACGACAAATCAAATGCGGTTACTTCATAGCCCTTTCTGGCAAAGAAAACCGTATTCCTGCCTTCGCCACAACCAACATCGAGGAGTTTTAGCGGTTTTACAGGGGGAATAATTTGGAGGATTTTATAGCAAATAGTAGATGGTTTCTTGCCCCAGTAGTATTCTTCCTGGCTGTATTTTTTGTCATATGGATTTTGCATGCCCAATCATTCCTGCGGCAGCTTGACGAGGTCTGCGTCGGAGCCGGCGACCATTAAAATATCATCCTGATAGATAACGGTATTGGGCATAGGGACATTGATAATGTCACCCTTCTCATGTTTCTTTGCCTTGCTGTTTTCGCCTCGTTTGACTGCAACCAGATTGACATTGTATTTCTGTCGCAGCTGCAAATCCATCAGTGTCTTTCCATCGAAGCTGGCCGGCGATTTTATCCGGGCCAGGCTGTAGCCGGGCGCAAAGTCTATTTTCTCTCCTATTTGTGGCGCAATAAGCTTATATGCCCATCGCTGAGCCGACTCAATTTCAGGATAGATAACATCGGTAGCACCGACTTTCGAAAACACCTCACCCGCGATTAAATCCTCGGCTCTGGCAAAAATCTCTTTGACTCCCATCTGCTTCAGGTTCACCACCGTCAGAACCGCAGACTCAAATCCCTGGCCCGTGCCCTGACCTATACTAATAATAGCAACATCGACCTTATCAACACCCTGCGATTTAAGCGCCTCTTCGTCGGTACTGTCCAGCCGAACTGCGTGACTTACCTGGTCTCCGATTAGCTCTATCTGCTCTCTGTTTTTGTCAATCGCGATAACCTCTGCTCCGCTCATCGCAAGAGCGATAGCCAGTTTCTTCCCGAAATGCCCCAATCCTATTACAGCAAACCGTCTCATAACTGCTCCCGAAAAATCAAAAATTTTGCACTTTGCATTTTGATTTTTGCTTTTTTATCCAACAATCACCGCCTCATCCGGATAATTATACTTAACCGGTTTCAAGTTAAACGTAAGTGCCGCCAATAGTGTTAACGGCCCGAGTCTTCCAATAAGCATTACAACAATAATAATCAATTTCCCAACGGTTGTCAAAAAGGCGGTTTTTCCCGTCGTTAAGCCAACAGTCCCCAGAGCAGAAGCCGCCTCGAACATAATATCCGACATTTCAAACCTCTGAGCATCTTCTGTGGAACTGCTCACACTCTCTGTGATACTCAGAGCCAATGTAGCTCCGAACAAAACCAAAGCAAAAAGCAGCATAACAGTAACTGCCTTGCCAACGATAACTACTCGAACAGAACGCTTAAACATCTCGACTTCCTGACGCTTCCGCAGGGCAGCAAAAACCATCATTACTATCACCGCCAATGTTACCGTCTTGATTCCACCTGCAGTTGAGCCGGGCGAACCACCAATAAACATAAGCAGAATCAAAACAAACCTGCTCGATGCCGTCCGTTCTGCAATATCGACTGTATTAAACCCAGCCGTCCTGGCCGTTATCGATTGAAACAACGCCCCCAGAATGTCGGGCTTTGCAATATCGCCACCCGCTCTTGCGTAACGCTCAAACAAAAGTATGCCTAACATCCCCAAAATTATAAGAGACGCACTTACGCTAAGAACTATCTTGGTCTGCAGTCGCATCCTTTTCGGCGCTTCCATCGAAAACCGATAACGCTTAAAAAAACTCCTTTTGTAGAATCGTTTTACCCTGTCAGCCGCAATATTGACCAGGTCGTAAAGCACACCGAAGCCCAATCCCCCCAGCACTATCAAAGGACAGACCACTATATATATCTGCCAGCACCGATTGTAACTTACAAAACTGTCACTAAACAAACTAAAGCCGGCGTTACAAAAAGCGCTGATGGAATGAAAGATACTACAGAACCATTGCTGCTGTGTGCCGCCGCCGTAGCTCTGTACATCATCCCACATCGGAAAAAGCAGCACCGCACCAATAGCTTCGATTACCATCGTCCCCACAAAAATAAAAGCTATCATATTACCTATTCGACCAAGCGTGCGGGCACTCAGCAAATCCTGCATTGCCACCGATTCACGCAGGCCCAGCGCTTGTCCTAATAGAAGCGCAAATACCGCACCGAACACCACTATACCAAGACCGCCAAGCTGAATCAGCGACAAAATCACCACCTTGCCCATAAAGCTGAAATCCCGGCCGGTATCTTTTACGATAAGACCTGTAACACAAGTAGCGCTGGTCGCCGTAAACAAGGCATCGACTAAGCTTACATCTGGCCCGGCGGATGCTCTCGGCAGCATCAGCAGCCCTGCTCCGGAAACTATCAAGACAAGAAAGCTTGCAATTAACGTTTGCGTGGGGCTTCTGCCTGAAGCTGCAAAATTAATACCCGTCCTGCAAAGCTTGGTGACCACCTGCAGGACAAGATAAATACCCACTGCAAAATGCCGAACTGCCACAGGGTCGGTCTTGTCAAACCACCTGCCGGCCCCGAATACAGCAACGCCAAGTGCGGCCAAAAGCGGAATCTCAAACCAGTTTGCCCGCAAGAATTCAGCTTTTGATATGCTGTTTATCAGCCGAACTATCTTCTCAACTATGAAAACACCAAGCAAAGCTATCTGAACAGCATATAAAATCTTCGCCGCAAATACGGGCTCATCGAAGCCAAACAGCCAAACAAAAGTAGCCGTAACGCCTGCCGCAGTCAGAGCATTAACGCCGATTAAATACCTTTCTAACCGTTTGTTTTTATAACTTATCTGCATAAATCAACTTTTTAATGCGGTGTCGCAATCCAGCAATTGTAAGATTAAAACCATAAATCGTAAATTGAAAAACAGAAATTATTTAAGCGACATCCGCCAGACCGAGCGAATCGCCAAACTTAACTAATAATGCCTGACGGATATTCTTGTGCTGTGGTTTGTTCAACATTGGGTCTTGCGAGGCCATCTCAAAAGCGTTTTTTCTTGCCATAACAAGCAGGTCGAAATCATTTACTATATTTGCGATTTTCAAATCCGGCAGACCATGCTGGCGCGTACTGAACAGCTCTCCCGGCCCGCGCAGCCGCAAATCGTGTTCTGCTATCTCAAAACCGTCGTTGCTTCTGGTCATAATCTCCAATCTGCTCTTTGCAGTCTCGCTGCCTGCCCCCGCGTATTCCCCCACGTCTTCTTGTCGAAGACAAGAGTGTGGGGGCGGCGGGTCGGTATCCGCAAACAAAAGACAATACGATTTTGCCTGTCCTCTGCCGATACGTCCTCTCAACTGATGCAATTGTGCCAGACCAAACCTGTCGGCCCCTTCTATAACCATTATTGTTGCGTTCGGCACATCAACCCCCACCTCCACAACCACAGTAGCAACCAGCACATCAATTCTACCCCTGCGAAATTCCGACATAATCTTCTGCTTTTGGGCCGAGGGCATTCGACCATGCAGAAGCTCAACTGTAAATTCCGGGAAAACTTCTGATAAAAGTTTCCATCCATCCGTCGCCGCCTTGAGGTCTTCGTCCTCCTCAATCGCTGTAATACGTGGATAAACAAAATATGCCTGTTTCTTTGCCTTTAGGCGCTCGCGGATAAACTCGTATGCTTTCCGCCGGTCATGTCGACCGACCCAGCGGGTAACAACAGTGCCTCTACCTGGCGGAGAATGCTTGATAACAGATACATCTAAATCACCAAAAGCAGTCATCGCCAGCGTCCGGGGTATAGGTGTAGCCGTCATAACCAGGCAATGCGGCGTAGTCTGCTTTCGCAACTGGGCACGCTGATGGACTCCAAACTTATGCTGCTCATCAATCACTACCAGGCCGAGTTTGCTAAATTCTACATCCTTCTGCAAAAGGGCCACCGTCCCCACAACAATATCAATCTCTGCCTGCTTTATCTTCTTCAGAAGCTGCGTCCTCTTTTTGCCGGTCAATCCTCTCGTCAGCAAAATCCCCTTTACTTTGCTGTTCTTCAAATATCTCTCGATGCTTATAAAATGCTGACAGGCCAAAATTTCTGTAGGCGCCATAATCGCCACCTGTGTTTTGTTGGCAACGGCTAACAAAGCTGCATAAAGAGCAACCACTGTTTTGCCTGACCCCACATCACCCTGCAACAGTCGATTCATCGGCCTGGAGTCGCTCATATCCTTTACAATCTCGGCTATTGCCTCGTTCTGGTCTTCGGTAAGCAAAAATGGGAATCGTTTTCTAATACGGCTGTCGATTTCATCGCTGCAAATACACAAAACTGCCGACGAAAAATGTTGCATTCTGTACCGACGAAGGGCTAATCCCAACTGCATCAAAAACAGTTCATCATATTTTAATCTGCGCTTTGCCTGGGCCAGTTTCTTTTCATCCGGAGGCAAATGTATCCAGCTAAAGGCGTCCTTTCTGCCGGCCAAATTTGCTTTTTTCAAAAATCCATCATCGTAAAACTCACTTATAAGCTCATCTAAATTATCAAGCACGGGCCTGATTATCTTCTTAATCTGCCTGCTGCTCAAATTGGCCTTGGCAGCGTAAACGCCTCCGCTAAAATATTCGTCCGGCCGGGAAGTTCTCTCGTCGACTACCAGAAACTTCGGGTTGGTCATTTGCAACTGATGCCGATATAAACTGACATTGGCCGAGGCAACTATTACCTGGCCGGGCTTTAATTGCTCGCGAAGGAATCCTCCGTGAAACCACACAATCCTGCACACACCGGTATCATCACTGAGTACCGCTTCGAATATTGGCGGCTTACGATAGTTTTGATAGTCCGTTGACTCAACCAAGCCGATAATGGTAGACGCCTGGTTGGGCTGCATTTGATTTATCTTTATTGCTTTCGGAGCGAATATCCAGTCACGAGGAAAATACTCTAATAAATCCCCTACGGTATGTACTGCCAATTGCGCGAAGGCCCCGGCCCTTGCCGGCCCGACACCTTTGAGATACTGTACCTGCATCGATAAAGCAATTCCGACTTTTGATTCTTGACTGTCAACAGACAAGTTTTGATTTTCGATTTTCAAACCTTGTTATTCCTTAAAGCTGTATTTGCCGACCAACTGAACAAACCGGACGCCACAGATATGTCTTTCAAAAAGTTTGTCCTGCTTTTTCTCGCAAACGACTAATTCCTGTACTCCTCCACAACCGACAGGTGCCATTATAAAGCCGTCATCGGCAAGTTGTTTCACCAACGGCTTCGGAATCTCTGGAACAGCCGCGGTAATCATAATCCTGTCAAAGCGCCCCGATGGCGGCAATCGCTGCCCCGGCCAGCCGCAACTACCATCACCGACAAGGAATTCAACGTTTGTGATACCTAACCTGTTTAAAATCGCCCGAGCCGACTCCGATAGCTCGCTGAATCTTTCTATCGTATAGACTTTTTTTGCCAGCTTACTCAGGACTGCAGTCTGATATCCACTGCCTGTGCCAATTTCCAGAATCTCACAATCCTGATTGACCCGCAGCTCCTGCGTCATCAAGGCAACAATATACGGCTGAGAAATGGTTTGGCCCATACCGATAGGCAGCGGACCATCAGAGTATGCTTGTGACTGGTAAGACTGCGGCACAAACTCCTCTCTTGTAACCTCGGCCATTACGGCCAAAACGCGAGGGTCTGTTATATCACGACCTTTAAGGTGCCACTCAAGCATCCGTGCCCGAACCTTAGCAAACCTGTCTTCCTTATCTCGGCTGTGCATAGCTGTAATAATCGCCTTTTAAGACCCACTTTGCAAATCAATTTTTGCCGGGATTAAATCCTTGCTCTCGGACTATTAAAGGATAAAATTCTACATAACCGTAGCAAGTAAGCCCCGTTAGAAAGATTATTTCTAACGGGGTAAGTAATTTTCAAAAAGTCTTTAAGGAAGGCCGAAAAATGAATACTAAAAAATTTCTTTTCTACCTATTAGCTGCTCTTTTAGGCGGCTGTGTGCCCGTTATGTCGCTCCATCCTCTTTATACCGAAGAGACAACCGTGTTCGAAGAAAAATTGCTCGGCACCTGGATACAAGACAATAATGAAACTACCTGGGAATTTAAGTGTCCTAACGAACCGGAAAAAACTTACGAGCTTATTTTCTCTGATAATGAGGGCAAAAAAGGCTTGTTTGACGTACATTTGACAAAACTTCAAAGCAAACTTTTCCTGGACGTTTACCCAAACAAACCACCATGGGACGAAGGAGACCCAAATAAACTACCCTGGCCGTTCAATACTTTATTTTTAATACCCGTCCATACATTTATAAAAATTGATTCCATTGAGCCCCAATTGAAAATGAGATTAACGGACGACGATGAAATGAAAAAGCTGTTTAAGGAAGACCCAAATGCAATAAAGTACGAATCCGCCGAGGATGGCTTTTTTTTAACGGCATCAACAAAAGAGCTTCAGGCATTTGTTCTCAAATACGCCGATGACGACAGATTATTTACCAAAGAAACCATCTTGTGCCGCAAAAAAGTAAGGGTTCCTAACGAGCCAAACGATATCGACCTTAACAATGCCGAACCTAATGAAGCGCCAAAGATTCAATAGATAGAGGTAATATATCTTATGGTAACTCGGCCGGATTTTAGACGCTATCTTGTAAATATTGATTCTATCTCCACCCATCAACTCTTCACCGATTGTCTGATTATTGGAGCTGGCATCACAGGTCTTCGTGCCGCTATCGAAGCTGCTGAGCAGCAAAATGTCACCGTTGTGTGCAAGGGCACTCTACAAGACAGCAACACCTTCAATGCTCAGGGCGGTATCGCCTCGGCACTGGATAAAACAGACTCCTTCGAATCACACATAGCCGATACGCTTACTACCGGCTGTGGGATATGTGATGAACACATAGTTGACTTAGTCGTTCGCCAGGGACCGCAGCTTATAGAACAATTGCTCAACTGGGGTGCTGAGTTTGACCTGTTTGAAGGTCATATAGCCACTACGCTCGAAGGCGGACACTCCTGCCCTCGCATCGCGCACGCTCACGGCGATGAAACCGGCAGAATTATCGCCGAGACGCTCATAAGAAAGGTCAAACAAATTCAAAATATTAAAATAATCGAAAATTTCTACGCCATAGATTTAATAACCAATGACGACAATCAGTGCTTAGGAATGTTCGGCTACGATAAACACAGAGGCCTTCAAATAATCTGGGCAGTAAATACGATCTTAGCATCCGGCGGAGCCGGTCAACTCTATCGCGAAACTACAAATCCGGAAGTTGCCACCGGCGATGGGCTGGCTATGACTTACCGGGCCGGCGCTGTATTGCGAGACCTGGAGTTCATGCAATTCCATCCAACCACGCTCTACATCGCTGGCGCCACACGGGCATTGATTACCGAAACGTTGCGGGGAGAAGGAGCCGTCCTGCTGGACAATAAAGGTCGGCGTTTTATGAAAGACTACCACGAAGCCGCTGAGCTTGCACCGCGGGACATAGTCAGCCGAGCCATCCTCGAGCAAATGCGGAAAACTGAATCAACACATGTTTATCTGGACGTTCGGCACTTCGACAAAAAACATTTCGCGAAAAGATTCCCCTTTATCAGTCAATTATGTAAAAGCTTCGATATAGAGACAAGCAAGGATTTAATCCCTGTCCGCCCAAGCGCACATTATATGATTGGCGGTGTAAAAACTGATGCCAAAGCTGCGACAAGCATCGAAAACCTTTATGCCTGTGGCGAAGTTGCATCCACCGGCCTGCATGGCGCAAATCGACTTGGTAGTAATTCCCTGCTCGAAGGATTGGTTTTCGGCAAAATAACCGGACAATCTGTTTCCCAGAACAAAAAAACAGATGTCTCTCATATCAAGCATACCCGAATAAAATATCAAGTCCCGTCCTCCGACCGTACTCTTTTAGACACCGCCGATGTCAGAAACTCACTTCGCTCTCTTATGTGGCGAAATGTTGGCATCACCCGAAGTGCCCAGCCGCTCGCAGAAGCTCAGGAAATTATAAAATTCTGGCAACGTTATGTTATGGACAAAATGTTTGACTGGCCCGAAGGCTGGCAATGCCAGAATATGCTCGCCGTTTGTTTGCTTATAGCCCAGGCGGCCCAAAAACGCCAGGAAAGCCGAGGTGTTCATTTCAGGAGTGATTTCCCCAATACCGACGATGAGCACTTCAAAAAACACGTCGATATCACACGGTAAAAAAGTGGAAGAAAAAGCGAACTTTTGTTACAATAGCTTTGTAGGCAATATAAATAGTAAGTAGCCAATTGAAAGAGTGGGTCAGGCGGTCGCCCCCGCAGCTTCGCTTTTGCGAAGCAAAACGGCGGGGGAGGAAAGTCCGAGCAGGACAGGGCAACGGTGGTGGCTAACGGCCACCCAGGGCAACCTGAGGGAAAGTGCCACAGAAAATACACAGCCGACCCCGCATTCGCTTTGAGGTGTCATCGTAAACGTAGCAAATTGAGTTTAGTTGTAATTCTAAGCTGCGATACTTGTTTTGCGGTGGAAACTCAAAGTGAGTGCGGGAGGCAAAGGTGAAATGGTGCGGCAAGAGCGCACCGCGGCGCCGGTGACGGTGCTGGCAGGGTAAACCCCACCGCCTGCAAGACCAAGCAGTTGGTATAACTTTGCCCGAGTATGTCCCCCTTCTTGCTTTCGCAAGAAAGCAGGGGGGCAGCCAGCAGGTAGGTCGCTTGAGCCAGCTGGTAACAGCTGGTCAAGATAAATGGTCGCCAAATACAGAACTCGGCTTATAGACCCACTCTTTTTTGTTGATTACTAACCGAATCGATGCCTTTAACTTCCGATTTTCTCTTCAAAGACCGCCTATGCCCTTGCTTCTTAGGTATAAATGCGCCCAACCTGATTTTGACCGTGGCGATATTGTCCTCAACAACCATTCTGATTGTGCCCCTGCCAAAATTAATGTGGTCGAACTCAACGCCGCCATTTTCGCCAAGCATCCCTGCCAGAGCAGGCGACCTGTCTAACGTATATAAAATCGTCCCGAATATTTGATTAAGGAGCATCCCGGAAATAGTCAGCATTTTATCGCCCGAACCAGGCACATCCACACCCCGGCCAAGCTCGTCTATATCCTTGCGTAAGTTCTTTAAGACCTGCCGAAGCTGCGCTATTTGTTCTGCATTTTCAGATATTCGCCGCTTACCAACCGCTGACTTTTCCAATATCATCTGGCTGTCAAACATAAGGCCTCGCTTGGGCTCCATCAGCAACCGTCCGGGTCTGCCTGGCAAACGCTTTATCTTTTCATCAACTAAAAAGAAATACTTTCGCTTTGCCGTCAATCTAACCTCATCGAAGGCAACCATATTAAACCAGCTCTTATAACCGTCGTTATCCTGTCCAAAAGAGGCAACAACGCTTCTACTCTGGCTGAGCAGCTCAGATTCCGGCTTATGAATTATAGGTAGCACATCGAGAGCGCCACTTTTCTTTAGTTCTATCTTATAGTAACTGTCGGAAAGATTTGCGTCGTAGGGAAGCCCCTGCCGCCCGGATATCACGAATGGCGACACAATAGAAGAGCAGCCGCATAAACTAAAAATAAACAAAAATTGAAAACTAAAAGCAAAAAACCACAACTCAAAGTTTAATATTTTAAGCTTTTCGTTTTCAGCTTTGCATTTTTCGTTCCCCATTTTATACTTCCTTTACATCTATCCACTTCATCATCTTGCGCAGCTCTCTGCCAACTGTTTCCAGCTGGCAGTCGTGGTCTTTTTCATAAAGCTGATTAAAATTCTTGAGTCCCGACTTGTATTCGTTTACCCACTCCTTGGCGAACGCACCGGATGTTATTTCCGATAGTATCTTTTTCATTTCGGCTCTGGTTTGCTCGGTGATAATTCTCGGCCCACGGGTCAGGTCTCCATACTCAGCGGTGTTAGATATGCTATATCTCATATAGCTCATCCCACCCTGGTACATAAGGTCAACTATCAGTTTCACCTCATGCATACATTCGAAGTAGGCCAGTTCCGGCTGATATCCCGCTTCAACCAGTGTTTCAAAGCCGGCTTTAATAAGCGATGTAAGGCCGCCACAAAGAACACACTGCTCACCGAACAGGTCGGTTTCAGTCTCTTCTTTGAATGTGGTTTCAATAATACCTGCACGGGCACCGCCGATACCATTGCCCCAGGCAAGGGCAATCTTCTTGGCGTCGCCGGTCGCATCCTGCTGGATAGCTACGAGGTTCGCCACGCCGCCACCTTTTTCAAACTCACTGCGAACAAGATGACCGGGCCCTTTCGGAGCAATCATCACCACATTGACATCCTTAGACGGCACAATATACTTGAAATGAATATTAAAGCCGTGACAAAAACCGAGCGTCTGGCCAGCAACAAGATTAGGAGCAATCTGTTCAGCGTAAACCTTTGCCTGAACTTCGTCAGGAACCGTTACGATAATCAATGCTGCACCATCCATAGCCGTCTTGATAGCAGTTGGTGTAAAACCGTGTTGCTGAGCGAGTTTATAATTATCAGTCCCCTCCAGCTCAGCCGGTGCCACTTCAATTCCGCTATCACGCAAATTCAAGCTGTGTGCGTGACCCTGACTGCCATAACCAATAACCGCCACCTTTTTACCTTTCAACGCATCTATCGGTGCGTCCTTTTCATAATAAATTTTAGCCGCCATGGCTGCATTCTCCTTTCTCATTTTTAGGCAGAATCTATTGAGTTCGGTTTCTTTTTTCCCAGTTAAAAGACAGAAAAACTAAATTATATAAAAAGTTCCCTATAAAGCAAGGAATTACGCATTTGGCATTCGGATAAATAAAAAAGTGGATGGTCTAACGCTGATACAGATATGCTCATTTACGGCTCAGTTTTTGCCTGCCGGGGCACAGCGATTGTTCCGGTTCTGGCTACGCTTTTTATACCATAGGGCTTGCACGCATTGATTAAGGCCTCTATCTTTTCCTCCGGCCCACTTATTTCCACCGTAAGCGACTTTTGGGCAATGTCCACAATTTTACCTCTGAACATCTCTATTAACGACATTATTTCAGGTCGTTTCTCAGGCGGCGCTGAAATGGTTATCAGCATTAAATCACGGGCCACAATCGGCTGGCCAACAAAATCCTGAACCTTCACAACAGGAACAATCCTGGCTAATTGCTTGCGTACCTGCTCAACGACTCTGTCATCCCCAACAACGACTATTGTCATTCTGCTGAGATTAGGGTCTTCCGTTCGACCAACAACCAGCGAATCAATATTAAACGCCCGGGCAGCGAACATCCCGGCAACGTGCGCCAGAACACCGGGCTTATTTTCAACCAATGCGCTTATTATATGTTTCATTCTCGTTCCTCGTTTCTTGATGCTCGATGCTCGCCTCTTGATCCTTGACGCCTGTTTTGTGGTTCTTCTCCACCGACTTAGTAAAATTATTTATCATTCTACCAAGATGGTCATATTCTTCACGGAAATACTCATATATATCTTTATCCTTAAGAGACTTAGTCTCACACAAGGTATCCAAATGTTCTCTGGTCTCATCACAGGATGCTAAAGAATAAGTAAGGAACCTGATAAATTCTTGTTTATATCTTCGTCTTCCAAAACCTTCTACTATATTATCCTTGACGGACTTGCTTGACCTTCTTATTTGACTGCCTTCTTCGTACATTTCGAATTTTGGCAGTTTTAAGCTCATCTGACGAACCTCTATAGCCAATTTGTGAGCCTTCTCGTAAATATCCAAATCTTTGTAACTCTGATATACCACAGGTTTTTTCCTTCTACGAGCATCAAGCATCGAGTATCCAGCATCGAGTTATGCCATACTTTCCAGTATATCAAGCCCGCTCATCTCATCTATACTTTTGCCGGTTGGAACCATAGGCCAAACATTTTCTTCCCGCTCGATTCTTATGTCAATGACACAGGGCTTCTTTTCCGCCAGCATTGCTTTAACAACCTTCGGAACATCGGCTTTTTTGTCAACCGTCTCTCCGACCGCACCCAGTGCACGCGCAACGGCTGCATAGTCAGGATTGGCCAGATAGGTCTTCGAATATCGCTTATTATAGAAAAGCTCCTGCCACTGCCGAACCATTCCCATATAGCCGTTGTTCAAAATACAAACCTTTATCGGCAAGTTGTGCTCGACTGCCGTCGCAAGCTCTGTCATCGTCATATTAAAGCTGTGGTCGCCGTCAATATCTATAACGATTGATTCCGGCTTAGCTACCTGGGCACCTATGGCAGCCGGCAAACCATAACCCATCGTTCCAAGCCCGCCGGAGCTTATGAACTGCCTGGGTCTGGTGAATTTGTAAAATTGAGCGGCCCACATCTGATTCTGCCCGACACCGGTAGTAATAATCGCATCGCTTTGAGTCTGCCGACAAATTTCTTCTATAACATACTGCGGTTTAATCTCCGATGAAGTATTGTCATAGCGGAAAGGATACTTTTTCTTCCACTCGGCAATCTTGTCGAACCACTTTTTTCTCTCCCGGAACTCAACTTCTTTGATTAACTCACCAAGTATCTCTTTCGCATCACCAACAACAGGAATATCCACATGAACGTTCTTCGATATACTCGCAGGGTCAATATCAATATGAATAATCTTCGCCTTCGGAGCAAATGTTGCGAGCTTGCCGGTAACCCTGTCGTCAAATCGAGCACCTATTGCAATCAGCAAGTCACATTGCTGCACGGCATAATTAGCATACGCAGAGCCGTGCATTCCGAGCATATCCAGCGATTCGGGCTTTCTCTGGTCGAAACTTCCCAGCCCTAAAAGTGTCATCGTTACAGGCAGATGCGCTTTTTGAGCTAATTGTCGTAACTCATCAGATGCATTTGCGCTAATAATCCCGCCGCCGACGTAAAGCACCGGCTGGTTGGACTTATTTATCGCCTGTGCCGCCAGTGATATCTGTCTGGCGTTTCCTTTCGTTCGCACGCGATAACCTGGTAGCTCCATCTCAACCGGCCCGTCTGTACTACATTTGCAAACCTCCACATCAACGGGTATATCAATCAGCACCGGGCCAGGCCGACCGGTCGAAGCTATATAGAATGCTTCTTTAATAATTCTGGCCAGGTCTTTTACGTCCTTGACAATACAATTATACTTTGTAACCGGACGGGTAATACCGGTAGTATCCGCCTCTTGAAATGCGTCGTTACCGATAAGCTCTGTCCTGACCTGCCCTGTCAAAGCGACTATCGGCACCGAGTCCATCATCGCCGTAGCAAGACCGGTAACCAGATTGCATGCACCAGGACCGCTGGTCGCCACCATAACGCCAACCTTTCCACTCGCACGGGCATAGGCATCGGCCATATGGCAGCCACCCTGCTCATGCCGCGGGTTGATGAAGCGAATCGGCGCATCGTATAACCTGTCAAATAAAGGCAATACCACGCCGCCGGTATAGCCGAACATTGTATCGACGCCCTGCTCAATCAGTGTATCAACTATAATCTGAGCGCCTGCTTTGAGAGTGGATTTGTCAGCCGGTTTGGCTGAAGAACGAGACTTCGGCTTCATTTCTGCACCTTTCCTGATAAACATTAACTCGTTATTCCGGAAGGCCTCCTGTCTTTCAGGAGTCCTAAACTATGGCTCTTCGGGTCCGCTTCGAGAAGCAAATCGCTTTTTACTCTGAAAAAACGACCAAACAACTCGAAGATTCCAACCCTGCCATAATCCCGTAACCCCCGCAACAAGCGGGCGTCTCAGGGTCGTATTTGCATGTTTTCATACAAACACGCTGCAATTATACAACAACAGAAGCTATCTGTCAATTATTTTTCGGCAATTCTTATCTCCGCCAACAAGGATTTTTTGCCCTTTTAACCGAAACAGAGGCAATTTCAATACAAAAAATCTGGCCTCAACTCCAAATTGCTGGTATAATGGGCCTGTAAAGTTAACCCCGTTAGGCCTATGGACTCCTTGTGGAGAAAGCTTAGGCGGGGGTTTGAACCTCCACCTCATTGGAAAAATTATTTCTAACGGGGTTAATTTAGGAGAACTTATATGTGTGACAAATGCGGTTGTGGCTCTGCCACAGGTAGCGAAGCTAATACCCAAAAAACCTTCGAAGAACAGGTCAAGGAAGTAATCGAGTCAATTCGGCCTGCCCTTCAGGGGCACGGCGGCGATGTGGAACTGGTAGGAACCGATGACGATAATACCGTTAAGGTCCGCCTTCAGGGAGCTTGCCAAGGCTGTCCAGGCGCCACGATGACAATAAAAATGGGAATCGAAAGAATCCTGAAGGAAAAGGTACCTGAGGTCAAAGAAGTCATCGCTGTGGACTAAACGCAGGCAAAAACAAATTGGTTACTTCATTATTCGTTGTTCGATGAACGCAGAACACAAAACTATGAACTAAGCCAAATGTTTGAGGATTTTATCCGCGTTGGGCTTCTCAATTACGCCTTTATCGGTAATGATAGCGGCAATATTTTTTGCGTCGGTAACGTCAAATGCCGGATTTTCCACACAAATCCCATCGGGAGAAATCTGGCTTTTCGCAAATGTCGTTACTTCCTCGGCTGCTCTTTCTTCGATGGGTATTTCGGCTCCGCTTTTTATACTTAAATCAAATGTGCTCAACGGAGCAGCGATGTAAAATGGTATACGGTGCTTTCTGGCAAGAATGCTCAAGCTATACGTACCGATTTTATTTGCGGTATCCCCGTTTGCTGCGATTCTATCTGCGCCGGTAAAACAAGCGTCAATCTTGCCCTGCTTCATCAGCCACCCTGCCATATTGTCACAGATTAAAATCACCTCAATATCTGCCTGTTTCAGCTCCCAGGCAGTAAGTCTCGCACCCTGCAATAAGGGTCTGGTCTCATCAACATAAACCTTAAATAACCTTGCCTTTTTCTTTGCCTCGTATATGACCGACAATGCTGTTCCCTGCCCTGCAGTCGCAAGCGCTCCCGCATTACAATGCGTCAATATCCCGGCCCCCTCCTTAATAAACCTTTCGCCGTTGAGACCAATCCGGCGACACATATCCACATCCTCCTGATAAATAGCGTTTGCCTCGGCCAAAATAACCTCGCGAAATGCTTGCAAGTTTGCGTTCGCTGTAGCAGTAACAAATTCTTCAGCTTTTCGTCGAACCCTATCCAGTGCCCAGAACAAATTTACCGCAGTTGGACGAGATGAGGCCAGATATTCGCACGCCTTAGCCAAAACCGCAAGTCCTCGTTCCAAATCATCGCCTGAACTCAATTTCTGGATTGCCAAAACCGGTCCATAAGCCGCTGCGACACCTATAGCGGGGGCGCCACGAACAGCAAGTGTCTTTATGGCCTCATAGAGCTGCTCAATATCTCGGCACTGTATCTTGACAAACTCAGCAGGTAACCGACGCTGGTCTATAAGCTCCAAAAAACCGTCAACACCACCAACCCATTTTAATGTTTCAAAAACCATATTTCGTATATTGTATTACATACCACTTAGCATCGTCATTGCGAGGATGCCGAAGGTCCGCCATAGGCGCAAAGCAATATAAAGCTTTCAAATCTAATGATGCTTTAATGCTCCAACAGTAAGAGTCCCGCAAAAATCCTTGCGGTTATCTGCATTGTATCTGATTAACTTTAATTCAAAGCCAGCTTTGCGAACTTCTAAGAGAATGTCTTTCCAATGCCCAACATAGCGTCTCGGAAGATAGTATTTTTTATTGAACTTGCACAATCTGCCATAGCCTTTGTCTTTAAATGGCATATAAATCACTTTCTTAACAATCTTGTGGTCTTTACAAACCTCATAGAATCTTTTTTTATACATTGGCCCGCACATGGTAAGCAACACAAAAAGTCCGCCATCTTTCAAAATCTTAAACACGTTATCTAAATACGCTCCTCTATCCTTTGTATCAGTAATACAGTGCAGACAAAGTCCATCTATTGCCACATCGAACTTGCCGAGGCTTTTGGTATTTAGGTTACAAACATCGCCTTGCCTGAATCTAATATCAAGGCCTTTTGATTGTTCCTTTGCCATGGTAATTGCTGTTTTACTGACATCTATGCCAAGGCCGCTGAATCCTCTTTTGCAAACCCATCGCAATATTGGTCCGGTACCACAGCCAAGCTCGATTGCTCTGCCACCCCTGGGAGCCCAGGGTTGAGAAAAAACATCTTTTAAGAAGTTATTAGTTTCAGTCCTGGCTGACTTAACTGTTGTTCCACTTCCTCCCTGTCCCCAGACAAGAATACCCTTCTTCCTCATCCACCGGTACATAAGCTCGTGTCTCTCATACGGTTTTTTCATCCCGTTCGCCCTTTATCAGCGTTGTAGCAAAATCACGGGCTGTCCGATTTTCAGCGAGACCTCGCCAAAGGCGGGGAAGCCCGTGTTACTTCTAATTCTTAAATGCAGCAACTGATATATCACCGGATGGGTATTCCTCCCTAGGATCGTTATATCGAAATAGCCTAATTTGAAAACCTGCTTTTCGGATTTCGGTTAAAATACTTTTCCAATGTAGCATTTTTCTTGCAGGCATGTAACCTTGACCATCAATAACACGGAATCGTTCATACTCGCTTGCCCTATCATAAGGTGCGTAAATTGTATGTTCTATAAGTATCTGACCTTTGCATACCTGCGAAAACACTTTTCTATTTACGGGAGAGCACATAGACACGACTATTAGAAGGCCTCCCTCTTTCAGCAGCTTAAAGGCGTTCCTCAGAAAAGCTTTTCGGTCTTTAGGTCGGATTATACAATGCAAACAATGACCATCTACTGCTATATCAAATTTCCCTATGCCCTTAACATCAAAGTCGCAAATATCTGCTCGCCTGAATCCAACATTCAAACCTACTGACTGTTCCTTTGCCATGGCAATAGCCGTTTTGCTAACATCGATACCAAGACCGGTAAATCCTTTTTTGCAAATCCATCTCAATATGGGAGCAGTACCGCAACCAAGTTCGATAGCTTTTCCTTTCCTGGGAGTAAAGGGTTGTGAAAGCACCTCAATCAAAAATCGTTTTGTATCCGTATCAATAGCCTTTTGTTTAACACGCATACTTTCGCCCCAGGAGCGGATACCTCTTTTTCTCATCCCTTGATACATATTTTCGTGTCTCTCATACGATTTTTTCATCCCGCATCGCCCTTTATTGACGTTGTATGGTAGCACGGCCATCTTGGCCGTGTTTTGCAAAATCACGGGCTTCAAGCTCGCCTCGATTCGGCGAAGCGGGCCCGTGATACTACTTTAGTTTTGCTTTCAAATACTTGCCCGTGTAGCTCTTTTTGTTTTTGATAATCTCCTCAGGCGCCCCTGCGGTAACAATCCCGCCGCCGGCTTCTCCACCCTCGGGACCAAGGTCTATTATATAATCAGCCATCTTGACAACATCAAGATTATGCTCAATGACAACCACGGTATTGCCCATATCACACAACCGCTGCAGAACATTTAAAAGGTTGTGAATGTCGGCAAAGTGCAGGCCTGTAGTTGGCTCATCCAGCAAATACAAGGTGTGGCCGGTAGCAGCTTTGCCCAATTCCGCGGAAAGCTTTACTCGTTGAGCTTCTCCGCCGGAAAGCGTCACCGACGATTGTCCCAACTGCATATAGCCCATACCAACATCGCTGAGTGTCCGCAGGACCCTGACTATCTTCGGAAAATTCGCAAAGAAATCGAGCGATTCCTTAATCCTCATATCAAGCACATCAGCAATATTTTTGCCTTTGTAGGTAACCTGTAACGTCTCAGGATTGTATCTTTTACCGTGGCACGCCTGACAGGTAACATAAACATCCGGCAAAAAGTGCATTTCTATCTTCTTGGTTCCCTGTCCGCGGCAATATTCACAGCGTCCTCCTTTAGTGTTGAAGCTAAATCGTCCGGGCTTATAACCACGAATCTTCGCCTCTCGTGTCATACTAAAAAGCTTTCTTATCAGGTCAAAGACGCCTGTATATGTCGCCGGATTGCTCCGCGGCGTCCTTCCAATAGGCGACTGGTCTATCTCTATAACCTTGTCAATTTGAGAAATTCCAAGAATATTTTTGTGCCCGCCCGGCTTGTCACGAGATTCATAAAGCCGACGCCTGCAAGCCGGCAGTAAAATCTGGCTCACCAAAGTGCTCTTACCTGAACCAGAAACTCCCGTCACACAGCTAAACACACCAAGTGGAAACTTCACATCGATATTTTTAAGATTATTCTCGAAAGCTCCCTTTACCTCGATGCTTCTTCTCAGATTGTATCTACGCCTTTGAGTCGGTAAAGCTATACTCTTTTTGCCGCTCAGATACTCACCTGTCAGCGATTGCCTGCAGCGGATTATCGTCTCAAAACTGCCCTGAGCAACAACCTCTCCGCCTGCAGCGCCTGCCGCCGGACCAATATCAATAATGTGGTCCGCACTTTTAATAATATCTTCGTCATGCTCCACAACTATAACAGTATTGCCGAGCCGGCTGAGCCGCTGCAGTATCCCCAACAATCGGCCATTATCACGCTTGTGCAGACCTATTGTCGGCTCGTCAAGCACATAACAGACCCCCACCAGGCCGCTGCCAACCTGCGTTGCCAGGCGAATCCGCTGGGCCTCGCCGCCTGCCAGAGTGCCGCTTCTGCGGTCCAGCGTCAAATACTCAAGTCCAACATCAACCATAAATTTCAGCCTGGCCTTTATCTCCTTTAACACCTGTGAGGCAATCAGGGATTTTTCCTTGTCCAATTTCAATTTGTTGAAAAATTCCTGCGCCTTTTCGATAGAAAGTTTGGTTAATTCATTTATGCTCCTGCCTCCCACAGTGACTGCAACAGCTTCCGGCCGAAGTCGTGCGCCCTCGCAACTTCGGCAGGGCTGCTCTGAAAAATAGCTGGACAGCCGCAATTTAACAAACTCACTGGTGGTATTCTCCCATCGCCGCTGCAGGTTCGGAATGACTCCTTCGAACCCAAAACCGTATTCTTGCTCATCAGCCGGTGCCGTCCCATACATCAAAATCCTCTTGCATTCTTTCGGTATTCGCTCAAATGCTATCGACTTACTAATGCTCATATGCCGGCAGAACCTTTTAATCAGCCGGTTGTAGAAAATGTTCATCCTTTTGCCGCCCTTGCGCCAGGCCTCAATAGCCCCGTGCTCCAGCGAGATACTTTTATCCGGCACAATCAGGTCGGGGTCAAATTCGAGAATCGTCCCCAGGCCATCGCAGCTTTTGCACGCACCGTAAGGACTATTAAAGCTGAAAAGACGCGGTGATAATTCCTCAAGCGATGCCTGTGGATGCTTGGGGCAGGCAAATTTCTCGCTGTAGATAACTTCCTGCCACTTATCGTCTCCGCCTACAGCGGACTGAAGAAGCACTAAAATCACTCCATCTGCCAATTTCAACGCCGTCTCCACCGAATCAGCCAACCGAATGCGAACCCCGCTTTTAATAATCAATCTATCTACAACCACTGCAATATCATGCTTCTTATTCTTGTTCAGGGGCGGAACATTACGCACATCGTAAATAGCCTTATCAACCCGCACACGAACAAAACCTTCGCGTTGTATGCCGGCAAAAACATCTTTATGCTCACCCTTCTTGCCGCGAACCAGCGGGGCACAAATCTGGATTTTCGTTCCCTCCGGCTGAGTAAGTATGGACTCTACTATCTGCGAAGAGTGCTGGCTGGCAATTTCTTTGCCGCATACCCAGCAATGCGGCTGACCAACACGGGCAAAAAGCAGCCGAAAATAATCGTAAATTTCGGTGGTTGTAGCCACCGTCGAACGAGGATTGCTGCTGGCGCTTCGCTGCTCAATAGCAATTGTGGGTGGAAGGCCTGTAATCTCTCCCACCGCTGGTTTTTGCATTTGTTCGAGGAACTGACGGGCATAGGTGCTGAGCGATTCGACATATTTCCTCCTGCCTTCAGCATAAATGGTATCGAAGGCAAGAGAGCTTTTGCCCGAGCCGGAAATCCCCGTAATCACAACCAGCTTATCACGCGGAATCTCCAGATTGATGCTCTTGAGATTGTGCTCAGCCGCACCTGTAATCCTGATTACCTTTTCCGCCCGCCTGGCCATATTACCTTGCTACTGGAATATTATAAACCCTTGAAATTTCGACAATAACACAAACTAACTATTGTAACAAAACCGCACAAAAAGGTAAAATGTTTTTATATTGACTAAATAACAATTACCAGTTACCAATAACCGATTACAAATCACATAAGTAGTATGCAAATAAAGAAGTTACATAGCTGGAATCTGTCTTACTCACAGGCAATAGCCCTGCAAAAACAGCTCTGCGAAAAGGTGCAGTTTGTCGAATTAAAAAGCCAACTGAAAACCATCGCTGGTATTGACTGCGCCCTAAGCAAAGATAAGCAGAGAATTATCGCTGCCGTTATTGTTTTGCGCCGTAAGGCGTCCTGCGGAAAGCTTCAAACTTCACAAAAAAAACTCTGGTGTCCGACGCAATCTTCCGACTTTGAAATCATCGAGACAGCAAATGCCGTTGAAGAACTTACTTTCCCTTACATCCCGGGTCTGCTATCCCTCCGCGAATCGCCTGTTTGCATTGCTGCAGTCGAAAAATTAAAACACAAGCCGGATGCATTTCTCATCGACGGCCAGGGCATCGCCCATCCTCGCCGACTCGGCCTTGCATCACATCTGGGCCTTTTTTTCAACAAGCCGACCATCGGCTGCGCAAAAAGCAGACTAACCGGCACCTACAAAGAACCCACTCCCGAAAAAGGCGCATTCAGTCCGCTCAAAGATGGAAATGAGACTATCGGAGCGGTAGTTAGAACCCGCAGCAATGTTAAGCCGGTCTTTGTCTCTATAGGCAATAAGTGTCTGCTGACCGATGCAATAAAAATCACCCTCGACTGCACAACCAAATACCGAATTCCTGAGCCGACCCGCCTTGCACATCAGCTGGTCAGTAAATTAAAACTGAAAGCATAATTCTATTTTTTCTGTACTATTTCGGCCGATTTTATCACCACCGGCTCAACAGGAACATCGCCCATTCCCTTTTGCGTTGTTGTCTTCACCGCCGCTATTGCATCAACGACATTCATACCTTCTGTTACTCTGCCGAACACAGCGTAGCCGGGATTTTTATTCTCAACGTAGTTTAGAAAATCACTGGTCTTGTGATTGATGAAAAATTGAGAAGTTGCGCTGTTCGGATTGTTCGTTCGGGCCATTGCGATGGTTCCACGGTCGTTTTTCAGGCCGTTGCCGGCTTCGTTAACGATTGGTGGGTGCGTTTGTTTTTGCACCATCTGGGCAGTGAATCCGCCCCCTTGTATCATGAAATTCGGTATGACCCGGTGAAATATCACCTCGTCGTAGAAACCTTCTTCCACATACCTGAGAAAATTCTTTACCGTAACCGGCGAGGCCTGCTCGTTAAGCTCGATGACGATATCACCCATATTTGTTTGTAATTTTACCATTTTCCCCTGCCTGTTCTCCGTTTTCGTTTGCTTGTTATGTTCTTTCGGCTGTCTGCTCTGCTCCTGGATTTTTTCTTTACACCCGAAGCCCAGAACAACAGCCGTCAACAATGTGCACACCCAAACCCTGCCTGTCATAAATATGCCTTTCAAGGCTATCTTCTTCGATTCGATGTTCGTTATGTACTGTATGCTATTTCTTCATTCCACTTGTGTCTTTTAACGCTGGCAAGGATCTTTTCGGCACATTGAAGTGCCGCCAAGCCTTCTTCGACACTGACTTCGGGCCTTAGGGCCTTATCAGCCACCGCCTTTAAGAAAGTTTCCTGCTCAAGACGCAACGGCTCTTTATCATCTATATCAAGCTGCTCAATGTGCAACAAGTCCGGCCAATTTACCGCTGTAAAGTCAAAACCCCCTGATGCTCTTTGTTCTTTTATCCACTTAACAACGTCGACATTCGGGCCGGCTTTAATGACTATCCCGCTCTTTTTAAAGAAATCGGCGCTTAAATACGCCTGCCGGCTGAATACCCTCACCTTCCTTTCGGTTTTTAGCGCCAGTCTCGAGGCGGTAACATTTGCAATACAGCCATTCTCGAAAACAATTCTTGCATTACAAATATCTTCTTTCTCGTCGATAACACTGACACCTACCGCATCTATTTTCTTAATTTTGCTTGCTGCCAATGACAAAATAATATCTATATCATGTATCATCACATCCAGCACAACTCCGACGTCGGTCGAGCGGAATGGATACGGGCTGATACGTGTTGCCTCAATAAACTTCGGCTCAATATCAAGACGCTTCATTGCCTGGACAACCGGATTGCATCGTTCGGAATGCCCAACAGCCACAACGCAGTCATTCTTTCTCGCAAGATTTACAATCTTTCTGCCTTCGGTGACATTAGCCGCCAGCGGCTTTTCTATCATAACCGCAATATTGTTTTTGATAAAGATTTCCGCCAGCTCCAGATGTGTCACCGTCGGAGTTGCTATCGTTACCGCATCAACCTTGTCCAGAATATCCGCACAAGAAGTTGCCGCCATACAGTTATACCGGTTGGCCAGACGCCGGGATTTGTCTTCTATGGTATCCACCACGGCGACAAGTTCGTTCTGGGGCAGGCTGTCATAAACCTTCGCGTGTATCGTCCCCATTTTGCCGGCACCTACAACAGCAGTTCTTATCTTGTCCATTGGCTATCTTTCGCTGATTATCATTCAATTTTTAATGTCTGAACTTTTCAAGGTATCTGCCAAATCGCTGCTCGCTGCTTTTGGTTATTGCATCAATCATAGCACGCATATTCTCATCGAGTCCGTCTTCTTTTGACAAAGCCATCGCATTTTCCAGCAGTGTGCCGCCTTGGCGATAGAGTTTTTGATACGCCTCGAATATCTTCTTCTGTTGGTCTTCACTCAAGCCGGCTCTTTCCAGACCCCGCTTATTTACCCCTCTTACCTTCGGCGGATAATGCCCACTGACAACAAGAAACGGAGGCACATCCCGATTAATCCCGGCAAGTCCTGCGGCGTAGCACCACTTGCCTATTGTAACAAACTGATGTAATAAAACCATACCACTAAGCCAAACACCGGTCTCAATCCTGCAATGCCCGCTAATTTGCGTATAGTTACTCATCACAGTCTTATCGGAAAGTTCGCAGTCGTGCCCGATGTGAACTCCTATCATAATCAGATTATCATTTCCAATCTTGGTCGATCCATCTTTATAAACACTCGGATGAATTGTTGCCTGTTCTCGAATGATGTTGTTATCGCCTATGACAAGTCCTCCAACTTCATCATCTCCACTCAGGCTAAGCAATTGCGGCCAGCAACCTATCGTACAATTAGGAAAAAAGTGATTGTTACGACCAATCCTGACACCCTTGTTAATCACTACATTAGCATCAAGCACCGTACCGGCACCAATTGAAACCCCCTTGTCAATAACACAATTAGGCCCAATTGTAACATCCTCAGCTAATTGAGTATCCCTATGAACCACTGCGCTTGGATGTATCTGTATCATCTCATACTCCAGACTCAAGACCCAAGGTCTGTGGCCTTATGTTTGCGGCCCTGGGTCTTCCTCATACTCTTTCTTCATCAACAAGCATAAATTTGATTTGCGCCTCAGCAGCGACCGAATCGCCTACCATCGCCTTACACCGACAATGAGCGCTTCTCTTGTGGAGTCGCACCGTTTCAGCGGTAAGGATAAGCTGGTCGCCGGGGACAACCGCTTTACGCAATTTAACGGCATCCATACTCAACAGCACCGCTAACTTGCCGGTGAGTTCCAGTCTCTGCGCGAACAATAAGCCCGACACCTGCGCCATCGCTTCTACGATGAGAACACCGGGCATGATAGGCGTGCCGGGAAAATGACCCTGGAAAAATTGCTCATTAATACTTACATTCTTTATGCCCTTTATTCGTACGTCACCCTCGATTTCAACTATCTTATCCACCAGCAAAAGCGGGTATCTATGAGGCAGAATTTTAGCAATCTGCCGAATATCCAGAAGTGCATCAGTCCCGTACTTTTGCATCCGCTCCTGCCGCTGGGCCGCCTCGTACAGCTTTCTCACAAGCTGCTGGTTCAGCGAATGGCCGCTCTTATAGGCAACAATCCTGCCTTTAATCGGCCGACCTACCAATGCAAGGTCGCCAATCAAATCTACAATCTTATGCCTGACACATTCGTTGGGAAATCTGAAACTATTCTTAACAGGCCCGTCTGAGTTAATAACCAGAATATCGCGAGGACTAACGTGCGTTCCCATCCCGCGGGCCCGAAACTGCTTGGCCTCAGCTTCGAGCAAAAAGGTCCGTGCAGGCGCTAAATTCTTTTCAAAGCCCTCCGGCGTAAGCTGACAACTAAAAATCTGCCTACCAATACCAGTGTGCCCGCCGTAATCCAGGTCAAAAGTGATATTTAATCCATCATCATTGTATGGCAGAGCATATATGGATGCGTCACCAGCGATAATACTAATCGGCTCGCTGATAACATACTCTTTGCGTTTTTCCTGCTGCTCAGTAAGCCCGACGCGCTTTAGAACCTTGAAATACTCGGCGCTGCTGCAATCCGGAGCCGGCATCTCCGGACCATCAACCTCAATTATTAAATTGTCAATCTCCATCGCACTGACCGCAGCCAAACAATGCTCGATGGTTTCTATGCTGACAGACCCTTTTTTTATCGTTGTGCGACGACTTCGCTCGGCAAGATTAGACGCAACAGCACTAATCCGCACCGCCTCCGGCACATCAGTCCGCACAAAAACCACCCCGGTATCCACAGGAGCCGGACGAAAGACAACCTTCGCCTCTTTGCCTCCGAATAAACCACGACCGTGCAACTTACCTTCGCTTTTTATCGTCTTTTGCAGTTTCATATTATCTTGACTGTCGTCAGACAAATTTTGCCACTAAGACACTAAAAGGTGTAAAGTGTCTAAAGTTTGGAGTGCCTAAAGTTACGGACTATTTTTCTACTTTAGCTCACTTTAGGCACTTTAGTTCACTTCTCTTTTCTGTGTGTCTTCGTGACTTTGTGGCTAATCTTCATCCTTCTCCAGTTTTTCTATCCTTCTGGCCAATTGCTTTAACTGCTCCGCCAGCTCCGGCAGACGCATCATTAAACTAATTACCCGAAATGCTTTTCTCTTATCAACAGCAGGTGTCCAGGCTACTTGCTGACCAGCTTCGACATCATTTACAACACCAGCTTGAGCGCCTATCATCGTCCCATCCCCTATCTCGATATTATCCGCCAGGCCAACCTGTCCCGCTAACACAACACCGTCACCCAGCTTGCAACTGCCGGAAATACCGACCAGTCCTGCTATCAGGCAACCCTTACCGATTACTACATTATGAGCGATTTGCACGAGGTTATCTATCTTTG
>Ga0315548_1000658_pt1 | contig 31679 bp, 26 predicted proteins | sample SalMarSW160110MG_2_FD_202540 | JGI IMG/M metagenome (GOLD analysis project Ga0315548, IMG submission 202540) | Salt marsh sediment microbial communities from the Plum Island Ecosystem LTER, Massachusetts, United States - Salt Marsh Sediment SW1601-110 ... | reverse complement strand
GTCTTGACATTATTGAGCAGGCTGGGGTTGTCCCAGAGGCCCTTTTCCGACATGTGGACATATTTAGCCTTCGGTTCGCCTATCTTGCCCTCAAGGGAGGCCATCAGGGCGCTGGACTCACCGCAGACGAAGGCACCGCCGCCCTTGTTTATGGTTACGTTGAAATCGAAGCCGGAACCCAGTATATTTTCTCCCAGCAGCCCGTAATCCATCGCCTGTTCAATGGCTATCCGGGCATGCCTGACCGCCAGCGGGTATTCATTGCGGACATAGATATAACCCCGGTGGGAGCCGATGGCGTAGGCACCGATAACCATCCCCTCCAGAACGCTGTGGGGATTGCCTTCGAGGAGGCTCCTGTCCTGATAGGCGCCGGGGTCACCCTCGTCGGCGTTGCAGATTACATATTTAATATCAGCTTCGGCCTCGCGGCAGGACTGCCACTTCTTCCCCGTGGGAAAGCCGCCGCCGCCCCGCCCCCTTAAGCCGGACTTCTTAACCTCGTCAATAATCTCTTGGGGCTTCATCCCGGTAAGCGCCTTGCTTAAGGCGGAATAACCGCCCACGGCAATATAATCTTCAATATTGGTCGGGTCAATCGTGCCGTTAGCGCCGAAAATAGTCCGTGTCTGCCTCTTGTAGAACGGGACATCAGGTTCGTAGGTAATTCTCTGGCTGCTTACCGGGTCTACATATAGCAGCCGCTCGACAACCTTGCCGCCCAGTACGGTTTCGGCGATAATCTCGGGGATATCCTCCGGCTTAACCTGCTGGTAGAAAATTTTCCTAGGTTCAATGACCACCAGGGGGCCTCTTTCGCAGAAGCCGTGACAGCCGGTCTCTTTCATCTCCACCTGCACCTGAAGCTCCCGCCTCTCGATTTCGTCAAGGAAAGCCTCGACCACCGCCTCGGCTCCGGAGGCGCGGCAGGCGGTGCCGCCGCAGACCGATATGCAGATCCGGCTGGTGTCTCTTTTACCCAGTATTGACTGCCGCAGGTTCTCCAGCTCGGCGGCGCTCTCAACCCTTTTCTCTAACAGCTTGCGTACCTGCTCTACCATCTCATGCCCCCTCGCCGTTTATTTGTAGCCCCTCAAGACGCGGTCGAGCTTATCGGGGTTCATCTTGCTCTCGTACTTGCCATCGACAACCACCACCGGGCCGAGAGCACAGCAGCCCAGGCAGTTAACCGCCTCCAGGGTAAATCTCATATCCTTGGTGGTTTCGCCGGGTTTTATCCCGTAGTCCCTCTCTATTTTTTCCACCAGCCTCCGGCCTCCCTTGACATGGCAGGCCGTGCCCAGGCAAACCGTTACCAGGTGGCGTCCCCTCGGCTTTAAGGTAAAAGCCCGGAAAAAGGTAGCCACGCTGAAAACCTGGCTCAAGGGAATATCCAGCTTCTGGCTGATTTTCACCAGAACATCCTGGGGCAGGTAGTTAAACTCGGCCTGGATATCCTGGAGCAGCGATATCAGCTGTTCCTTGTTACCAGCATAGCTATCGATGAGAGAATCAACCTTTTCCGTGTAGCTCTCTACGATAGCCTTCACTCTAGGAAAATCAAGGGTAAGCTCCATCAGCTAACCTCCTTCATCAACCGCTAATTTCATGGTAATACTTTTGAAGCCCGTCTCCATCCGTTATCACGCCCGTTTTCACCAGCATTATCGCCTCTATTCGCCAGGTATTTTCCAGTATCAGTCTCACTGGCTAAAAGCGCCGTACCAGGTAGTATGACGCCAGTGATTTTACCTGACAGGCGCCGAAAGGAATGGCAGTTCTACGCTTGAATAGATGCATCCAGCTTTGATATGATTACATAAGGGGAGATAAGCTTATGAGCGGTATTAGTGTGCTTCTGGCCGAGGATCACGTGATAACACGGCAGGGTATCCGCCGCCTACTGGAGGATGAGAAGGGGGTGATGGTTATCGGCGAGGCCAGCAACGGCGAGGAGGCGGTACAGATGGCCACCGAGCTGAAACCGGATATCATCATCATGGACATCGCCATGCCCAAGCTCAACGGCATCGAAGCTACCCGGCAAATCAAATTAATCAGCCCTCGTACGGCGGTGCTTATCTTAAGCGCCTACGATGACGACGAGTATGTCTTCGCCCTGCTCAAAGTGGGCGCCGCTGGTTATCTGTTAAAGAATGTCAGCGGCGACGAGCTTACCCGGGCCATCCGGGCGGTATATAATGGTGAGCCTGTCCTTGACCCCATAGTTGCTCGCAAGGTCATGAACTACTTCAAACTACCGGGCAAGACGCGGGGGCTGGAGAAACCCTCCGAGCACCTCAGCAATCGTGAGACGGACATCCTCAAGCTGGCCGCCAGGGGTATGACCAATAAGGACATTGCCGATAAACTTCACCTCAGTAACCGCACCGTCGAGGGTCACCTGAGGACTATCTTCAACAAACTGGGAGTTGGCTCCCGCACCGAGGCGGTGCTGTTCGGCCTGAGAAAAGGCTGGTTCACCTTGGAAGAGCTGCCTTGATTCCCCCCCCCATACTTGAGATAGTGGAGTAGTGCTTATGCCACTAAGTCTATTAGGTTCTGAAATGCTGGCCAAGATTATTGATGGTTCTTCTATCCCATCGTTTGTCATCAATAAGCAACACCGGGTTATCTACTGGAACATAGCCATTGAGGCTCTCACCGGTATAAAAAGGGACGAGATAATCGACACCGACCAGCAGTGGCGGGCATTCTACAACGAAAAGAGGCCGACTATGGCCGATTTGATGGTCGCTGGCGCCCGGGAAAACGAAATTGAAACATATTATAAAGGTATGTGTAAGAAATCCCAGCTGATTGACGGCGCCTATGAAGCCGAGGATTTCTTTCTTGATATGGGCAGGAACGGAAGATGGCTCCACTTTACCGCCAGCCCGATAAGAGATAAAGCGGGAAAAATAATCGGCGCCATCGAGACCCTGGAAGATGCCACCGAGCGCAAGCGCGCCGAGGATAATCTGCGCCAACACCTACAGCAGATAACCAGGGCTCAGGAAGAGGAGCGGAAGCGTATTGCCCGGGAGCTTCACGATGACACGGCTCAGGTGCTGAGTTCTCTTTCGCGGCAGCTGGACAACTTCATCAGGAAGAAGCATGGCTTCGCTTCCAATGAGGTCCTCTTCCTCAAAGACCTGCAGACCCAGCTCAACCGCGGACTGCAGAGCATGCAGCGCTTCGTTCAGGACCTGCGCCCATCTCTGCTGGACGATTTAGGCCTAATACCGGCGGTGAGGTCACTGGTCAAGAGTCTGCAGGAGTCCGACGGCATAGATGCCGAGCTAAAGTTGCACGGCAAAGAAAGGCGCTTCCCACCCGAAGTTGAACTGCTGCTCTTCCGTATAGTTCAGGAGGCGCTTAACAATATCCGGCGACATGCCCACGCCTCTGAGGCACAGGTGGTCATGGAGTTCAGCGGAGATGAAATAAAGGTGACCATAACCGACAACGGCCGGGGGTTTGAACTACGGGGAGGTGTAGATGACCTGCCCCGCAGCGGAAAGCTGGGATTGGCCGGAATGCGGGAGCGGGCACGGCTGCTGGGCGGCACCCTCAAAGTGAAGTCAACACCGGGTAAAGGGACAACCCTGACAGTAGAGGTGCCCGGCTAGAGCGCAGTGCAATAAAAAAAGGGGGGCAGGCGCCTGTTACAACGCCTGCCCCCTTTTTTCCTGTCTATTGTTTTAGCGTTTCAGCTAAGCAGTCTTTTTGCGTAAGGCTTCCCGCCGGGCGGCCAGCTTGTCCAGCTTCCGCTGGAGCTCATCCTCCATGTTTTGCCCGAACTCGCAGGTTGCGCACTGGAAGAGGCGGGTGCAAAGCCGGTAGGCAATATCGCCCTTCAGGGCATAGCGACAAACTCTCTGGCTGCCCGGTAACTCCTTAAACCTCTCCAGGGCGGCATCAAGTTCCGGGGTTCCCCCCCTGGCCATCTGCTCCTGCATCGTCTGGTCAAACTCGCAGGTCAGGCAGTCATAGTCTCTGGTGCAGATGCGATAGGAGACCATGCCAAGCTTCATCCAGACACACTCTTTGGATTTGACCGCTTCGGCAACCGGAGCCGCCTCAGCCTCTGGCTCGGTTAGCACCTCTTTGGTCTTTCTAATCCAGATCCGCGTCTCAATGCTGCCCGGAGCTGTCCTGAGAACAGCCTCGAATTCTCCCAGAGCCTCCTCGTAATGGCCTGTGTTGAAGAGAGCCTTGCCCCACTCTAGGTGGTCCTGGATTTGTTCCGGAGCTACGGCTATGACCTCTTCTCCTACAGTCGGTTCCGCTACAACCTTTCCCTTTATAATCCTCGTCTCCATCTTCTTGCCTCCTTTCTTACTTGCCAACCTGGCCAACCCCTCATCCTCTTTCAGCTTACTATATCGCCCGCCGGCTGCCATCTGACATGGGGCTTATTTTGGACTGCCGGAAATGCCTAGTTTAGAGCCTGCTTAATTAAGCATTTTCTACTATTGATTTTATTGAAGTGGGGGGTAAGGTGGTTTATAATTGCGGCGGAAGCTCTTTTTAACGCTATGGATAAGATTAAGGTTCTGCTGGCTGAGGACCATGTGATGGTGCGGGAGGGCACCCGCGAGTTTGTACAGCGTGAATCGGATATGGAGGTCGTCGGTGAAGCCGGCGATGGAGAGGAAGCGGTCAGGCTGGCTACCGAGCTAAAGCCGGATGTGGTGGTGATGGACATCGCTATGCCCAAGCTTAATGGCGTGGAAGCTACCAGGCAGATAAAGAAGCTTAACCCCTCCATAGCCGTGCTGGTACTTACCGCCTATGATTATGACCAGTATATCTTTGCCCTTCTGGAGGCGGGGGCGGCCGGCTACCTGCTGAAAGGGGTGCGCGTACACGAACTGATTGACGCCATCAGGGCGGTATATGCCGGCGAATCGGTGCTTCACCCGGTGGTCGCCCGCCGGGTTATAGACCGTATGGTCTCCCCCGGCCGCAAGGAAACTCCGGCAGCCGAACCTCTCAGCGAGCGCGAGATGGAGGTATTGAAGCTGGCCGCCACCGGCGTCAGCAACAAGGAAATCGCCCAGCAGCTTTTCCTCAGTCCGCGCACAGTGCAGGTACACCTGGGAAATATCTTCAGTAAGCTGGGGGTGGCTTCCCGTACCGAGGCGGTATTATACGCCTTGAGAAAGGGCTGGCTCACCCTGGACGACCTGCCCTGAGTGGCTTAAATACTGGAGGTGACGGTTATATGCCTCCACATATATCAGAGCAAATGTCAAAGATTATATCTAGCCGCCATTTCTGGCTGGTGGTGGCCATGTTTGCCCTGGGGGTGGTCCTGCACTACCCGCAGCAGATACTGGGCACCGATTCATCCTCCCTGCTCGCCTTTCTGGGCTTAACCCGGCATGCCATGGAGCGCGTTTTCTTACTGCTGCCAGTAGCCTACGTCGGCTTTGTTTTCGGACTGAAGGCGGGACTGGCCAGCCTGGCGGTGGCTCTGGTTATAATGCTGCCCCGGGCTATTTTCATCTCCACCAGCCCGCCCGATGCCCTGTTTGAGACCGGGTGGATTATCATTATCGGCGGAATAATCAATCTGTGGTTCCACTGGCACCGCCGGGATATTGCCCGGCGAAAACGCGCCGAGGGAATGCTTGCCAAGATTATTGACGGCTCTTCTATCCCGGCATTCGTGATAAATAAGCAGCATATAGTTACTCAGTGGAACACGGCCCTGGAATCTCTTTCGGCTATAAAAAAGGGGGAGATAATCGGGACCGATGAGCAATGGAGGGCGTTTTACCCTGAAAAGAGGCCGATTATGGCTGATTTAATAGTGGATAGAGCCCCTTCAGATAAAATAGTAACGCATTACCGGGGTAAATACAAAAAATCCGAGCTGATTGATGGTGCCTATGAAGCTGAAGACTGGTTCCCGACTCTCAGGGGGAGTGGCCGGTGGCTTCATTTTACGGCCAGTCCTATCAGGGATAACGGCGGAGAAATAATCGGGGCGATAGAGACCCTGGAGGATGTCACCGAGCGAAAGAACGCCGAGGAGAATCTACGTAACTATTTACAGGAGATTACCCGGGCCCAGGAGGAAGAGCGCAAGCGCATCGCCCGGGAGCTTCATGATGACACGGCTCAGGATCTAGTGGTGCTAGCACGTCAACTGGATAGTTTTGTTGTTTCTGCTATCAACAATCTTTCCGCAGAGGATATCTCATATTTAGAGGGGCTGCGGCAACAAACCGAGAGGATATTGGATGGGGTACACCGTTTTAGCCAGGACCTGCGACCGTCTGTACTGGATGACCTGGGCCTTGTGCCAGCACTGGAGTGGTTGACCTCCGACCTGACCGAGCACCTTGGCATAGCTGTGGAGATGAAGGTGCTGGGTTCGGTGCGCCGCTTCCCTCCTGAGATGGAGCTGGTGCTGTTCCGTATTGCCCAGGAGGCGCTGAGGAATGTGTGGAAGCACTCCGGGGCATCAAGGGCCGGGGTCACTTTAGAATTCGATGATAGCAAGGCCATCTTGACGGTCAAAGATGAGGGCAATGGTTTTGAGCTGCCGGAAAGGATGGACAACTTGACCGTTGCCGGCAAGCTTGGCCTGGCCGGGATGCAGGAACGAGCCCGGCTCATCGGGGGGAGCTTAAGGCTGGACTCCAAGCCGGGCAAGGGGACAACGGTAACTCTGGAGGTTCCGGTTTAGGCCGGCTTTCGGCTCCGGGCATAAAATAAAAAGCTCCTCTCCATAATTTATGACCACTATCGCATATGATATAATGACTGGCAAATAATGATAGTGGTAACCGGTGCCTCCGGACATGCCGGTGCTAACCTGGTACGCGCCCTGCTGGCTCAAGGCCGTCCTATACGCACCCTAGTCCATTTAGACCGCAAATCGGTCGAGGGGCTGGATGTCGAAGTTATCCAGGGTAATATCTGCGACCTTGAGTCCCTGGTAAAAGCCTTCAAAAATGCCGAGGTGGTCTACCACCTGGCGGCTCATATCTCAATCTCTAAAGACGAATGGCCCTTACTTGAGGCGGTCAATATTACCGGCACCCGAAACGTGGTCGAGGCCTGCCTGCGCTGCGGAGTGCGCCGCCTGGTCCACTTCAGCACCATCCACACCATGGCACAGGAGTCTACAGGTATCCCGGTCGGTGAATCAAACTCCCTGGTTGAATCCCGGCGCTACCCGCCCTACGACCGCTCCAAAGCGGCCGCCGAGAGGGAAGTGCGTAAAGGAATAGAAAAAGGACTGGACGCTATTATCATCAGTCCCACGGGGATGATTGGCCCTCATGACTACCGGCCGTCGCACTTCGGCGAGGCGCTGCTGAGAATGGCCAATGGCAGGCTGCCGGCCCTGGTCGCCGGCGGGTTTGACTGGGTGGATGCCCGTGATGTTGTCCAGGGAGCAATGCGAGCCGAAGAACTAGCCCCGGCCGGAGCCAAGTATATTCTTTCCGGTCACTGGGTGTCACTGCGCGATGTGGCGGCGCTGGTAGAGCCGATAACCGGGGTACCGGCCCCGGGCTTTGTCTGCCCCATGTGGCTGGCCCAAATCGGCGCCCCGTTCATCACCGCCTTTGACCGCCTGGCCGGGAAGCGGCCGCTCTACACCAGCGTTTCCCTCCAGGCGCTGCGCGATAATCGGGAGATAAGCCACCAGAAAGCGACCGAGGAGCTTGGTTATCACCCGCGCCCGTTCCGGGAAACAGTTATCGACACGCTGCGGTGGTTTGAAGAGAGCGGCCTGATTACCCGCCCCCTGAGACTACCACCAACGGGGTCATCGTGAGCGAACAGGCCTTTCTTTACGCTCTCACAGCCGGCTGGTTTTCACTGGCGGTAGTGGTCTTCCTATCGCTGCTGTTCTTTGCCGCCCCGTACGGCCGCTATTTCCGCCGCGGCTGGGGGCCGGCGGTGAACAACAGGCTGGGCTGGGTTATCATGGAGGTGGCGGCACCGCTGGCCCTCGCCGTGTGCTTCGTGCTCGGCAGCAACCCTGATACCGTCACCACGCTGGTCTTTCTGGGGTTGTGGGAGGCGCATTATATACACCGGGCTTTCATCTATCCCTTTAGCCTGCGCAAGCGCAGCCAGGGAATGCCGCTCATCATTGTTGGCTTCGGACTTCTGTTCAACATAGTGAACGGCTACCTGAACGGACGCTATATTTTTAGTTTCTCCGGCGGCTACGGCAGCCAGTGGCTTGGGGACCCGAGGTTTGTCGCCGGAGTGGCCCTCTTTATCACCGGCTTTGTCATCAACCGGCAGGCCGACCGGATTCTGCACAGCTTGAGCAAGTCGGCAGACTCCGGTTATAAGATTCCCTACGGCGGGCTCTACCGCTGGATATCGTGCCCCAACTACCTTGGCGAGGTCATCATCTGGTCGGGCTGGGCGCTGGCAACCTGGTCACTACCGGGCCTGGCCTTTGCCGTATGGACGGCGGCCAACCTGATACCCCGCGCCCGCTCACACCACGCCTGGTACCGGCAGCACTTCCCGGACTATCCGCCCCGGCGCCGGGCACTCCTGCCGGGGATATGGTAACCAGAGTCCTTGACACCCTTCAATACAGGCCTTATATTTAGATAAGGCCACCAGTATAGCCCAACTACCACTTCAATCATATCGCCAGCTGATGAACTCAGGTGTGGTTCAATGGTATTAGGCATGTAAGAAAGTCAACTCCGGCCGCAGATTTCAGTTAAACTAACCTTAAAATTAAAATAGACAATTTAATGTTATCATAAAGAATTTAATGGAGGTGATACCTTGGCTGACAAGAGTTACGACGCAATAGTTGTTGGAGGGGGACACCACGGACTGATAGTAGCCTGCTACCTGCAAAAAGCGGGGATGAAAACGGCTATAGTGGAAAGACAGTCCAAATTGGGGGGCTCTGTCACCAGCGAAGAGGGGCCTCTGCCCGGATTTCTCCTAAACGAATGCGCCCACTGGACACGCTTTTATTCCCACCCCGCCTACAGTGATTTTAACCTGAGGGAAAAGGGGCTGGAGTATATTTTCCCGGAGCACAGTGAGGCCATGGTCTTTGACAATGACACCTGCCTGATAGGCCATTCAGCCATGAGGGTGGTTGACCCTATTACCGGCCGGGCTGAATTTTCCGATGAGAATACGCGGAAGAGTCTTGAACAAATTGCCCGGTTTTCACGTAACGACGCCAACACGGCTGAGGAACTGCTGCGGCGCTACCTGGCCAAGTGGCGAGGTGCCTTTGGCAAGTACCGTTTCAGCCCGCCTACCCCCTGGGGGGAAAAGAACGAACTGGAGAAACTGTGCGATGACCCCAAGGACGGCATCGACCCGGTCTACCACTATATGACCTGCCAGCAGCTTGCCTATGACATCTTTGAGAGCGAGGAGTTGAGGACGCTTTTCATAAGAGGTGCCATGACCTCTACCGGCTGTACCCCTGACGACGTGCTTGGCCCCTATGTCTTTGTCCATACCATCGGCCTGGTCCTCTCCTGGGAGCCGGCGGCCATCGCCATCGGCGGCAGCCAGAAAATAAGCAATGCCCTGGAACAGGCCTTCACCGAGATGGGTGGTGAGTACTTCGTCAACAGTGAGGCAACCAAGCTCCTCATCGAGGGCGACCGGGCCAAGGGAGTCCGACTGAAGGATAGAACCGAGATAGCCGCCAAAGAGCTGGTGGTGAGCGACCTGAGTGCTTACCAGACAATCTGCCAGCTCATCGGCGAGGAACACGTCAGCCCTAAAATTATGCACCGGGTGAAGAACATCAGATACGACCGGCACAATGTCATCTGGGCCAACTTTGCCCTGCATGAGCTGCCCAAATACAAGGCAGCCTCCTTCAACCCGGAATGCGGCCTGCAACCCAGATTATACATCGGGCCGAGAAATGCCGACTACATGGCTACCCGGTACTTGGCCGAAATTCTGACTAGCGGCATAGCCAGCCGGCTATTCCTGTTTACCGGCGCCGACACGATGTGGGATAAGAGCCGCGCTCCGGAGGGCAAGCATCTCATCGGGGTGGAGGAGTTTGCCCCACCAGCCAGATTCTTCTCGCCAAGTGAATGGGAACACATCAGGAATGAATTCGCCACCAGGATAGTGGAACAGTGGGGAGAGTATGCTCCCAATATGACCCAAGATAACGTCATCGCCAGCCGCGTCGTCACCCCCTATGATATTCAGTCCCGGCACATAAACATGCCTCAGGGCTGCATTGCCGTTGGGGATATGCTCCTCTCCCAGCAGGACCGGTTCCGGCCAACACCCGAGCTATCTAACTACCGCACCCCGATAAAGAACTTCTACCTGTGTTCGGCGGCTGCCCACTCCGGTGTGGGTACCGGCCGGGGAAGCGGCTACTGCTGTTACCAGACCATGGCCAAGGACTTCGGCCTGAAAATGGCGGGGGAGAAAAAATGAGCCGATTAGAAGACAGGGTAGCTATAGTAACCGGCGGTGCCAGCGGACTGGGTAAGACTTTTTGTTTAGCCCTGGCCGAGCAGGGGGCCAGTCTGGTGGTAGCTGATGTCAAGGACAAAGAAGCACAGCAAACGGCCAGGGAAATCCAGGCCAATGGCGGCCAAGCTATCTCAATTAAGACCGATGTTACCTCGGAGGAGGCTACCCTGGCGATGGCTAAAGAGACAATAAAGCAATTCGGCCGAATAGATATCCTGGTCAACAATGCCGCTATGGTATACGGCATAACCAGAAAACCATTTACCGAAATCCCGCCCGACGAGTGGGATAAGTTGATGGCGGTGAACCTGAAAGGGGCATTCCTGTGTGCCCGGGCGGTATTCCCCCAGATGAAAAAGCAGGGGAAGGGCAAGATTATCAACCTTAGCTCGGAAACAGCCTTTACCGGCTCCAGGCACATGGTCCACTATGTAACCTCTAAAGGTGGTATCATCAGCTTCACTAAAGCCATGGCCATAGAGGTAGGCCAGTATGGTATACGCGTCAATGCCATCGGCCCAGGATTTACCGATTCTGAGGCGAGCCGGTCTTTAATCGATGACATTGGCAAGTATGATGTCAGTCTCACCCCGCTTGGGCGTCTGGAAGTGCCTGAGGATCTGGTTGGAGCTCTAGTATTCCTGGCCAGCGACGAGAGCGATTTCATCACCGGACAGACGCTGGTGGTGGACGGGGGCAGGTATATGCACTAGATGGAGAACGTTATGGGCAAGAAATCTGTGATAGTCCTGGGAACGCTGGACACCAAAGGCGAAGAGATACAGTTCCTGAAGCAGCAGCTTGATCGAAAACGCTGCAGTGCCATTATTATTGATGTAAGCATGGGTGGCCAGCCGTTATTTAAAGCCGATGTCAGCCCGGACGAAATCGCCCGTTTAGGCGGCAGTTCCATTGAGGAAGTCAGGGCATCCAAAGACAGGGACTGGCTGACCCAGGTCATGGAAAGAGGCACCATGGAGAAGGTCAAGCAGCTATACGCCGCCGGGGAAGTCGGCGGAATTATGGCCGTAGGCGGCTCTACCATGGCGCTCTCCGGAGCTCAGGTGATGAAGCAACTCCCCTTCGGCGTACCCAAGGTCATTGTTTGTCCCGGAGTGATTCCGGCCCATGTCCGCCAGTTGTGCGCTACTATGGACATGATCTTAATGCAGGGTGTGGTTGACTTTGCCGGGCTCAATGAGCTGGTTAAGAGTATATTAACCCGGGCTGCCGGTGCTATGTGCGGCATGATGAAGGACTCTGGTGAAGCTATCACCCGTCTGCTTGATAAATCAGTGGCCATAACCCAGCTCGGCTGGTCGGATAACTGCGCCCGGCTGGTTAAGCGGCATCTGGAAGAGAGGAGCTACCGCGTCTATCCCTTCCACGCTCAGGGAATAGGCGATAGAGCTATGGATGATTTGATACTTCAGGGCTTTTTTGACGGGGTGATAGATATAGCTTCGGCTGGCGTAATCGAGGAGATTTTCCGCGGTACTCGTGCCGGCGGGCCTAAAAGGCTTGAGGCCGCCGGGGAAAGAGGCCTGCCCCAGGTCATTGCTCCTGGCAGTATAAATATAACCAATGCCGGCCTGACCAGAAGACTATCCGAAAAGTACGTCTCCAGAGAGAAAATATTGAAACAGGATGAAGCTCGTGTAGAGACACGCTACAACCGGGAAGAATTAATAACTGCCGCCAAGGTGTATGCCGAGAAGCTGAATAAGGCCAGGGGGCCGGTAAAATTTCTTTTCCCGACCAGGGGTTGGTCTTCGTTAGATAGAGAAGGCTCAGTGCTATACGCTCCTGAAGAAGATAGGGTATTCGTCGAGGAACTGAGAAGAAATTTGAGACCAGAAATCGAAATTAAGGAACTGGACTGCCATCTTGAAGATGCTGATTTCGCCCTGGCTCTGGTTGAGGCTTTCGTCCGGATGGAGCAGTCCCGGAAGAAGGTCTAGCGCCAGCCCGGGATTTTTCAGGTTGCGGGCAGAACTTTCAGAACCGAGCGGTTCTTATAAGCCTGTCTGAGCAGGGAAACGAACTTAGTACCGATGGGGCGGAGAGGATTATCCCTGTGAACCAGAACATCCACCCCTATGCTTATCTCTTCTTTAAAGGGCAGTGCTTTTAGCTTTCCATCACGCAGCTCGTCAATAACATTGTCCTCAAGTAACAGGGCCGCGCCCTGTCCCATTTTGACCAGACTCTTGGCCGACTCTATGTTATCCACTTCAGCTATAATTACAGGCTCTACCTTACGTTCCTCCAACAGGCTCAACAGGATGGCTCGAGTGCCAGACTTCTCCGCCGGCAGAATCAGCGGGTGTCCGTTGAGGGCAGTAAGATCCAGCTCATCCTCCAGGGAAAGCGGGTCAGCCGAAGAGGCGACGAACAACATTTTATGCCCCCTGGAGACTTTTATGGCCTCAAGCTCAGGGATTCTGTAATCGATGTCGGCAACAACAGCCAGGTCGTGCAGCAGATTTGAGACCTCCTCGACAACCTGGTAAGTAGGCCCCTCTCTTATTTTGACCTTTATATTGGGGAAAAGCTCCTTAAATATGCCGGCTACTGTAGTAACGCTGGCCGAGAGAGTAAAGGCTACTCCGATGCGAAGCATCTCCTCCCGGAAGTTTTGCAGACACACCTCGGCACGCTGAGTCTGCTGGTAGAGTTCCCTGGCATAGGGGAAAAGCGCCTCGCCGGCTTCGGTCAGGGTAACCCTTTTCTTCTTCACGTGGATAAGTTTGACGCCGAAACCGGATTCCAGGTCCTTTATATGAAGTAATACCGTCGGTTGGCTTAAGTAAAGCAGGTCGGAAGCCAGCTTGAAGCTTTTCCCTTCAGCCACGAAATAGAAAGTGATGAGGTGATCAGGACTTACCTTGGGTGGCTTGGCTTGCGCAAAATGAAACATAGAGTTACTGCCTCAGACCCTCGAATACTGTAAAAATCTAAAGAGGTTATTAAAATGTTTACCCATAAATAGGGTTGACGTAATTATATCCACCCTTATACACTATATACTAGTTCGGCAGTAAACACACGGGTTAGAGAAACGAACTGCTCCTTTGTTTATAACTTATCATAGGACATCTAACAAATCAAGATAACCGAGGAGGGCAACCTTGCAAGATTACGATGGTATTGTTATTGGTGCGGGTCCAAACGGGCTTACTGTCGGTGCTTACCTGGCCAAGGCCGGGCTAAAAATTCTGGTCCTGGAAAAAAGGTTTGAGCTCGGCGGGGGGCTGTCCACAGAGAGGGTCACCATCCCCGGGTTCCTGCATGACGTGCATGCTATCTACCACATGATGGTGGATTATGCCCCACCGCTCAAGGATCTGCGGTTGGAAGAAGACTATGACCTAGGGTGGATCTACCCGGAGTTGCAAGTAGTTATGCCCTTCTCCGACGGGAAACATCTGGCTTTGTACAGCGACCCGGAAAGGTCATACGAGTCTATCAAGCAGTTCTCAGCCAAGGATGCTGAAGCCTTCAGGAATTTCGCCAGGTGGTCGCAGGAGGCAATGGACCTTTTCCTGGCCCCGGCCAGCTACGTAAATCCCGGACCCAGCCTGGACCAATCAGCCAAGCTTGAGGCAAATCCAATCACCAAAAGAGACGACGAGCTAACCGGCTTTACCCCCAAGCAGATAGTCGATGGCTGGTTTGAGAATGAGCGGGTAAGGGCCTTATTCCTCTATCTTGCCTGCATGTGGGGCCTGGACTATGACCTTGAGGGCCTGGGTTACCTGGTGCCACTGATGATGAACCGCGGCTGGCATTTTCGGCTAAGCCAGGGGGGCTCACATCACCTGGCCCACCTGATGAGCAAGTTCATCTACCAGAGCGGGGGCATGGTTTTAACCAATCAACAGGTCAAGCGCCTGGTAATCGAGGAAGGCGAGGCCAAGGGGGTAGAGCTGGAAAATGGGACGGTGATAAAGGCTAATAAATTTGTCTGCAGTTCGCTCAATCCGCACCAGACCTTCATGGAACTGGTGGGTGAAAGGAATCTCGATCCCGAATTAACCAATAGGCTTGCGGAATGGAACTACAGCGACTGGTCTTTCTTCACGGTGCATATGGCCCTGTTTGAAGCACCGCAATTCAAGATAGCCGAAGCGGACCCCAGCCTCAACAACTCGCTTATTTATGTGCTGGGATATGAAAATGAGGAGGAGCTGGTAAATCACTTTGAGGCGATAAAGAGGGGGGAGTTAATCGACGGTGGCTTCAACAGTTGTTTCCCGTCAATCCATGACCCGATACGGGCACCATCAGGAAGACATGTTGGGCTTATCTCTCAGGAAACGCCGTACAATCTCAAGGATGGCGGAGCCCAGGCCTGGTATCAGGTCAGAAAAGAGCACGCCGAACGCTGCAAGGAGGTCTTAAGGAGATACGCACCAAACATGACTGATGAAAATATAATCTGGGATTATGTTGGTACTCCACTTGATACGGAGAACAAATTCACCGACATGAGACAGGGTTGCTTCAAGCAGGGCGCCTATTTGCCGCTCCAGATGGGTTATTTCAGGCCCAATGAATACTGCTGTCAGCACTCGACGCCGATAGAAAAGCTATATATGTGTGGTGCCTGTACTCACTCGGGCGGTATGATAACCTTTGGCCCGGGCTATTGTGCTACAGAAAAGATAGCCGAAGACCTGGGCATCGAGAAGTGGTGGCCGGAGAATGAGTATGTGAAACTGGCCAAGGAGGCCGGCTTACTCTGAGCAGACAAAGGAGTTCCGAATGTATATAAGGTCTACAGGTCTAGGTAAGACATTGCTCCAATGCAAAGTGGAAAAGGTTGAGTCTTGTATTATAGTCCCGGAGACACTGGAATCGCCCAAAGAAGGCGAGGACGAGCCGACCAGGCTGCTGATGACGATGAAGGTGATTGCGCCCGTAACCTGGACGGTGAGGGCCTTTGTTGAGCCGGCTGACTTACGGCATATCATCGGCTTTGTCCTCAAGAATCCGAGAGTCCTATTTGATGGCCTGCGTTTCCTGACCGTCGGAGGCAGGTCTCCGTCACTGGTGGTGAAGAAAAAGGAGCCGGGAAAAGAAGGAGTAGAAAAAAAGGTACCGCCGCTACCGACTTTTGATAACGGTGATTCATAGCAGGATATAGAAAGGGCCGATGAATTCGGAGAGAGGCTCTATTTCCCGGGAGAGAAAGGGGGTGAAAAGACCCCTGAATTTAAGCTAGAAGAACCGGGCTTTTATAACTAAGCAGGCTTATATTCATACTGTCTATTAAAGGAGTAAAGGAGGTGAAAAAATGGCGGCATATTATGGATGGCCAGCTTGGGAGTTTATCGAGGCACGAGACCTGTCCACCCACAAGGTGTGGGTAAGTGATCGGAAAGAGACCCTGCGCACGATTACATTTCTGGATTACTGGTTACTTTTCCAATATGCTAATGGCTTTGCCCCCGGTGCCGATTATTTTCAACTCCCCTCAGCCAGAGGCGCCGATTGGAGAGACAGAGAGGGCTGGATACTCGTTTCGGTGAAGCCGACAACAGAAGAGGAGCGGAAGCAGCGTGAGCCGGAGTTTCGCAAAAGAATAGCCCCCTGGATTGACGATTTTGGCAAACAATATAAAAAATATGTAGATGAATTGAATGGTATGATCGCCAAGATCAAAGCCGTAGATACGGAGACGGCAACGGACTGGGAACTGAAGCGGGCTTTTGAGGATTGGGTTGAGTTTTATATATACGCGGCCGAGGTACACTTTATCTGGATGTACGCCTGGACAATTATCTTCACCCAGTTTGAGGATGTATGCAAGGAATTACTTAATATAGACAAGCACGAACGTTTATTTAATGATTTGATGGGGGGCGCTGACCACAAGCTTTTGCAAACCGACCGGGGGTTGTGGCGTCTGGCCAGGCAGGCAACCGAGTTGGGGCTGGAGCCGCTTTTTAGGTCTACGAAAGATAATAAGAAGCTTCTAGCGAAAATAGGCCAGGAGGGTAAGAATGGCCAGAAGTGGCTGGCTGACCTCCGCGAGTTCAACAATGAGTATGGCTGGCGGACAGTGACCAACTGGGATGTTAGCACGCCAAGCTGGGTTGAGGACCCGAGCATGGCATTCCCCGCCATAAGGGCATTTATGGACCAGCCGGAGTTCGCTGTTGACAAACATCGCCAGCGCCTGGTGAAGGCAAGGGAAAAAGCCGAAAAGGAGGTTATATCCCGCGTTCCCGCAGATGCCAAGGAGTGGTTTGTCAAGTTAATGAAAGCGGCACAATGGAGCTCCGTCGTCGGTGAGGAGCATATCTTCTACTGTGAGAACTATAGCAACGCGTTGGGGCGGATGGTAACCAAGGAAGTTGGGGAGAGATTTGCTAAGGCGGGATTGATTGATGACCCTCTGGATGTTTACTGCCTGACACCGGAGGAGATAACTATACGAATAATACTCAGATTTGACGCGCATGACGCAGTCAAGATCAGAAAAAAGCAGCATGAGGAATTTCGCAAGGTCGAGCCGCCGCCGTTTTTTGGCAACCCGGAGGCGATCCCAGAGACTTTTGGCAAGGACCCGGCTCTCAGCCTGGCGGTGGTCCCCATTCCCCGGGTCAGGCCTGAGCTGAAGGCTGACCTTTACGGTACCTCGGCAGCCCCCGGCATCGCCGAGGGCATAGCTCATGTGATTACCAGCGAAGAGCAGTTTCATGAGTTTAAGACTGGGGAAATCCTGGTAACACTGGAGACTTCATCATCATGGACGCCCCTTTTCGGTATGGCTAAGGCCGTAATTACCGACGTGGGTGGTGCCGCCAGCCATGCTGCGTTATTAGGTCGTGAGTATGGTTTACCCGTTATTTCCGGCACCGTCGAAGGAACCAAGAAAATCAAGACCGGGATGAGGCTCAAAGCTGATGGCGACCAGGGTGTCGTCTATATCTTGGGCGAGTAAGTTTTTAGATATAAAAGTCGGACCGGGAAGGCGGAAAGGAGATATTATGCCAGATGCGAGCTATGATGCGATCATAATCGGCGGCGGGCACAACGGACTCATAGCCGCCTGCTATTTGGGCTGGGCAGGTATGAAGGTGGCTGTCTTTGAAAAGGAGTTTGAGTTAGGCGGCGGTGCCTGCAGTGAGGAGCAACCCCTTCCGGCATTTATCAGCAACCCCTGCGCTAGCTTTACCAGGATGTACTCCAGCCCAGCATGGAATGACTTCAAGCTCTGGGAAAAGGGGGCCTGGTACCTTACCCCCGAGGTTCACAGTGCTGCGATTTTTGATGACGGGACTTGTCTTGTAATGCATCCGGTAACCACCACTCCGGACCTGAAAACCGGGGAGACGGTATTCTGGGAAGAAAACCTGAAGAAGAACAGCCGGAATATCGCCCGGTTCTCCCAGCGAGACGCTGAGCAGAATGAGCTACTGTTTGAAAAGTATCGCACCAAATGGCGGGAAGCGGTCTCGGAATATCGGTCCAGCCCAATACCTCCCTGGGGAGTTAAAGACCCGATAGAAAGGCTGCTCGACGACCCTAATAGCGAGCTTGACCCGGGGTATCAGTTCATGACGATTAAGGCGGTTGCCTGTGACCTCTTTGAGAGCACCGAGTTAAGGATGCAGTTTATGAGGTCAATGCAAACCAGTACTGGGTGTTTCCCCAACGATGTAGCTCCCCTAGCTGAAACCATTGCCCAGCTCGGCGTAACCCTCGGTTGGTCCCCGGGCACTGTGGTCCAGGGTGGTACTCATAATATTGCCCATGCCCTGCAGAAGGCGGTAACCGAAATGGGCGGCACTTTCTTTGTCCGACACCCGGTGGAAAAGATTCTTATTGAGAACGGTAGAGCCAAGGGAGTACGCCTGGCCGACGGGTCTGAAATAGAGGCTACCAAAGTGGTGGTCAGCGGCGTTACCCATAATATGACCTTCCTCGACCTGATAGGAAAGGAGCACATCAGCCCCGACCTGGTCCGAAAAATAGAGAACTTCTCCTACGACCGGGGAAATATACACTGGGCGTGGTTTGCTCTCCATGAGGCCCCGAATTACAAGGCCAGTGAGTTTGACCCGGACTGCAACCGGGCGCGGAGCGCCTTGGTCATGCCGAAAGACTTAGACCTCTATGTTAGCAAGGAACAGGCTGAATGCTGGACTCGTGGTTATTCCGAAAAGTTATTCATGATGATTGGACAAGATACGCTGGTAGACCCGACGCGGACTCCCAAGGGAAAACATAACTTCTTGGTTGAGCAGTTCTCCGCTCCCGAGCGCTTTTTCTCCGAAAAGGAATGGCTTCAAATAAAGAAGGACTTTGTTGAGGAAGTGGCCAAGCAGTGGCAGTGGTACGCCCCCAACCTGACCAAGGATAAGATTATAGACGCCTGGGACAATAGCCCCTATGACACCGTGCGCCGAAATGCCAGCCAGCCCGAAGGCTCCTGGCCGGTAGGGGCAATGTTCGCCTCCCAGATGGGCCGGCTCCGGCCTTGTGCCGAACTTTCAGGCAATCGGGCACCGATAAAAGACCTGTATCTATGTAATGCCACTCAGCATTACGGAGGAGGACTACGAGGCGTAAACGGCTATATTTGTTACAAGGTCATCGCCGAAGACCTGGGGCTGCCCAAGATATGGGAGGAAAAAGGGAGACCGTATTAAACCTACCGCTGACTAAGTCAGGAGAAGGAACGAATGGATGACAGGGACATATACTGGCTAGAAGAGATAGGACAGGAATACAACGACATAGTCGGCAAGAAAAGTGCCAATCTGGGAGAGGCGCTGAAAGTAGCCGGAATACAGTGCACTCCCGGCTTTGCTATCTCCATAAGAGCCTGCAAGAAGTTCCTAAATGAGACGGGCATAGATAAGGAGATACAGCAATACCTTCGGCAGAACGTACCGGAGGGTATGGAACCTGCCGACCTCGAGCAGATTGAGCAGGTATCGCTGGCACTGCGGAATATCGTTGAATCAAGGGAAATGCCCCTGGCCTTGAAGGAAACTATTACCAATCATTACAGGGCGCTATGTGACAGGTGCGGAGCAGCCGACGCAGCCGTCTCGGTAAGATCAGCCGGATTCAAAAGCCATCCAGGACAATACGAAACCTGCCTCAATGTGAAAGGGGCTGAGCAGGTCTTAGCTAAAGTCATAAAGGTATGGTCAAGTATTTACAATACACGAAGCATAAGTGCAGCTGTACGTCAGGCTATGCCGGTCGACGAATGCCCGCTCGTAGGAGTCTGCATCCTGAAGATGGTGCCGGCCAGAGCCGCCGGGGTTTGCCTCACCGTCCATCCGGTCACCGGAGATGAGACCCAGGCCCTAGTCGAGAGCAATTGGGGCCTGGGCGAGAGCGTGGTCAGTGGTAAAGTCACACCTGATAAGTTCGTCGTGGACAGGCGAGATAGGCAAGTAATCGAAAGAACCCCTGGCCAAAAGTTAAAGCGAGTGGTCATGGGAGACCAGGGGATTAGCGAAGAGGAAGTTCCCACCGACGAGAGGGGAAAGCTTTCCATTAGCGATGAAGAGGCGATGGACATAGTTGTGCTGGCTGAGAAGATGGAGGCGCACTTTGGCGTGCCGCAGGACGTGGAGTGGGCAATTGATGACAGCCTGCCCGTCCATAAGAATGTTGTTCTCCTGCAGGCGCGTCCTCAAGTAAGTATACCGGAAAAGAAAAGTGCCACCGATAAGATAATAGACAGGATGCTAAGGAGCTTTAGATCCTGACGAACCAACCGCCAAGGCAAAAGATGCGGCACAAAGTTTTAAGCTCTCCTCTTAACGAACCGGCCTCTTAATTCGTCTGTCAACGACTGGCCAATTTGTTCAACAACCGGCTTAATGGTATATCCAAAAGGGCAGCATTCGTAGTATAATACAGCCGAAACGAGCAGAAGACTAATCGTGTGTTATGAATTTGCCAAACAACTCATAAAAGAACAGCGTTGGTTGCATCTTGGCCGAAGCTGGCAGGAGGATTGAAATGGCATTCATGGTTGGCATAGATACCGGGGGCACTTTTACTGATGGCTTTTTTACCCGGGATGGAGATATTAAGACTGCCAAAGTATTGACCACACCCCATGACCTGACGGTCTGTCTGGCCGATTGCGTAAGAGAAGGTGCCCGACAATTTGGGGTTTCGGTGCAAGATATGCTGGCCGATACCGATATTATCCGATATTCAACCACGGTAAGTGTCAACACCATAATTCAGAGGGCAGGTGCCAAGATCGGGCTGCTGGTCAGCCAAGGCTTTAAGGACTCGCTATATGCCAACAGCTCCAAGGAAGCGGAACCGATATTTTCTTTTATCGCCAAGGACATGATCGCTGAGGCAAATGAAGAGATAGATAATCACGGCAACATAGTAAAACCGCTGGATATAGATGACGTTATATCCAAGATGCAGTATTTAACCGATATGGGTGCCCAGGCCATTGTAGTTAGTCTGAACAACTCAAATGTTAACCCCGCACACGAGAAAAAAATTAGGGCTACTATAAAAGAACAGTCCCCGAGTTTTTTCTTGGGTAGTGTAAGAGTGCTTTTGGCCTCAGATATCTCCGACCAGCCGAGTGCTTTTTATCGTACCAATGCCGCCGTAATAAATGGATACATACACGATGCTATGGTCAGGTATCTTTACCGGGCGGAGGATGACCTGAGGGCAAATCTGTATAAACGGCCTCTAATGCTGGGGCACTCGCACGGAGGCGTCGCCAGAGTTGCCAAAACCAGGGCCATTGATACTTACTCGTCCGGCCCGGTACTGGGTGTCCTCGGTGCCGAACTGGTGGGAAAGGCACACGGCTTTAATGAAATATTAGCCGCTGACGTGGGAGGTACCAGTTTAGACTTAGGCATAATTCGTGGTGGTACCCATAACTATACCCTAACTCCGGTTATTTCTGACCTGCCGGTCAGTGTACCTATGATTGTCACCTACTCAGTGGGTTTAGGCGGCTGTTCCATTGTAAAACCGGATAGTTCAGGAGGCGTTCAGGTCGGGCCTAAAAGTGCCGGTGCCAGCCCCGGCCCGGCTTGCTTTGACCGCGGGGGAATGGAGCCGACCGTCACCGATGCTGATGTAACCCTGGGATATATTGACCCGGATAACTTTCTGGGGGGTAGGGTTAAACTGAATAGAGACAAAGCGATTGCTTCAATCAAGAGAAGAATCTCTGACCCTCTGGGTACCAGCGTGGAAGAAGCTGCCCACCTGATAAAGACAACGACTGAAAAGAATATACAGAAAGAACTGCTGAATTTCTTGAAAGAAAAAGGGGTTGAGCCTGATAAGTTGACCGATTTTGCCCTGGTAGCCTATGGAGGTGGCGGGCCAACTCGCTATGCCGGCTTCATCGGCGATTTGAAATTCGGTCAGGTACTCACCAGTCCTTATGCCTCCACATTCTGCGCCTTCGGTTTCTCGACAACGGACTTGCTTCATCGCTATTCCAAATATGGACTAATCACCCTGTTTGACGGTGCTAAATATTTAGCCGATTACAAGGCATTTAATCAAACAGTGAGACAGCTGATAGACGTGGCCAGAAGGGATATAAAGGGGGAAGGTTTTTCACCGGATGACGCTGCTTATTATTTAGAGCTTATCGGAGACGGGGATTTGGCGGAGTATAAAGTGAGATATGACAAGACACGCCTAAGCTCTGAGGGAGATGTTAAAAAATTATGTGCTCAATTCGAAAGACCTGACAAGCAAGGGCCGGCTAAAGTAACCGTCTCTACCCTTATCCTGAATGCCCTCGTTGCTATGCCGCACTATGAGTTGAGTCCCAGTCCGTTAACCGGTGAAGACCCCAGCGGTGCCCTCAGGGAGGAACGGGATGTCTTCTGGTCGCCGGATATAGGCTACCAAAAGACACCTATTTATAATCGAGAGTTACTGATGCCAGGTAATAGAGTACTCGGGCCAGCTGTTGTTGAAGCAACCGACACCACCTATATAATACCGGCTAACCGGTCTTTCTATATCAGTGAATATTCACACGGTGTCCTCAGGGAGGTTTAGCTATGAATAAAATGCGCATTACCGAGTCCGTAGACATCAACTTGGATAAGGAGATGTGGTGTTGCGGTCGCTGTGGTGTAGAAATCCATACGGCCAGGGAATCTTACCTGAAAGGTTGCCTGGTCTATGAAAGACCGGCTGGTGAGATATACGGACCACCGATTCCGGTTAAACAGGATACTACCACAATTTCCTACGCCCCGGTAGCAGACTTTATGCGGGTCGTCGAGTTTTACTGCCCAAACTGCGGAACACTGATAACGGTTCAGTACCTACCGCCTGGCCATCCCATAGTATTTGACATTGAACTGGACATTGACAAGCTGAAAGAAAGGGCTAAAAAGAAGCCGAAATGAACCCGAAGGTTGCCTTCAGGAACACGCTAAAACTGATGAATGCGGACAGGCCAGTATTTGTTCCATTTGTCCATGGTCTCGCCGCCAAAATCAGCCAGCTGCCTCTACAGGAAATGGTATCAGATGCCAGTTACTATACCCACTCGTTGGAAGAGGCCTATAAGCTGTTCATGTATGACGGAATAGTAAACAGTTATGACTGCACTCTGGAGGCCGAGACTTTTGGCTGTGAACTGGAGTGGTCCGGCGATTATGTAGCGCCACGAACTACCGGTTGTAGCCAGCTTGAATTGCGAGAGGTAAACCCGGAAGAAAGCACCCGAATTCCAATTTTGCTGGAAACTACTAAACGGGTAGTAATGTCGCAGGGCAAAGAAGCTGCCGTTATTGGTGTTCTCACCGGGCCTTGCTCGTTAGTGAAGACTATCACCGGTAACGGGGAGGGTGAAAAGAGCCGTGACATCGAGGAAGTTATTTCCCTGGCCGGCAGCCTGCTTACCAAACTAACCAAGAGCCTGTGTGAATTGAAAATTGATGCCGTATTTTTCAGAGAAGACCTTCTGGGCACAGAATACCCGGCTGAGTTGCTATCACGTAAAGCTTATGCCGCCGTTTATGCCACCCTGTTCAACCTCATCAAGTACTACAACTGCTACCCGGTGCTCATCGTAAAAGATATCAAGTTTGACTTCCTTACCGACCTGCAAAGCATGTTGGGGCCAAGTGGGGTAAGCCTGCTGGGCAAGAGATTAAGCGATGATGACCTGGCACATTTACAGAAATTATCCAATTCCCTGAAGGTATCCTTCGGCTTGCCACTGCCAATGGGAAACCAGTCCGAGCTACTGGAGCAATTTACAACAATTAGCAATTTTATGTCAAAAAACAACTCGCCGGGCTTTTTCTACGTCAGTGATGGCGAGGTGCCTTACGATATGCCTTTAGAGATTATTCACGATTTAATAGCCAAGATACGCAACACATAAAAGTATCGAGGAGGCAGAGCATGGGATATATTGTCAATGTTGATGTCGGTGGCACTTTCATGGACTTCTTCGTGGCTAAAGGAGACAAGTACCTTACCACCAAGGTACCAACTACGGCATATGAACTCGGCGTTGGCTTTATAAGGGGGCTTGAAGAATGCGCCGAGAAAGACGGAAAAACACTTGACCAATTTCTGGAAGACACGGAGGTTATCAAGTACTGCACGACTATCGGCACCAATATACTCATCGAGCGTACCGGCCCCAAGATAGGATTAATTACAACACGAGGGTTTGAAGATACAATATTTATAGGTAGAGGACGGCAATGGGCAGACGGTTTGCAGTTCTCAGACGTTCAGGACGTTACCACTATAGAGAAACCAGTGCCTCTTATTCCCCGCAGGCTGGTGGTGGGAGTCAGGGAGCGAATGGACTATAGCGGTAACGCAGTCATGCCACTGGTAAAAGAGGACGTATTAGAAAAGCTCAGATATCTGGTTGACAACGGCGTGCGTGGTTTTGTGGTCAGCCTCCTGTGGTCATTTATAAATCCGGCTCACGAACAGGAAATAAGGAGCATCATTGAGGAAGAATTCCCCGAGGTCTATCTGGGCAATATGCCAATCATACTATCTTCCGAGATTTCGCCCAAGGAGGGCGAATATGTAAGGACAATGACGGCAATAGTAAATGCCTATATTCACATCGGGTTTGTGGAACAGCTGTCTGCCCTGTGCGGTGACCTGTTAGACAGAGGCTACAAAAAACCCCTTCTCCTCTGCGATAACGTGGGCGGTTGCGCCAAAGTGTCTAGAACCAGGGCAATTGCTACCTATGGAGCCAGTCCGGTAAGCGGGCTATGCGGAGCCTCTCACCTGTGCAGTGGGGTGGGATTGCCCAATGTCGTCTTTTGCGATACCGGAGGTACCAGCTTTGACATCGGGCTGATCACTGACGGCAGTATCACTCATTATGACCTGTATCCTACTGTTGATCGGTGGCGGACTCAGCTCACCGCCATAAAAATAACCTCAATCGGCGCTGGCGGCGGTTCGATAGCGTGGATGAATCCGCTATTGGGTAACCGACTGGAGGTCGGGCCGGCCAGTGCCGGGGCCATGCCCGGTCCGGCATGCTATGACCTCGGCGGGGAAAAGGCTACCGTCACCGATGCCGATGTTGTTCTCGGATATGTAAATCCAGACTATTTCCTGGGTGGGAAAATGAGGTTAAACCGGGAAAAGGCGATGAAGTCCTTAAGCGAACTGGGCGAAAGAGCCGGGTGGGATGAAGTAACCTGTGCCCTGATGATTAAGAAAGTGGCTGATGCCAAGATGGGACAGGAGATATTCAAAGAGGTAGCCCTCAAAGGGTATGAACCTTCGGAATTTACCGTCTTGGCTGGCGGTGGTGCCGGCCCCGGTCACTGCTGTGGGGTCGCCTCTGCCGGCGACATGAAAAGGATTATTATCCCGCCTATGTCTTCAGTAGCCGGAGCCTATGGTGCTTCTACCCTGGATGTAATGCATAGCTATGAGAGGTCCAGAAACACCAGGCTTTTTGACTATACCAAAGCAGCCTACTTCAGTGATTTTGAAATGTTTAATTCTCTCATAGATGAATTAAGAGAGCTAGCAGTCAGGGATGTCATACTGGAGGGTTTTAAAGAAGAGCAGGCAACTTTCAGGCTGGAGCTTGAAATGCGATATGGTATGCAGTGGCGCTATACACCTGTTGAGTCTCCCCTGCTGTTCATCCGAAATACCGAGGATGTTAAAAGTATCTGCGACCGTTTCACCGAAGAATTCAGCCGAATATACAGTCCCGAAGCTGCTTTTCCCCAGGGAGGCATTGAGGTTGAAACCTACCGATTATTTGTCTACTTGAATTTACCACACTTCCTGCTGACTCAACATGAAGCCGTTGGTGAGACAGCAGCCAAGCAAGCCCTGAAGGGACAGCGGGACGCTTTCTGGGAAAAACTTAATGGTTTCCATAAAACCAATATTTACCAGTGGGACCTGCTGAGGGCCGGGAATATGATAGATGGCCCCGCTGTTATTGAGGCTGATAATACTACAGTTGTAATAGAACCCGACTGGAGATTTACCATGGCTCCAGAACTCTACGGGATTATGGAATATAATGCTTAATCAGGAGATAAATAAAAAAGAGGAGGGCGGAAATGCCAGGTGCAATTGACTATGAAATAAGTAAGCGACTGCATCCAGAGCCTCCGACAGAAGAAGAGCTCAAATATATGAAGGACATTGAGCCTACCACAGCCGGTATTCTCCTTCATAAGCTACATACGATAGCGTCTGAGGGTAATGAGACCATTGTCAAGCTTGGCGCCAGTACCGGATGTCGCTGGGGAGATACAGCTTGCGCCATATACACAAAATCCGGGGATAGCGCTGTTTGTGCCTCAGGTTTGTATTTTCATTCCGTGCTGGGTTCAACGGATGTAAAGTATATAATGAAGTATTGGGTGGATGAACCCAGTGTTGGTGTTAGGCCGGGAGACGCATTCTTCTGTAATATGCCCTATATCCGGGGTACCCATCCCCCCGATATGGCTATATACGCACCGATATTTTACAAAGATAAGCTGGTGTGCTGGGTTGGAGCTATTGTCCATACTGGAGAATGTGGCGCTTGTGAACCGGGTGGCATGCCCAGCGGTTCGAGGAGTATGTATGACGAAGGTTTGCAGGTTCCCGGCTTGAAAATTGCCGAGAACTACAGATTAAAAGAGGATGTTATCAACTATTTTAATCATGCGGTGCGAGACCCCCGGGCCATGACCCTGGACATCAAGGCAAGAATGGCCTGTTTAAGAGTGGTGGAGAAACGCTTACTACAGGTTATTGAAAAGGTAACCCCCGAGTATATGATTGGGGTTCTTAGGTACGTAATCAAGATTACCGGTGACGCCGCCAGGAAACGCATCAGCCAGTGGAATGACGGTAAATTTAGTTGGGTCCAGTTCATTGATGCTGTTGGCGTGCTGCACGCGCTGACCAAAGTAGCCCTCACCCTGGAGAAGAAAGGAGACCACCTGTACTTTGATTTTGATGGTACCTCACCAGAAGTTATAGACCGTGTGGCCAATTCTCCTGGGGCAGGAGTCATAGGCGTAAACACGGTTTACCTGTTGGGCCATTTGTTCTACGATTTACCTCATAACTCGGGGATACTGGAGCCTATGTCGTTTAGGCTGCCCGAAGGCACCATCGTAAATGCCAGTCGTGAGTCTCCGAAAGCTGGCTGCGCTTATGTCCATGAGGCGGGCTCTTTAGCTGTACAGTATGTACTTCAAAATGTAATTTATGCCGCCAGCCCGGAGCGTACCGAGTGTGCCGGTAATCGCGGGTTTGACACCCTATCATACGGAGGGCTGAACCAGTACGGGGAGCCATTTGCTGATGCCGGCGCCGAGATGAACGGAATCGGATTCGGCGCCAGAAGCTATAAAGATGGAGTTAACGTTGCCGGGGCTTATTTTGCCCCGATGACTTCCGAGCCAGGAGAGGTTGAAAGCCTGGAATCACACCTGCCGTTTTTATATTTATACCGTGGCTTTCACCAGGATAGTTGCGGCCACGGTAAATACAGGGGCGGTGTGGGCATGGATTATGCCGTTAAGATACACGCTGTGCCCAGTGCTTTCCTAGGTACCTGGGGCTTTGGCTCTCTAATAACACTGTCACAAGGGCTCTTTGGCGGCTACGGCGTCCCGGCCCTGCCTTTCTTTGCCATCTCTAATTCCAATCTGAACGAGATGTTGCGCAAATCAGATGAAAACGTACCAAGTTCATCCAAAATGCTTTACCAGGAACAGGCCATTAAAGGCAGTTACAAGATGAGGGGATATCCCTGTGTGGCTGAACTCACCAAGGAAGGAGACCTGGTCGTTGGCGGCACTGGTGGCGGCGGCGGATATGCCGACCCACTGGAACGTGACCCCCGGTTGGTAATGCAAGACCTGGAGAACGGGGTCATATCCCCCTGGGCAGCCAAGAACGTTTATAGAGTTGTCTACGATGAAAAAAGGTTAGCCGTTGACGAGGAGAAAACAGAATCACTACGCGAACAGGAAAGAACGGGTAGAAAGGCAAGAGGCGTAAAATTTAAGCAGTTTGAGAAAAAGTGGTTAAAGAAGAAACCCGGTGACGAAACTCTGGAATTTTACGGTGCCTGGCCTGAGGCTAAGTATAACGCCTTTTCATATTATGGCTACTGGCCTAGGGTACCGGGGAAAAGGGGCCGAAGCAAACGGTAAGGAGAAGCCGAGATGGCAATAGATAAAGTGGTGGCAAGCAGCGATGAAGCCTTAGCCGATGTCTTCGACGGCGCGGTGATACTGTGCGGCGGGTTCGGCTGTGTTGGTGGGGCACCATCAACTCTGCTCAGGGCACTGGCCAAACGCCCGGTAAAGAACCTTACCCTAGTGGGAAACGCTCCAGTGCTGGGAAGGGACGCCCAAGAAACACTGGCCAGAACTATTACGGTGCCAGAATCCTACGCCGATGCCTCATTATTGATACAGAATGGCCAAGTCAGCAAGCTGATTGTTTCTGTCCCGGCGATGGCGATAGTTCGCATGCAGGAGCCCTTCCCCGTGGTAAAAGCTTTAAGGGAAGGGCAAAATATTGAAATCGAACTGGTCGCTCAAGGAACCCTTGCCGAGAGGATAACTGCGGCTCGGGCCGGCATCGCTGCGTTTTACACTCCCACCGGTGCCGGAACATTCCTGGAAAAGGACAAGGAGGTCAGAACTTTTAACAAGAGGGCGTACATCCTGGAATCTGCCATCAAAGCCGATTTTGGCTTGATTTGGGCCTATAAAGCCGACCGTTACGGTAATCTCATCTACCGGGGTACATCCCGCACTTTCAACGCCACCATGGCTGGAGCGGCGACAATAACGGTTGCCGAGGTGGCCGAGGTAGTAAAGCTCGGTGAGTTAGACCCCGAGGCAGTGGTAACACCTGGAGTATATGTTGATCGTGTAGTCACCAGACAGCAGGAGTATTAAATGAGTGATGCAAAAGCCAAGCTGGATGAGCAAACCATCGCCATGCGCGTGGCTAAGGAGTTCCAGGACGGAATGATAGTTAACCTCGGTGGTGGCATTCCGACTCTGGCCTGCAACTTCCTGGCCGAAGGCAGGGAGGTCCTGTTCCATACCGAGAACGGGGCGCTCGGCTTTGGCGGCATATCCTCAACCGAGGGGGTCGACTGGGATTTGTTCAATGCTAGCTTTCAGCCGGTTACTCCCCTGCCTGGAATGAGTTTTTTCGCCCAGGATGAATCGTTCGCCATGATCAGGGGTGGGCACATCGACATCAGTGTTCTCGGCGCGCTGGAGGTATCCCAGAAAGGCGACCTGGCCAACTGGGCGATAGGCAATAGGTCTGAATATAACGAAGACATCACCGAATGGATTAGGAATGGGCGTTTCCCACCGGCGGTTGGCGGCGCCATGGATCTAGCTGTAGGAGCCAAAACGGTCATGGTAGCTATGATTCACACTACCAAGGATGGCAAACCTAAGATTGTCAAGAAATGCAACTATGAGTTAACAGCACGTGAGTGTGTATCATTGATTTTCACCGATCTGGCGGTAATTGAAGTAACAGCAGCCGGGCTGGTCCTTAAAGAGATAGCTCCCGGGTTTACCCCCGATGAAGTTCAATCAGTAACCGAGCCGGAATTAATCATAGCCAGCGACCTTAAGGAGGTTGAGCTGTAAATGACAACCAAGGTTCCCTTCAGAGAGGGGCTTTTCGAGAAAGTTGCCGGGAAATGGGCACTGGTGGGATGCAAGTGTAAGCAATGCGGGCAGATATTCTTTCCCGTTAGAGAGTGGTGCTTGAACTGCTCCAGTAGAGATTTGGAACGAGCCAATCTAGGCCGGAATGGGAAACTTTACAGCTTTACCATTGTGCACATGCCCAGCGAGCACTTCGAACCTCCCTACGCCATCGGCTGGATAGAACTGGCGGAGGGAATAAGAATATTTAGCCAGATCAGAGGCTGGCGAGAGCACCCCTTGAAAATAGGTATGGACGTGGAACTAGCCATTGAGAAACTTTGGGATGAAGAGGAGAAAGAAATCATCGGATACACCTTTAGACCTTCCGCGGTCGAAAAGAGGAAGGTGAAAAAATGAGAGAAGTAGCCATCATCGGGGTAGGCAGTACCGTTTTTGGCAAATTTCCAGAGAAGGCACTGGATGAAATGGGTGGAGAAGCGGCTCGGGCAGCTTTAAAGGATGGGGGGGTTGAGCCCAAGGATATCCAGTTTGGTTACTGTTCCAATCTCTACGGGGGAATGGTTATTGGACAGGCGATTCTAAGAGAGGTGGGTATCACTGATACCGAGATAACCAACATTGAGAATGCCTGTGCCGGCGGTGCCACCGCCCTCAGGAAAGGCTGGTGGGATGTTGCCTCGGGCCTCTACGACATCGGAATAGTAGTTGGTGTTGAATCCATGACTACCAGTCCCATAGCCGGAAAGCTCATACCGCCAGCCAAAGGCGACATTGCGGGAGAACTGGGCATGAACATGGTAGCCAGATTTGCCCTTTGTCAGAGAAGATATATGGATGCGTCTGGCGTTTCCCTGGAGCAGATTGCCAAGGTTTCCGTCAAGAACCATCATAACGGGTGCTTGAATCCCTATTCTCAATATAAAAAGGAGCTTACTATCGAGGAGATAATTAACTCCAGGCCCATCTGTGAACCGATTACCCTGCTCCAGTGCTGTCCCGCCACTGATGGTGCGGCAGCGGTGATTCTAACCTCTCTGGATGTAGCCAAGAAATATACTAATAGCCCCATTGTCATTGCCGCTTCGGTACTCAAGAGTGGGGACTATACCTATCGCTGGCAGGATGTAGCCTTCTCCGACATGACCTATAAGTGCGCTGGTGAAGCCTATGAAATGGCTGGTCTGGGACCGGAAGAGGTAAATGTATGTGAGCTTCACGATGCCTTTGCCGTCACTGAGTTGCAGCACTACATAGAGTTGGGCTTTTGTGGGAGGGGTGAAGAGGTGCGCCTGATTGAGGATGGAATTACGGCAATAGATGGTAAGCTGCCGGTAAATGCCAGCGGTGGCCTGCTATCGAAAGGGCACCCTATCAGCGCCTCAGGTGTAGCTCAAATAGCCGAGCTTGTCTGGCAGCTCCGAGGCGAGGCCGGCCAGCGGCAGGTGGCCAACGCCAAAGTTGGCCTGGCCCACGTTGCCGGAGGTGAGGTTAACGAGCTGGAGTCCGGGGCTGTTGCCGTACATATATTAAAGAGATGATATAAGGCTGCAAAAAGACGAGCATTGCCAGACTCAATACCACTGACTGGGCAAGAGACTTTAAGGTCATGTTTTATAAGTTTCAGTCTCTGGGGAGTTTTCAGGCCTGACCTTGACAAACATACCGAAAAATGATTAGTTATAGTGGTTTGTGCTGCGGAAAAATAGATTTTTTAGGAGGTTATTATGAAACCGCTGAGCCAAGATCTTTCCATCTTCAACAAATTCAAGTTTAAGAATCCACCCGTGGCTGTCAAGTTCGAGCTCTTTAAACCTAAAGGAATAAAGCCGCTAAAGAAAAAGCTGCCTGCCTGTGGAATGATCGGAGAAGCACAGAAAAGGGGAACGCCGTTTTACTTCACCGCAGAGGACGAGGATTGTTTTGGAAAAGTACCACTGGGATGGGAGGACATGCCCCCATGGGGCGAGGGTGGATACCTGGGAGAGAAATTCGAAATCTTCCAGGAGCAGCGGGCTAACTCCAGAATCT
>Ga0315548_1000655_pt1 | contig 31716 bp, 20 predicted proteins | sample SalMarSW160110MG_2_FD_202540 | JGI IMG/M metagenome (GOLD analysis project Ga0315548, IMG submission 202540) | Salt marsh sediment microbial communities from the Plum Island Ecosystem LTER, Massachusetts, United States - Salt Marsh Sediment SW1601-110 ... | reverse complement strand
CCAAAAGCAATTCATTGGTATATTTGATTGCCCAGAGACAATACATTGACATCAGTATTAGCCTGATAGTTTAAGTTAAGGTGCTTCTTCCGTAGTATATTTTAGTCATACTGTGACACTTCTGCTTTAAAAATGGCCTAAAAAAACGATTTAGTACCCTGAAGAGTTCGCAAAACCTGCTTATCGTAGCTAAAAAGTCTCCTTTCTTTTAAGAAAATGCCCGATTGAGTAAGCAAATTACTACTATTTTCTTATTGAAAGAGCTTACCGACTCAGATACTGGGACTGCGGCAATGACTTATAGAATACCAAGTAAATATTAGCCTAGAAGGACATGTGTTAATCCCGTTTTAGGGCTAGAGCCATAAGGTGCCTTTCTGACTACAGCTTTGCGCCCTTTCAGCGCCTCGAGGAAACCAAACACAGCGAAAATACCACCTCAAGGATTCTGCTGATATTTTAGCCTTCTTAGAGACTGGGCTTATAATGTCATAAATTTGTAACTTTTTCCCCTTTCATTTTATGACTTCTTGACCATAAAACTACCAGAATGATAATAAATATAAACGGAGGCTAGCCATGAAACAGCATAAATACCTCTTGTTTTGTATCGTTATCATAATAAGTGTCATGTTACTAGCTGGTTGTACCACACCTAGTTCCAGTACTCTGCCCCCAAGCCAAGCACCGCCACAAGCCAGCGTCCCACAACAAAGTGGAGAATTGGTTGCCCTGCCCAGCTTTGCCGACTTGACCGACCTAGTCAAACACTCAGTAGTGGCTGTTAATACCGAGACTGTCGTCAGTAGCAGGTTTATTCGGGGTACGGTACAGGGTGCCGGCTCCGGCTGGATTATTGATGAGAGCGGTATCATCGTAACTAATAATCATGTTATTGAAGGTGCGCAATCCATTACAGTGCAGCTCGAAGATGGTACTACTTACACTCCGGTAGATGTAAAAGCAGACCCCGCCACCGACATCGCGATACTCAGGATTAATGCCGGGCAGTTGCCTACCCTTAAGGTCGGGGATGCGTCACAACTCAGGGTCGGTGACTGGGTAGTGGCCGTAGGGAATGCTCTCGGCATGGGGATAAGTGTTAAAGATGGCATCGTTAGTCGCCTTGGAGTGAACGTACAAATGTCTTCAAGCGAAACATACTCCAATCTTATTGAAACCAATGCCGCCATCAACCCCGGTAACAGCGGTGGGCCGTTGGTCAACCTGTCGGGAGAAGTCGTAGGTATTACCAGCCTGAAATTTTCCACTGCCGGTGTGGAGGGAATGGGCTATGCCATAAATATCGCAGATGCTTTACCTGTGATTCAAAGACTATCCCAATAACTAACTAGGAGGAAATAACTTCCCATCGTGGGGGTGTTAAGAATACTGTTTCGATCACCCTTATCGAAAGACCGAAATCTTAATTTGGAAACAAGGCAAATACCATTGTGGCTCTCATGATAAGAATTTGAACGCAACAATAAAAGGAGGTTTAAAGATGTTTAAGAGGTTATTAGTTCCGCTTGATGCTTCCAATCTGGCTGAGATAGCCCTACCCTACGCTGAAGAACTGGCTATACATCTCGGCTCGGAGGTTATTTTAATACACGTGAGGACGCCGGCCGACGTCCCGGATAACCTCGACCATAGAGTCTACATCAGTCAAATGGCAGCTACGACAGAGCAGAATGTAAAAAAGTCTCCCGCTTTACCACCGGGGGAAAAAGTGAAGGTGGCATCGGCTATGGTCGGTTCGCTGGGCTCGTTAACCCATCCTGCTGAGGAGATATTAGACTACGTTGAAAAGGAGAATATCAGCCTGATAGTTATAGCTACGCACGGGAGAACTGGAATCAGTCGATGGGCACTGGGAAGTGTAGCCAACAAAATTGCTAGGGCTTCTAAATGTCCGGTATTGCTAATCAGGACCAGTAGTAATGTACTTGAGAGTGTTCATCTGGATAAAATACTGGTCCCCCTTGACGGCTCGAAGCAGAGTGAGGCGGTACTTCCCTATATTGAAAATCTTGCCTCCAAACTCAAGACTAAGATCAGTCTCCTTAACGTCGTCGAACCGCCTTATCATTATTACCCTTCCTCTGCAGGACTGGGATATTACGGTGGTGAGGGCATCTTGCGAGCACCCTACACCGAGGAAGAACTAAAGCCACTGAAGGTAGCAGCTGAAAAATACATAAAAAGCATTAGTGAGAAACTAATAGCCAAGGGTATCAAAACGAGCTATCAGGTGAAAGTAGGTTCTGCCGGCGAGGAGATTATCAAGGCAGAGGGGGAGATTCATCCCGACATCGTGGCCATGTCAACTCACGGGCATTCAGGATTTGGTCGTTGGGAGCACGGCAGTATTGCTGATAAGGTTCTGCACGCTGGAAACACTCCCCTTCTGCTGGTGAGACCGCGGCAATCTTAGTTCAGCCAGATCTATGATGCTCGCTGAGAAATGCAAGCGGATCGAGGAGGAAGTTATGGCAATAAATGAGACTAGACAAGATAGACCGGCCTGCAACAAGAAAGTCGGCTTAGAGACTATCAAGTCATTGGTTGCTGAGCTGGGCAGCCAGGACGGACAGGTGCGTGTACGGGCACGCAAGTCACTGGTGGCTATCGGTGGGCAGGCGGTGAAATCATTGGTCAAAGCGCTGGCAAGCAAGAAGGAGTGGGTACGCTGGGAGGCGGCCAAGACACTGGGACAGATTGGCGACCCGGCGGCGGTGCGGGCTCTGGTTAAAGCTCTGGAGGACAAAATGTTTGATGTCCGCTGGCTGTCTGCCGAAGGATTAATCTCTACAGGGCGTGAAGCGCTGGTTCCATTGCTGCGGGCACTAACAGAGAACCCTGATTCGCTCTGGTTAAAGGAAGGCGTGCACCACGTTCTCCACGACGTGGTCAAGGGAGACCTTACTGAACTACTCCAGCCGGTAATAATCGCCCTAGAAGGTTTTGAGCCTTCGTTGGAGGCGCCTCTAGCCGCGGAAACAGCTCTCAAGACGCTGATAAAAGAGTAGAGCTAGGAGGAGATTATTACGATGAATAATACCAGTGAAGGAAGGAAAACCCGGCCGGCAGGCCAGAGCAAACTGGCTGAATCAACTCAAGGGCAGTTAAAAGAATTAACCATTGCCGAACTGTTAAAGCATTTGCAAACTTCCCCGGACGGACTAAGTAAGGCTGAGGCGGAACAGCGTCTGGGCAAGTACGGCTTCAATGAGCTTCCGGAAAAGAAGGAAAATACGCTCCTGAAATTCCTGTCCTATTTCTGGGGGCCTATCCCCATTATGATTATGGTTGCTGCAATCCTATCGGCAGTATTGCAGCATTGGCCTGACCTCGGCGTCATTCTGGCATTGTTAATAATAAACGCTATTGTAGGCTTCCGTGAGGAATTCCAGGCAGGCAACGCTATTGCCGCGCTAAAGAATCAGCTGGCTATCCATGCCAATACCAAGCGGGATAGCAAATGGTCCGATATACCCGCGCGTGAGCTTGTGCCCGGTGATATCGTTCGTCTCCGTATCGGCAATATCATACCGGCAGATGCCAGGTTACTCGACGGAGACCCGGTTCAGGTGGACCAGTCCGCTCTCACCGGCGAATCCCTTCCGGTAGAGCACAAGCCGGGGGATAAGGTTTATTCAGGGTCTATTCTGAAGCAGGGAGAGATTGACGCGGTAGTCTATGCTACCAGCAAAGATACATATTATGGTAAGACGGCGCAACTGGTGGAAACGGCGGTAACCCGCAGCCATTTGCAACGTGCCGTTCTCAAGATTGCCGACTATCTGCTTATCATTGCTGTCGTCCTGGCCGTCATTATTATTGGAGTGGCCTTTGCCAGACACGATCCGATACTCCAGGTACTTCAGTTTGCCCTCGTACTGACCATTGCGGCCGTTCCGGTAGCTATGCCGGCGGTGCTATCAGTGACGATGGCTCTGGGGGCCAAGGTACTGGCTCTGAAAGAAGCGATTGTGACCAAACTAACCGCCGTAGAGGAGGTCGCCGGCATTGATATACTCTGCTCGGACAAGACCGGTACGTTGACCCAGAGCAAATTGACGCCGGGAGACCCATTTACTATTGGTGACATTACCGCGGAGCAGGTGATCCTGAGCGGAGCACTGGCTTCCCGCGCTGAAGACCAGGACCCCATCGACCTTGCCGTATTGAGCGGCGTGAAAGACCAGAAACAACTGGAATCTTACAAGATATCGCATTTCCAGCCCTTTGACCCCGTTCATAAGCGCACGGAAGCTACCCTGAAAGGCAAAGATGGGCACGAGTTCAAGGTAACCAAGGGGGCACCTCAGGTTATCCTGGCGCTTGACCCCAGCGCGACTAATATCCAGTCTCAGGTTAATAAGGCCATTACCGAATTTGCCTCACGTGGTTTTCGTTCCCTGGGGGTAGCGCGTACTAATGAGAAAGGTCAATGGCAGTTTCAGGGCATCATCCCTCTCTTTGACCCGCTACGGGAAGATTCCAAGGCTACCATTGAAACCGCCAAGAAGATGGGTGTAGAAGTAAAGATGGTCACCGGTGACCAGGTTGCTATTGCCAAAGAAATCGGACGGCAGCTGGACCTGGGCACTAATATTATTGATGCCAGTATCTTTGATGAGACAAAACCTCATGAGGCGGGGCAAATGGCGGATGCCATTGAGAAAGCTGATGGCTTTGCACAGGTATTCCCCGAACACAAATATCACATCGTCGAGGTACTGCAGCAGCGGGGCCACATCGTGGGTATGACCGGTGACGGGGTGAACGATGCTCCGGCGCTGAAGAAGGCTGACGCCGGCATCGCTGTATCTGGTGCCACTGATGCCGCCCGGGCCGCCGCCAGTATCGTCTTGATGGCTCCCGGCCTTAGCGTAATCATCGACGCTATTAAGGAGAGCCGAAAAATCTTTCACCGGATGACGAATTATGCAATTTACCGTATCGCCGAGACAATCCGCGTATTGTTGTTTATGACACTGGCTATCCTGATCTTCAACTTCTACCCGGTAACGGCCATCATGATTGTCCTGCTGGCAATCCTCAACGATGGCGCCATCCTGTCTATTGCCTATGATAATGTCCGCTATTCCAATCAGCCGGAAGTTTGGAATATGCGGTCCGTGCTGGGTATCGCCACGATACTGGGCGTTTTCGGGGTGATTTCATCTTTCGGTTTATTCTACCTGGGTAAAACCGTCCTTCATTTGAGTAACGACATACTTCAGACCTTGATGTACTTGAAATTTTCCGTTGCCGGGCATTTAACCGTCTTTGTCGCCCGTACGCAAGGTCCTTTCTGGTCCGTCAAGCCGGCAAAGATTCTCGTATTAGCGGTCATCGGCACGCAAATAGCGGCAACTCTCATTGCTGTCTATGGTCTATTTATGACCCCCCTCGGCTGGACTTATGCCGGTCTTGTCTGGGGCTACGCTCTGATAATGTTCCTGATTCAAGACCGGGTGAAGCTCTTCGGGTATAGTGTCTTGGGTGAGCAACATTCCGGGTATCTGGTAAAAAACCCCGGGAAGTGAATTATTGGCTATAATCTCAATAGTATAAAGATAACTTGTTCCTGAATCTTTGGTATGAAATATAGATATTGATAGGTGGGATTAAATGAAGGATCGCTATGCAAGAATATTTGGTGCCTACGACATTCGCGGCGTGGTCGGCGAGGACCTGGACAGCCCCACAGCTAGAGCCATTGCCCGTGCCTACGGGGACTACCTTTGCCCAAGGGCGCCTGGGATTTTCCTTATTGGTCATGATGGCCGCTGGAGTTCACCGGCATTGGCCGAAGCGGTAAGCGTCGGCCTCCGTGAGTCAGGGCACCAGGTTACACACATAGGCCTTTCCAGCACTCCCATGGTGTACTGGTATGGAGCCGAAGGTGGTTTCGACGGTTCGATTGCTATAAGTGCCAGCCACCTGCCGGCAGAGTATAACGGCTTGAAGCTCTGTCAGCAAGATGCCTTGCCACTGAGTGATGAGCATGGACTACCTGAGATTGAGGCGATGTCACGAAAGACGCTGAAACAGTCAGGACGACCAAGCAGCGAATTGCTGGCCTTTGCTTCACCCATGGGTCAATACATCGCTCGTGTCCGGTCAAGGTTGAAACTGGTAAGGCCCCTTAAAATTGCCGTCGACGCTGGTAATGGTATGGGTGGCATCAGTACCGAGGCGCTTTTTTCACCTTTTGACACAATAGAGTTGTGGCGGCTGAGCTTTCATCCCGACGGCTATTTTTCGGGGCGCTCTCCCAACCCATTGGAAGAAGGGGCCCTTAATCGCCTCTCAGAGACGGTTAGGAAGAGAAAACTAGACTTCGGACTTGCCTTCGATGGAGATGCCGACCGAGCAGTCGCCGTGAATGAACAGGGCGAAATGGTGCCCCCTGATGCATTAGGGGGGCTGATTGCAATGCATTTTCTCAAGGAAAATGCCGGTGCTGTTATTCTTCATGACCTGCGAACATCCCGGGCATTGGCTGAACAAATTGAGGCGGCAGGCGGGCGGCCCATTCGCAGCCGGGTCGGTCATGCTTTTATTAAACGTGCCATGCGGGATAATCACGCCCTCTTCGCCATGGAGCTTTCGGGGCACTATTACTACTCAGACTTGCATTACACTGACAACGGCCTGCGTACACTTGTAGAATTGATCAACATTGTCTCGGCAGAGGGCAAACCACTTTCCGAATTGATCAAACCTTTTCTGCGTTACCCTACCAGCGGCGAAATCAACTTGAAGGTTGCTGACCGGGAAAAGGTGCTTACCGCTCTGGAAAACAAACATCGTGAGGGGCGTATCGATCACCTTGACGGTCTCTCAGTGGACTATCCAGACTGGTGGTTCAATGCACGTGCGTCTCATACCGAGCTTGTGCTGCGTCTGAATATTGGTGCCACGAACCAAGCTCTGCTAACAGAAAGACAGCAGATTTTAGTTAAGCAGATTAATGATATCAACCAATATCTAAGTCAGGCATAACTCTAGAAAACAAATTGATAAGTGCCCAAGGAGGCAAGTATGAAAAAGATAGCAATCAATGGACTGGGGCGTATAGGTCGCATGGTACTAAGGCACTACATGGATGTTCGCCAGGAGGAGGTTGAGCTGGTGGCGGCGAATGACCTGGTGCCGACAGATGACCTTGCCTACTTAATCAGGTATGATTCGGTGCATGGACGAGCAACATTTCCAGTCGAAGCGACTGAACATGCCGTAAAGATGGGGGATATGACCCTCAACATCTATGCCGAAAAAGACCCGGCACAGTTGCCATGGAAAAAGCTTGGTATTGATGTAGTCATTGAATCCACTGGCCACTTTACTAAACGTGAACTGGCCGCCAAGCATCTTGAGGCAGGAGCAAGAAGGGTCATCATCAGCGCGCCGGCTCCCGACGCAGACATCACGATAGTTATCGGTGTAAACGAAGACAAGTTCGATCCCAAAAACCACCGTGTAATATCTATGGCTTCCTGCACGACAAACTCTCTGGCTCCGCCATTAAAGGTATTGATGGACAGTTTCGGTATCGCGCGGGCAATGGCAACTACTGTTCACGCCTATACGGCCAGTCAAGCGCTTGTGGACAGGCCGGATAAGAAACGGGATAGAGGACGGGCGGCGGCTGTATCTTTGATTCCCAGCACTACCGGATCGGATGTTGCAACTACGTTAGTGCTTCCTGAACTCAAGGACAGGCTTCGAGCTCTGGCTATCCGAGCACCGATTCCAGATGGTGCTATCACTGATATCGTCGCAGATTTGAATAAATCTACCACAGTGGAGCAGGTCAATGCCGCTTTCAAGAGAGCTGCCGAAGGTCCCTTGAAGGGTATCCTCGGGTACACTGAAGAGGACTTGGTATCAGCTGACATTATTGGTGATACCCATTCCGGCATCGTTCATGCTCTTTCCACTCAGGTGGTGCAGGGGAGCATGGTTAAGCTTCAGGTCTGGTATGACAACGAGTTCGGATACTCAAGACGCTTACTTGATGTAATTGAGCGGTTAGCTCTCTAATACGGTGTCCATGTCCAGCGATGGGGCTTTAGTTAAGGAGGCAATTATGAAAGTGCTCGTTTACAGTGCACATTCTTACGATCAGGAGTTTCTTAAGGCCGCCAACCAAGGCAAGCATGAGCTACATTTCACTGAAACGCGCCTTGACGAACGAACGACCGTCTTAGCTCGGCAATATCCGTCAGCTTGTTGCTTTGTTGACGATATCCTGAGCAGGAAAGTGCTTAAGCAGTTGGCGGACGGCGGCACGCGGCTTGTCGCCCTGCGGGCAACTGGTTTCAACAACGTTGATCTCAAGGCAGCTGAAGAACTGGGCATGACTGTCATGCGGGTATCCCGTTACTCTCCTTACGCTGTGGCCGAATTCGCCGTTGGCATGATGCTTGACTTAGACCGCAAGATTCACCGGGCATATACACGAGTTCGAGAAGGTAATTTCTTGCTCCACGGCTTAATGGGTTTTGAACTGCATGGCAAAACAATTGGCATTGTTGGCACCGGGAAAATAGGCAGTGTGCTTGCCCGCATTTTACAGGGATTCGGCTGTTTTCTCCTGGCCTATGATGTGACTGAAAATCCGGAATGCACCAAATTGGGTGTCCGCTATGTCCCGCTCAAGGAGTTATTAAGTAAGGCCGATATTGTCAGCTTACATGCTCCTTTGACACCTGAGACTCAGCATTTGATTAACACTGAGAATCTCTCTTACATGAAACCAGGAGCTATGCTTATTAATACCAGCCGTGGAGCCCTGGTGGATACCAGCGCTCTTATAGACGCGCTGGAAAAAGGCCATTTGGGAAGTGTAGGTCTTGACGTTTATGAAGAGGAATCACATATTTTCTTTGAAGACCTTTCTGACGAGATTATTCCTGATGATGTGATTATGCGGCTCCTGACCTTCCCTAACGCACTGGTTACCGGCCACCAGGCTTTCTTTACGGAGGAGGCTATGGCCATCATCGCCGAGACGACTATTCAAAACATCAGCGATTTCGCTGCCGGACATGAGAATGAAAATATCCTGAGACCTAAGAATGTGCTAAAAGCCTCAGATAAGGATAAATAGTAAGGAGACTATCATGACTGTATCCAGCTATTATCTGCTGCCTCCCTTGCCGCAAGGTTTAGAAGGTCTCGCCGAACTAGCCCTCGATCTTCGCTGGTCATGGAATCACGCCGCTGACAAGCTATGGAAATATATTGACCCGGAAGGATGGAGTATGACCTCTAACCCATGGCTCATGCTTCAAACGGTTAAAACGAATCGTCTTAAAGCACTGGCGACCGATTCCACTTTCCGGGGACTGATGGACAAACTTGTAGCGGAACATCACGAGGCGATAGAAGAAAAGGCCTGGTTTCAACAGACGTATCCTCAATCGACACTAAAAGTAGCCTACTTCAGCATGGAGTATGGACTTGGTGAAGCCCTGCCGATTTACTCGGGCGGTCTCGGGATACTGGCGGGTGATTATCTCAAGACGGCGAGCGACTTGGGCGTTCCTATAATTGGAGTGGGTCTTTTCTACCAGCAGGGCTATTTCCGTCAAGCGGTTGATGCCCGTGGTGACCAAACCGAGTCTTATCCATACAACGACCCCGGTCAGCTTCCGATTATGCCGGTTCGTAATCAAAATGGGGAATGGCTTCGAGTAATGATAGACTTTCCCGGTGGCGCCTTGTGGTTGCGTGCCTGGGAAGCCAGGGTCGGACGGGTGATGCTTTATCTCCTGGATAGCAATGATCCTATCAACAGTCCCCCTGACCGCGGAATTACCAGTGAACTGTATGGCGGCGGACCGGAAATGCGCCTGCAGCAGGAGATTGTGCTTGGTATCGGAGGCTGGCGGCTGCTGGACGCTATGGGTATCGAACCGGAGGTATGTCACCTTAACGAGGGACATGCCGCACTGGCAGTGGTCGAGCGGGCTCGCAGCTTCATGATGAGCGAACATCAGCCTTTCAAAATAGCTTTGGCCGCAACCCGTGCGGGCAATGTCTTTACTACACACACGCCCGTTGAGGCGGGTTTTGACCGGTTCTCACCGGAACTGGTGAGCCGGTATCTGACAAATTATGCGGATCAACTGGGTATTGGATTGGACGGTCTATTGGCCTTAGGCCGGCAGGACTCTGCCAACTCACAGGAACCGCTCAACATGGCATTCCTGGCTATGCGAGGTTCAGGGGTGGTTAACGGTGTCAGTCGTCTTCATGGCGAGGTAAGCCGGCACATTTTCCAACCATTATTCCCTCGCTGGCCCCAGGGCGAGGTACCAGTCACCCACATTACCAATGGTGTTCACATGCCCTCATGGGACTCTGCAACGGCCGATACGACCTGGACCAATGCCTGCGGGCAAGAGCGTTGGCTAAATACCATGGATACGATTAAAGACGATTTGAAGAAGATAACCGACGAGTCGCTGTGGCAACTACGCATGGAAGAAGCGGAGCAACTGATCCATTACGTACGTGCACGTCTTGGCCGTCAGCTAGCGAGAGCCGGAGCCTCGGTGCAACTCATAAAGCAATCCAACCAACTACTGGATCCTGACGTTCTCACAATAGGTTTTGCCCGGCGCTTCACCGAATACAAACGACCAAATCTATTGCTCCATGATCCCGATCGGCTAAGCCGGATACTGAACCACCCTCATCGGCCTGTTCAACTCGTTATTGCCGGTAAAGCCCATCCCCGCGATGAACAGGGTAAAGCCATGATTCGAGAGTGGTGGGAGTACTCCCTTCGTCCTGATGTGCAAAACAGGGTCATCTTCCTCTCCGATTATGACATGGCTCTAGCTGAACAATTGGTACAGGGTATGGACCTCTGGATTAACACACCCCGTCGCCCCTGGGAGGCTTGCGGTACCAGCGGCATGAAGGTTCTGGTAAACGGTGGCCTAAACTTATCGGAGCGGGATGGGTGGTGGGCAGAAGCTTACCGGGCCGAGGTTGGCTGGGCCATCGGCGATGGGCAGGAGCATGGTGATGACCCTAACTGGGATGCCCAAGAAGCGGAAGAAACCTACCGTCTCCTCGAGGAGGAGATTATTCCGTGCTACTATGAACGTGATGGCCGAGGTATCCCCACCGCCTGGATAGCACGCATGCGGACGAGTATGGCTGAACTCACCCCGCAATTCAGTACGAACCGAATGCTGCGAGAGTATGTCGATAGACTATACCTAACTGCTGCCCAGGACTATCATAAGCGTACTGCCGACGGGGCAAATGAGTCAGTACGCTTATGCCGTTGGCGAGAGTCGCTGGAGACGAATTGGCAGAAATTGCACTTCGGAAGGCTTGATGTACAGAGTGAAGGGAAAGATTACACAATCACCATAACAGTGTATCTTGATGAACTGGATCCGAAGGCAGTGCAAGTCCAGCTTTATGCAGAGCCGCAGGGTAATGGGGGGTCCGAAATTCATGTCATGGAGATAGCTGGGGCTGCCGGAACAGCGAATAGCTATCTCTATCGTGCCCATATCCCGGCCCGTCGGCCAGCAGAACATTATACGCCACGCATCATTCCCTATTTTGATGGGGCTGCGGTGCCCCTGGAGGCCAGCCAAATACTGTGGCATGAATCATAGTTGGCCACACTTCGAGGTCGGTTTATAATGACAAAACCCGGGCTGGAGGAGTCTACAATGGCAAAAAGATCTGTGAAAGACATAGACGTGGCAAAACAGAAGATGTTGGTCCGCGTGGATTTCAATGTGCCAATGAAACCTGATGGCACGATCACTGATGACACACGTATCCGTGCCTGCTTACCGACGATAGAATATCTGGTAAAACAACAGTCGCGAATTATCCTCTGCTCTCATCTGGGCAGACCTGGTGGCAAAGTGGTGAAAGAATTGAGGTTAGCACCCGCAGCCAAGCGATTATCAGAGCTCCTTAGGAAACCAGTAAAGGCGCTGAGTGACTGTGTGGGTCCGCGAGTTGAGGATGCAGTATCAAAATTGCAGGATGGTAACATAGTGCTTCTTGAAAATCTGCGGTTTTATCCGCAGGAGGAAGCCAATGACCCTGACTTCGCAAAGAGATTATCGCATCTGGCAGATATCTATGTTGATGATGCGTTTGGCGCCTGCCACCGCGCCCATGCTTCAATAGTCGGCATAGCGCGATACCTGCCCGCCGTAGCGGGCCTGTTGCTGGAAAAGGAGCTGACGGCTTTGAACGGACTTATGGGAAATCCAAGCAGGCCCTTTGCTGTGATGATAGGCGGGGCTAAAGTGGCCACCAAACTGGGGCTTCTAGAAAATATTCTACCCAAGGTAAATTATCTGCTCATTGGCGGTGGCATGGCAGCCACATTTTTAAAGAGCCAGGGCTACAACGTAGGCACGTCAGCGGTAGAGAATGATATGCTTGACCATGTACTTAAACTTGGGGAAAAGGCCAGATCTCTCGGCGTTAGGCTGCTGCTTCCGCTGGATCTCATCATTGCTCAAAAGCTGGAGGCTAGCTCGACTACCAGGATAGTATCAATAGATCAGGTTCCTGAAGGATGGGTGATAGCTGATATCGGGCCAAAAACCATCGAGGCATTCTCCAAAGAGCTTAATAGATGCAAGACTGTTTTCTGGAATGGGCCTTTAGGGGTGTTTGAAATCACTGAGTTTGCAGAGGGAACACGCAGCCTGGCTAAAGTCCTCGCCAATCTTAAGGCTACCACGGTAATTGGCGGCGGCTCCACCGCCGAGGCAGTGGAAGAAATGGGACTGACAGACAAGATGTCGTACGTCTCTACCGGGGGAGGAGCTTCGCTTGAGCTGTTGCAGGGTGAAGTACTACCCGGAGTGGCTGTATTGCAGGATAAATAGTCATGGGATGAGAGAAATATCTGGTGTCATCACGAAGTCACGTCTCGTGATAAAAAGGTAATCATGTGGAGAGGAGATGACCATGAAAAAGATTGGCATATTGACCAGTGGAGGTGACGCTCCCGGCATGAATGCCTCCATCAGGGCAACAGTACGAGCTGCTATGACCAATAACGTGGAGATTTCAGGTATAAGGCGTGGCTATGCCGGGCTAATTGAGGGCGACATATTGGCGCTAGACAGGAAATCTATTGCCAACATCATACATCGGGGCGGAACTATACTGGAAACATCACGCTGTCCTGAATTCATGACCGTTGAGGGCAGGGCAAAAGCGATAAAGGTACTGGAAGAAGCAGGAATTGACGGTCTTGTTTTATTGGGCGGCGATGGTACTTTCCGGGGCGGTGCGCTTCTAGCTAGTGAGTGTAACGTTAGCATTTGTGGCGTGCCAACGACCATAGATAACGATGTATACGGAACTGATTATACCGTAGGTTTTGATACGGCAGTGAATACGGCACTCGAGGCTATTGATCGTATTCGCGATACTGCCATGTCACACGAACGGCTCTTCTTTGTAGAGGTGATGGGACACCACACGGGGTTCATCGCCCTGGAAAGCGGTATCGCTGGTGGTGCTGAAGAGACGATTATTTCTGAAGTTGATAATACCGATGAGCTCTGGACAAGGTTGAGGAAGAGCTTTAAGCAGGGAAAGAAAAGCGCCATCGTAGTAGTAGCCGAAGGCGACCATCCTGGCCATACCTTTACGATTGCTCAAGAGGTAAAAGATAAACTGAAGATTGAATCTAGAGTGTGTATCCTTGGCCACGTCCAGCGCGGTGGTTCGCCCACGGCACGTGACAGGGTCCTTGCCAGTAATCTGGGTTATGCCGCAGTCAGTGCTCTTTTGAATGGTAAAAGCGGTTACATGGTCGGCCAGGTAAAGAACGAAATAATCTATACCGCTTTAGCGGATACCTGGGAAAAGAAAAAAGCACTTAGCCCACGGCTTGAGGAGTTGGCCAAACTACTTTCTGCATGAAAGAAGAAATACCTGTGGGCTTTTGTCCGAAGGGAGGACTTAATGTCGAGATTATCACCTGGTAAACTCAGGGGACTCCAGCAGGTGGCCAATGCCAAAGGCATTCTGACAGTGTGTGCCATAGACCATAGAGAGTCATTGCGGCGGGCGCTCAATGAGAAAAACCCTGAAGCTGTAAGCTACCGGCAAATGGTTGATTTCAAGCTTGATCTGGTAGGTGTTGTCGCACCCTTCGCCAGCGCCGTCTTGCTTGACCCAATCTATGGCGCCGGGCAGGCCATAGCGTCAGGTATCTTGCCCGGGCACACCGGACTTCTCGTTAGCGCGGAAAAGACCGGTTATTCTGGCGATAGTACGGCAAGAATTACCGAATTGCTGCCTTATTGGAGCGTAAGGAAAGTCAAAAAGCTGGGTGCTTCCGCCATCAAGCTTCTACTCTATTTCCGGGTCGACCTTAAGGAGGTGGCCTCAAAACAGTTGGACCTGGTAGGCAAGGTGGCCAGGCAATGCATCGAAGAGGACATACCCTTGCTGGTCGAATCGGTAAGCTACCCAACAGCTGAAGAAAAGGATAATCCGGAAGAATTTTTCAAGAAGAAACCTGAGTTGGTCGTGGAAGCGGCCAGAAGACTTACCGTATTACCAATCGACATCTTAAAATCAGAGTTTCCAGCTGACCTAAATTATGAGAAGGACGAAGCCAAGCTAAAGTCTTACTGCCAGGAACTGAGTCAGGTTTCTCGACTACCCTGGGTGCTACTCAGTGCCGGCACTGACTTTGAACATTTCAGGAAAGAGGTAGAGATAGCCTGTAAGGCCGGAGCTTCGGGTTTTATGGCCGGGCGGGCCCTCTGGCAAGAAGCCACTCGGATTAGTTCCAGAGAAGAGAGACTGAATTTTTTCAAGAGCCAGACCGTGTCGAGGCTAAAAGAGCTCACCCGGATAGCTGAAGAATGGGCTACGCCTTGGTACGCCAAGATGGGCTATAATGATGGCCAGTTCCCCGACCTAGCCGAAGGATGGTATAAAAGCTACTGATATGAAATATTCTCGAAGCAGGGAGATACAATGAAGCAGACAAGACTATACGGCAGGCGCACCAAGATAGTATGCACTATCGGCCCGGCCACTGGCTCGACGGCGATGATTGAGAAGTTAATCAGGGCAGGTATGAATGTTGCCCGGCTTAATCTCTCCCACGGCAAGCCAACAGAACACGCCCATTTTGTGCAGACTCTAAGAAACCTGAGCCAGCGTCTGGGAGTAGAGATTGCCATTCTTATAGACTTACCCGGTCCCAAATATCGTACCGGCAAGCTGAAGGGTGACCGGGCTATATTGAAAAAAGGTGCTCAACTGGTGCTCACTACCCAGCAGATAGAAGGGGATGCGGACAGGGTATCAGTAAACCTGCCTAATCTTCCTAAAGATGTAAAAGCCGGGGATACCGTTCTTCTCGCTGATGGCGCTATGCGGCTTAAAGTGCGGCAAATAGATGGCAACGAGGTGAAGTGCCTGGTCACTGTTGGCGGCATTCTCACTGAAGGGCGAGGCCTTGTGGTGCCGGGAATGCGTACTTCCGGCCCGTTTGTTACCGAGGATTTACGGGAAAAACTTCTTTTTGCTATTACTCAGCAGCCTGATTATGTGGCGCTGTCGTTTGTCACGAGTGCCCAAGATATAACCGATGTGAGAATTATTCTACGTGAGAATAACGTTGATATACCTATTGTCGCTAAAATCGAGCGCGGCGAGGCGGTAAGAAATTTCAGTAGCATTTTGGCCATTAGTGACGGTGTTATGGTGGCGCGTGGAGACCTTGGAGTCGATATTCCGCTGGAGAAGGTGCCCCTGGTGCAAAAGGAGATAATCAAGAAGTGTAACCGCGCTGGAAAACCGGTAATTACTGCCACGGAGATGCTCGAGTCGATGGTGAAATCAATGCGGCCCACCCGGGCTGAGACTACAGATGTGGCCAATGCCATATTCGATGGTACGGACGCTACTATGCTCTCGGAAGAGACTTCGATTGGGGAACATCCGCTAGAGGCAGTAAAGATGATGGACAGGATTGCCCGGGAAACCGAAAAGAAGCTGCCCTACGAGTTGGCCTTGTCGGAAAAAAGAGCCTGGTTTGAGCAAAAAACCGAGGAACTGATAAGTTATAATGCTTGCCTTACTGCTCATAGCCTAGAGGCCCGCGCAATCGTCGCCTTTACCGAATCAGGGAGCACCGCGGCGCGAGTATCAAAATACCGGCCACGCATGAACATTCTGGCGATGACCCCCGACGAGGTCATTTGCCAGAGGCTGGTACTATACTGGGGTGTTCTGCCCATTCATGTGATCACCCCGTCTTCTATATCCGACCTGTTCCGTGAGGCGTCGGAGGTGTCCCGAAAGATGGGGATGGCTAAAACCGGTGACCTGGTGGTAGTCACCGGTGGCATACCGCTAGGAGAAAAAGGCACTACAAATCTGCTCAAGGTAGAGACTATAAGCTAGGTGGTAAGGATAATTTCCTGCCATTAAGAGGTCCTGATATGACAATAAAACTCGTGCTCCTCAGACATGGAGAAAGTATCTGGAATAAGGAAGACAGGTTTACGGGATGGATGGATGTTGACCTGTCCGACAGGGGAATTGCTCAGGCCAAGGAAGCCGGGGTAACATTAAAGGAAAAGGGCTACCTTTTTGATGTGGCCTTTACTTCGGTACTCAAGAGAGCCATAAGAACCCTCTGGCTGGTTCTGGACGAGATGGACCTGATGTGGATACCTGTGTATCGCTCCTGGCGCTTGAACGAAAGGCACTATGGTGCATTGCAGGGGTTGAATAAAGCAGAGATGGCCGTGAAAGTGGGCGAAGAGCAGGTGCATAAATGGAGAAGGGGTTATGATATCCGGCCACCAGCTCTCGATAATACAGATGCAAGATACCCGGGAAATGACCCCCGGTACCGGGAGCTTGATAGGCAGGACTTGCCTGTCGCCGAAAGTCTGAAAGATACAATCTTCAGGTTCATGCCCTACTGGCACGATGTCCTGGCTCCGGTACTTAAATCAGGGAAACATGTTCTCGTGTCCGCTCACGGCAATAGCCTGAGGGCGATGGTCAAATACCTGGACAATATTAGTGATGAAGACATACCAGGGCTTAACATTCCTACAGGCATCCCTCTAGTCTACGAGCTTAATGAGGATTTAAAACCGCAAAAACACTACTATCTTGGAGACGCCGGGGCAGTCGAACGCGCGGTGAAAGAGGTAGCCAGCCAGGGCATGATAAGCTAGTGGCCAGAGGGCGATTGGGATAAACCAGGAGCCAAGTGATAAGGGGGTGTCAATATGAAGAAAACCAGAAATACCTGTAAGCATTGTCATCATACGTGGGTGCCGAGGAAAGCCAAACCGAAGAGATGTCCCCATTGCCACCGTAGAGATTGGGGTTCGGCATCGGACCAGCCATTTAATTTACCCATCGAGGATAGCGTATTCCCCGGTCTATTCAATCAGTAGAGCGCTTCAGGAGAGAAGAAAAATGGCAACATGCCATCCGGAAACGAATATCGGCATATATGAGGCCGAGGTTAAGGCAACCCTGGCCAGGCTTGGTGATGCCGATGTCATACGGCGTATCTGGCACAAAGACCACACCGTATGGAAACCGAAGCCGACCGAGATTACCAACCGTTTGGGATGGTTGACCATCGCCGATTCTATGCTTGAGCAGGTCAATAGCTTAGAGTCCTTCGCCCAAGAAATACGAGATGCCGGTTTTCGGCATATTGTGCTGCTGGGCATGGGGGGCAGCAGCCTGGGTGCTCTGTTACTGGGGCAGGTCTTGGGCAGCGGCAACGGGTACCCAGAGCTTATTGTCCTGGATTCTACTCTTCCCGAATCTGTAAAGGCGGTGTCAGATACTATAAACCCGGCGCTCAGTCTGTTTCTGATATCTTCGAAGTCCGGCACCACCACCGAGCCGCTGATTCTTTACGCCTACTTCCGGGAGCTTGTAGGAAAAGCGGTAGGCAGAGCCAAAGCTGGTAGGCACTTCGTCGCCATTACCGATGACGGAACGCCGCTGGCAACTTTAGCCCGGCGGGATAGGTTCCGGCGTGTATTTTTAAATCCGCCGGATATCGGGGGGCGGTTTTCCGTACTGTCCTACTTCGGTTTGGTGCCGGCGGCTCTAACCGGGGTTAAGCTAGCCGCACTGCTTGAGTCGGCGGAAAGGATGCGGGGAGCCTGCGCCTGGCAGCTACCGCCGCCGGAGAACCCGGGGGCCTGGCTGGGTGCCTGCCTGGGCACGATGGCGCTTAGAGGCCGTGATAAGATGACCCTGATAACATCGCCACCGTTAGCTAGTTTCGGTCTCTGGGTAGAACAGCTTATTGCCGAAAGCACGGGAAAAGACGGCAAGGGTATTATACCGGTGGCCAATGAGCCCCTCATGCCGCCGACTTACTACGGCAGTGACCGTCTCTTCGTCTACCTGCGCCTTAAAGACGACCGGGACCGGGCTACAAATACCGCCATCAGTGACCTGATTTCTTCAGGGCAACCGGCAGTCGTGCTGGAAATGAGCAACAGGTATGACCTCGGTGCCGAGTTATTTCGCTTGGAACTGGCCACTGCTGTGGCCAGCGCTATACTCGGCGTACAGCCATTCAACCAGCCAGACGTGCAAAAAGCCAAAGACGCTACCGCCCGGCTCTTACAGGAATTAGGTATGAGCGGCCATCTCCCGAGGTTGGAGACCACCGGCTCACTGGCAGAGTTGCTTACTCATGCCGATAAAGGTAGATATCTGGCTATAATGGCTTATCTTCGTCAGACCAAGGAAATGGACGAAGCACTGGCGGAGCTTCGTAAAGAGGTGGGGAAGCGCTATCGCATCGCAACGACACTAGGGTACGGTCCACGTTATCTACATTCTACCGGACAACTCTATAAGGGCGGCCAAAACACGGGCTTATTCCTTCAGTTCACGGCAAACCACAGGGAAGAGCTGCCTATCCCGGGTAGGCCCTACACCTTCGGCACTGTCGCCGATGCCCAGGCTCTGGGGGACTTTCAAGCCCTGCAGGCAACCGGGCGTCTGGTTGCCAGTGTGCATCTGCCGCGAAGCGAGGCGTCGCTAATTAAGAGTCTGGTCCGTCGGCTGAAATAGTATTGAAAACTGGCAAGAAGGTGGGGAAATGGCCGAAAAATATGAGTACGTAACCAGGATTCTTCTATAGAGAGGTGAGTAAGATGTTAAGAGGCGGAATACCAATAGGCAAGGCATTCGGGATATCTCTAAAGCTGCACTATTCCTGGTTTTTCATCTTTGCCCTGATAACGTGGGCGCTGGCCGCCAATTATTTTCCAGCCGTTTATCCAGACTGGAGCCTGACTATGAAGATAGGGGCTGGTCTGCTAACCAGCATCCTGTTCTTCGGCTCAGTGCTGTTACATGAACTCGTGCACAGCCTGATAGCCCTGCGCGAAGGTATCCAGATCCAGTCCATCACGCTGTTCTTCCTCGGCGGGGTCTCACAGATGGCCGGGGAACCCAGGACGGCCGGAGATGAGTTCCGTATGGCCGGCGCCGGGCCATTGAGCAGCCTAATACTGGGCGGTATCTTCTGGGGAATATCCCTGGCGCTACGTGGTGCTACCACCGAACCTGCCCAGTTCGGAGCCGCCGTCGCCTATTACCTCGGATTCATCAATATCCTCCTCGGCGTCTTTAACCTCATACCCGGCTTCCCTCTGGATGGCGGACGCGTATTAAGGTCGCTACTGTGGTGGCGAAGCCAGAACCTCCAGAGCGCCACCAGAATAGCCGCAAATATTGGGCGCATAATAGGTTTTCTTTTCATCTTCGGCGGCGTATGGCTTATTTTCTCGGGTAACTTCTTCAATGGCATCTGGCTGGCAATTATCGGCTGGTTTCTGGAGAGTGCAGCCATCGGCAGCTACCGGCAGACACTTTTTGAAGGCATGCTCAAGGGCCATGTCGCCAGCGAAGTGATGTCGCAGGACTGCACAGCGGTGCCTTCAGCTATTACCATTGAACAGCTTGTAAATGAAAACATATTGACCTCCGGCCGCCGCTGTTTTCCGGTCACCTCAGGCGGCCGCGTCGAAGGCTTGGTTACATTGCATAATATCAAGTCAGTTCCCCACGACCTCTGGAAGACGAAGTTGGTCGGAGAGGTGATGACGCCACTCCACGACCTGAAGGCAATACAACCCGATGAAAACCTCAATGCTGTCCTGCAGATGCTGGTTCAGAACGACATCAACCAGGTGCCGGTAATTCAGGATAACAATATCGTCGGGATGGTGAGCCGGGACAATATAATCAACTTTATCAGCGTCAGGAGCGAACTCGATAGATCGCTGAAAGGGAGGCCGTCATGACGACCGGAAGTTCAGATAACTCTGCGGCGCTGCACATCGGTATGGTATCGCCGGAGATTGCCCCCTTTACCAAGACAGGCGGTCTCGGCGATGTTGTGGGCTCCCTGGCCGAAGCTCTGGAACGGCTCGGACTGCGGGTATCTCTGGTTATGCCCGCCCACCGCTCGGTACTCCAGGGCCGCTTTCCGGTAGAAAATACGGGGGTACGCTTCACCGTGCCCGTCTCTAACCGCCGGGAGGAAGGGCAACTATTAAAAATAATAACAGGGAGCGCTATCTCCGTTTACCTTATCCGTGCCGACAAATACTTCGACCGGGATTACGTCTACGCCACACCGGACGGCGATTACCCCGATAACGCCGAGCGGTTCGTTTTCTTTGCGCGGGCGGCACTCGAAGTTTTAAGGCGTGAGGCACCATCGATTCTCCATGTCCACGACTGGCAGTCTGCTCTGGCCATCACCTTTCTCAGGGCCCAACCTCATCTCTATCCAGAGCTTGCCGCCGCCAAGACGGTAATTACCGTCAACAATCTGGGATATCAGGGGCTTTTCTGGCACCTGGACTGGCACCTGTTGAATCTCGACTGGAGCTTCTTCACCCCTCGGTATCTGGAGTTCTACGGAAAAATCAACTTCCTCAAGGGCGGCCTCGTCTTCGCCGATACTATTACCACCGTGAGTCCCACCTATGCCGAGGAAATCAAGACCCTCGAGCAGGGCTTCGGGCTGGAGGGAGTGCTCCAGGAGCGTGCCGCCAGTCTAGTCGCCATTCTCAACGGCGTCGACTACGGTGTATGGAACCCCGCCAGCGACCCGCTCATCATCAGCCGATATAACCCGGCTAACCTTTCGGGGAAGAAGGCCTGCAAGGCAGACCTCCAGAGGAGCTTCGGACTCCCTGAAGCTCCCGAAATTCCCGTCATCGGGATGGTCTCCCGTCTGACCACACAGAAGGGCTTCGATCTCCTGAAGAAAGCGTTGCCTAAACTCCTCTCTCGAAATCTACAATTCATCGTCCTCGGTACGGGAGACAGCAAGTACCAGGGGTTCCTGGTGCGGGCAGCCGCCCGATATCCGGGAAAGCTGGCGGTGCGCATCGTCTTCGACGAGCCCTCGGCCCATAAAATCATAGCCGGGGCTGACCTGTTTCTTATGCCCTCGCGATATGAACCTTGCGGACTTACTCAGATGTACAGTCTTAAATACGGCACCATACCCGTTGTCCGGTCCACCGGCGGACTTAAGGATACGGTCCAGGAATTTGACCCCGGGACGGGAAGGGGTAACGGTTTTGTCTTCAGTGCCTACAGTGCCAGAGACTTGCTGGAGGCCGTAGGCCGGGCCCTGGAGATGTTCTCACGGAAAGCCCGGTGGCGAAGCCTGATCAAGAATGCCATGGCGGCCGACTTCTCCTGGGATAAATCCGCCCAAGCCTACCTTAACCTTTATCAGAAGCTGGCCAGGGGCTAGAGCCCGGACATTATAAAACTATACCGGATAAGGCTACAATTCAGCAAACGGGGTACGGTTTTTCTCTCACGAATTAAGCTTGTCCTGGGGTTCCGATAATAGCCGTGAAACCCATGCCTGATTTTTAAGATGCTGCTCTGGCGTGGACTTTTTTAAGACTTCTGGTGTATGATAGAAAAATGTTACCTGAACGTATTGGCAGATTAAACGAGCTGGCCAATAATCTGTGGTGGAGCTGGTATCCCCAAGCACGCGAACTGTTCCGGACTTTGGACTATCCGTTATGGAGGCGAGGGGGTCATAACCCGGTCAAGTTACTGCGCGAGATTAACCCTGATAAGTTGCAGGCAGCGGCTACCGACCCTGCCTTTCTGGGCCTGTACGATTCCGTGATATCAGCATTTGATGCCGCTATGTCGGGCGGTGATACCTGGTTTGCCACCAACCACCCAAACCGGCTATCCGGGCCTATTGCCTACTTCTCAATGGAATTTGCCATTCATAACTCCCTCCCCATCTATGCTGGCGGGTTGGGAATCCTGGCCGGCGACGTCTGTAAGGAAGCAAGCGACCTAGGTGTACCATTAGTCGGTGTTGGTTTCATGTATCCCCAGGGCTATTTCCACCAACATATCTCCGCCGAGGGCTGTCAGGAGGTAATTTATCAACAGCTGGACTTTAACCAGGCGCCGGTTAAACCTCTTCTCTCTCCTCAAGGACACCAACCACTAGCACAAGTTCAACTGGCTGATAGAGCCTTATATATTGGAGTGTGGCAGGTAAAAGTCGGGCGCGTCAGCATCTATCTGCTGAGCACTGATGTTGAGGAGAATTCGCCGCAGGACCGCCAGCTATCGGCCCGGCTCTACATCGCCGACCAGGAACTACGCCTCCAGCAGGAACTGGTGTTGGGGATTGGGGGGGTGCGTATCCTCCGGGCACTCGGCATCCAGTCGGCCGTCTGGCATGTCAACGAGGGACATACCGCTTTCATGATGCTGGAACGCATCCGGGAAGAGGTACAAAAGGGAATGAGCTTCCTTGAGGCGGCGCAGAGGGTACGAGCCGCCACCATCTTCACAACCCACACGCCGGTACCAGCCGGTAGCGATAATTTTTCTGTCCAGTTGGTGGAAAGATATCTCCGTGCCTACTGGGAATCTATGGGATTAAGCCGCGAGGAGTTCCTAGAGCTGGGGCAGAGTTCTCCCCAAGAGCCCACTTTTAATATGACGGTGCTGGGTCTAAAAATGGCTGGGCACCGCAACGCGGTCAGCCAACTTCATGAAAAAGTAACACGAAAGCTGTGGCATGGACTCTGGCCGGAGGTTAAGGAGGACGAGGTTCCTATTTCGCATATTACCAACGGCGTTCACGTGCCCACGTGGGTCGCTCCGGAGATGGGGAAGCTTTACAATAAGTACCTAGCGAAGGATGCAGTTAACCGGCAGGATGACGCCGTACTCTGGCAACGTATTACCGAAATACCGGATGCCGAACTTTGGCAGGCTCGGCAGATTCAGAAACTCAAGCTCACGGGTGCTATGGTAGAACGGGCCAGAGAGTGCTCCATTGACCATGAGTGCAACGCCCATCAGATACTGGCCATGGGTGCTTTGCTTGACCCCAAGGTGCTGACTATTGGTTTCGTCCGCCGCTTTACCGAATATAAGCGGCCGGGGCTGATTTTCTACGATGTCGAGCGTCTGAAGCGGATAGTAATGAACCAGTGGCGGCCGGTCCAGATAATCTTCGCCGGTAAGTCTCACCCGGCTGACCTACCCTCCCAAGAATTGCTGCAACAGGTACACACTCTGGGCACAGACCGCGAGTTTCAGGGACGTATTGCCTTTGTTGAAGACTACGATATGCACATTGCCCACTATCTAGTTCAGGGTGTTGACCTCTGGCTCAATACCCCACGCCGCCCCCGGGAGGCATGTGGTACCAGTGGCATGAAAGCCTCAATAAACGGAGTCCTCCAACTTAGCATTAGAGATGGCTGGTGGTATGAATCTTACAATAGCGCTAACGGCTGGGAAATCGGTGACAGCACTGAGTTCCCTCCGCCAGAAGAGCAAGATGAAGCCGACGCTAACTCACTCTACCATCTTCTGGAAAATGAGATTGTGCCCCTCTACTATGAGCAGAACCTAGATGGCATACCACACGGCTGGATTCGTTTTGTTAAGGCGGCAATCAGCTCAATTATGCCTGTCTTTTGTGCCCGGCGCATGCTAAAGGAATACACCGAGCGAATGTACCTGCCGGCGGCTTTACCCCACCCCCAAAAGGGGCAGGTTTAGCCCTATCGTCAAAGGGTTGGGATAAACTAAAGGGGGGATGCTGGAAAATGGGTTCTTCTTCCGGGACGCGCCTTCTGCACCAGCTGGCTCACCTATACGGAGTGCAGACGGTCTATTCCGATACCTCCCACCACCGGCGGCAGGCCTCGGTGGAATCCCTGCTGGCAGTCCTCAAGTCACTGGGGGCATCACTGGTAACTCTAAATGATGTCCCCTCAGCATGGCGGGAACGGCAGCAAGAACTGTGGCAGCGACCTCTGGAGCCGGTGACAGTGGCCTGGGCTGACGAGCCACCGGTAATAAAGGTGCGACTTCCCACCGCGGCAGCTGACGCTGTTTTAGCCGGTCATCTGACGCTGGAAAATGGCGAGCAGCGGCCATACCAATGGCCTGGCGCCGACATGCCGGCAGTCGGGATTGAAGAAATAGAAGGAACACAATATGTGGCCAAGCAGCTCCCTCTGCCCGGCGGGCTTCCCTGGGGATACCACCGGCTTAGCCTGGAGTTAGCCGGAAGTTGCCGGGAAACCCTCATCATTGTCGCTCCCCATAAAGCCTACCTGCCCCTAGAGGAAAGGGACAACCACATCTGGGGGGTCTTTCTCCCCCTGTATGCCCTGCAAACTCAGCGTAGCTGGGGAAGCGGTGATTTCTCCGCCCTGGAGGAGATAATGGTCTGGTCCGCTGAAATCGGAGGCCGGGTGGCAGCCACTTTACCCCTCCTGCCTGCTTTCCTCAGAGGTCAGACCTTAGAACCCAGCCCCTATCTCCCGGTGAGCCAACGGCTCTGGAATGAGTTTTATCTGGATATAACCCGAATCCCGGAACTAAATAAATGCCCCGCAGCGCAGACCCGACTGGCGTCACTATCGTTTCAGGATGAGATTGAGACCCTGCGCCATTTAGCTTTCGTTGACTACCGCCGCTCAATGGCACTAAAACGCCAGATTCTGGAACAACTATGCCAGTGCCTGTTCGCCGAGTCATCCGACCGTCTTAAAGAGCTTACGCACTTCGCTGAAGCTAATCCCCTAGTAGAGGAATATGCCCGCTTCCGCGCTACCGGTGAAAAGCAGGGTGCCTCCTGGCAGTCATGGCCACAACGACCTAGGGAGAGTATACCCAAGGAGGGTGATTACAACGAGAGAGACCGGCGCTACCACCTCTACGTACAGTGGTTAGCCCAACAGCAATTCCAGACCCTTTCCGAAACGGCCCGCAGCAAGGAGATACGGCTGTACCTTGACCTACCCCTTGGAGTCCATCCCGATGGCTTTGACGCGTGGCGCGAGCGTGCCTTATTCGCCGGAGAGGTCTCAACAGGGGCACCCCCGGATGCCGTCTTCACCAGGGGGCAGAACTGGAGGTCTCCACCTCTGCACCCGGAAAAGACAAGAGAGCATGGCTATGGCTACCTCATCGCCTATCTACGCCATCACCTTCGGCATGCCGGCATACTCAGGGTTGACCACGTGATGGGGCTCCACCGCCTCTTCTGGATTCCCCGCGGGCTGGAAACTAGCCACGGTGTCTATGTGCGGTACCCCGCCGAGGAACTATATGCTATCCTAGCCCTTGAGTCCCACCGGCATAAGACGGCTATCGTCGGCGAGAACCTGGGTACTGTGCCCCCCGGGGTCAGACCGGCTATGGCCCGCCACGGGATTAACAGCATGTATGTGCTGCATTACGAGCTTGCCTCAAATCCGAAAAAAGCCCTCAGGCAACCGCCGGCCAGTTCTTTGGCCAGCCTCAATACCCATGATATCCCTCCCTTTGCCGCCTTCTGGCAAGGCCTGGATATTAAACAACGGCTGGAGTTGGGGCTTCTGGACAGGGTGGGAGCGCAAAGAGAAGAACGGTACCGCCAGGCTGCCAAAAAAGCCCTGGTCAGGTTTTTGCAGGAAAAGGGCTTTAAGCTGAACAATGTCGATGCCTATGCTGCTCTCAAAGCCTGCCTGGCCTTCCTCAGTATCAGCCAAGCCCGGGTGGTCCTGGTCAACCTGGAAGACCTGTGGCTGGAGACCCATCCCCAGAACATACCCGGCACCGAGGAAGAATACCCAAACTGGCGGCGTAAGGCCCGATACAATTTTGAGGACTTTTGCCAAATGCCCCGGGTAGTTGATACACTAAGGATGATAGACCATCTTCGAAAGCAAGCGGGTAAAGGCGATTGACCAAAGAAACGAAAAGCCAGTCAAAGCAAGGCCCTAGGCCAAAGACCAAGAGAGAGACGGTACCATCCCAATCCGTCCTCCTGACCAAGGATGACCTTTTTCTGTTTAATGAAGGTTCCCATTTCCGCCTCTATCGGAAGCTGGGAGCCCACCCAGTCACGATTGACGGTCAGGAAGGAAGCTATTTTGCGGTGTGGGCGCCCGACGCCAGGCAGGTATTCGTTATGGGCGACTTCAACGGTTGGAACAACACCAGCCACCCCCTGTCCTCCCAGGGTCAGTCGGGAATCTGGGGGGGATTTATCCCCGGAGTGACCAGGGGGGCCATCTACAAGTACCATATTGTCTCCCGCTACCGGGGCTACCAGGTGGACAAGGCAGACCCATTCGCTTTTTACAGCGAGATACCGCCCAAGACCGGCTCCGTCGTCTGGGATACGGAGTATAGCTGGGGAGACAAGGACTGGATGGGGAAAAGGCGTAAGTACAATGCGCTGGATGCCCCGATTGCCATCTACGAAGTACACCTCGGCTCTTGGAGGAGGGCACCTGAAGAAGAACGCCGTCCTCTCACCTACCGGGAGCTGGCGCCTATGCTCGCCGAATACGTAAATCAAATGGGATTTACCCATGTAGAGTTCCTCCCGGTGATGGAGCATCCCTTTACCGGCTCCTGGGGCTATCAGACTACAGGGTACTTTGCCCCTACCAGCCGCTTCGGCACACCGCAGGACTTCATGTATCTGATGGACTATCTGCACCAGCACAACATCGGGGTAATCCTGGACTGGGTACCCTCGCATTTTCCCACCGATGAGCATGGACTCGGCTTCTTCGATGGCACCCACCTCTATGAGCATGCCTACCCCCAGAAGGGTTTCCACCCCGACTGGACCAGCTTTATCTTTAACTACGGGCGGAACGAAGTGCGAAACTTCCTCCTCAGCAGCGCCCTTTTCTGGCTGGACAAGTACCACGCGGACGGGCTGCGCGTGGACGGCGTTGCCTCCATGCTTTATCTGGACTACTCCCGGAAGGAAGGAGAGTGGATGCCTAACGAGTACGGGGGCAGGGAGAACCTGGAGGCTATCGATTTCCTGCGGCGCTTTAATGAGGAGGTCTATCGGAACTATCCCGACGTGCAGACTATCGCCGAAGAGTCCACCGCCTGGCCAATGGTCTCCCGACCGACTTATGTAGGCGGCCTGGGCTTCGGCATGAAATGGGACATGGGATGGATGCACGATACGCTGCAATATATGTCCCAAGACCCCGTCTTCCGAAGATACCATCAGAACGATTTGACCTTTCGCATGCTCTATGCTTTCACGGAAAACTTTGTTCTGCCCCTTTCCCACGATGAGGTTGCCCACGGCAAGAGTTCCCTACTGGGCAAGATGCCCGGGGATGACTGGCAGAAGTTCGCCAATTTGCGGCTTCTTCTGGGTTACATGTATGCCCAGCCGGGCAAGAAGCTGCTCTTCATGGGTGGGGAGCTGGGACAGTGGCGGGAATGGCAGCATGACGAAAGTCTGGACTGGCACCTGCTCCAGCACCAGCGCCATGCTGAGCTGCAGAGATGGGTTGCCGACTTGAACCGGCTCTACCGGGGCCAGCCGGCGCTCTATAAGTTCGATTTTGACCCGAATGGCTTTGAATGGATTGACTGCATCAATGCTGACGATAGCATCATCAGCTTCATCCGCAAAGGGAAATCAACAGGTGGTATTGTGCTTGCCGTTGGCAACTTTACCCCGGTGCCCCGCTACAACTACCGGCTGGGTGTCCCGCGAGGGGGGGTCTGGAAGGAGCTTTTAAACAGCGACGCCAGGGACTACGGGGGCAGCGGACAGGGAAATCTTGGCGGGGTTGAGGCAGCTAAAATCCAATTTCATAATCGTCCCTACTCGCTTAACCTTACCCTGCCGCCTCTATCCGTCCTGTTTCTCATAAGCGAAGGCGAGAAATAAAAGGTCGAGCCGTGACAATGTGTGTCTTTTACGGGCGGATGGCTGGACGGAAAGGGTGAGAAGGGGCGAGCGTCTTGACTAACCGAGCACTGCCTGGTAAACCGCACCCGTTAGGAGCCACCTGGGATGGGAATGGCGTTAACTTCGCCCTTTATTCCGAAGCGGCAACCGGAGTCGAGCTCTGTTTGTTTGACGATTCGGGCCGGCAGCAAGAAAGCATCCCCTTCACCGAAATCACCGGCCATGTCTGGCACGCTTATCTGCCCGATGTCCGCCCCGGGCAGCTCTACGGCTATCGCGTGCACGGGCCTTATAAGCCAGCCGCCGGCCAAAGGTTCAATCCGGCCAAACTGCTGATAGACCCCTATGCTAAGGCAATCGCAGGAAAATTGAACTGGCAGGCACCTGTATTCGGCTACAAGCGGCGAAGCAGAGATAGCGACCTTTCCCGTGACGATAGTGACGATGCCTGGGGGGTGCCGAAATGCGTGGTAATAGACCCCTCCTTTGACTGGCAGGGTGATGCGCCGCCAGCTATCCCCTGGCACCGGACAGTAATCTACGAAACCCACGTCAAGGGGTTCACCATCCGTCACCCGGAACTGGAAGCAAAAGTGCGCGGTACCTACACCGGGCTGGTCTCGCCGCCAATGCTTGATTATTTAAGGAGCCTCGGTATTACCGCAGTGGAGTTGATGCCGGTACATGATTTTCTTGGTACCAAAAGCCTGGTTGACCGCGGGCTATCGAACTACTGGGGTTACAACACCACCAGCTTCTTTTCACCGAGCGCGAAGTATTCCGGTTCCGGAGATAGAGGCGGACAGGTAAAAGAGTTCAAAGCAATGGTGAAGATGTTGCACTCGGCCGGTATTGAAGTCATTCTGGACGTCGTCTATAACCATACCTCGGAAAGCGATGAGCTTGGCCCGACCTTGAGCTTCAGGGGAATTGACAACCTGACCTACTACCGCCATGATCCGGGCAGGAAGCGTTACTATGTGGACTATACCGGCACCGGCAACAGTCTGAACGTGCCTCATCCCCAGGTGCTCAAGCTAGTCATGGACAGCCTCCGCTACTGGGTCTTGGAGATGCACGTTGACGGTTTCCGTTTTGACCTTGCTTCTACACTGGCCAGGGAGCTACACGATGTGGACCGGCTTTCATCGTTTTTTAATATCATTCATAATGACCCCGTCATCTCGCAGGTTAAACTAATTGCCGAACCCTGGGATTTGGGTGAGGGGGGTTATCAGTTAGGCAATTTCCCGGTGCTGTGGACCGAGTGGAATGGGAAATACCGGGACGCATTAAGGCGGTTCTGGAAGGCTGATGAAGGACTGTTGGCCGAACTGGGTTACCGGCTTACCGGTAGCAGTGACCTCTACCAGCGAGCCGGGCGTAGCCCGTACGCCAGTATCAATTTTATTACCGCGCACGATGGCTTCACCCTGCACGACCTGGTCAGCTATAACAGGAAGCACAATAAGGCCAATGGGGAAGGTAATCGCGATGGGGCCAATGATAACTTTTCCTGGAACTGTGGGGTTGAGGGGCCTACCGATGACCTCAATATTATAGAACTGCGGGAACGGCAGAAACGCAACTTTCTGGCCACTCTATTCCTGTCGCAGGGCGTCCCTATGTTATGCGGCGGAGATGAGCTGGGACGGACTCAGAGGGGAAACAACAACGCCTACTGCCAGGACAACGACATCAGCTGGTATGACTGGAATCTGGACGACAAGAAGCGGGCGCTCCTGGAGTATACCAAGCGCCTGATTCAAATCCGCCGCGACCATCCCATTCTCCGCCGGAGCAAATTCTTTCAGGGCAGACCCGTCCTTGGTTCTGGTATCAAAGATATAATGTGGCTGCGTCCCGACGGCCAGGAGATGACCAGCGAGGACTGGAAATCATCCCAGGTGCGCTGCGTTGGCGTGTTCCTGGCGGGAACGGTCCCCGGAGAAGTTAACGAAAAAGGGGAACCGATGGCTGATGATGATCTTCTTCTTCTTTTGAATCCTGACAATAAAGAGGTAGACTTCACCGGACCGGTATTAGAACAGGCTGCCCAGTGGGAAGTGATTTTGGACACCGGCACGTCTGAGGTCACACCGCCAAAACGCGTGCTCAGGGGTGGAGAGAAGTTGAAGGTCAGTGAGCGGTCCGCACTTCTCTTGCGGAAGATAGAGACACAGAAATAACCCCACGGCCTGACCTAAGCACGCTCCCCGGCTTTAAACCCTACATCAGACTTTTACTCTCGCAAAGATGTTACAATTTTGTAATTTTTTAAGCCCCTATTTTATAACTTTTTCACCCGGTACGGCCTACAATTTTAGAGAAGAGTATATCATGAATAAAACGGAAGTTGCGTTAATTCTGGCCGGTGGACGCGGGAAAAGGATGGACATCCTCTGTCACCTAAGGCCAAAGCCAGCTCTGCCTTTTGCCGGCAGATTTCGCGTGATTGATTTCAGTTTGAGCAACTGCATCCACTCTCAAATCAACGCCGTTGCCGTTCTGGTGGACTATCAGCGCACTGACATGACCAGCTACTTAAGGCGCTGGCATTCGGTAAACGGCACCGTGGGTGAGCTTTCCATTCTACCACCAAAAGTCGGCTCCTATGCTGGAACCGCAGATGCGGTATACCAGAACCTCGACCATCCGAATATTCATGATGCCGATACGGTGCTGATACTGGCCGGGGACCACGTTTACAAGATGGACTACCGCAAAATGGTCGCCTTTCATCACATGGTGAAAGCCGATGCTACTGTGGGAGTCGTTCGGGTCCCGGTTGAAGAAACCCACCGCTTCGGCACGCTCGCGGTGGATGCCGAAGGAAGAATAACTGACTTCGTGGAGAAATCCACAACATCCCGGCACACCCTTGCCTCCATGGGTATCTACGTGTTCAATAAAAAGTTCCTCACCGAACGTCTGGCTGAGGATGCCAGTAATCCGAACTCCCCCCACGACTTCGGCTATGCCATACTGCCGCGGATAGTAAAACAGGACAGGGTTTTCGCTTACGCCTTCAACGGATACTGGCAGGATATTGGTACAGTAGAAGCGTATTACGAGGCCAACATGGAGCTGATAGGAGCACGACCGCGTTTCAGCCTCGACAGCAACTGGCCGATCCTCACGGGAATAAACCACCCCCTGGTCAATATGGAAAGCACCGGGGGCACTGTAGTCAATAGTCTGGTAAGTCCGGGATGTGTCATCAAGGGTCACGTGGAGAACTCTATCCTGTCACCCGGTGTCTACGTTGACGAGGAGGCCGAGATATGGAACTCGGTGATTATGGGCAACGTTTCCATCGGTTACCACAGCGTTGTTGACCGGTGTATCCTGGACGATGGAGTGAAAGTCGGCCAGTCCTGCTATATCGGGATTGGAGCTAG
>Ga0315548_1000652_pt1 | contig 31909 bp, 36 predicted proteins | sample SalMarSW160110MG_2_FD_202540 | JGI IMG/M metagenome (GOLD analysis project Ga0315548, IMG submission 202540) | Salt marsh sediment microbial communities from the Plum Island Ecosystem LTER, Massachusetts, United States - Salt Marsh Sediment SW1601-110 ... | reverse complement strand
TTTCGAGGCTAAGGCCAAATTATTATCCGAGAATCTGGGCGATATTAACCCGCTGGCCTTAAACCTGGTCTACCTGCTGGTAACAAAAGGCAGATTGAGCATGATAGGCGATATCGCCGAGGAGTACCAGCTTTTGCTGGACAGCTATCACGGCATAGAGAGGGCCGAGGTTACCACTGCCATCGCCCTCGACGATAAAGATAAAAGCAAGCTGGAGGAGCAGCTGGGGGCGGTGGTGGGCAAGAAGGTGGTGGTGGAGACCAGGGTTGACTCCGGCCTTATCGGCGGGATTGTGGCCAGGGTGGGGGGTAAATTACTCGACGGCAGCACCATCAGCAAGCTGACGGCGATGAGAAGGGTGCTGGCGGGGGGCTTAAGATGAACAGGCAGTTAAGGAGGTGGCTTTAAGTGACATCCAGAGGTCAGGACATCGTTTCCGTTATCAAACAGCAGATTGAGCAGTTCGGCGCTGAGTTGACCATGGTCGATGTCGGCACCGTGCTTGAGATCGGCGACGGCATCGCCCGTATACACGGGCTGGCCGCAGCCAAGTACAACGAGCTGCTTGAGTTCCCCAACGAGGTTATGGGCATCGCCCTCAATCTGGAGGAAGACAGCGTGGCCGCCGTTGTCCTGGGCGACTACACCGGTATCAAAGAAGGGGACGAGGTCAAGTGCACCGGAAGAATCGCCGAGATACCGGTCGGTGACGCCCTTATCGGCCGGGTGGTCGATTCGCTGGGAAGGCCCCTGGACGGCAAGGGCGCCGTCAAGACCAATAAGACCCGCCCCCTGGAGAGGGTGGCTCCCAACGTCACCAAGCGCCAGTCGGTGGACACGCCGGTACAGACGGGTATTAAGGCCATCGACAGCATGTTCCCCATCGGGCGAGGCCAGAGGGAGCTAATTATCGGCGACCGCTCCACCGGCAAGACCGCCATCGCCCTTGATGCCATCATCAACCAGAAGGGCGGAGATTTAATCTGCATCTATGTCGCCATCGGGCAGAAGACCTCCCGGGTAGCCCGGGTGGTGAACACACTGGAGAACTATGGGGCCATGGAGCATGCCATCGTGGTGGTGGCCAACGCCGCCGACTCCGTGGCCATGCAGTACCTGGCCCCCTACGCCGGCTGCGCCATCGGCGAGGAGTTCATGGAGGCGGGCAAGGACGTGCTTATTGTCTATGACGACCTCTCCAAGCACGCCTGGTCCTACCGCCAGCTTTCCCTGCTGCTGCGCCGTCCCCCGGGAAGGGAGGCCTACCCCGGTGACGTTTTCTACCTGCACAGCCGCCTGCTGGAGCGGGCGGCCAAGTACTCCCAGGAGTTCGGGGGTGGCTCCATGACTGCGTTACCCATTATCGAGACCCAGGCCGGGGACGTTTCCGCCTATATACCGACCAACGTTATTTCAATCACCGATGGTCAGCTCTACCTGGAGACCGACCTGTTTAACGCCGGTATCAGGCCGGCGCTGAATGTGGGCCTGTCGGTATCCCGCGTGGGCAGCGCCGCCCAGACCAAGGCCATGAAGCAGGTGGCCAGCCGCTTGAAGCTGGATATGGGCCAGTACCGCGAGGTGGCCGCCTTCGCCCAGTTCGGCACCGCCGAGCTGGATAAGGCCACCCGGGCGCAATTGGAGCGCGGCCAGCGCATTACCGAGGTCTTAAAGCAGCCCCAGTACGTCCCGGTGCCCATGGAGAAGCAGGTCATGGTTCTCTACGCCGCCATCAACGGCTACCTGGACGATGTGCCGGTGGATAAAATCGCCGCCTTTGAGACCAGCTTCCACCGCTTTATGGAGGCCAACCACCCCAAGATAGGTGACCAGATTGCCAAAGACAAGGATATCAAACCCGAAATCGAGGAGAAATTAAAAACAGCCATAGCCGAGTTCAAGAAGGATAATTATCCGGGAGAAGTAAAAGAGGCTAAGGAAGAAGCTAAAGCAGAGAAAAAAGAAGTAAAAGAGGCTAAGAAAGAAACTAAAGAAGCTGAAGAAGAGAAACAAACTTAAAAAGGGAATAGATTTAAAAATTGGCTAATATTCGTTTAATAAGACGCCGAATACGCGGCATCCAGTCCACCGCCAAGATAACCCGCGCCATGGAGATGATAGCCACCTCCAAGATGCGGAAAGCCCAGGAGCGGGGGCTGGCCGGGCGGCCCTATGCCGAGAAGATTATGCAGGTGATGGCCGACCTGGCGGCGCTGCGCCGGGAGGGGGAGGAGATGCACCCCCTGCTGCAGGCGAGGCCGGTAAAAAAAATCGGCATACTGCATATAACCCCCGACCGCGGCATGTGCGGCGGGCTCAACACCAATATCAATCGCACCGCAGCCAGCTTCATCCTGGAGCAGGAGGCGCCGGTGAGCCTGGTGGCGGTGGGGCGCAAGGGGAGGGATTTCATGCGGCGCTACGGCCGGGAAATCCGCGCCGAGTTTATCAACCTCGGCGACCGCCCCGACTGGCTGGATACCCTGCCCATATCACGTGTTATCATCGATGACTACACCAGCGGGGAGATAGACCGGGTCTATATAGTCTATCCCCAGTTTATCTCCACCATGGTGCAGAAACCGATTGTCCAACAGATACTCCCGGTGGAACCGGCTGAGATACCCACCGCCCAGAATGTTGACTATATCTATGAGCCCGGCCCGGCCCAGGTGCTGGGCCAGCTTTTACCCAGATTTGTCGAGATGGAAGTATATCACGCTATTCTGGAATCTATTGCCAGCGAGCAGTCGGCGCGGATGGTGGCCATGCGCAACGCCACCGAAAGCGCCAACGAGCTTATCGAGGAGCTGACCCTGATGTACAACAAAGCCCGGCAGGAGACGATAACCAAGGAGCTGCTGGACATCACCGGAGGGGCGGCGGCGCTGGCTTAAACTAAGGAGGTGCAAAATGCCTATCAGTAGTAAAGATTTCGACAAGAGTGACCGTAAGTCCGACCTTATCTTGATGGACTTCCTCCGTGCCCATCCCCTCGAGGCTTTCAGTGCCGACGAGCTGGCCAAGGAGATGGCATCCCAGGGCCGTAAATTGGGTAAAGAAGAGTTGAATAATATGCTGATGTTGATGGAGTACGGCCGAAAGATAACATCGAAGAAAATCGGCGGGGTTATCTATTACCGCTACCACCAGTATGCCGCTTACAGTCCGTAGGCAGGAGCTAAATAGGGAGGTTATTATGGCCAAGGGAAAAATAGCCCAGGTAATCGGCACGGTAGTTGATATCGAGTTTCCCCCCGACGCGCTGCCCGCCCTGTTCAACGCCATCGAGATTGCCGCCGACGGCGGCAAGATTGTCCTCGAGGCGCAGGAGCATGTCGGCAACAACTGGGTAAGGTGCCTGGCGCTATCGCCGACCGACGGGCTGCAGCGGGGGATGGAGGCGATAGACACCGGCAAGGCGCTGGCGGTGCCGGTGGGGAAAGCCACCCTGGGCCGTCTGTTCAATATCCTGGGGGAGCCGCTCGACGAGCTGGGTGAGGTCAAGACCAAAGACCGCTGGCCGGTGCACCGTCCGCCACCATCGCTTGAGGAGCAGGAGACCACCACCCAGGTGCTGGAGACGGGACTTAAGGTCATCGACCTGGTTGCCCCCTTCACCAGGGGTGGTAAGGTTGGCGCCTACGGCGGCGCCGGCGTGGGCAAGACGGTTATCATCCAGGAGCTCATCCGCAATATCGCCACCGAGCACGGCGGATTCTCCGTTTTTACCGGTATCGGCGAGCGCTCCCGCGAGGGCAACGACCTCTGGAACGAGATGAAGGCCTCCGGCGTCATCGACAAGACGGTGATGGTCTTCGGCCAGATGAACGAGCCGCCCGGGGTGCGGCTGCGGGTGGGGCTGACCGGGCTGACCATGGCCGAGTACTTCCGCGACGAAGAGGGGCAGGACGTGCTGCTCTTTATCGATAACATCTACCGCTATACCCTGGCCGGTATGGAGGTATCGGCGCTGCTGGGGCGGATGCCCTCGGCGGTGGGCTACCAGCCGACGCTGGCGACCGAGGTCGGCGAATTAGAGGAGAGGATTACCTCGACCAAGAAGGGTTCGATTACCTCTTTCCAGGCCATCTACGTCCCCGCCGACGACTACACCGACCCCGGCGTGGCTACGACTTTTGGCCACCTCGACGCCGTGATTGCCCTGGAGAGGTCTATCGCCGAGCAGGGCCTATACCCGGCGGTCGACCCGCTGACCTCGACCTCCCGCATCCTCGACCCGGCCGTCGTCGGCGAGGAGCACTACAGCGTGGCCCGCTCGGTGCAGAGGGTGCTGCAGCGCTACAAGGATTTGCAGGATATCATCGCCATCCTGGGCATCGAGGAATTGAGCGACGAGGACAAGCTGACCGTGGCCAGGGCCAGGCGGATACAGAGATTTCTGTCCCAGCCCATGTTCGTCACCGAGGTCTTCACCGGACGCAAGGGTAAGTACGTGCCGGTGGCGGAAACGGTGCGCGGCTTCAAAGAGATTCTGGAAGGCAAGTACGACGAGCTGCCGGAGCAGGCCTTCTACATGGTGGGCGCCATCGAGGAGGCGGCCGAGGCGGCCAAGAGCTTGCAGGCAGAGGCTTAATTAATGGCAACGACCAGGCTGGAGATTGTTACCGCGGAACGGGTGGTCTTCTCCGAGGACGTGGACGTGGTCATTGCTCCCGGCATCGAGGGTCAACTGGGAGTCCTGCCCCACCACGCCCCGCTGATGACCATGCTGGAGCCCGGCGAACTGCTGGTGAGGAGGGGTGGGGAGGAGTTCGCCCTGGCCATTTCCGGCGGCTTTATCGAGGTGCGCCCCGACCGGATTATCATCCTGGCTGACGCCGCCGAGAGGGTGGAGGAGATTGATGTGGCCAGAGCCGAGGAGGCCAAGCGCCGGGCTGAAGAGAGGCTTAAGGAGCGTGCTCCCGAGGTTGACCTGCTGCGGGCGGAAGCAGCCCTGCGGCGTTCTCTTACACGTCTTGAGGTGGCGGCCAGGCGCAGAAGGCGTAGCAAAACCCAGCCTCCACCGGGCTAAAGTAAATGGGGCGACGGGCGCACGTTAGCGGGGGAAAATCAGATTGCTTTGCCTTGATTTCCACGGGGCCGGGGTTTAAACCGGCAGTGATTGATTACCGTTATTCGAGCTTTAAAAGGTTAGAGAATCTCCAGGGTAGCCCTGGTGCCGGCTTTAGCCGCTTTCACCCTTATCAGGGTGCGCATGGCCTGGGCGACACGGCCCTGCCTCCCGATAATCCTCCCCTTATCCTCATCGGCGACCTGTAGCTTGAGTACGGTGCCCTGCTCATCGTTTTCCTCAGTGACGGTTACATCATCGGGTGCGTTCACGATGGATTTGGCGATGAATTCGACTAGTTCCTTCATACCTTTTACTTCTTTCGAGCCTTCTTGTGTCTCTGGGGCTTCCTGTTCTTCCGGGTTTTCTTGTTCGTTCATGATGGCTCCTTGCTTGTTTTGGTAGTTGGTTCGGCTGGTTCCTCGCTAGTCGCGGGTTCTGCTTTGGTGCCTGTTTCTGCTCCCTCCTTGCTTGCTTTAGGTTGTTCAGTAGTGCTGGCTTCCGGTTCTTCGGCTACACCAGCCTCTGGTTCTTCGGTAGTGCTAGCTTCGGGTTCTTCAGCAACTTCAGCCTTTGGTGCTTCGGCGGCTTCAGCCTTTGGTGCTTCGGCGGTTTCAGCCTTGGGTGCTTCGGCAGCGGCAGCCTTGGGTTCTTCAGCAGCGGCAGCTTTGGCTTTCTTCTTCTTGCTTACCTTGCCTTTGGGCGCGCCCGCCTGCATCTTATCTTTCCTGGCCTGGGGCTCTTCGATAATGCCAGCCTTGGCCAGCAGCCGGGCGGCGGTATCGGTCGGCTGGGCACCCTGTTTTAGCCAGCTCGTTGCCTTTTCCTGGTCAATAACTATAGTTTCCGGGTCGGTTAGGGGGTTGTAATGACCGATAGCGGCGATGAAGGCTCCGTCACGAGGGGCTCGAGAATCGGCTACCACGATGCGGTAACTCGGGTTTTTTTTGGCTCCGATGCGGCGTAATCTGATTTTTACCAATTTATCGCGTTTTCTCCACAGGGTATTATGCGGTATAGGGGCTTCTTTTGTCAATGGCGGGGGGTTTTGGGGGGTGGATAAAAGGGGCTTTAGCCCTACCATAAGGGCGGCGGGTGGGAAAAGATATAAATGGGGGTGGGGCAAAGCTGCGGTTGTCATCGGGGGAGCCAGTCGGTATAATCGAACTATGAAGTTAAACAACCTGCACGACTGGCAGGTCACCACCGCCCAGGCGCGGGAGTTGCAACTAAAGCTGGCATCTAAAGTATCCAGAACCGACGAGCTAACCAGTCCACGCTATATCGCCGGGGTGGATATATCGGTTGACCGAATCAGGGGAGTGGCGAGGGGGGCGGTGGTGGTCTTAAGCTACCCCGAATTTAAGGTGGTCGAGACCCAGGTGGTGGAGGGCAGAGTAAATTTCCCCTACGTACCCGGCCTGCTGTCCTTTAGAGAAGCACCGCTGACACTGGCCGCCTTTGAGCGGCTTAATATCGCCCCCGACCTTGTCCTGTTTGACGGGCAGGGCATCGCCCACCCAAGGCGGCTGGGGCTGGCAGCGCACCTGGGGCTGTTTCTGGATACGCCGACCATCGGCTGCGCCAAGTCGCGGCTGTGCGGTCATCACCGGATACCGGGCCCGGAGGCGGGCAGCTATGCCGAACTGGTGGACGGGGAGGAAATTATCGGTGCCGCCCTGCGGACAAAGGCGGGAGTAAAGCCGGTCTATGTATCAATCGGGCATAAAATTAGCCTGGAGAGCGCTATCCGCTGGGTGATACGGTGCTGCCGGGGTTATCGTTTACCGGAGCCAACCCGGCTGGCGCACCTGGCGGCGGGGGGAAAGCTGGAGGGGGCTAAAGAAGCCCTGGTCTAGATTGTCTGGATTATTAAGGGGAGGCTTTTTGAATAGATGCAGGAGCTAAGGGATAAGCTGAAGGATTTGCAGTCCAGAGTCTCTATGGCGATGGTGCATCTTTGACATTGCCGCCAGAGAAAAAGAGATTGCCCGCTTAGAGAAGCAGTCCGCTGAGCCCGATTTCTGGCAGGAGCCGGAAAAGGCGCAGGGTACTATGCGCCAGCTGGCCGAGCAGAAGAAGGTGGTAGAGCGCTGGCGGGGGATGGAGAAGAGGGCGTCTGAGGTTGCCGAGCTATTCTCTCTGGAAGACGAGACGCTGGAGGCGGATATTGAGTCCGAGGTGGAAGAGCTGGCCAGCCGTCTCGATGGCATGGAGCTGGAGGCGGCCTTCAGCAGCGGCTATGACGCCAGAAACGCTATTCTAGCTATACATGCCGGGGCGGGGGGTACCGAGTCTCAGGACTGGGCGCAGATGCTGATGAGGATGTACCTGCGCTGGGCGGAACGGCGCCGCTACCAGGCCGAGGTGCTCGACATGTCTCCGGGGGAGGAGGCGGGTATAAAGAGCGTGGTCATCGACGTTAAGGGCGATTACGCCAGCGGCTATTTGAAATCGGAACACGGCGTGCACCGTCTGGTGAGGCTATCCCCATTTGACGCCGACCACGCCCGCCATACCTCCTTTGCCCTGGTGGAGGTGATGCCCGAGGCTGAGGCCGATGTTGACGTGAGGATAGAGCCTGATGATTTGAAGGTCGAAACCTTCCGTTCCAGCGGGCCGGGGGGACAGCACATGCAGAAGACGAGCAGCGCGGTCAGGCTGACCCATCTGCCCAGCGGGCTAGCGGTCTCCTGCCAGAGCGAGCGCTCCCAGCACCAGAATAAAGAAATCGCCCTAAAGATACTCCGCTCCCGCCTTCTGGAGCTTGAGCTGGTCAAACGTGCTGAGGAGAGGGCTAAATTGAAGGGTAAGCACGTCGCCGCCGGCTGGGGTAACCAGATACGGAGCTATGTCCTCCATCCCTATAAGATGGTCAAGGACCACCGCACCGACTACCAGACCGGCGATACCGAGGCCGTGCTCGACGGTGAGCTGGACGGCTTTATAAATGCCTACCTGCGGTCTATTGTAGGTGAGGAGGAATAATGATTAAAAAGATTGGCGTATTAGCCCTAGCGGTCTGTTTGCTGCTGGCTATATTAAGCCCAACCTTTGTCCAGGCCCAGAGCGGGCTGGCCGTAATCGAAAGCTCGGCGGAGGCCGATTTTCCCCAACGGCTAAACTTTAATCTATCCGCCCGGAGCGATACCGATATCACCGATATCCGCCTGTGCTATACCATGGAACGGGCCGGCTTTGCTGAAGTTATCAGCGAGGTCTATATCGAGTTTGCCCCCGCTACCACCGTTGACGTAAGCTGGGCGATGGAGATGGTAAAGATCGGCGGGCTGCCGCCCGGCTCCGTCGTGGAGTACTGGTGGAAGTTAGCCGACGGGAGCGGTGACAGGGTGGCAACAGTGCCGGCGCAGGTACAGTTTGATGATATCCGCTATGACTGGCGCAGTCTGACCGAGGGCAAGGTCACCCTTTACTGGTACAGCGGGGATGATAATTTTGCCGGAGAACTGATGGCGAAGGCTCAGGAAGCCCTGGCGCGGCTGGCCGAGGACGCCGGCGCCGAGCTGGAGAGACCGGCCCGGCTCTATATCTACGCCAGCTCCGGGGATTTGCAGGGTTCGATGATTTACCCCCAGGAGTGGACGGGTGGGGTTGCCTTTACCCGCTACGGCACCATGGCTATCGGCATATCGCCCGGTAATATCGACTGGGGCAAGGATGCCATCGCCCACGAGCTGACTCACCTGGTTATTCATCAGATAACGCTTAACCCCTATAACAGCCTGCCGGTCTGGCTCGATGAGGGTCTGGCCATGCGCAGCGAGGGGCTGCTGGAGCCGCAGTTCAGCACCGCTCTGGGGGAGGCTATAGCCACCGATAGCCTTATCTCGGTGCAAAGCCTTTCCAGCCCCTTCTCCGCCTACTCCGACGAGGCCATTCTCTCCTACGCCGAGAGCCATAGCCTGGTTGAATACCTTTTCGCCAGCTACGGGCAGGAAAAGATGTCCCAGCTGCTGACTATCTTCAGGGAAGGCAGCGGCTACGACGAGGCTCTGGAAAGGGCCTACGGCTTTGACATGGATGGCCTGGATAGCCTGTGGCGGGGCTACGTCACCGATAAATACCAGTCGGCGGTGGGCTCTTGAAAACGGAGAAATTGAAGAAATCCTTCACCATCCGTGATTTGCCGCTGGCCGAGCGGCCCCGGGAGAGACTGCAGAAGTTCGGCGCCGAGGCCCTATCGGCCCAGGAAATCCTGGCGGTGCTGCTGGGGCGGGGCGTTTCCGGTGAATCGGTGATGGTCACCGCCCAGAGGCTGCTATCACAGTTCGGCAGTCTTAAGGGTATCGCCGATGCCTCGGTGGAGGAGCTTTCCGGGGTTAGGGGAATCGGCCTGGCCAAGGCGGCCCAGATTAAGGCCGCCTTTGAGCTATCCAGCCGCCTGGGCGGCTATGCCGAAGTCGTGGCTAAGCCGGTGGTGGAGACGCCTGAGGACGTGGCCGGCCTGGTCGGGGGGAGGCTGGGGGGCAAGAAGAAAGAGCATTTCCTGGCGCTGCTGCTGGATACCAGAAACCGGCTGATAAAGATGGCTGAAATCTCCGTCGGCAGCCTGGATGCCAGCATCGTCCACCCCAGGGAGGTCTATAAAGAGGCGATAGCGGCCAGCGCCGCCTCGGTTATCTTTGTCCACAATCACCCCTCGGGCGACCCTGCCGCCTCGGAAGATGACATAAGACTGACCAAGGGGCTGGCCGAGGCCGGGGAGATTATCGGCATAGAGGTATTGGACCATATTATTATCGGGGGTAAAAAATACCTCAGTTTAAAGCGGGAGGGATTGTTTTAGTGTGGTGGCGGTTATGCAGGAAAGTCAGGTAACTTAACCGAACGATGGAAAAATTTAATTTTCAGGAGGCGAACAGTGGCTAAAAAGGAGCTAATTTTATCGGATAAACTGCCGCCAATGAGAAGAGGTATGACCTATTCTCATGCTATTAAGGTGGGCAATACTATCTATGTTTCCGGACAGGTGGCCAGGGATAAGGACTACCGGATATGCCATAAGCGCGATTTTCTCGGTCAGATTGATATGGTGTTTCAGAATATGAAGGACGTGCTGGAGGTGGCCGGTGCTACCATGCAGGATGTGGTCAAATTAAACTTCTTCTGCCGGCATCTGTGGGACTTGCGGCTGATGGGGCCTGCCTTTGAGAAATACTTTGGCGACCACGTTCCAACGATGACAGCTGTTGAAGTCGTCCAACTGTGGCATCCTCACATCTTAGTCGAGTGTGAGGCCGTAGCTGTTGTCGGTGAGGACCAGGTAATAATCGATGGCAAGGAAATCAAGGGCAAAAAGTACGGTAAGCCGTATAAAGTGCCTGGTGAGAAATTTAGATTTGATTCCGACTGAGCGAAAGTTGGCTGGGAGAGAATAACCTTTAACCAGAGAAGTTTAATGGCGTGGTATTAACCGCCGGGGCTAGTTGACCTGGGGCGGGTTTTTCTTCTTGTCTGACGCTTCCGTTTGGCCGGCTCTGGCCGGTTCCACCTCGGAGTGTTTCCCCCAGGCGATATCCACCAGCTTCGTGGCCATAGTCTTGGCGGCTCTCTCGCCTAACTCGCTTAAGGGGAAGGTGTGGATAATGTATTCGGCGCCTTTATCGGAGCGGAATATGACTGCCCAGTCTTGCGCCCGTTTTATTGTCGTCCACCGCCCCGGTGCCGAATCCCCAGGCGGCGTCGCCCCGGCTTCCCATTCGTAGCCAAGCTTGGGTTCGCCAAGTCCCAGCTCCTGCGCAGTCTTGACCTGTTCCATTCTCACCCTTATGTAATGCCTCTATTGTACTACATTGACTAAAATAGTATATTACACTTTTTGTTAATTTCTGTCACGATTTTGTCTATTTTCTTTGCCTATTTTCGTGACGGCGTGCTATTATTAACGGGAAAAGCCAGGGGGGAGCGGTGTATTACTTCGCCTACGCCTCCAATCTGAACAAGAAACAGATGAAGGAGCGCTGCCCGCAGGCCAGGCCGGTGTCTATCGTCAGCCTGCATCACTACAAGCTGGCCTTTAGCGGCTGGTCCAGGAAGTGGCGGGGTGGGGTGGCCACCATCCAGCCTTTCCGGGGTGAAAAAGTGCTGGGGGCTATCTACGAGGTCTCCGAGGAAGACCTGAGACGGCTGGACAGGTACGAGGACTGCCCCGGCACCTACAGCCGAATTAACGTTGGGGTGAACAACGATTTCGGCGAGTTGATAGAGGCGGTGACCTACGTCAGGACGGGGCGGGCGGAAGAGGCCAGGCCTTCCCCGGATTACCTGAAGATTATCCAGCAGGGCTACCGTGACTGGGGAATTATCTAAAGATGAAAAGAGTAACATATATAGTTCTGGCGCTGGTAATCTTGAGCAGCCTGCTGGCGGCTGGTTGCACCTGTGACGGGGTGATACCCCCGTTCCCCGATGGTAACGGGGTGACTCCCCCACCTCCCACTGGCGAGGGGGGTGTCCTTAATCTGTACGGCATTGACCCCTATACCCTCGACCCGGCCGTCTCCGGCGAGATGACCTCTCACGTTTATTTAATGCAGCTCTTCGGCGGGCTGGTCCGCCTGGGTGATAACCTGGAGCCGGCGCCGGATATCGCCGAGAGGTGGGAGGTGGATAGCGGCGGCCGCACCTATACCTTCTACCTGCGGCAGGATGTCAAGTTTCACGATGGTAAGCAGCTCACCGCCGCCGATTTCAAGTACTCCTGGGAGCGGGCCTGTGCCCCCCAGACCGGCTCGTCGACGGCGGCCACCTACCTGGGCGATATCGTCGGGGTGGGGGCGGTCTTATCCGGGCAGGCCACCGAAATCAGCGGGGTAAAAATTATTGATGATTACACCCTCGAGGTAACCATAGACGCCCCCAAGTCCTATTTCCTTTCCAAGCTGACCTACCCCACCGCCTTCGTCGTCGATATTGCCGAGGCGGCCGCGGGTGGGGGGTGGTGGCGCTCTCCCAACGGCACCGGCCCCTTTAAGCTTGGGGAGTGGCAGCAGGGCGAGCTGCTGGTGCTGGAGAGGAATGAGCTTTATTACGGCGAGGTGGCCAGAGTAAGCCAGGTCGTCTTTTATCTTTGGGGTGGTATACCTATGAACATGTACGAGACCGGCGAGATTGATGTTGCCGGCGTCGGCAGTGGTTATATTGAAAAGGTTACCGATGAGACCGGGCCCTTTTATATGGATTTGAGCATTGTCCCCGAGCTGAGCTTTTATTACATCGGCTTTAATACCGCCAGGCCGCCTTTTGACGATGTCAATATCCGCCGCGCCTTCTCCATGTCAATTGACAAGGAAAAGATAATTTCTCTGGTCTTCAAGGGCACCATGCAGCCGGCCTACGGCGTCCTGCCCCCCGGTATGCCCGGCTACAATGAGGCGCTGGCCGGGCTGGACTATGACGTGGAGGGGGCCAGGGAGCTGATTGCTCAGTCCAGCTACGGCGGTGTATCGCAGCTGCCGCCTATCGCCATTACCACCCTGGGCTGGGGAGGCTCTATCTCCCCGGAGCTGGAGGCGGTGGTTTACCAGTGGCGGCAGAACCTGGGGGTGGAGGTAACGGTAAGGCAGCTGGAGCCGGAGCGGTTCCTCTATCACCTCAGCGAGGAGGCCGACGAGATGTATTATACCGGCTGGATTGCCGACTACCCGCACCCTCAGGACTTCCTCGATATTCTTTTTCACAGCGGTGCCGATAACAACCACGGGCGGTACAGCAACCCCGAGGTGGATGCCCTGCTGGAAGCGGCGGGGGTGGAGCAGGACAGGGACTCAAGCCTGGAGCTTTACCGGCAGGCCGAGCAACTGATGGTTGAGGATGCCGCCTGTATCCCCCTTGCTTTCGGGCGGAACTATGTTCTTATCAGACCATACGTTAAGGGGTATGAACTTAATCCACTGGGTTTTGCCATGCTCAACGAGGTCTGGCTTGAGTCTGGTTAGGTGGGGGACAGTTGTTTATGAATCCGGCGGAGGGGGTGGGATTCGAACCCACGGCTCCAGTTTCCCGGAGCAACGGTTTTCAAGACCGTCTCAATAGGCCACTCTGACACCCCTCCGCGGTTAAGGTTAGTATAGATATTTAGACTGACAGCGTCAAATAAAGGAGGCGAAATGTCTTTAGAAGGTAAGGTTGCTTTCGTCAGCGGTGCTTCAAATCCGAAGGGAATCGGGCGGTCTATCGCCCTGGCCCTGGCCAGGGACGGCGCCGATGTCGCCGTTAGCGGCTTCAGTCGCATTGAGGGGGCGGAGGCGGTGGCCGGGGAGATAAAGAAACTGGGGCGCAAATCAATCGCCGTCAAGATAGACGTCCGCGATGCCAAGGATGTGCAGAAGGGGCTGGACAGGGTCAAGGCCGAGCTGGGGCCGGTCAGCATCCTGGTCAACAACGCTGCCCAGATGGGGCATTTTGTGTCTATAAACAAGTCCACCATCGAGGAGTTCGATAATGAGGTCAAAATCTGCCTGCACTCCGCTTTTTACTGCGTCAAGGCGGTCTGGGTGGATATGTGCGATAATAAGTGGGGGCGGGTTATCAATATCGCCTCGGTGGCCGGGGTTATGGGAGGCGCCGGGCAGGTGGGCTACGGCGCCGCCAAGGCCGGACTGATTAATCTGGCCAAGACGGTATCTATCGAGGGAGGCAGGTTTAATATAACCGGCAACGTGGTGATAGTCGGTGTTGCCGAGACAGGCGCCCCGCTGGCTGACGAGGTGCGCGAAAAGCTGAGCCGGCGGATAATGGCCAAGCGGCTGGCCGAGCCTGAGGAGATTGCCGACGCCGTCGCCTACCTGGCATCGGACAAGGCCAAATATATGGTCGGTTCAACGATGAACATGATGGGCGGGCTTGATTTGTTCGTGGTTTAGGGGCTAGTTCCCTTTATTAAAAAGTGGGGAGGAGTTACCCTTCCTTGTAAGGGTGGCAGGGTGGGAATAGATAATAAGTGGGGTGGGGAAGCTAGTCTTTTTTCTTACCGATTTCCCAGTATTTACCCAGAATACTGCTGGCTATCCAGCAGGCGATGGCTACTATAAGGCCTACCCAAAAGCTCAGCGCGGTGAAAATTCCGAACAGGAGAATGATGACACCCAGCGCGCTCAAGGCACTGACATAGGCCCTTTTGGCGTTCTTTGACACTGGTTACCTCCTCTAGAGTCAGGTAATAAACCTCGCCCCAACGAAATCCTGCAATACCTCCGGCACCAAGATAGTGCCGTCCGACTGCTGGTAGTTTTCCATGATGGCGATGAGTACGCGGGGCAGTGCCAGCCCGGAGCCGTTCAAAGTATGGACGAACTGTGGCTTTTCTTCGGGGGTGGGGCGGTAACGGATACCGGCGCGGCGGGCCTGAAAATCACCGCAGTTGGAGCAGGAGCTAACCTCCAGCCACTCCTCACAGCCGGGGGCCCACATCTCGATATCATAGGACTGCCGGGAGGCAAAACCAAGCTCTCCGGTGCAGAGCTTTTTGATGCGGTAGGGCAGCTCCAGTTTCTGGCAGACATCTTCGGCATCGTTGAGCAGTTTTTCCAGCTCGTTATCGGAGGTTTCCGGTTCGGTGAACTTGTAAAGCTCCACCTTGTCGAACTGGTGCCCCCGCTTTATTCCGCGGGTATCCTTGCCCGCTGACATCTTCTCCCGGCGGAAACAGGCGGTGTAGGCGACATAGTAAACGGGCAGGGTGCCCGGGGGAATAATCTCGCCGCGGTAGAGGTTGGTGAGGGGCACCTCGGCGGTGGGCACGAACCAGAGGTCGTCGTCTTCATCGTGGTAGAGGTTATCGGCGAACTTGGGCAGGTTGCCCGAGCCGACCATGCACTCCCGCTTGACCATAAAGGGCGGGTAGACCTCTTGGTAGCCGTGCTCCGAGGTATGCAGGTCGAGCATAAAGGATATGATGGCCCTCTGCAGCCTGGCGCCCAGCCCCTTGAGCACATAGAAGCGGGTGCCGGAGAGCTTCACTCCGCGCTCGAAGTCGATAATATCCAGCGATTCACCCAGCTTCCAGTGTGGGGCGGGGGTGAAATCGAAGCCTTTAGGCTCCCCCCATGAGCGCACCACTATGCTGTCGTCTTCATCAGCGCCGACGGGCGTGGAGGGGTGGGGGATATTGGGCACCTGGAGCAAAAGCTCCTCCAGCTGGCTATCCAGGTCTCTAACCTCGTCCTCCAGCCCCCTTATCATGGTGCGCAGGTCGCGGCCTTCCTCGATGGTTGTCTTGTCCGACTGCCTCTTCTTGGCGGCCTGCTTTTTCTGGTGCCTTAAGCTCTCCAGCTCTAACAGCTTCTGGCGGCGCTCGCTGTCAAGCTCCGTGATTTCGTCTAGGGGGGCGGTGTCCTGGCGGTTTTCTATGGCTTTCCGCACCAGCTCGGTGTTTTCCCGTATAAATTTAAGGTCAAGCATAGTTAGTTACCAACTCTCTTTTTAAGGGGTGGAGTGACCCTTCCACATAAGGGCGGCCGGGCGGGTAAAGATATTAAATGGGGTGGGGCCACCTCCCTTTTTCTTTTCTCCTATTTTACCCCGATTGGGGTATTCCAATCCACCTCGGTGTTTTATTCATATATTCCCGGTATTCCTTATTATACCTCGCCAGGCAGTACCTTTCCTCGGCGATTGCCTCCGTGCGTATCCAGAAGATGTTGGCTATGGCCAGCAGGATGAAGACCCAGGAGGCGCTGGCGATGCCGGTGCCGATATAGATTATTATCATCGACAGGTAAGAGGGGTGCCGCGAGAAAGAATATGCCCCTTTGGTGGCCGGTTTTTCGGCGGGGGCGGTGGCAAAGTTGGTGGTGGCTACCGCCAGTATTATCAGCCCCACCAGAAAGACGGGCAGGCCGATATGGAACCAGAGCGTCCCCAGTTGGAGAGGCAGAAAAATAGAGTAGATTGTGGCCAGAAGCCAGACCGAGTTGCCGACAATGGGGGTGGTCTTTTCCCGCTTGCTGCGCTTAAAATCGGAGGGAAGTGAGCTTCTGGCCCAAACTCCCCTGCCCAGCAGCATAATCGCCAGCATCTGCAGGATAAAGCTGCTCATGAAAATCCAGGCGTTCCATACTCCTATCTCAAAGGCCGGTATGAGCGACATTTTTGCTTCCTTAATAAGTGGGGGCGTAACCCCTTCAAAATAAGGGCGGTTGGGCGGGAATAGATATTAAAAGGGTTGGGGGCTTCGCCTCTTTTTATTCTCCTTATGATTTGGGTATTCCAATCCACCTTGGAGTCCGGTTCAGATACTCCTGATAGTCACTGCCGTACGCTTCAAGGCACAGGCGTTCTTCGAAGATTCCATTCATAAAGTGGGTAATAATACACAGAACTGAAAGCAGCAGGAAGAGCCACGAAGCTGAAGCTATCCCGGCTCCCACTGGAGCTATGAAAGAGGCTACATACATCGGATGCCTTGAATAGCGGTATAATCCCCTCGTTACCGGCCTATCAACCGGCGTAGTGGCGATATTCACACTCACAATAATGTACATCACCGTCCCCAGCAGGCTGATGGGGAGCCCCACATAGAACCACGGCGTTCCCAGCTTTAACGGTAAGAAGATGGAGTAAAGGAAGAGCAGCCCTAAAAATACCTTTGATAACGTAAAGACTATTCTCTCGCTTTTACTGAGGTCGACGGTGGATTCCGTCTTCTTAAATACGCCCTTCTTGACTGATGTTAATACTGCTGGAATGAGCACAAGGGGGAAAATTAATAACCAGGCGTTCCAGACGCCTATCTCGAAGGCTGGTATAAGCGACATTTTACCTCCTTATGATTTTGGTATCCCAATCCACCTTGGAGTCCTTTTCGTATATTCGCGGTAGGTATCACCATAGAATTTTAGGAGGTGGCGTTCTTCGGCCTCTAAGTATATAAGCGGCATGAGCGTAAATAAAACGGCAAGCAATAAGAAAACCCAGGAGGCGGTGGCTATGCCTATTCCTAAGACTACCAGGAACATGGAGAGCTGCATCGGATTCCTGGAATAACGATATATTCCCCCGGTGACGAGCTTTTCGGGCGGCGTAGTGGCAAAAGCGGTGAAGACCAGTGCGTATAGAATTAGACCTATTAAATGAACGGGAAGGCCTACATAAAACCATGCCGTGCCCAGTTTAATCGGTACGAAAATAGAGTATATAAACATGAGAAGATTGAGCATATGGAGAGAGAAGAAAGCGCCTTTCTGCGTTTTATTGAACTCGGTGATAAAATTGCTGCCTCCCTCACGGCCTTTGGGTACTACATTGAGGGGTACCAGGAAATAGGGCACCAGCGGCAGAACCATGAAAATCCAGGCATTCCATACTCCTATGTCAAAGGCCGGTATAAGCGGCATTTTGCCTCCTTAAAACGTCTTTCTTCCCACCCTGCCCGCCCTAAAGAGGTTTCACCTCTAAAACTCTCCAGACCCCCCGCCTTGTGGGTGGGGGTTTATCCTCTTATTTATTAGAGGCGGCGGGCGAAGGTTATCTTACTCCCGTCCCCCTGGGGTGGGGCGTAACCTCTCCTTATAAGGGTGGTGGGCGAAGCTTATCTTACTCCCTTCCCCCTGGGGTGGGGAGTGACCCTTCCACATAAGGGCGGAGGGTGGGAAAAGATTTTAAATGGGGTGGGGTCACCTCCCTTTATGATTTCTCCTTTTCCCTTAGCTGGGGGAAGAGGATAACCTCGCGGATGGCCGGCTGGTTGGTAAAGAGCATTATCAGGCGGTCTATGCCGACGCCCAGGCCCCCGGCGGGGGGCATGCCGTACTCCAGTGCCAGCAGGTAGTCTTCGTCAATAGACCACCTTTCCTCATCGTCGCCCGCCCTCTCTTTTAGTTGCTCCTCAAAGCGCTCCCTCTGCTCCAGGGGGTCGTTGAGTTCGGTGTAGGCGTTGGCGATTTCAAGGCCGCCGATAATGGCCTGAAAGCGTTCTACCACCCGCTCTTCGCCGGGCTTGGTCTTGGCCAGCGGCGACATGGAGAGGGGGTAGTCAAAGATTATAGTCGGCTGGATGAGCTTGGGCCTGACGAAATCCTTGATAAGCTCGTCGACCAGCTTGGCCCAGTTCTTCTTTGGGTCGGCCTCGATTTTAAGCGAGCGCATCTTCTCCCGCAGGCCGTCGGCGGTGGGGTATTTGACAAAGTCGATGCCGCTGTATTTCTTGACGGCATTGCGCAGGGTAATGCGTTTCCAGGGCGGCTTGAAGTCTATGGCATCTTCGCCGAACTTAATTTTGGTGGTTCCCAGGACCTCCCGGCTGACCGATGATACCATCTCCTCCAGCATGGCCATTACGTTGTTATAATCGGCGTAGGCTTCATAGCTTTCCAGCATGGTGAACTCGGGGTGGTGCTGGGTGGAGACGCCTTCGTTGCGGAAGATGCGCCCGATTTCATATACCTTATCAAAGCCGCCGACCACCAGCCGCTTGAGGTGAAGCTCCAGGGCGATGCGCAGGTAGAAGTCCTGGTCTAAAGCGTTATGGTGGGTGGTGAAGGGGCTGGCCAGAGCCCCGCCGGCGGAAGGCTGCAGCACCGGCGTTTCCACCTCGATAAAGCCCTGCTTATTTAGAAACTGGCGGATGGCGGCGATAGCCCGGCTGCGTATCTGAAAGGCCTCCCGGGCCGGGGCGTTGGCGATGAGGTCCAGATAGCGCTGGCGGTAGCGTGTTTCTACGTCGGCCAGGCCGTGCCACTTCTCCGGTAACGGCTGGAGCGACTTGGCCAGCATGGTGAAACCCTCTACCTCCAGCGTTACTTCGCCCGTCCTGGTGCGGAAGAGCCTGCCGCCAGCACCGATGATATCGCCGATATCTAAATCCTGAAATAGCCCAAGGGTTTTTTCATCAAAGTGGTCTTTATAGAAGCACAGCTGGATTTTGCCCTCGCCGTCACGCAGGTCGGCGAACGAGGTCTTGCCCATTTTTCTCATGGCGGTAAGGCGTCCCGCCAGGGTGACCGCCTTGGTCCTGTCGGTGCCCTTTTTCTCCTGCCTTTCCAGCAGTTCCAGAGCCTGCCGGGTGGTGTGGCTTCGGCTATAGCCGGAGGGGTAGGGGTCTATGCCCCCCTTGCGAAGCTTTTCAAGTTTTTGTCGGCGTTGTTGGGCTATGCGGTCCAATCTGGTTGTCATCAATCTGCCCCCTCAAAGAATCCAGCCAGGCGGTTGATTTTACCTCTCTCTCCAGAAGGTACCTCAGGTAATTCCTCATCACCATTTCCAACTGGTGAGATAGCTCCCGGTCAATTTCCAGTTCGCTTACCGCGCTGTAGTCGCTGTTTTGCAGTAATAGTAGCACTTTTCGGGCGTTTTCGGAAAGGGGGTAGCTCAACTGGCTCTGGCGGCAACCGGGGCAGAGCATGCCGCCGGCGGCGGGGGAGAATAAATTGGCGGTGTCCTTTAACGCCGATTTACAGGTGACACAGTGCTCAAGCTGGGGGCGGAAGCCGACCTTATCCAGCAGGTGCAGCTCAAAGTAGCGTGATATTAAATCGTTATCGCCGCCGAGGCTTAAGTGTTGCAGTGTTTCCACCAATAGCTGGAAAAGGGGGTAGTCTTCCACGTTATCGGCGGCGAACTGGTTGATAAGCTCGGTGGCGTAGAGGGCGTACGAGGTGAGGTCGAGGTCTGTTTTGAGGGGCAAAAAGCTGTTGATGGTCTGGGAGCCGGTTACGGTATCAATATTGCGCCCTCTGGCCAGCGATACCTGGCTGTGGGTAAGCAGTTCCAGGTGCCCGGCCATCTTGCTCTTCGGCTTGCGGAGGCTCCTGGCGAAGCCCTGGATTTTGCCCAGGTGGGGGGTATAGAGGGTGAGGATACTGTCCGCCTCCCCCAGTTTGGTCTTCTTTATAATTACGGCTTCGGTCTGGTAGTTACGTGGTTTGGACATTGTTATTACTTTATTTATTGAAGTTTACTATTTATTGAAGTTTACTTTATCCGGTTCTCTATAATCTCTTTTTAACAGGATATCCCTTTCTTTTAAGAGACAGGCTCTATTGTGTGCTATGGCTTTATCAAATTCCTCTCTGTGCCATGCTTCCATACATAAACGTCCTACGTCATGAAATGGGTCATCATAATTCGGTATAGCCAGACTCATTTTCGCTGCCGCTTTACTTTCGAATTTAAATTCTTGTAGTTCCCCGTCGAAGTTAATTGTTATTCCTATGTGATGAAACCAGACACTGCTCTCAAAATTGGTATTGAATGCATAAAAGGGTCTTTCAAGGCTGTTTAAAATCTGCTCCGTTTGTGATTTTAATTCCTCGATAGCTTCTATACAAGTGGCGCAGTATATTTGAAGTTCCTTATCATTGATCTGGCCGAAGATTACTTGCTGTAAATTCTCGCATTGTCTTGAATCATTAAAGGCGGTATATGACCTGTTTCTGGTAAATTCTCCAATAGTTTCAATATCGATGATTGTGCCTTTAAAAGAACCGGAGGGAGTAATTTCTTTATGCTCTATTATCACCTTTGTTGCCCCGAAAGTGCTTGGACCTGACTCCCCGTAACCCCTTCTTCCTACCCTGTACGCTCCCAGGTCAGGGCTCCGGTTACCTGTTGGCCGTCCCATAGTACTGGCGGTGTGCTGAGTATCAAACGGTTACCGGAGAACTCAAAGAAGCGTTTCTGGGCCTTACCCACCCAGTTTGGAAATAAACAGCCTTTCACATGGTGGGTGACGGTGCCCTCCTCCTGGTTGACTTCGTAAGCGCCGAAGTAGGAAACGAAGCCTTCGAAGGCCGTCTTTATCTCCGCTGGGGTACCTCCGAGTTGTTCATCCGAGGCAAACTCCGGGCGGTCGGGACGCATAATCTGCACGGACATGCGTCCGTTGGCATCATACATGATTATACCGGCGGCATCTTTGCCCAGCGGGTAGGTTCGTTGGCCATCCGGGTGTTGCATATCAAACGAGGCGAGCTTCCATGTGCCTATAAATTTTTCCTTTTCCATTTTAACAGCCGTCTTTCTTCCCACCCTGCCCCACCCTCATAGGCTGCGCCTCCCCCCTATGAAAACCAGCCTTCTTTGGTCAGAATCTCCCCGACCATCGTTGTGGTGGGGGAATCTCCCCTTGCCACCTGTACCGCCACTTTATCGCCGACAGCGCTGGCAATCCTGCCTACCGCCTGGTGGGTAAAGCCGGCGCAGAGGTAGATGGACTGAACCCCATGGTTTTGCACCATGTCCTTGGCCACCTCGACAGCCTGGTCAAAGTCCAACAGCTTAATTGCGATTACTGTCAAGTCCAGCGTAGAGGTCTTAATTTTCGCCCGGTGCTTATCCGGGTCGCCGTCAGCTGCCATAACAATAGACGCCACTTTAAACATGGTATTAACTCCTTTTCTTTAAAACTCCTGCCTGCCCTCTATAGCCCGGGTGAGGGTAACATCATCGGCGTATTCCAGTTCGGTGCCGAAGGGCAGTCCCCGGGCCAGGCGGGTGACCTTTATCCCCAGCGGGGAAATAAGCTTGTTGAGGTACATGGCGGTGGTCTCCCCCTCCAGATTGGGGTTGGTGGCCAGGATGACCTCGGTTACCGAGCCGTCACGCAGGCGGCTCATCAGCTCTTTGACCCTTATATCGTCGGCGCCCACCCCCTCGGTGGGGGAGATGGCACCATGGAGCACGTGGTAAAGCCCGTTATAGTTCTTGGTGTGTTCCAGTGCCAGGATATCCTGCGGCTGTTCCACGATGCAGATTTCGGTCTTATCTCTCTGGGGATTGTGGCAGATGGGGCAGGGGTCGGCATCGGTGATATTAAAGCAGACCGAGCACAGCTTGGTCTGCTGCTTTACCGAGATTATGGCCTCGGCCAGCAGCCTGGACTGTTCTTCCGGCGCCCGCAGCAGGTTGTAGGCCAGACGCTGGGCGCTCTTGGGGCCGATGCCGGGCAGCTTATTCAATTCCTGTATTAAACGTGCCACCGCTCCCGAGGTGGGTGTGAAATTTGAGTCCAAGCTTACCTCCTAGATATTCTTTAAAGGGCGGTGACTTCACCCCCGCCCCGTTTTTAACGGTTCTCTTTCTTCCCACCCAGCCCGCCCTTGTGAGGTTTCACCTCTAAAACTCTCCTTACCACCCCCAGTTGATGGTGGGGTTTAAGAGATGTAAAAGGGTAAAACCTTTTTGGGTGGGTGGGTATGGGAAATAAAACTCCTTTTTAACCGCCCCTTATTTTTAACTTCAGGTCAGGCCGGGGATATTAAGGCCTCCGGTGAGCTTGCCCATGCGCTTGGCGGCCATCTCCTGGGACTTGGTGAGGGCTTCGTTTACCGCCGCCAGCACCAGGTCTTCCAGCATTTCCACGTCATCGGGCTCTATCGCTTCAGGCGATATCTTTACCGACAGTATCTGCTGTTGACCGTTGACGGTAACGGTGACGGCGCCGCCTCCTGAAGAGGCTTCAATCTTGGCCTCGGCCAGCTCTTCCTGGGCTTTGGTTAGCTTGGCCTGGAGTTCCTGGGCCTGACGCATAAAAGCTCTGTTCACTTTTCCTCCACGCTGGTAACCTGGGCGCCAATTTTCTTGGCCGCCTCCACCAGATGATTGTCTTCCGGCTCATAGACACAGCGCACCTGGCAGGAGCGCCCCAAAAAGTTGCTGATGATGGCTCTGGCGACCTGCTGATTTTCGGCTGTCTCCATCTTGTCCTTGTGGATGGGGTATTTAAAGGCCAGAATCACGGTATCGCCTTGAATTTCTACCGGCTTGACCCCGGCGCTGCGGAGAATGGCGATGGCCGAGGTTCTCTTAACCTCCTCCGGAGCCTGCTCCATAACCTCTCTCCAGTTGAGCCTGAGGCGCTCGATTTCATTATTTAGCTCAGGCAGAGGAGCGGTGACGTCCTTGGCTGGTTTTGCCTTTGCCTTGGGCGGCACTGGCTCGGCTTCGGCTGCCGGTTCGGGCGCTGCTTTAGGCTCTGCTACTGGCTCGGCTTTAGCAACTGGGGGTTTGGGTGGGGAGGTCTTTTTTGCCGGCTTGGGGGTTTCGTATTTGGGCTGGGGGGCCGGGCTTTTTATTTCCTCGGCCGGCGGCTGGGTGCAGTCGACCAGGGCCAGCTCCAGGGGCAGGGTGGAGTAGTTATCAAAGCCAATCTCAAGCTGGCCGAAGAGCTTTATCGCCCTTGATATTTGGACTAGAGATGTACTGGCCGCCAGTTTTTTTAGTTCGGCTTTATCTTCGGCGGTGAGGTCTACGGCATCCTCGGAGCCGGTCTTGACCAGCAGCAGTTGCCTGAGGTACTCCACCACCTCCCGGTTAAACTGGCGTAAATCTAAGCCGTCGCTGTTAACGCTGTTTATGGTGGCCACCCCGCCGGCAGCGTCACCGGCTACTATGTGCCCCACCAGCTCTCTGGCCCGCTGGTCTCCGGTGATGCCCAGTATGGCCTGAACCTGGTGGAGGCCGATTTCTTTGCCGTAGTAGGTGGTCATCTGCTCCAGCAGGTTTTCGGCATCGCGCAGGCTGCCGGTGGCACTCTTGGCGATGAGGTTTAGCCCCTCCGGCTCCAGCTTGATGCCTTCGGTATCGCAGATGCGGTTGAGCTTTGAGATTACATCTGCCCGTGAGATGCGCCTGAAGTCAAAGCGCTGGCAGCGGGACATGATTGTTGGCAACATTTTATGGATTTCAGTTGTCGCCAGTATGAATATGACCTGTGGCGGCGGCTCCTCCAGGGTCTTGAGCAGGGCGTTGGAGGCACTGTTACTGAGCATATGGACTTCGTCGATGATATAGACCTTATAGCGGGCCTGGTTGGGGGCATAGTTTACCTTCTCGCGCAGGCTGCGAATATCGTCAACGCTGGTGTTGGAGGCGGCATCGACTTCTATTACGTCCAGCGCCCGGCCCTCGGTTATGGCCCGGCACATGTCGCATTCATTGCACGGTTCGCCTTTGCCGTTGGTGAGGCAGTTGAGCGCCTTGGCCAGAATGCGCCCGGTGCTGGTCTTGCCGGTTCCCCGGGGGCCGTAGAAAAGATAGGCATGGGAGACGCGCCCGCTGGTGAGGGCATTGCCCAGTGTCTGGGTAACCTGTTCCTGACCGACTATCTCGGCCAGAGCCTGAGGGCGCCACCTGCGATAAAAGACCTGGGATGTCATCTTCGCTTGCCCTTATTATACCCTAATATTAACTGGTTTCCAAAGGGTTTTTAGCTAAATAAAGACGAATTTAATTTATCGTATAAAAGAGGCCAGCTTTACCAGTTCGCACCAGTAAAGCTGGCCAGATTAGCTACTATTTTAAGCTATAGTAGCGAGGGCAGATCCTTCGATGCCTCCTCTATTTCCTTGAGTTTGCCCTCGAACTCTTCCCGTCTGCCCTTAAGCTCGTGGATAACGCCGCTGGCCTTGGTGTAGTAGCCCTTGACCTTCTCCACGGCATTAAGCTCCGACAGGAGCAAAGTAACGTCAATCAGGCTTTTCTCCCTGGGGTAATCGCCGTTCCTAATCACCGCCTCAGGGCTGATGGTCCTGAGGTAATCTCCCAGCTCCTTAACCAGGTCCATATTCATTTCCTTGGCCGGGGCCGAGACCAGGTAGATGGCCCTGCCTGAATCGGCCGGGTTGCACTTAAGCGACAGCTCGCTTAAGGCTTCGTCCATAGCCTGGATTCCGCGGTGAGTTTCCGTGCTCTTCTTGATGAAGTTAGAGGATAGGAAGGGGAACCACCTGAAGGTGGGTACCGGTGTTTTGCCGTAGCCGATTACCGTCCAGCCGGCCAGGCTCTGTATGATATCACCGGCATCGACTATCTTGGCTCCGATGTGCTTGGGTTTCTTCTCCTCACCGGCGCAGAGCAGGTTGTAGAATGGCTCAACGATTAAGGCGTTGATCTTGGTCAGGTTATTCTTGAGCGAGAAGTCCTTCCTGACGTACCTCTGGTTGTCAATCAGGAAAATGGCATCGACAGTTGGATATAGGGACTTGAGACAGGTGGCGGTATTATAAACGGTTCTTTCCTCGGTTTCCTCTTCATGGGCGAAGGGGAGCACCGCCATGGCGTAGATGGGCTTGTCCAGATAGCGCTCTCTTAGCATCTGGGCGACTATCGGGATTGCCCCCGAGCCAGTGCCGCCGGCGACCCCGGCGATAAGCAGGAAGGCGTCAGTCTCGAAGAAGTGCTTAGCCGTCCTGATGGCATCCACGACCTTGTCGCTGTCCTCTTTGGCCACTTCGGCGCCCAGCTCGTTTATCTTGCCAACGCCGTGGCCACCGGTCCTCCGACCTCCGATGAGGATGCGATGCTGGTAGTCACCGCTTATAACCTGCAGACCGCTTAAGTCGGCAGCATCAGTGTTAACGGCGAAAGCGCCGGTAATTATCTCAATGCCGCGCTGACTTCTTGCCCGCTTGTTTAGCATGGCAAAGTTATCAGCGAGTCTGCCGCCGCATTGTCCCAGCCCCACAACCACAAGTTTCATATTTCACCTCGATGTTTAAGAATACTGTCATTTTAACACGTTATTCAGTCATGTCAACATATTTAATCCAGAGTAGGGAGTTCGTCGCCGGTTTGATGCATTTCTTTCACTTGCTCCTGGGTTTCTTTATCTATTTCCACCTGCTTGTCGAATAACTCGGTAGCATGGCTGAATAGATTTTCCACCCGACCTACCCTGGCTAATCCGGAAGCCAGCAGTGTTAGCGAGACCTCCTTCCCTCTTCGGGGATAGTCACCCATTCTGACTACTGCTTTGGGGGCTCGCTCTTGCAAAAGAGTCGCCACTTCTTCTATGGCGCTCAGGGTAATAACGCCCCTGGGGGCGGTGAGTAAGACCAGAATTCTCCGGGCCTCTTCCAGTTCCACCGATACCGACAGGTTGCTTATGGCCTTGTCCAGGGCGCCGGCTACCGTGCCGTGTTCCTTGGCCTCCTCCCGGAAGTGAGACTTGTTCAGGCGGCGGAAGCTGCCCAGGTTAATCTCTCCCCGGCCGATGGCGGTAATGCCGTTAAGGGTCTGTTTGATATCGCCGGCGTCCAGCACCTTGCTGCCCAGGTATTTCAGCCTTTTCTCCTCGCCGGCGCAGAAAAGGTCGTAGAAATTATGGACGAACTCGTGGTTTATCTGGTGCAGGTTTCGGGAGAAGCTGTTGTCCCTGCGGGCAAACCGCTCGTTATCAACCAGAAAAACGGCATCGGCGTACTGGCTGACCGTTTTTAAACAGGTGGCGGTATTGGTCACGGCATACGAGGTAAGCCCGTTTTCCTCGTAGCCGAAGGGAAGCACTATGGCGGCATAGACCGGTTTCTCAATCCTTTCCTTGAGTTTCTTGACCACCCAGCCGATGGAGCCGGAGCCGGTGCCGCCGCCGCCACTGGCTATGGCCAGCAGGGCATCGGTTTCGTGAAATTTCCTTGAGTCTATAATATTATCGGTGATTACCGAGTGGCTTTCCCGGATAATCTTGGCGGCATCGACGTTCATTTTGCCCACGCCGTGGCCGAAAGTCCTCACCCCGCCGATGACAATCCGGTGGTGCCGGTCGGTGGGGATATGCCTGAAGCCGCCTAAGTCGGCCTCGTCGGTGTTGACGGCGAAGGCATCGGTTAGAATCTCAATCCGCCGGGTAAAGAGTGATTTGGCGTGACTGTTGAGGGCATAAAACTGGTCGGCAATGTTGCAACCACACTGTCCAAAACCTACCACTACTAATTTCATCGTCCACCTCTCCTCGGGAAATAATGTAGTTCTATTTTAGACACGGTTGTACAATAATGTCAATTCCCACCTAAGTAATGTTACTTACCTTTACCCACCACGTATTTGGCTAGGTCAGCCAGACGGCAGCTGTAGCCCCACTCGTTGTCGTACCAGGAGAGCACCTTGACCATATTGCCGGCGATGACCATGGTGCCCAGGGCATCGACTATTGAGCTGGCCGGGTTGCCCTTGAAATCCATGCTGACCAGCTCTTCCTGGCAGTACTCCAGGATTCCCTTCAAGTTCCCGGAGGCGGCTTTTGCCAGAGCCCGGTTGACCTCTTCCACGGTGACCTCTTTGTCTAAATCGGCGACCAGGTCGACCACGGAGACGGTGGCCGTTGGTACCCTGAAGGCCAGCCCGTGAAGTTTTCCTTTTAGTTCTGGCATGACCTGGGTTACCGCCCGGGCGGCGCCGGTGGTGGTGGGGACAATGTTGATGGCGGCCGAGCGCGCCCGGCGCGGGTCTTTGTGGAAGGTATCCAGCAGCCGCTGGTCGTTGGTATAGGCGTGAATAGTTGTCATTAGTCCTTTCTGCAAGCCGAAGCTCTGGTGCAGCACTTTGACCACCGGGGCGATGCAGTTGGTGGTGCAGGAGGCGTTGGAGATAACGTTGTGCTTTTTGGGGTTATACTGGTCTTGGTTGACGCCGAGGACGATGGTTATGTCCTCGTTTTTGGCCGGCGCCGAGATGAGCACCTTCTTGGCGCCTCCTTTGAGGTGCGCCGCCGCTTTGGTGGCATCGGTGAATAGCCCGGTTGATTCGATGACTATGTCCACCCCTAAATCGCCCCACTTGATATTGGCCGGGTCGCGCTCGGCTATCACCTTTACCGGCTTGCCGTCAACCATGATAGAATCATCAGTTGCCTTTACCTCGCCGGGGTAGGGGCCGTAGGTGCTATCCCATTTCAGCAGGTGGGCGTTGATTTTGGCGTCAGCCAGGTCATTAACGGCGGCCACCTCCAGCTGGCCCTTATGGTACTGGTTGACCGCCCTGAAGGTGAGGCGGCCAACACGCCCGAAGCCGTTAATGCCGATTTTAGTTGCCATGTCTATACCTCCTTAAAGCGTTTTATTCCTTCGCCGACTGCGCTGGAGCATATCGAGGAAGGCTTCGACCCTGGTCTTCAGGTGGTGGGTCAGGGAGAATTCGTCGTTGCCTTCCAGTGTCAGTACCGGCAGTTTAATGGCGTCTCTAAAGATAATATCACCAATGCCGCGGTGGCAGAAGGCCTGGACATAGTGGATAACCCCGTCCACGCGGCGCTTCCCCAGTTCGGCGGTGATATCCTTAAGTCTATCATATATTGAATAGGGATAGGTATAGTTTGAGTACTGCGAGGCCAGTGAGCTGGCGGGGTGGGGCATGGCGAACTGGCGCTGAATCTCGTTGAAGACCACCCTGGCCTCATTGTTTTCCAGATATTTATAGAGGTCCTGGCCGTAGACCGAGGGCACCCCGATGTAGGCTATCTTGAGCCAGTCCGCTGGATAGGTCTGACGCTTGAGGCACTGTTCCACCAGTTCTTCAAGCTCTTTCTGATATTTATTGGGGTCCTGATTAAAGTCCGAGGTAGATACCAGCCAGAGGTGGTTCTCCAGCCCGCTGGCAACACCCTGTTTCCAGCTAAGCTCGTCCAGTTTAAGCGCCAGGCGGCGGTGGGGCTTTAGTTCCTCTCCGACCCTTTCGGCGGCGGCCAGGGTGGTGTTAAGCCTTTTTGCCAGCGCCTCCAGAGCCTGTTGCATTTTCTGGACATCTGGATTATCCGGGTAGGCGAAGGGTATGGTCTTGATTCCTTTAAATTTCAGCACCTCCATGAGCATGACGGTATTTGAACAGTCGCCGGTGGTGACGCAGAGGACGGTGTCGATTTTATTCTCCATACAGGCCCCGTAGATGCCCTTAATCCAGCTGCAGCAGTTCAGCGGGAAGCCGGCCCGCTCGGCGATGTTTATTAACCTGTCCGGGTTGGGGTCGGCGATAAAGACATTATTGAGGTCTACCGGCTGGTAGCCGGCGGCCAGAAGTATTTCTATGGGTACGGTGGTGGTGATGCCTATTCTATTCATTTTTCCTGGCTTTTTGGGGGGAGCGGTAATATTGGATATCATCCCGGTTAAACTTTTCCATCTCCCCTTTAGCTCTCATCGCTTCCAGGTGGGCCACTGTTTCCAGAATCGCCATTCTCCTGTCCCAGGTGCCCAGCTTATACCAGCCGACGCCGTTGACATCGTGCAGCCAGGTTATGCTGGTGGTCAGCTCGAAGGCGGTCTTGGCGTCGGAGTTAAGGGCGGCCAGAATTTCGGCGTTTCTCAAGCGGTGGTGCAGGGTAATGCTCTCGATTCTTTCTTTAAATTCGGTGAAGGGCTGCTCGTGGCCGGGCAGGACCAGCTTAACCTCCAGTGGTTTGAGCACTTCCAGCGAGTCGAGGTAGTCGCCCAGCGGGTTGGAGCCCGACTGGGGGTGCATGCCGACGTGGGGGGTAATTGTGGGCAGGATATGGTCTCCGGAGAAGAGTATTTTCTTAGCTGGCTCATAGAGGCAGATGTGCCCCGGGGCGTGCCCTGGCGTGGGCATAACCTCGAAGCTGAAGTCGCCGATAGTAATGGTCTCGCCGCCGTAGAGGGTGGTATCGGGCATGGTGGGAGTGACGAACTTCAGCATCGGCAGCGAGGCTTGTGTAAGCTCGGCGAGCCGTTCCGGGGGCACCCCGTTCCGCTGCAGCCACTGGCCCAGTTCCCGGATAAGCTCTTCCATATTGACGTACCTGGTCTCGATAAAGTCCTTTTCCAGGTGGTGAAAATACAGGGTGGCGCCATAAAGTTGCTTAAGCTTGCCGGCCAGGCCGTAGTGGTCGGGGTGGGCGTGGGTGACCACTATCCGGGAGATTTCCTTGCCCTCGATGCCGAGCTCGACCAGCTGCTTTTTCAGGGAATCAAAGGCCTCCGCCGTGTTCCAGCCGGTGTCAACCAGCAGACAGTCCCTGTCCCCTTTAATCAGGTAGGTATTGATATGGCTCAGGTTGGGGACGGGCAAAGGCAACGGCATGCGATAGATACCAGGTGTGACCTCAATCATATCTCACCTGCGGCTTTTAGTGGTCAAAGGCTTCCCTGCCGGCGAAGGCGGCGTCTTCCCCAAGCTCCTCTTCAATGCGGAGCAGGCGGTTGTACTTGGCGGTACGCTCGGAGCGGCAGGGAGCGCCGGCCTTGATCAGGCCGGTATTCAGGCCCACCGCCAGGTCGGCGATGGTGGTGTCTTCGGTCTCGCCGGAGCGGTGGCTCACCACTGCCTTCCAGCCGGCCAGCTGGGCCATCTCGACGGCGGCTATAGTTTCGGTAAGGGTGCCAATCTGGTTGGGCTTGATAAGAATGGCGTTGGACGCCTTGAGCTTGATGCCCCGGCTTAAGCGGTTGACGTTGGTAACGTAGAGGTCGTCGCCCACCAGCAGGACTTTATCGCCCAGCTTTTCGGTGATGAGCTGCCAGCCGGCCCAGTCGTCCTCGGCCATGCCGTCCTCGATGCTGATAATAGGGTACTGCGAAACCCAGTTGACATAATATTCAGCCATCTCCTGGCTGGTGAGAGAGACGCCTTCTTTAGCCAGGACGTATTTCTTATTCTTATAAAATTCGCTGGCGGCCGGGTCCAGAGCGATGAAGCAGTCCTTACCCGGCTTATAGCCGGCCTTTTCGATGGCGGCCAGCACCGCCTCCACTGCGTCTTTGTTGGAGGGCAGGGCGGGGGCAAAGCCGCCCTCGTCGCCGACGTTGGTATTAAGCCCCCTGTCTTTGAGCACTTTTTTAAGCGCTTGATAAATCTCGGCGCCCATCCGCAGGGCCTGGCTGAAACTATCGGCCCCAGCCGGCACCACCATGAACTCCTGAAAATCGGTCGAGCCCGCGGCGTGCTTGCCGCCGTTTAAGATATTGAGCATGGGCACGGGCAGGCTGTAGGTGCCCCAGCCCAGGTGGCGGTAGAGGGGCATATTTAGCAGGCTGGCGGCGGCGTGGGCCACGGCTAATGACGCCCCCAGTATGGCATTGGCCCCCAGCCGCGACTTGTTATCGGTGCCGTCGAGCTGGATGAGGTTGTGGTCTACAGTCACCTGGTCGGTGGCCGGCGTGCCGATTAGTTCCGAGGCGATAACCTCGTTAACGTTGACTACCGCCTGGAGCACCCCCAGCCCGCCGAAGCGGGACTTATCGCCGTCCCTTAGCTCTACCGCCTCGTGTTTGCCGGTGCTGGCCCCGGAGGGAACAGCCGCCAGCCCTATATTGCCATTAGCCAGCTCGACTTCGACCTCCAGGGTGGGATTTCCCCGGGAGTCCAGTATTTCCCTGGCGGTGACCCTTTCTATGATTGGCATTCTATTTCTCCCCCTTTTTGGAGGCTAGTTTAAGGGCTTTATCTACCGCCTCGGCGGGGTTCTGCGCCGGGATGATGGAGCTGTCCTCACTGCCGTTGCGGGATAGCGACCAGGTGCCCAGGCCGATAACCGGGATGCCGCCCTGCAGGGCATAGCTTATCTCGGAGAGAGTGCCGTAGCTGCCGCCGACGGCGATAACCGCCCGGGCCGATTTGACCACGGCGATATTGCGGGCGTAGCCCATGCCGGTGGCGATGGCAATCTGGACGTGGGGGTTGGCTGACAGGCTGTCGTCGCCGGGGAGGATGCCGATGGTGGTGCCGCCCTCGGCGCTGGCGCCCCGGCAGGCGGCTTCCATGACTCCCCCCAGCCCGCCGCAGACCAGCACCGCGCCGCGCTTTGCCAGCTCGCGGCCGACCTCTTCGGCCAGTTTGGCTTCCTTTTTGGTGCACTGCCCGCCGCCGATAACGGCGATTATTTTTTGCTTATTCATAGGTATAAGAATTATAGCACCTGAAGCTGAATTATACCATCGAGGGACTTAATAACCTGGTTTTTTGCCCTCCCCCAGTTTTTAAAAGTCGTTTTTCTTCCCACCCTCCCGCCCATCAGAGGTTTCACCTCTAAAAATGCTTTTTACTCCCTGTTTTAAGGGCGTTTTGTGTCCCACCCGCCCACCCTAAAGAAGTGATACTTCTATTAGTTTCTTTTCAGGGGGTGGGGTAAAGATGGTCTAAAAGGGTGTA
>Ga0315548_1000650_pt1 | contig 31991 bp, 28 predicted proteins | sample SalMarSW160110MG_2_FD_202540 | JGI IMG/M metagenome (GOLD analysis project Ga0315548, IMG submission 202540) | Salt marsh sediment microbial communities from the Plum Island Ecosystem LTER, Massachusetts, United States - Salt Marsh Sediment SW1601-110 ... | reverse complement strand
CTACATCTCCACAGCCCGAAAGAATGAACAGCGAATATTGGAAGCTCTGAGAATGGCATTGGTTGGCTCACCATTTTGCCCTCCCATTCTTCAACCATTAGCCTCATCAGGAGGCTGAGCAGTTACTGCGCGAGTATAAACCAGGAACCCGCTCAGCTTGTCGGGGTTGACAAACCACAGCAGCAGCAACACAACGCACGGCCCAAACAAACACAGGCAACGTATATCCGGTCTATGGCGCATCACCAGCCATCCGAGCACCTCAGACAGGCCCAAGCCGCCCAGGACAAAGATACCAAACGAATACTTGGTGAAAAAGCTCGCTGCCGCAAGCAAACTGGTACACGCCAACCAGAAGCGTCTTGCGTACTCCGGCGGCGCCTTTACATAACAAAAGAGCGCGGCCAAGGTCACCAGCAACCCTGCTGGCTCCAGATAAACCCGGCTGCCATACACCCAGAGTGGCATAGCACCAAGCACCATTCCTGCACCGATCCAACCCGCCAGCTACCACAAGTCCTTACGGGGTGAAAGCTCGCCCGCCAGGAAAAAGGCCAGCAGCACCGACAGACAGACGAATGCGACGTTAGCCACTCTGCCGACGGTCAAACCTGGTGATGCTAACAGAAAGAACAGGGATATCAGCCACGAATGAAAAAACGGATATTGAGCGATACCATCCTGGTCATAGGTAGGACTGCATTTAACCGTGATGAGGGTCGAGAAACCCGATTCGGACTCAAAACGGGCATTGTAGCCGCGCTTTCCAAGCGCGCGAAGGCGCAGCGCGGATAGGAATCCGCGCCTACATCGGCGACCACGGCTAAATGTGGAGCTACCCTGGTCATAGGAGTGTCGCAAAAAGGACGCGAAATCCAGATGACGCAAATCGTCAGCGGCTTGAGCGGCCGGGAGAACGTGCACGGCCTCATCAAAGGTAGGAGCACATGCCTGGTGAGCCTGCACACCATTGGCCACGGTCGCTCCCACCAACCCGACGAGCACTAGCAGCGAAGCAAACGCCAACAGCCAGCGCCAGTCGGAAAACCTGACGGCCATCACCTTCACGCTTTCTTCCACCTGAACCCCAACGTCCCTCGATGATAAGCCAGCCATTCCACAGCAATTACCCCCAGTGCCGCCCCTGCCAGCCACGGCCAGAACTCGCGCCGCCCCTCTTCTTCCGCCACCTGCCCCGTCACCTCCGTCCGCCCGATCACCACCACATCCCTGGGGGCGATATCCGACTCGTCCGCGTCGAACAGGTTGACGGCAAACACGGCGGTTTGCAGCGTGTCACCAGAGCGGGTTACCTGCTCAACGCGAAAGACGCCCAGTTGGTCGGTGGCAGCGAAAACTGGGGCCGTCTCTTCGATGCGAAGCGATTGCCGGGTGCCATCCGGTGCAGTCACGAAAATCTCCGCAGCCTCTGGGTCAGGCGGAATCAGCACGGGATCGCCAGGGCGAATGGTGGCCGGGAAACGCGCCGAGCCCTGCGGCAGCAGCCACTCAACCAGATTGGCAGTGAGAATGGGAAAGGCGATCTGTAACGGCAGGTCGGAATCGTGCAGGTCAAAGCTCAGCACAGCCAGCCGCCCCTCTGGCCGCTCCGCGACGAAGAGCAGCGGGCCGCCCTGAGCCTCAACCAGCACTCGCGTCCCCGGCGGCGGCTCGACCGCGCGCGCTTCCAGGATGTGGACATTGCCCAGGTCCACGTACCGCAGCAGGGGATCATCAGAGGCCACCCTGGTGATAACAGTATCCGTAAAGACACTCCCCACCTCAATCGGGAAAGTATCATCCACCGAAGCCGACGGCCCAATCAGCCACAGGTTACCGGCAGGCAGCGTGCCGGTGATCGCGTCGCTCGCGACGGCGTCGTAGACGTAGAGGTCGTAACTCTCAGCGGGCAAGGGTTGATCTGGCGATAGGCGCACCAACTCGACATTCGGCAGCATACCCAACGCCCGCTCCAGGAAGATGTTGCCCTCGGAGACGAGCAGCACTTGGCCGGAGGCTGGCGGCGTGTGCACCGCCCAGGCGACGTTATCGAGCGACAGCGCATCTTCGACAGCCAGGCGCGCCTGCAGGACCTGCATATCATAGGGCAGGTCGGTCGGCGTCAGATCGGCGCTGGCGTGAGCCGAGACGGCCAAGTTGCGGACATCGAAGAGAATGTCACCCGCAGAGAACTCGACCAACACCTCAACGTCCGCATCGCTGTGGTTAGCTACGCGAAGGAAAGCCTGAGGGCCGGCGGGCCCTTCCCGCGTCGCCAAGGCAACGATGGCCAAGTTGTCGCTCCCACCACCCACCCCAACGAAGCGCACCTCATCAGGCAGCGCAGGCAGCGATTCGGGCAAAGCCCCATCGGAGACGATAACCATACTCGTCTCCTGCGCACCCGCCAGGCTCGCGCCGGCCAGCGCAATGGCGGCCTCCCAGTCGGCAGCCCCCTCAGTGGGTGCGGCCTCGTCCAGCGCGCGGCGCAGCAGCGCCCGGTCGCTCGTCGCCGAAGCCAGCACCTGCGGCCGCGGCCCTACGAGGACAATAGTGGCTACGTCTCCCACCCCCAGTCCTCCGACAACATCCCGCGCCGCCCGGACGGCCGCATCGAAGCGCGTAGGAGCCACGTCGCGAGCCTGCATGCTGGCAGAGGCGTCCAGCAGGATAATCACGCTGCCGCTGACGATGACCGGTGAGGGAACGAAAGGCCGCGCCAGCGCCAGGGTCAGCAGTGCCAGGATGGCCAGTTGCAGGAATAGGAGGAGGTTGCGCCGCAGCCGCTGCCAGGGCGCGTTGGCCTCCCGGTCGCGCAGCAGGCGCTGCCACAGCAACGTGCTGGAGACCAGCACGTCTCGCCGCCGCAGCCTGAGCATGTAGAGGATGAGGATCGGAATGCTCAGGGCAGCGAAAGCCAACGCAAGAGGTGTCAGGAAGCCCACTATCAGCTACTCCAGAAAATCGAGCTCACCAAGGACAGGATCGTACATGCTCACGCCCCAGTTCTCTCCCACCCAGATCCGTCCCCGGCTGTCCTCAAGCAAGGCATACACATCATCGGTATAGGACACCGTGCGCCATTCACTGGTTGCGGCATCGAACACACGCACCGCCGAGCCTCCCATCCACAGCCGCCCCTTACTATCGAACAAGATCTCCTGAAGTTTTCCCATCCCCTCAGAATGGCGAACCCAATGCGTCCCGTCTTCGAAAACGTAAAGCGCATACCCGTCACTCGCCCAGAGACTGCCCCCATCATCTAGAGCCAGTGCCACAGGGCGCGCCATAAGGAACCCCCCAGCGAGCGGTGCGACCCACTGCTCACCATCGACCATTCCGACACCGCCGCTGTACCCGAAGAAGACCCTGTCCTCCCGATCGACGACCAGCGCTGTGATACGCCCGTGCAAGGCTACCCCTTCTATCACTAGCTTCTCCCACGTCTCGCCATCGAACCGCATCAGACCAGCGTCGGCAGTCCCCGCCCACAGCCGCCCCTGCTGATCCAGGGCCAGCGCGTTGATCACATCGCTGGCAAGGCCGGTGTAGGTGCGCCACCACTGCCAACCATCCTTGCCGTCATAGTGCGCCACGCCGCTATCGCGCGTACCCAGCCACAGCCCGCCATCAGGATCGGCCAGCAGCACATCCACGAACGCCTGAGTAAGCTCCGTGGGCTGCCATACTTTCTCGTCCTCATCGAACACCCACAGGCCGCCGCCGTCCGTCCCGGCCCAGATGCGCCCATCGGTCGTCTCGGCCAGAGACGCGACGGCCAGCCATCCCTGGCCCGGCTGCCCCAGCCGGATCGGGGTATAACCCCGCTCAACAGGCAGCGCGTACATCTGATCTCGCGGGTGGTACAGGCGCACCGCGTCGGCGCTCACGTGAACCAGGCCGAGACCGGGAACCCCTGCCCAGACACCTCCGCGCTCAGGGTCTGCGACCAGCCCGGCAGGCGTCTCGTAGGGCCACTCGAAACGGCGCCAGCGTCCTGCCTCGAACAACCAGAGCGCACCATCGAAGAGCCAGACTTGGTCGCTGCCGTGCGTGACCCAAAGAACGTCTCCCATGTTCACACCGCTGGGCCAAGGGAGCGTCCTCACTATCTCACGCGAGCCGACCGATAGCAACACCAACTGCCCCGAGCAGTCCTGGTCCCACGTCACACAATGCATTGAGCCGGAAACGGCCTGCCAGTCGGTACAGGTGGGAGGATCGAGTGGAATGAACTCTGTCCGCCTGGGACTGGTCACACAGTACCGGAAGCTACTCACGTCCAGGGAGGTGAGAGGAGGGGTACACGCCATAATATGAGACAGGATACCGTCCTGGTACTCTACCGAACTCCCGCAACGCCAGTCACCCGGATAGCCTGTGCAACGTCCCCAGACGGAAGAACCCACCCATAACGCACCATCTTTATCAAGCCCACTCTGAACGGGTAAATCGTAGGCATAACCCGGAGAGCCTGGCAGAGTCTCCAGCTTCCCCCGATCGTAGCGAACGACACTTCCCGACCCGACCGCCCAGAACTGCTCCGGTCCAGTGGGCACGATACCGGCGATGGCTCCGACACCACCGACATCCACGAGCGCGCCGCCGTTCAGCGCGTTCAAGTTCCACTGCACCAAGCCAGAATCCATCCCCAGCCAAAGGGTGCTGCCGCCAGGATCGAGGGACATAGAACGTACGCGCAGCCATCCCCCATACCACTGCTGCCAGGCTCCCGTGTGCTCCGCCGTTGGAAGATCGGCGCGCACTACCTCCAACGGCGGCAGCGAGCCGTAATCGGGGAAAGGGGGTAGGGGAAGCTCCTCGACGGGCTCCAGACAGGAATATTTCGGCTTGCCCGTGGACGAAATAGAAAGCAATGCGGTCACTGCGATCCCGGCGACCAGCAGGAGCACCAAGCCCGCCAGGATCGCACAAGTAATCAAACGTCGCTCCGACATCAGTTTCCTCACCTGGCCACCCCCTCCCTTCGTAGATCGTACAGCATCACGCGGTCATACGGCGTGTCTGTGGTGACAGGAATGTAGTGCGCGTTGCGGGCGCGGCAGGTCGCCCGGATCTCATCCCGCCAATCTTCCAACCGGCGGCGGTAGAGCGTCCGCACTCCGCCATCGATAGTCACCTCCTGCGGATCACCGGTCTCCACGTCCAGCAGTCTTAGATCGCCCCCCAACGGCGGCTCCACTTCATCGGGTGAAAGCACGTGAACAACGGCTACCTCGTGTCCTCGCGCTGCCAGCGCCGTCAACCCCTCGACGTAGCCCGCCGGTGAGAAAAGGTCAGAGATCAGTATCACTAACCCCGCCCGCCCGCCGGAGATGGCGCAGGCCCGCAGAGCAGCGTTCAAGTCGGTCGTCCCCTCCGCCTCCAAGCTCTCCAGCCATTCGAACAAGCGCAGCGCGTGGCCACGACCGCGCACCGGCCCGAATTGGAGACTCGAGATTCGAGATTGAAGACAGGCCACTGCGAGTCGGTCGCCGGAGATCAGCGCCACGTACCCCAACGCTGCCGCTAATTGCCGCGCGTACACCCACTTATTCCCCTCACCCCCCTGCCCCTCTGTCTCCCCGTCTCCGTGCCTCTCTGTCTCCCCGGCTCCTTCCCCCCAGTCCATCGACCCGCTGCTATCGAGCAGAACGTGTACCGCCAAGTCTTCCTCCTCTTCAAACAGCTTGACGTAGGGCCGCTCCAACCGCGCGTAGATGTTCCAATCGACACGGCGCAGGTCGTCCCCCTGGACGTAATCCCGATAGTCGGCAAACTCGACAGAGGTGCCGCGTTTGGTGGAGCGCCGCTCGCCTACTGTCTGGCCAGGGCGGACGCGCGCTGCGACCAGCGACAACTGCTCCAACTTACGTAGAAAGCCCTCGTCAAGAATCATCGCTCGGCAATTCCCTCAGGTACCACCAGACTCAAGCCCGATCCACCAGACAGGATCCAATTCGGCACTGGCTACCAAACCCAGGCCAGACGTGCCCCCTTCCCGTAGTCTTCAATTCAGTGGGAACAGATAGACCTCAGCGAAGAAGGGGAAGGAATCGGCGCTACATCTCACCATGCGATCGCCCGATTTGCCCTTTCCGTCTATCGACGCTATAATAACGGCCAGGTAGACACACGAGTCTGCTCGCAGACGACCAGAAACCCAGAAAAGGAGAGATCCCAATGAAAAGACACATCAAAACCCTGCGCATCATTCTCCCCATTCTAGCCTTGGCATCATTGACCCTGGCCTGCGGTCTCATTCCAACCCCCACACCCACACCTACCCCCACACCTACGAACACCACCACACCTACTCCCACGCCGACTGACACGCCCACACCTACGCCCACGCCGACTGACACGCCCACACCCACGCCTACAACGATTCCGTGGGAGACCTACGTTGACGATGACTTTGGCTTCTCGCTCCAGTATCCAGCGGATTGGTTTACGGACGTGGACAAGCTGGATCTAGACTACGGCACCGGTCGCCAGGCCACCTTTGCCACATCGGCTGCGTATATTGTCACCAAAGAGGATGGCGCTGCACTTCAGGTACTCATACTTCCTCTGCCTGCAGCCCTAAGCTTGGAGGATCTGTGGGAAGTGATTGTGGGCACCGGCGTCACGCTGGGAGACGAGGAATACATTGAGATCGGCGGCCAGGAGGCATTGTGGGCCACCTATGAAGATCGAAGTGAAGATCAAGCCGGCTGGGTGGCTCTGGTCCTTGCATACAACCAACTGTACATGTTCCAGACCATCATCAACCCGGCAGATACCGTGGATGACTATGCCGACACCACGGACGCCATGTTCGAAAGCATCGAAATCTTTCGGCCACGCTAGCACAGTATCCCTTTGCCCTATAGGTGAAGGGGACACAGCTTCTGGGAAGCCGTAACACAGAGTGCAACGCCTTGCGCCTTCGGCAACAAGGAAAGAGGAGGCGTTGCACTCTGCTCGTATGTCCATCTGCGACCCACTACCATCGTGCATCAGTGAGCATTTGCCCTTTCCAACCGTTGCCACTATGATACCTGTAAGACGGGCTTCCCAGCCCATCGGCGATTGGTCAGAGAGAAACGAAAGGAGACCACCAATGAGAAGACACATCATATCCTTGCGCGTCATTCTCCCCATTCTAGCCTTGGCGTCATTGACCCTGGCCTGCGGTCTCATTCCAACCCCCACTCCCACACCTACCCCCACACCTACGAACACCCCCACACCTACGCCCACGCCCACCAACACGCCCACGCCCACAGCCACACCGACGGAGACCCCCATGCCGACGAACACACCCATCCCATGGGAAACCTACACCGACGACGATTGGGGCTTCTCGATCCAGTACCGGGCAGACTGGTTCAAGCAGATAAAGAAGCTGGACATAGAGGGTGGTGGCCGCCATGCTACATTCGCCACATCTGCCGGGTACGTCGTCACGAGTGAGAACGGTGCCGCGTTCTACATGTACGCGCTTCCCTGGGATGGGCCGACCGATGTACAGGATGTGTGGGATGATGTTTTCAGCGACACCGACGCGATAGGTCGAGAAAAGCCCATTGAGATTGGGGGCAAAGAAGGACTGTGGGCTGTCGTTGAAGATCCAGACGACACCTATTACGGCTGGGTGGCACTGGTCATTTCATACAACCACTTTTACCTTCTCCAGGCAGTCGCGAATCCGGCAGACGCCTGGGACGAATACGCCGACACCTTCGACGCTATGCTGGAGAGCGTCGAGTTCTTCCGGCCGCGCTAGCGCGGCGCTTTTCGCTCATTGTTAAGCTGCAGTACAGATGCAACGTCCCTTCAAGGAAGGAAAGCCACACGTGAAGAGGTGTTGCATCTTACCTATTCGAATCCCACCATCACGGCTCAGCCACCGCCTCCACCACCTGGCCCACCACGTCACCGGTGATCACCCCCTCGGCCTGGCCCTCAAAGTTGAGGAGAACGCGATGGCGCAGCGCCGCCAGGGCGACCGCTCTTAAGTCCTCGTAGGCGACGTTGTACCGCCCGGCAAGAAGGGCCGTCACCTTGCCGCCCAGGATGAGCGCCTGCGCCCCCCGAGGGCTGGAGCCATAGCGCACGTACTTGCGCACCACATCCGGGGCCGCGTCGCTTTCCGGGCGCGTGGCGACGGTCAAGCGGGCAGCATAGTCGGCCACGCTCGACGCCACGGGCACCTGCCGCGCCAGCATTCCCATCGCCAGCACGGTGGCGCCATCGGCCACGACGCCGACCTCCGGTTCTGCCTGGCCGGTCGTGCGGTTCAGAATCTCCACCAACTCGTCCGAGGGCGGGAAACCGACGTTGATCTTGAACAAGAACCGATCCAATTGCGCCTCCGGCAACGGGTAGGTGCCCTCCATCTCGATCGGGTTCTGCGTCGCCAGCACCAAGAAGGGCGGCTCCAGTGGATAGGAGCGGTTGGCAACGGTGACAGTGCGTTCCTGCATCGCCTCCAACAGCGCCGACTGGGTCTTGGGCGTGGCGCGGTTGATCTCGTCGGCCAGGAGCAGGTTGGTAAAGACCGGCCCCGGTTGGAAGCGAAACTCGCGCCGCCCATCCTCCGCCTCCTCCAGGATGTCGGTGCCGACGATGTCGGCCGGCATCAGGTCGGGTGTGAACTGGATGCGGGCGAACGTGAGATCGAGCACTCTCGCCAGCGTGCGCACCAGCATCGTCTTGCCCAGACCGGGCACGCCCTCCAATAGCGCGTGCCCCCCGGCGATCAGGCAGATGAGCGTGTGACGGACCACGTCCCGCTGGCCGACGATGTAATTGCCAACTTCCGCTTCGATCCGAGCGGCGGTTTCACGGAATTGTTCGGGTGAGATTTGCGTCATAGCATCGTCCTTTGACTACTTGAGCAGGTCAGATTTCCGACCTACAGCGCCTCCAGTTCGCTCAAGAAACCCTGCAGCACGTCGAAGCCGCCTTGCCAAAAGCCCGGCGAGGTCATATCGAAACCAGCCTCACCAATAATGTGCGCCGGGCTCGCCGACCCGCCGTAGGACAGGATCTTGAGATAGCGCGGCACGAACGATGAGCCTTCCTCCTTGAACTGCTGATACAGCGCCAGCACCAACAGCAGTCCAAAGCTGTAGGCGTAGCAGTAGAAAGGCCTATCGTAGATATGCGGGATGGCCGTCCACTCCCACCGGAAATCCTCGGAAAGGTCAATCGAGTCGCCGAACTGGTCGCGCAGGTTGTCCAGATAGAGTTCACACAGCTCGTCGGTGGTCGCCCCCTCCACGACCCGTTGATGGGCCGCGACCTCGAACAGGACAAAGTAGGCTTGGCGGGCGATGGTGGCATAGGCATCATCCAATGTCAACACCAGCAGATCGCGCCGCACGCCAGCGTCACTCTCGTGACGCAGCAGGCGGTCGGTCATCAACATCTCGGAAAAACCGGAGGCCGTTTCCGCCATGGGCAGCGACGAGTGGAAGGTGAAGACGGAATGGTCGGCAGCCATCAGCGCATGGATGGCGTGGCCGAGCTCGTGAGCCAGCGTCCGCACGTCGTCGGCTTTCCCCACGTAGTTCATCAAGACCCAGGGTGTGAGACCCGGCAGCACGCCATAGCAGAAGGCCCCGCCGCGCTTTCCGTGCCGTACCTCCGAATCGAGGCGATTATCCGCCAGGACACGCCGCGCGTGATCCGCCAGCTCAGGCGAGAACTGGTTCAGACTGTCCAACACCTGATCGACCGCGCCGGGAAAAGGATAGACCTTCTCGGCTGTGCTCACGGGAGCATAAATATCGTAGCGGCGCAGCTTGTTCATCCCCAACTGCCGGGCCTTCCACCGGAAGTAGCGATGGAACACCGGCATGTTCGTGCGGCAGACGTCCAGCAGCGTCTCGGTCACCGGGTCGGGAACGTCGTTGCTTAGATTGCGGACGGAAATCGGGGAATCGAACCTACGCAGCGTGACATTCTCGCTGGCCCAGTCACGCACGAGATGGCTGTAGATCTGTCCCAGGACCGTGGCCTGGTCGCTGTAGATACGGTACAGCTCCTGATAGGCCGCCGCGCGCACCTCCGGCGACGGTTTGCGGACGTAGGCAGCCAGCTCGTCGCGCGTCATCTCCTTCACCTTGCCGTCTACCTCGAGTTTGAAAACATAGCGATTCGTGATCACCTCGTATAGATTCGATAGCGCGTTCGCGCCATTGACGTCCTTGATATTGATGACTTTTTCCTCCGGCTCCGAGAGCGTGTACGGCTTGAAGCGACGCATCGACTCCAGATAGTAGGCGTAGTCTCCACTGACGGCGAGCAACCGCTGGGCCGGTTCGTCGCCCAGCTCCTTCCACCAAAGTGAGAAGAACAGCATGCGGTTTCGGACCTCAGAGGACAACTGGTCTACCTGCCCCATGAAGCTCAACGCCTCCTGCGACTGGGTGTCCTCCGAAAGCCACAGGTAGGCGCAAGCCGAGAGCCGCCCAAGCGTGGCATGGATTGTTTCCGCAAGGCGCATCATATCCAGGAACTCATCGCTGCCGATGTCGGCAGACAGGTGCTCCCGACCGGCCTCAAACTGCGATGCCTCCCGATCCAAGTCAGACAGCATTTGCTCCAACGCTTCGCTGTCAGGAACCCCCTCACGCATCGGTACCAGCGCCTCTAGTGTCCAACCCGTTTGCTCAAACTTGTGCTTCTTCATCCTCTCCCCTCATTCACCGTCTGAAAGCTGCCTCGCCCGGCGCACCCACTCACGCTCGGCCTCGAAGGTCAATGCCGCCAACGCCTCATCCCAGGCGAGCCACGCAGGCGCAAACTGCTTCTCGCCGCCGAAAGGCCGAGAGTCCCGCTCGACCAGCCCCATCAGGAAGTACCGCTCGGTCCGTGCATGGTGCTTCCCTTGGTAGTCAAACTCGACGAGTTGCTCGCCCAGATCGTCCTCAACCACGAGGTTGGCGTAGCCGCTCTCCTCGCGGGTTTCGCGCAGCGCCGCTTCCTGCAGCATCTCCCCCGGCTCGAGGTGTCCCTTGGGCAGCCGCACCTCGCCTCGACTGGGGCGGCGCAGCACCAGCACGCGATCATCGCACACGACGACGCCGCCGGCAGCGGTATAGCGCACGATATCACTCATTCACGGTTCCAGCGAGCTGAAATAGTCGCGCACGTACTGCTTCATCCCCAGAGGAATGTAGCTCCCCTCCAACGCAGCGCCAGCCTCCTCGGCATAGTCGCCATAGACCTCGCGATAGGGCACGCTGGAACTGCCGCCCTCGGGAGCCGGGATGGATACGTCACCAACCCTCACTCCTTCGCCTCCCTCGCGGCCCACGTCCACGCCTACCCCCTCATCGCCGATGCGTTCTGGGTCATAGTCCTCGTCGTAAGGCGCCCCACTGCCCGCATCCTCGCTGTGACCAGGTTTGGTTTGCTGCCCGGCCCCTGTCCCCCGCCCACCAGCCTGTCCCTGTGTGCCGCTCTGACCGAGCGGCTTCCCGGTGCGCGGTCAGGTGGTGCAGGCTCGTGTGATCTGTTCGCGCCCCTCCTGCAGCTCTGCCAGTGCGCCTTCGACCGCCTCCTGGCGCTCGACCCGCTCGCCAGCCTCGCCCATTTGCTGCGCGGACGCCTTGAGAGCCTCTCGCGCCTGCGTGATGTCGCCCGCCTCGACGGCCTCAGCGGCCCGGGCCAACTGCTGCGCCAGCTCCGGATCCACGCCCGCCAACGCCTCCGCCGCCTCGGCCAATTGCTGGGCCAATTCGAGTTCCTCCTCGCGGGTCAACGTCTCGCCGATCTCGTCGCCGTAATCGGCCAGCGCCTCGGCCGCCGTCTCGTAATCACCTTCTGCCAGCGCCTCGGCCAGATCGCGGGTCAGCTCCGAATCTGCCACCTGTTCTCCGGCGCGCTCCAACCCCTCCTGCAGACCCGCCGCGCCAGGCTCTCGCAATTCGGCCAGCTTTTGCTCCGCCTCCGAAAGGGCCGCCAGCGCCTTCTCCGGCGTCGCCCGCCCCTCCTCGAGGCCGGCAATCGCCTCCTCCAACGCCTGAAGCAGCGCCTCTCGCTCGGCCTCGGTCAGCCCCTCGATTTCGGCCACCTCCTCCTTCACCGCCTCTAGATCCTCGATCTGCTCCTCGATGGCGGTCTGCACGGCAGCCTGCTGCAAGAGCACGATTTCCTGGGGATTCGGCAACAAAAGCAATAACACCAGCGCAACCGTCGCCATGACGAGCGTCCTGAGCGCCCAGCCGGGCACACGCAGCGGCAGCGACCTCCGAGGCTCTGCGCGCCGGACGGCGTCGAGCGTGTCGGCCAACTGCGCCTCGGCCATCGCCGATGCCGCCCGCAGCCGCCCAGTGGCGATCTCCACCGCCGTCGATAGCCGCTCGGCCAGATCGAAGCGTCGATCGAAAGCGCGTGCCAGCCACAGCGGACCGCGAGGGCGCAGCCAGACGATCGCCAGCGTCACCGCGATACCGCAGAGCACCAGCAGTCCTGCCAGAACGACCAACTGCTGCACCAGCGCGAACGGCCACAGTCGCGCCGCAAGAGCCAGGAGCAGGCCCAGTCCCAGCCCTGCCGCCGCGCCCCACGGCCCCCAGGCCAGGCTCTCGACCAACCGCAGCCGCCGCCCCCACCGCCGCACGTAGGCGTGCAACTCCATCGGAACCTCACTCATTGAATCACCGCTTCGCTTGTTGCCGCACTTTCAACATCGTCACCAGAAGCAAGATCAACGCCACCGTCAAATAGATAGCCACGTAGATAACCCAGGGGGAGATCACTGGTATCCGGTGCGTAGGCCCTGAGGATCCTGTCGCCGACCAGCTATATCCCACGTCCTGCCAGTAGAAGAAAAGCGCATCCTGCTCAGACAGAAAAATCTCAGTCACCACCGCCGCAGAAATGGGGCTGAGGCTGGCGAATAGAATGATGGTGTACATCATCACCGTTTCCCAGATCCAGGCCGGTATCGAAGACGGCCCCTGTCCAAACAGCACAGCGGACGACATCGTGCCAAAGACCAGCACCAACACCGGCAGCCCGACCGTCGCCAGCAGCGCCATCACGTAGGTCAGTATGGTCGAAGCTAGAGTCGAGCGCATCATGGACGAGAAGAATAACCCCACGGCGGCGAAGAAGAAAGCAGCCACGAACAAGATGATCACCGCCAGCGCCAGCTCCGTCGCCACCACGCCCCCCAGAACAAAGGCCAGGCTCTCCAAAGGCACTGCCGCCAGGATCAGCAGAACCATGTACGTCATCGCCGAAGAGAATTTGCCGAGGACCAGCTTGCGAGCAGGTAGGAGCGTCGTGCGCAGCACCTCGTACGTCTGCCGCTCCTTTTCACCGCTGATCGCCCCGGCGGTAAAGCCCGGCGTGACAAACGAAACCATGAAAATCTCGACCACGACGACGCTGAAAAAGATGACCTTGCCTGCATTGGCCATCGCCAGCCCGCCAGCGGGGGTACCGGACGTCGTGCTGAAAGCATAGTAGATGATAGACGTGAAGCAACTCAGAAGCAGCAGGTAGATCGTCAACACGACGAATGCCCGCGCGCCGCGCATGCGCCCCCGCAACTCCTTCGTCAGCAGCGGGTTCGATAGACGACGCAGCAAGCCCAGAACCTTATAGCGACAACCGGTCGGCATACTCGCCTCTTCCATCACCACTCTCCTACCCTCGCTTCAGCCACCAGATAGCCCCTCCAACCAGCATCACCGCTCCTGCAAACTCGACGACCACCTCCAACAATGGCAAAAAACTCGGTAGCCACTGCACAACCTGCGACGGCCCAGAGACTGAATAGGCATATGCCGGATCAAAGATCGCTGGATCGAGGACTAGAAAAAACATCGGGGTCATGAACGACATCAGCAGCCATAGAAATGCCCGCATTGCCAGTACAGCCCCATACGCAGCAGCAACCGCCACGCCCGTCGAGCGGGACAGCACTGACACAAACATGCCCACTGCCGCATTGAGTGCCAGAGCGGCCAGCGGCCTGAGGGTCCCCAGCACGACCGCCAAGGCCACAAGAACCCACACGTACTCTGTGCCGAACCCAAGGGCCAGCGCGAGAAACGCCCCATCAGAAGACGCACACGGACACAGGCACAGGCCGCTTCCCAACCCCCCGACGAGTTGGCCCGTGATCTGGAACGGCGACAGCAATATCAGCAAGAGGATTCCAGGCCACAACTGAATCATACAGGCGCCCAACTTCCCCAACACGATGGACCGCTCGGTCAACAGTGTCGCCCGCAGCAGATCGAGTGTGCCCATCCCCCGCTCGCGGGCGATCGTCGCCGCGGTCAGTGCCGGCGCGATCCACGGCAATGCCGTGCTCAGAAACCATACGAGCAAACCCAACGGAAGCCCCAGGATAGCCGCAATGGCGACAGCCGCCACCCGCACCCCAAACTCATCCGTTGCCAACAGCATCACGCCGATACCCAACGCGACGCCCAGCAGCACCGGATAGAACAAGTAGAAACGCCGCCCCGGCCACCAGCGCCGACGCCGGATGCGCTGGTATTCCCACTGGAGAATAGGATTGCCGCGCGCCGCTCGCCAGAGTCCGATCACTCCATTGCTCCATACACACCCAAAAGACGTTGTATCCTACGAGACGATGCCCTTCGTCAGCCGCATGAAGACGTCCTCCAGATCGCCAGCCTCCTCGCGGAAACCGACCACCGGGAAGCCTGCGATCACCATTTCCCTCAATAGCCCCGCCAGCGCTTCGTCGTCGCCGACGAACATGACCTCCAGATCGCCCTCGCCGTTGCCGGTGACCGGTTCGACACCCATCACCCCAGACTGGCCGGACAGCCAGGCATGCGCCTCCTCGATCCGCCCCGTCAGCCCCACCCTCACGACACGGTGGGATTGGATGAGCTGACGCATCTCCGCCAGCGTGCCCGTCGCCACCAACTGCCCCGCCTCAATGATGCCGATGTGTGTGCAGATCTCCTCGATCTCCAGGAGAATGTGGGAGGAGACAAAGATCGTCTTGCCCATTGCCTGGAGCTCGCGCAGCAACTCGCGAATCTCGACCCGCGCTCGCGGGTCGAGGCCGGAAGCTGGCTCATCGAGGATCAAGAGCCGGGGATCGTGGGCCAGCGCCCGCGCCAGGCACAGCCGCTGCTTCATGCCTCGCGAGAGGGCGTCCACGTAGTCATCCCGCCGATGGGCCAGATCGACCAGCTCCAGCAGATCGCCCACCAGTCTGCGGCGCGTCTCGGGAGGAATCTCGTAGCAGGCGGAGAAAAAGTCGAGGTACTCCCAGACCTTCATGTCGTCATAGACCCCGAAAAAGTCTGGCATGTAGCCGATAGCACGCCGCACGCTCCGCCGATCCTTGCGCACCGAATAGCCGGCAACCCGGGCCTCCCCTGCCGTGGGGCGCAAGAGGGTTGCCAGGATACGCATCGTCGTCGTCTTGCCTGCCCCGTTCGGCCCAACAAAACCGAAAACGGCCCCCTCTTCGACCACGAGATCTAGATCTTTGACCGCCGTTAGCTGTCCGTACCGCTTGACCAGTCCCTTGGTTTCTACAATCGCCGCCATCACTGGTTCCCCTTGATCGTGATCGTCAGCCTGTCTATCTCGACCGCCTGCACGCCCGACTCCAGATGCACTAACACGCCGCCCGACATGATGACGTAAGGCTCGGCGTTCGAAATCACATTCTCGCCCCAGTTGACATCCAATCCATCCCAGCCATCGATCTCCCGATTCCACAGCGAGACATGCGGTGGATTGGTCGTCGAACCGAAATTCACTCCTTCCATGGTCAATATCAACTCATCGATCTCGCGAACCCCCAAGGCTGACCACGTGAAGCGAAAAGTGATCTCCGACTCAGGCCCCATGTAGAAACCCTCAGGCCAACTCTCCACCTGGCCAATAGCCTCTATCACCTCACGCCTCACCAGATCAGGAGGGACAATGCCAGTCGCTCCCAATTCCGGCGCGGTCAAAGGCAAGTCATAGACATACAGTCCCATGTCCACCGAAGTATGCGGCCGGCCAACCACGTCCAGCGACAGGGGAGTATCCCCAGCCGTCCACCCCACGAGGTACACCCCCGGCTCCAATACGACCGTCCCGCCAGGGACCACACCGCCATAGGGCGAAGAATAGGGATCGAAAAAAGCCTGCAAGAACATGTACCGCCGGCGCAGATCAGGATCATCCCAATAGCTCGAGGTTCCGATGATTCGGTCAGGCAGGAGAGGGCTATACCCGAGAGGGCTATACCCGCCCGCCGCCCCAGATCCAAGGAAGGGTACGTTGATAGTCACCTCCTTACCTGCCCCAAGATCACCCAGTCTCTGCTCGCCGTCCCACGCGATCACGAGCGCATCCTTCAAAGCAACCCCACCGTTGCGCACCTTCCCCTCCAGCCACACGTCGCCACCGCCCCTATCGACCCATCGCAGGTCCGCCTCGACGGCCGGCACCTCGGCGTATCCCTCGACCAAGAAAGGTTCAATGCCGCCCACGTCCACCCGCAGATCGGACACTGTCACACTTTCCGCATCTTCCAGAATCTCCAACGCTTGCTGCGAGGGCATTCCGCCATAGTAGTAATCTCCGGGCATCCCGCGGACTTGGGCGCTGGGAAGCCGCACATCGTAGGTGGTGCGCCGGGGCGAAAAGATCCCCACCAACTGGTTCACCCTGCCGGTCTGCGATCCCCCCGGCACGTACACCACCGCCAAGCGGTGCACGATCACGTCAAAGCCCCGCAACTGAAAGCCCGTCACGTAGGCGCAGGCGCTGAACCCCAAGATCAGCATTGGAATGGTCACCCAGGCTAGCTCACGCCGATCCAACTTGCGCAGGATGACATAGTTGACCGGACCGATCAGAAGCGCATAGACCAGCAAGAAACCCAAAATGTGCAGTGTCGAGGGGAGCCCTCGGCCGGGCAACGCGTTGACAGCTTCGAAGGCGGAGTATCCGTTTCGTATGGCCAACCTCTGAGTGCCTCCGGCCCTCGCCCCAACGATCCACTCCCACAGACGCACAGCATCATCCCAGCTCGCGAACGGGTTCAGTCCGGCGTCAAAGGCGACGAAATCCACCTGTCCCGCTCCATAGGCCCGCCGCGCCAACAGGATGAGGTCGTCCTGCGCGATGAGCACCTCCCCATCCCGCAACGAGGTTTCGGCGACAGCGTAAGGGCCAACGGCGAGAGGGGCCCCCACGTGCTCACCCAACGCCTGAAGGCTGCTCACAGAGCGCACGTCGCCTACTGTGACCGGCAGCAGGTCGGCCACGCCAGCAGCCGTGAGCGCTGCCCCCGCACCGCCACCCACGATCAAGTGGCCGCCCTGAGCCACCCAGGTTTCCAACGCCTCCTGCTGTTCGCCGCTGAGCGCCGTCGTGTCCACATCGTTCAGGACCAATACGTCAAGCCCTTCCCAGGCCAACGGATCGGGCGGCAGCGAGGCCAGTTCCACGCGGGCCACCATCGCCTTTCCGCCCACCGGCGCGACGTTGGCCAGGAAGCCAAGCGCTGAAGGATCGCTGCCTGCAACGCCATAGAGCCGCTCGCCCGCATCCAGCCACGTGACCAGGACATTCTTCGCAATCTCTTCCCTCGCGGTGCACAGCTTCACCGTCAGCCGCGAGCTGGCAGACGAGCCAGGAGGCGGGAAGTAGAGAAAATACGCCTTGCGCGAACGGGCCGGCAGCACGACCTGCCTGGCGTATACATCCGACCGGGAGGCTCCGCCGCCTCCCACCGGCATGAGCAACTCGCCTTCAACATCAGATCCATCGTTCGAGAGAACGACGTACACCGGGCACCAAGCGTCCGTGCGACAGTAGCCATCGTAGCCGATCGAGATCTGCATCGTCAGGCTGGTATCGTCCTGAGCGGCGACGGGGCCCGCCATCCAGCTCAGCAGTACCACAGCAGCGATCAAGATCCACGTCGTTTTCTTCACAAGCCCTCCCGGCGCGATCCTCGGGTTTGTCCTTGGGACGCCCGGCTGCGCTCCCAGGTTCCACTTCGCTATTATAGCATAACCTATGTCAGACTCAACTGCGGCCGCCGGACGAATACCCGACGATCGCCCAACGCCGAGTCGAGCTTGCAGACAGGCCGCTTCGCTATATAATACCACCAGCGTTCAATCCTGCCTCTTACACGCCTCGGCTGGCGGTTTTGTTCACCACGCACATAGCCTACCATAGACGTATGGAGGTTCTGCCACGCCAGCGGAGATTGTGCAAAGAATGCGCGACGCAGCTCTAGACACAAAATGCCGTCTTGGCCACGTGCTGGCTCATCCAGCTATCGCATCCGCTCTGGTTGCGCTGGCGCTCACCGCGCTGCTCTACGGAGACACGCTCGCACTCCCCCTGTTCTCGGACGACCTGGTACAGATCCCCTGGCTGGAGTCGATCTCTTGGGGCGAGCTATGGGCCGCCCCCAGCCCTTACGGCTACTACCGGCCTGTGTGGTACAGCCTGTGGCGCGTGTGGGGTGCCCTGGTCGGCGGTCTGCACCCAGCGGGGCTGCATTTCCTCAACGTGGCCGCCCACTTCGCTGCCTCGTGGCTGGCAGGTCTGCTGAGTGCGACGTGGATTTCCCCGCCCCGCGAGCGGAGAGGGGTGCAAGAGGGGAGCAACATCATCGCCGCCTGCCTGGCCACTGCGCTGTTCGCCGCTTTCCCCTTCGCGCGCCAGGCCGTCGTCTGGCCCGGCGCAGTGTACAATCCGCTGGTCAGCGCCATGGCCGCCGGAGCGCTCCTGGCCTACGACCGTGGGCGGCAGCGCTGCAGCTTGCAATGGATCGGCCTGGCGCTGCTGCTCGCCGCACTGTCTGCGTTCACCTACGAGGCCGGTCTTCTAGTCGCGCTGCTGATCGTGCTAGCCGAGATCGCGGGCTGGGCACAGCACCGGTGGGAGCGCCGCTTTCAATGGGAGTGGCCGCTGGTCTTCGCCGGCCTATTCATCGTCACGACACTGACCTGGCGCGCGATACGTGGCGCCGGGACTGCTGCCTTCGGCCTCAACCCAATCGATCTGCGTCAGAACGCAAGCTATCTGGTGCAGGGCCTGATCTATCCCACGGCTCCACTGGCGCAGCGACTGGCCTCCTGGATCGGGATCAACCCCGAGCTTGGCCTATGGCTGATCGCGCTGCCGACGCTGGCTCTGTTGGCCCTGATGGGATTGCGCCGGAACAAGGCAGCCTTCCTGCTGGGCGCGGGCTGGCTTGCGCTCTTTGCCCTGCCGCCGCTGGTTTCGATGGAAGCCGAGTGGTTCGCCCTGGCCCCGCGCTTCCTGTACATGATCGCTGCCGGCATCGCCCTGATGTGGACGGTCGCCATCAGTGAATGGCTCGCGCGCCTGCGATCATCCTGGCGAACGGTGGCGGCAGTGGGACTGCTGGCCGTTCTACTGATACCCGCAAGCATCTTCGTCCGGGACGGTGCGCGGCTCTGTAGAATAGCGGGGGAGGCGATCTGGGACGCAGCCGAGGCCGCCAAGCGCGAGCATCCCCTGCTGCTGGTCAACCTGCCGCTGCAGATCGCGCCCCGCGGTCGCATCTACCCGCTGGGATTCGAGGGGGTCACCCCCCTACCCGCCCGCGTCACCGCCGATGGCCTGATCTACGTCCACACCGGCATACGCGATGGATCCGAGGCCGTCGCCTTCGGCGTCGTCGCGCCGGAGCCGCTGCCGGACTATGTCTACGAGCTTCACGGTCGGTCGGTTGGATGGGAGGAACTGTCCAATGCCGCACGCCGGGTCCACACCGTCTACCTGACACGGTACGAGTCGAATCGAATCCATCTGGTCGAGGCAGGCGCGGTGGATGCTCCTCCGCCGGAGGGTGAGCCGCTGGCCCAGTATCAAGAACGTGTGACTTTGCTAAGCGCGACCCCCACGTGCGACGACAAAGGACGAATACATCTCGCTGCACACTGGCGAGTTGAGGGCGACCTCGTGGCAGACGTGACGGTATTTGCACATCTGCTGGACTCGAGCGGCGCGCTGGTCGCACAGGCGGATGGGTACCCGCTCCTGGGAATGCAGCCCTTCTGGGTATGGAGGCCGGGTGAGGTCGTACGGGATGTGCGCCACTTTGACGCCGTCCCAGCCGGAGAATACACCATCAGGCTGGGGATGTGGGAACTGGCAACCGGGAAGCACTGGCTGGCGCCAGGGTATCTGGATGGCGTCGTCCCGCTACCCGTCCACTGCTCACAGCCTTTGGAGCAACAGCAGTAGCCCTCTTGCTCATGGTGGAGCGACGAGACTGCACGCAGTTAAGACAGTTGTGCCCGCTCGGGAATCAAAGTATAGTGACACAATCCTGCATTGCCAAGGAAGGCAGCCATGGAGAATGAGCCGAACCTGCGACAGTACGTCGGCATCGTGATCAAGCACCGCCGGATAGTCATCGCCACAACCGTGCTGGCGGCTCTGACAGCTCTCGCAAGCACTTACATCGACTTCTCTCAGCCGGGCGTGTCGCTTCACGAGGCTACAGCCGGCGTGTTGATCGTCCGCATGCGAACCCAGGTCACGTTCGATCCGCGCTTCAGGACGGTTGAAGACACATCTGCAGTCAGCTATATCAACCAGGACGCTCACCGCACTGCCCTGGTTGAAATGGTACGGAATGGCCAGGTTGCAACCCAAGTCGCCGAACGGCTCGAAAAGGAATTGGGTGTCGAGGGTTGGGGAGCGGCCCGACTCATGGCCATGGTCAACGGCAAGGTCGTGGAAAGAAGGGATGAGGGAGTCAGCCAGTCCGCGACCAGCATCAGCGATCTCATTGAGATCCAGGTCAGGTTCGCCGATCCTGAGCAGGCAGCCTGGATCGCCAATGCCTGGGCGGAGGCCTACGTAGAGCACGTCAACGCGCTCTACGGCGCAGAAGCAGAATCTCTCGTCGCCATACAAGACCAGGTTGACGACGCTCGGCAGGCCTACGAGCAAGCGGAGCAGGCGCTGATCGACTTTGCCGCCGAGAATCAGATCGCCGACCTTGAGCAACGGATCGCCGAGAAGAACACCCTCATCGACAACCTGCAGACCGGTCGGCAGGCCGTGTACCTTGAGGCAGTCAGGAACGAACAGTTGACGTTGAGTCAATACTACGCCACGGCCAGGCAACTGAGGCAGCTCCTGGAGAACGCCAGAGCGCTCAGGCAGCAAATTCAACAGGGCGGGACCTCCGCCGCCACAGCCAACGAACTGACGCTGATCATTCTGAAGGCAGAAGCCTTTGCCGCAGCAGGAGAACTACCGGCGAACCTTCAGCTTCAGATCGATCTGGGCGGAAGTGAGGCATCGGATGCCAAAAGCCAATTAGCGGAACTGGACGCCCTGATCGAGGTCCTGGAAATGCGCCTCGCAGATCTCGAACGAGATATCCAGGAACAATCAGCCCTGCTTTCGAGCGGAGAGCACTACACCGAGGAAGACTCGACGGCATTCAACGAGACCATCGGCAACCTGCAGGAAGAGGTGCGACAGTTGCAGGCTCAACTGGCGCAAGAGCAAGCGAGGGAAAAAGAGCTAACTGAGGCTCGCGACTTGGCGTGGGACACCTACTCCACCCTGGAAGTCAAAGCAGCAGAGCTGCGCATCGCTGCAGCTCTGCCAGATGTCGAGGTACGGTTTGCCTCGCCAGCCCTAGCGCCAGAGGTGGGAGCCGACGGCGCACTCGCCGGCAGCGTCCCCTCCCACCTATCGAGGAACGTTGGGCTGGCAGCCGTCGTCGGCCTCATACTGGGGATCGGCGTCGCCTTCTTCCTGCATTGCTACGACCCGGCGTATGATTCCTCGGCAGCGATTGGGGCGCTTTTCAAACGGCGCGGAAAGGAAAAATGAGTGCTGCACTTGGCGGAGGGTTGGCACCGGAACGACGCTCCTCAGGCACGCCATAGTTCCCACAGCCGCCCCAGCACCTCCTCCAGCCGCTCTCCCAGCAACTCCGAGTTGCCGACCTGCGCGGTAGCAATCACGCAGGTCGTCACGTCGTCCTCGTTCTCAAAGACGACGTAGGGCACGCGAACGTCCCGCACGGTCAGGAAGCCCGAATCCTCCCCACCGCTGAGTGCCTCCCAATCGTCTTCGCCGTACAGCCGCGCCAGCTTCTCGTCGGGCAGGGCATGCTCCAGGATGCTATCGGGCCTATCGGGGTTGAAGCGGCGGCGGTTCTTGCGCAGCGACTCTGCGAACGAGACACGCACGTAGACGAGGGCGGCTCGCCGCAGCAGATCGTCCGGCAAATGCGGCAACGCCTCCGCGTAACCCCCATGCTCGCTCCCCCGCGAGAACTCGAGCAGCGCCGTCGCGCGTTCGTGGTACGCCGGATCGTCCCGCAGCCGCTTGTGATACTCCAAGCCCAACCGCTCGACCAGCAGGTGCCAGAGATAGGGATACTTGAAGTAGCCATCGGCGTCGGTGTGCAGCCGAGGCTGTCCCAGCCGATCAGAGAGGATGCGATCCTCCTCGAACCAGGCCCACAACATCGGGAAGTCATCCATAACGTCCAGGCGTGCGACGTGAAACCTGCTCCGGCGAGCATCTGCGGGCATACGTGTCAGAAAGTCGATGATCTCACTCTTGCCGGAGGCCGGCCTGCCGATCAGAATCAGGGCATCGAATGTATCGGTCACCATCAACTCCTGGCATAAAAACAAAGCATCACGCTGCCATAGGTTCGCTGGTCAAAGAGTGCCAAGTGCTCCAGCGCCAGAGGCTCGTACTCCTTGGGATGGATCTGCGCGATAGCCCAACCGTCCTCAGCCAGCCAGGCAGGACGAGCATTCAACGCCTGCAACGTTTCTGCCCACAACCCCTGGTATTGCGGCGGTGCAACGTAGACGTAATCGAAGGGCTCAACCGTCCGCGCCAGGAAATCGAACACGTCAGCCCGCACCACCCGCGCCTGTGCTTCCAAGCCCGTGTGCACCAGGTTCTGGCGGATGGCACGCAGCGCGGCGCTCGCCCGCTCCACGAAGACGGCTTGCTGTGCCCCACGGCTCAGGGCCTCGATCCCCACTTGGCCCGTCCCGGCGAAAAGGTCCAGAAAGCGGCAACCCATCACGTCGTTGCCGAGAATGCTGAACAGGGCTGATTTAGCCCGATCCGTGATGGGCCGCGTCCCCGTCCCCGGCACCGACTTCAGCTTGCGCCCCTTTGCCTTGCCCGCGATGACACGCACCGTCCGTCTCCACGAACACGTTGTTTTTTGTGTTCTCGCGCCTGACTATACCCCAACCTGCCCGGATTGGCAACCCTCTATGCCCCATCGAGTCTGCGAATGGTCCCCCCGTTGAGTGGCGCAACGTCTGCCGGCAACATTCGGGGGACACCGCCGATTTGCGCGATTCCCAAAACCGGCTATACTTGGGACAACTCCGATAGCAAATGGGCTGTCAGAACAGAACAAGAAAGGAGGGACAGCCATGTCCATTTCAGCCTTTCTGACCAGGGTGGGCAAGGCCCTGCTCTGGGTGATTCCCCCCATCCTCATCCTCGTAGCGGCCTGGCTCGTGGGAGCATCTCTGCTGCCGCAACCCGCCGTAGGCATTATCCGCCTCAACACCGACATCTGGTCATTCAGCGCCAGCCTCGTTCAAGCACAGATCGAGGCTGCACTCGCAGACGATCAGATCAGAGCCGTGGTCGTGCACATCAACTCGCCGGGGGGCGAAGTGGTTGCCACCCAATCCATCTTCCTCGAACTGCAGCGTCTGCGGGAGCAGATGCCCGTCGTCGGATCCATCGACGACATGGCTGCCAGCGGAGGGTATTACGTGGCCGTGGCCGCCGACCCCATCTATGCCAAACCCTCGTCGGAGGTCGGCAACGTCGGCGTTTGGGCCCTCATTCCAACCGATCTGGCCGTCAACGATGTCATTCTGACCAGCGGTCCCTTCAAACTCACGGGCAGCAATCGCGACGAGTTCTTGCGAGATATCGAAGGGATCAGGCTAGAGTTCGTCGAGACCGTTTTCAGTCAGCGCGGCGAACGGATGGGCCTCTCGCGCGCCGAACTCTCGCAGGGCTTGCTCTACCCAGGCCGCACGGCTGTCAACCTGGGGCTCGTCGATCACATCGGAACCCTGTCAGACGCCATCGAAGATGCCGCCGAGCGAGCAGGCATCGCCAACCATAGAGTAGTGGACCTGGAGAAGCGAGTCTTGACAGAGATGTATTCGGATTCTTACGGAACGGAGATGTGGATTGCCTCAGCGGATCCACTGACGGGAGAGCGCTCCCTACCCTATGGGGCATACCTGCTGTACGACTCCCGCTTGAGAGGTGCGCCATGAACGAGATCACGAAAGACACGAAAGCGAAGCGGAAAGCGATCCTATCCACACCCGCCAAATACCTGATGGTGCTGGCGCTGTTCCTGGGCCTGGCAGCGCTGCTCTTCTTCGGGCGATTGGTCTGGTTCTACCCCCACCTGCCGCTGGAAAGAGCAACCGTACCGCCGATCGACGAAGCGAACATCGCGCCAGAGTCGGCAGAATATCAACCCTTCAAAGACAGGCCAGTGGCAGGCAACGGACGGGTCATCATCGATCTTTCCCACGACAACAACCTGGAGGTCAACGACCTATCGCCATTGCGCGATCGGCTGGAAGCCCGCGGGGTAACCATCGTCACCCACAGCGGCATCAATGGCTCCCTGAGAGATCAACTGCGCGACGCCACAGCCCTGATCATCGTCGCGCCGACGATGCGGTACTCTGCCGAAGAGCGGGACGCCATCGTGGACTTTGTGGAAGATGGAGGGCTCCTGCTGCTGGCCGCCGATCCCACCCGTCCCGTGCCAGAAGACGACGAATTCGATTCGCTATACTCCGCCCTCTACCCAACCAGCGCCGTGCCCGTCATCAACAGCGTGGCCAGCGCCTTCGGGGTGGTCTACTACGATGACTATCTCTACAACCTGGAGGATAATGCAGGCAACTTTCGCAACGTCAGATTTGCTGCCCTCAACAAGAGCAACGCGCTCACCAAAGGGCTGGACACAGTCGTCTTCTTCGCCTGCCACTCGCTGCGCAGCGACGGCGTCGCACTGGTCGTAGGCGACGCCAACACGCTGTCTTCGGTGCGCACTGGCGAGACGGACCTCGCCGCTGCGACGTTGAGCGCCGATGGACACGTCTTGTCCCTGGGCGACGTCACCTTTATGACGCCCCCCTACCACACCGTTGAAGACAACGATCACTTCCTCAGCAACATCGCCGATTGGCTGGCGGTGGACAGGCGTTTGCGAGATGACATTGAGGACTTTCCCTACCTCTTTGGCCGTCCCGTGGATCTGGTGCCGATTGGCGACGATCTGCTCGATCCGCAGCTTGTCACACGTGCCGGCGAGTGGCAAGCCTTCTTCAACCAAACCGGACTCACACTGAGCCTGCGCACCGAGGCCGAATCAGAGCATGACGCGATCTTTATCGGCACTTTCGACAACGTGGAACCCATCGAAGACCACCTAAGCGACGCGGGTGTCACCGTGACCCTAGTCGAGGAAGAAGAGGAAGAAGAGACCGCTCGCGGCGGCGCTGCCGGAGAAGACGAAACACCCAAGAGCCACGTCACCATCGAGGGAATGGGAAGCATCGGCATCGAGGGCACCACCCTCCTCGCGCTCGATCGGAGTGACGATAGCATTGTGTTGATCGCCCTCGCAGAAGACACAGAAGCGGCCATCGAGGCTATGGAGCGGCTGATCACCCACGATTTCACCGGCTGCGTGCAGGCTGACGCGGCGACCGTCTGCTCCAGCGGCGAGGGGCCGCGAGAGACGAGAGAGCCCGCAGAGGAGCCGGGCGAAGAAGAGGTGCCAACCATCGGTCGCATCTTTATCCTCGAAGACGACGACAAAGCTGTCGGATCGCGCACCGGCGCCGCGGAGCTTGAAGCCATCCTCAGCCCACGCTACGACGTGACCGTCTGGCCAATGAAGAATGATGGCGTCCCCGAGTACGAGGATATGACCGGATACGACGTTTACATCGTTGACTCCGGCGACTATGCTGCCGAAGAGGACAACTATGACGCATTGCTCGCTATGCAGTACATAGAACAGGGCGGAGTCATGTTCATCGGCGCCCAGCCACTGGCCATGCCCGAGGAAGATCAACTGGCCCCCATAGACGACTTGCAGGTGGACGATGCCTCGCATCCCCTGGCCGCCGGCTTCGAGCTGGGCGAACCCATCACACTGCTCCCGTCAGAGAGCGGCGTCCCCGCCACGGTCATGAGCCAGGAAGACACAACTGAGTCCCAGATCGTGTTCCGGCGCGGCCCAGATAGCGCTGAAGCAGGCGCTCCCGCGGTCGTGACCATTTCTCAAGAGTACTATGGCGAAAGCATACACCTAGTCCTGGCCACCTTTGCCTTCTACCGCTTGCCTGAGGACGCCCAGCGCACCTTTGCCCTGAACGCGGTTGAGTGGATGATGGGGGAGTGAGCAAGAGCCGGGTTCTGTAAACACGCAGATGGGGCGGAACAGCCCACTCGGAAAGTTCCGCCCCATTGTCGTGTCAGGCGGTCTCCCTCTTGGGTATGATTCATCGTCAGAAAAGGATACCTCCGGTAATCCAATCGCATTGACAAATCGGCTGGGCGCATTATACTGCGTTCACATAAACTGGACGTGAGAGCCGATGGTCAAACAAAGCCCCGTTAGCATCTCAGACGTACTGAGCTTCATTTCCCCCGACGGACGCGCTGAAGAGGCGCAGGCGCTCGTCGAGCGCGCCTACACCACGGCCAAGAAGGCCCACGCAGGCAAGAAACGCAAATCCGGCAAGCCGTACATCCAGCACCCGCTGAGCGTAGCCTTTCTGCTGGCCGAAATCGGCATGGACCCGGATACGGTCGCCGCCGGCCTGCTACACGACGTGATCGAAGATTCGGACCTCGACTTGGCAAGCCTGGAACAGCAATTCGGCCCGCAGATCGCGAACCTGGTGGACGGCGTGACCAAGCTGGATCAGATCGAGCAGGAGCAAAGTGATCGCTTCAAGATAGATGTTGAGTCAATGCGGGATGCTCAGGAGTCGGAAAGCCTGCGCAAGATGTTTCTCGCCATGGCACAGGATATCCGCGTCGTGGTCATCAAGCTGGCCGACCGGCTGCACAACATGCGGACACTCGACGCGCTCAAGCCGGAACGCCGCGAAACATTCGCCCGCGAGACGATGGATATCTTTGCTCCGCTGGCCAACCGGCTGGGTGTGTGGCAATGGAAGTGGGAACTGGAAGATCTAAGTCTCCGCTACCTCGAACCCGACGCCTATTACGAGATCGCGGCTCTCATTGAGGAGCGCCGCGCGGAGCGGGAGAACGACATCCAGCAACACATTGAGGCTCTCCAGCAGAAATTGGCCGAGGAGGACATCAAGGCAGAGATCACCGGTCGCCCCAAACAGATCTATAGCATCTATCGCAAGATGCAGCGCAAGAACGTGCCCTTCGACCGGGTCTACGACACGCGCGGCATCCGCGTCATCACCGACACCGTTCCCGACTGCTACCGCATCCTCGGAATCGTACACGGGCTGTGGACTCCCATTCCCGGCGAGTTCGATGACTACATCGCCACGCCGAAAGACAACCTGTACCAGAGTCTCCACACCGCGGTCGTCGGCAACGACGGCAAGACACTGGAAGTGCAGATCCGCACCTGGGAAATGCACCACATCGCAGAGTACGGCATCGCCGCCCACTGGCGCTACAAGGAAGGCGCTAAGCGTGACGAGATCTTTGAGGCCAGGATCGCCTGGCTGCGCTCAATGATGGAGTGGCGGCAGGAGTACACCGATCCAGGCGAGTTCATAGACGCGATGAAGACCGACGTCTTCCAGGATCGCGTCTATGCTTTCACTCCCAAGGGCAAGCTGATCGAGCTGCCACTCGGCGCGACGCCCGTCGATTTTGCCTATCACATCCACACCGAAGTCGGCCATCGCTGCCGAGGGGCCAGGGTCAATGGCAAACTGGTCAGCCTGGACTACCAGCTCGAGAACGGCGATCAGGTCGAGATCCTGACCTCGCGGCGGGGAGGGCCCAGCCGCGACTGGCTCAATCCTGCCCTGGGCTATACCAAGACCGACCGCGCCCGTACCAAGATCCGCCAGTGGTTCCGTCGCCAGGATCGGGAGCAAAACATCATTCAGGGCCGCGAGATCGTCGAGCGCGAGTTGAAACGCCTCGGACTGGAGATCAGCCACGAGGCCGTCGCCAAGCTGTTCGACTACGAGAAGCTCGACGACTTTCTCGCCGCGATCGGCTTCGGGGATATCAACACCCAGCAGGTCGCCGGCAAGATCGCGGAGACGCGCGTCGGGGAGCAGGAGGAACGCCCCTTCATCTCCCCAGCCCCTGTGCAAACCATCGAGGGTATCCAGGTGCAGGGCACCGGCGGCCTGCTGACCCGGTTGGCGCAATGCTGCACCCCCTTGCCGGGAGACGACATCGTCGGCTACGTAACGCGCGGGCGGGGCGTCACCATCCACCGCCGCGACTGTCCCAACATCCTGCGCTTGCAGGACACCGAGCGCCTGATAGAAGTCGGCTGGGGCGCCCGCATGCAGACCGTGCCGACCGCGATCTACATCACGGCCTACGACCGTCCCAAGCTCCTGAGCGAGATCTCGGCCATCATCGGTGCTGAGGACATCAACATCACGGCCGCCAATCACACCCTGCAGAACAACATCTCTACGTTCTACATTACGCTAGAGATCAACGACATCGCCCAGCTCAGCCGCGTGTTGACCAAGATCGAACGCGTGCCCAACGTCATCGAGGCCCGGCGGCATGTGGGATAGAAAAACCCAACTCTGCTACTGATCTGGAGCCGGGTCACGGCTGTAGTAGTCAGCAGTTTGTTCCCGAGTCGTGCGCGACCAGCAGGTCGCGCAGCGTCGTGGGCGTAGCGCTGCACCCCGTCGATGTGGGTCACGGCGTGGATGTACGGAGTGAATTGTTGTTAACGTGCACAGGGACACGAAGCGCGCGAAGGGGATTTCGTGCCCTTCGCGCGCTCTTGTGGCTCTCGTGGTTCTACCTGTGGCTTGGCAAAGCGTGTCCTACCGGCTATGTGGATTCCCAATCCACGCCGGCCATCAAGTTTGCCACCGACAAATCCTCATCCAACTCAGGCCAGTGCAAGCCGATGCCACTGCCGCCGATTTCGTAGCGCGCTCGTTGCTCAGGGGTGGCCTCGTGCAGCACCGGGAACCAGATGATGGGGACGCTGACGACACGGCCATCTGCCAGGAAGACGTGCATCATATCGTCATCAAACTCGACGGATTGGGCCAGCGCGGCGGTTGGCACATAAGCCCGTCGGACTCTTGGTTTGTTCTCAGTCAAAGTAGCCATCCCAAGCCTCCATCAGTTCATCCTGATGCTGCTCAATAATCTGCTCGATCTCATTCAACTCGTGTGCCCTGAACCCATAGTTCGACGCCAGATCAATCGGGTCAAGCCAGAACTTGGCTTGGTCGCTGCCTGCTTCGACGTGAATGTGGGGCAATTCCTGTCCCTCGTTGCTGAAGAAGAAAAAACGGTAGCGACCTACTCGCAGCACAGTCGGCATGAGGTTTTCCCTCGCGTCTATAGTATACCACACCCATACAGGGGGTGCAATGAAGGTGCGTCGCGCTACTCAAGTGCGACGCACCTCACTTCCCCCACCGCCCCGCTGCCGCTGCGGGGGGCAGGTTTTGCTTCGGGCGGAGCGCCCGCCTCGGCTCGGTCTACCCGGATCAAGACGGGTGCTATAGCTCGAATAGATCGCGTAGCTTGGTATCCACCTCTGTCTGCACGCGCGGCGATAGTCTGCCCAACTCGCGCTGAATGGTTGATGCTGCCACGGTCATCAGCCGATGCAGGCGGAGCGTGGATGTAACCCGCAATCCTGTCAGGGGGAAATCTGGTTCCTCAGCTTCCAACACGATGTCAGAACTTGCCAAGGTATGGGGTACCTGGCTGGTGATAAATGCCAGAACCACGTGTCGGTGCGCGCCTATTGGGTTCGTCAGACAAACAGCGGGCCGAACCTTGGCAGACGAGAGGTCGTCAAAGGGGAACGGCACGAGCACGACCTTACCCTTCGTCGTTGGCTGCGCCATCGAACGGCCTCCCGTCCGCTAGGGTGTATATGTCTTCGTCGGGTTCCTTCAAGAAACTGAAAGCCGGGTTGGTCGCTGCCGCGTACAACCACTCCGACTCATCGATCTCCTCGCTATCCTCCACGAACAACACGATGACGCGCACCCGACCCGAACCGGTAACCGGAAGCGGCGTGTCTAGTTGGAGATGACGCTCGTCGTTGATCACGCCCATTGTTTCAATCGCACGCACAGGTGTACCCATTGGCCTGCTACTCCTCGTATACTTGGCAATCATCAGTTCCGGCCACAGTATACCACACCCGCATAGGGGCTGCAATGCCCCGAATTGACTCACTAAAAAGTGTACCGAAAGAATATCGTTGACTCACGAATAAATCGTACCTTGGCGCATTCGTTGACTCATGAGAAAATCGTACCAAAAAATAAGGAGGTTTTCCGTGAGTCGAGTCGATGATAAGTATCTCAAGTTACTCAAAGCACGCTACTGTGCGGCCAGCAAGAAAGAGAAAGGCGAGATTCTGGACGAGTTCGTGAGGACCACTGATTACGGGCGCAAGTACGCCATCGCATTGCTGAATGGCAAACGACATCATGTGCAGCACGTCATTCGACGCCCGCGCAGTACTCTATACGATCTCGGATTGATCCCCCCACTTCTCATTCTCGTCGATTTGTTCGATGGTGTTTGTTCCAAAAGACTGCGAGCAGCCATGGATGTCGAGCTACCCAAGCTATACGAATCTGGCTCTCTTCAGATCGGCCAACAGAGCTACGAGAAGCTCTTGCAGATCAGCCCGGCCACAATGGATCGGTTGCTTGTTGGTCGACGTCCTCAAATCAGAAAGTCCCGAGGCTTCACCAAGCCTGGCACACTGCTCAAGCACCAGATTCCCGTTCGGACCTGGGCCGATTGGACAGAGGATCAGCCTGGGTTCTGTGAGCTGGATCTGGTCGACCATAGTGGTGGTCTCATCATTCCAGGAGCAGATCATGCCTGGACCTTGTGCTTTACCGACGTCAAAGCCGCCTGGACGGAGTGTGTAGCAGTGCAAAACAAGGCCCAAGTCCACGTATTTGCGGCCATTTGCCGTGCCCGTCAGCGTTTGCCGTTCCTATTGCTGGGTATCGATTCGGATAATGGCTCAGAGTTTATCAACGATCAACTGTGGCGTTATTGCGACAGCGAAGAGATCACTTTCACCCGCGGCAGGGCGGGCAAGAAGAATGACGGTGCCTACGTCGAGCAGAAGAACTGGTCCGTTGTCCGGCGTGCAGTTGGCTACTACCGCTACGATACCGCTGAACAACTGGACCTGCTCAATCGCCTCTATGCCGTCATGCATTACTACGTCAACTTCTTCCTACCGGTGATGAAGCTCGAAGAGAAGGTTCGCCACGGAAGTAAGGTTAAGCGGGTCTATGACAAACCGCAGACGCCTTACGCTAGAGTCTTGGCCTGTCCCGATCTCCCCGAGGAGCACAAGGCTGTACTGCGAGAGACATACGCCATGCTCGATCTCGTAGATCTGCGACGACAGTTCAACGAATTGCAGGCGGCAATACTCGACACGGTATCAGCCCAGTGAACAATTGCTCTGCTGCTCGTCCACCTCCATTTCCTTGGTACACTTTACTCGTGAGGCAATGAATGGCTTTCGGTACAATTCTTTCGTGAGTCAACGAATCCATTTCGGTACACTTTATTCGTGAGGCAACGCGTGTGCCCCCTAATCGTGACTGTTCGATAATTGGTTGAAACTGAGGGCGGTGGGGCGTAACCCCGGGATTTCGCCATTCTGCACACCGTAAGTGGGGCGAAAAGCACATCTTAGGCCCGTTTTTTCGGCCCCAGTGGGGCGC
>Ga0315548_1000647_pt1 | contig 32043 bp, 22 predicted proteins | sample SalMarSW160110MG_2_FD_202540 | JGI IMG/M metagenome (GOLD analysis project Ga0315548, IMG submission 202540) | Salt marsh sediment microbial communities from the Plum Island Ecosystem LTER, Massachusetts, United States - Salt Marsh Sediment SW1601-110 ... | reverse complement strand
TTAAACTCAACTGTTCCTATAATTATCTACGTTCATCCCTCAGGAGCAAGAGATGCCTCTGCCGGAGTTTTCCTAACATACGCGGCTCATATAGCCGCAATGACGCCCGGAACAAACCTTGGAGCGGCCCATCCTGTATCAATCTCCCCGCAGGGTCTCGGAGGAGGAGAGGAGAAAAAACCGGATGATACAATGATGAAAAAAGTAACAGAAGACGCGGCTGCTTACATACGGGGAATAGCAAAGAAAAGAAATAGAAATATAGAATGGGCTGAAAAAGCGGTCCGGGAATCTGTCTCCGCTACAGCAGAAGAAGCTCTGGAATTAGGAATAATCAATTTAATTGTTTCTTCTGTAGATGAACTGCTGGAAAAGATTCACGGCATGGAAGTAGAACTTCCTGAGAGTTCCAAAAAATTGGACACAAAAAACGCGGAAAAAGAAAATATGCCAATGAATTTCAGGGAAGAATTTCTGAATTTGATTTCAAATCCAAACATTGCTTATATTTTATTCTTAGTCGGCGTATATGGTCTTATATTCGAAATAAGAAGTCCCGGGGCAATAATACCCGGTCTTTTAGGTGCGCTTTGTCTTGTACTAGCGTTTTACTCCTTTCAAACCCTTCCAATAAACTACGCCGGTGTTGCTTTAATAATACTGGGCATTGCTATGTTCGTTATGGAAGTACTAACACCTACATACGGACCTTTAACAATAGGAGGTATTGTATCAATGTCTATAGGTTCAATGATGCTAATAAATTCCGATCTCGAATTTCTACAAATCTCAAAACCATTAATTTTTGCTGCTGTAGGGACGACTGCCGCATTCCTTATCTTCGCCTTAGGAGCTGTGCTAAAAACAATGAGAAGAAAACCTATAACCGGAAAAGAGGGATTAACAGGGGCAACAGGCAAAGCTGTAAGCTATATAGACTCTAAAGGTGGAAAAGCATTCCTTCGAGGAGAATACTGGAACGCCGTATCAGATAATAAAATAAAGAAAGACAGCGAGGTAGAAGTAATAGAAGTTAACGGTCTTACTATAAAAGTTAAAAAAAGGGAGGTATAAGTTGAGTGCATTAATAGTCATAGGAGTAATAGTTTTAATAATCCTTGCCAATGCGATAAACATACTCCAGGAATATGAAAGAGCTGTTGTTTTTCGCCTTGGAAGATTCGCTGGAGTCAGGGGACCGGGATTTGTGCTTATTATTCCGGGTATCGAGAAAATTGTCAGGGTAAGCCTCAGAGTAGTCACCCATGATGTCCCAACTCAGGACGTAATAACGAGAGACAATGTCTCGGTAAAAGTCAATGCCGTGGTTTACTTCAGAGTTATGGAACCTGAAAAGGCAATAATTGAAATTGAAAACTATAAATTTGCCACTTCTCAAATTTCACAGACCACCTTAAGGAGTGTGGTCGGAAGCGCAGAATTAGATGCGCTCTTATCCGAGAGGGAAAAACTCAATGCGGAACTTCAGGATATTATTGATAAGCAAACAGATCCATGGGGTATAAAGGTAACGACTGTAGAGATAAAACACGTCGACCTTCCGCAGGACATGCAGAGAGCAATGGCACGCCAGGCTGAATCCGAAAGAGACAGGAGAGCAAAAATCATCAACGCTATGGGTGAATTTCAGGCTGCAGAGAAATTAGTGGCAGCTGCAAAACTAATGGAGCAATCTCCTGTTACGATTCAACTTCGATATCTGCAGACTTTAAACGAAATTGCCGCAGAAAACAACTCCACCACTGTATTCCCTATACCAATAGACCTTTTCAAACCTTTCTTAAATTTGATGCAGGGTACAAGCGGTAAAGCCAAAGTAACTCCAGAGGACTTTATAGGAAAAGATAACAAATAAGGGAAACGGGAGACAGAACAGTAAAACGAAAAGTTTGCTGGATTACATATTACTTTCCCCCTATGGGAATGGGAGGAGTACAGAGGTTATATAACATCCCAAAAGTTTTAGAAAAACTCGGATGGGAAATCGATATACATACCCCTTATCCTCCCTACAGTTACCCTAAGGATAATGCTTCGTTTAAAACAGATGATTTAAATATTACAAGATCTTTCTGTCCCGACCCTCTACACATCCTACCCGGCAAAATTTCTACTCCCGGGGCAGGGAAACGTGATTATTTCTCTTTTCCGGATAACAAAATCTATTGGCTGCCATTTTTATGGAGAAAAATAAAAAGCGCTGATATAATAGTTGTCTCCTGTCCTCCTTTTTCACCAATGTTAACATTGTTTTTAGCAAAAGATACTCCATGCGTCATCGATTACAGAGATAAATGGACGGAAAGTTATCTCGGAAAATACTTTTTTAAAGCAGAAGAACATCTGGCTAAAAAAATCGAAAAAAAATGTATAGATAAATCTGCAGCAGTGGTAACTGTCACAGAAAAAATAGGAGAATACCTTAAGAAGAAATACCCTGAAAATAAAAACAAAATCCATTTAATAAGAAATGGCTTTAACGAAGAATTGTTTTCAAAAGCCACAAAAAGAAAAAAAACAGACAAATTCACTTTAACTTATATGGGTTCATTCAATGATACCTTTAGTCCAAACCTTATTTTTGATGGATTAGAAAAACTTTTTTCTATAAAACCAGAATTTAAAAGGAAAATCGTTTTCAAATACATTGGACCATCAATACTAAAAGATTTAAGAGAAAAAGCGCAAAGAATCGGGTTAACAAATTTTATTAGTACAGGATACCTGCCACATGGAAAAGCCCTATCTGAACTAATGGCATCAGACTCACTAATACTAATAGGGGGAAGCGGAAACGAGGATAAATGGCTGGTACCGGGAAAACTATACCAATATCTGCGTACCGGATTACCGATTATCGCGGTAACTAAGAATAAAGAAATAAAAAATTTAATCAGATCATCCGGAGTAGTCTGCGCTCCAACAACAGAATCTTTTGCGTCTTCTGTCCTAAAAATCATCGAAACCTCCGATTCTTTTAAACCCATTTCAGATTATTCCGCTTATTCCTGGAAAAGCTTAGGCGAAGAATACTCTAAATTATTGAAAAAGATTTTATGCTTAAACCAATCTAACTGATAAATTTTTTCTGTTAATCTTATGCTATATAAAAAGAAAAATAGTACTATGGAACATATAACGAAGTTCTTACGTCTTTAATGATGAACATTGAAAATATATTTCTGGATTATAATGACTACATTTTTAAATATATTTACAGCATGGTCCAGAACCGAGCAGAAGCAGAAGATTTACTACAGGATACTTTTATCAAAGTAATGAAAGCTAAGAATAAGGACATCAGGAACTGGAAAAGTTATCTGATAACAGTAGCAAGAAATACGGTATACGATCATTGGAGAAAAAGAAAAAATAAATTGAGTCTGGATTTATTTGATAAATTAAAAACAAAAAATAAAGATATAGAATTAAAACTTGACATTGAAAAGGGAATAAAAAATTTATCGCCAAAACTAAAAGAGGTAATAATTTTAAGAGAAATAAACGGGTTGGATTATACGGAAATTGCAGATGTGCTCGGAATAGAAAAAGGTACTGTAAAATCGAGACTTAATAGAGCCAGAGATGAGTTAAAAAGTTTTTTGGAGGGCAGTAAATGAGTTGTAAAACCATTAAAGAGTTACTATCAGCTTACATGGACGGAGAATTGGACAGAGTTGATATACTCGTGGTCGAAGAACATATAGATAAATGTGAAAACTGCGCTAATATTCTCGAAAGTTACGAGAGCATCAGCTTAAATGTTAGGAGTATAGAAATTCCTAAACCTTCTGAAAAAGTACTTAAAAATATCATGCGATTCCCAAGAAGAAAGATCTATAGATTACGCCGTCTCGCTATCGGGACATGTTTTCTTTTAATATTAGGAACATTATTAGTCCCCCTACTTACACCCGAAGAAAAAAATATCACGCAAGAAAGTCCAAAAGAATACTACGTTGTCAAAGAAGAACAAACTCCCTATACAGAAGTACACTATGAAAGGGAAGGTAATTTTGTATTAACAAGTTATTCGGGAGGCAGTTTCTAAGAAAGATTTAGTAAAATTATTATGAATCTGATATTAATTTTTCTCGCTACCTACCTTTCAAAAGTAGATCAAGAAGTTGTTGAACTTGAGAGACATATTTCTCCTTATGTTGTTTCTCTATGCACAGATAACGGAAATATGATAATGACTGGCACAGTTGTAGAAAAAAATCATATTGCCACTGTGGGTTTTATCGGAATCGGTCAAATAGTGCATATAGAAGATAAATTCGGAAACGTTTCCAAAGGAGAAGTTATCGGACGTGATCCCTCTACAGGAATTCATCTAATCAAAGTCTCAAAAGAATTTAAGCTATCTCCTGTTCGACAAGAAATAAAACAAGGACAGATTTGTTACGTGCACGGCAATTCATTCGGTTCTATGGGATTAATCGGGATGGGATTCCTCCAAAGCCCCGAAGGAATATCTTTTAATCTTTCAATTCCTTTATCCCCCGGCAACAACGGCGCCGGGGTTTTCGACTCCGAAGGAAAACTTTTGGGAATCGTAGGGGGCTGCGTTAACCGTTCTGTTTTCCCCGAGAATCTTTTTAGTCACAACAAAAACTTCGCGGAAGTAATTAAAATAAATTATATACTGAATACTGTAGAACAGATAAAAAGAATCGGGGTTGTAAAAAGAGCCTGGCTTGGTGTGACAATCGTAAATAATGCCCCATTAAATATAGGTGTCATCGTTAAAGAAGTGATAAAAAATTCACCAGCTGAAACCGCCGGAATTAAGGAAGGAGACATAATAATAGCAGTAAACGGTAACAACATACCCCATCTCGAAAGACTAAAAGAAATGATTCTTATTGAAGAACCAGGCAATACAATCAATCTCAAAATCATAAGAGGGGAAAAGAAATTGGAAATTCCGGTTAAGCTTGAAGAAATGAAAGAAGACAAGTCCGGAATTCCACGGGATTTTAAAATCGAAAAAATTACTCCTAAAGAATTTATGGATAACAAAGAAAAAATAAGAGATGTTCTAACCGAAAAAATACTTCGCATTTCGGAAGAACTGGAAGAACTAAAGAAAGAATTAGAAAAACTCAAATAAAGAATAGTTAGTCCAACGTCCAAAGTCAAAACTAAATCCCAAACCCCAAATCCTATATCCTAACTTCCTCGCAGTTTCCTCAGTCTCTCCTTTATCTTTTTCTCCCAACCCTGCTCGGTAGGTTCGTAAAAAATCTTCTTATCCACTCCTTCGGGAAAATAAGATTCATCCATGTAATGACCCGGATAATCATGCGGGTATTTATAATTTTCGCCATAACCGGCTTCTTTCATAAGTTCGGTTGGAGCATTCCTGAGATGCAAAGGAACAGCTTCATTAGGATGTTCTTTTAGAAATCCTCGAGCTTTATTATACGCCAGATAGGAAGCGTTGCTTTTGGGAGCCGACGCCAGATAAGTTACAGCATGAGAAAGAATTATCCCTGCTTCGGGCATTCCTACAAACTTAACGGCTTCCATTGCCGCCACTGCCACCTCTATTGCACGGGGATCAGCATTACCGATATCCTCAGACGCCAAAACAACCATTCGTCTAACAATAAAGAGAGGATCTTCCCCACCCTTTAATATTCTTGCCATCCAGTAAAGCGCGGCATCCGGATCACTTCCCCGAATCGACTTTATAAAAGCCGATATAAGATTATAATGTTCTTCTCCGGTCTTATCATACATAACCTGTCTTTGGAGAATATTTCCGATCAATTCTTTGTCGATTTTACGTTTTTCCTCAGCAGAAACTCGTACACTGGATTCGAAAACATCGAGGGCTACCCTCGCGTCCCCGGAAGAAATTTTTGTCAGATAGTCTATGGCTTCTTCATCTATTTTAAATTTTGTCTTTTTTATCTCTTCATCAATAGCTGAAGCTCTATCGATAATTTTTTTTATATCCCGGGGAGTAAAAGGCTTCAATATATAAGTTCTCACCCGTGAAAGTAAAGGCGAAATGACCTCAAAAGAAGGATTCTCGGTAGTCGCTCCGATTAATACTATAGTTCCGTCTTCGACCCAGGGAAGCAACACATCCTGCTGGGCTTTATTGAACCGGTGAATTTCATCGATAAACAATATGGTTTTTTTATTTTTATTCTGCAAAAGATATTTCGCCTTTTGAATTACTTCTCGTACATTTTTTACACCGCTTTCGGTTGCGCTAAGACGTTCGAAATTTGAATCTGTATGATTTGAGATTATGTGGGCTAAAGTGGTTTTTCCGGAACCCGGAGGCCCCCAAAAAATCAAAGAAGGAAGATTTTCTGTTTCTATGAAATTGCGAAGAACCGTCCCCTCCCCCACCACTTCTTCTTGCCCAATAAAATCATCTAATTTCTTCGGTCTAACACGATACGATAAAGGAGGGTTTCCTTTTCCTCTTTCAAATAAATTAGCCAAATTAGATAACCACCCCCTCTCCCTTCAATATTAGACAATGATTTATATAATTTGCGCGAAAATTGTAATTGTTAGGTTTAAAAGTGAAGGGGTACCGTTCATGAAAAATGCCTCGGAGATTGAGCGGGCACGAACTTTTATTAACAAAATGAGTAAGGAGTGCTGTCCAGGAAAATACCTCGGAGGTCGAACGGGCATGGATTTTTAATTTCTTTGAAATTGAAAAGAGTGAGACAGAGAAATAAAGGACAATTTCCTCGCCGGGGAAATTGATTCTGGTTTTCTCGGACAGTACTCCTTGCGGAATAGCCCGTTGGGGATACTGACTGCGGTTTTTTAGAATGGTACCCCTGAACGACAACCTTTTAGAAATAGACTGCGTTAACTTGAGAATATATAACCTCCGTTTAAATATCTTATTACGAAAGGTATTTGATTCCTTTATCTCCGATATCTTTTCGATAAAACAAATTAGAACATTCGATTTTCTCGACACAATTATAAGTTCTCTCTTTCGCGCTTATTAAATCATGCGAAACGCCCACACAGGCTAAAACTCTTCCACCACTTGTATAAAAATTACCGCCTTCGGCTTTCGTTCCCGCGTGAAAAACCGTACAGTCAGATTCTGGTATATCTATCTCGAATCCTTTTTCGTACTTTTTAGGATAACCCTTTGAAGCCATAACAACCGCGAGGGCGGAATTATGACTACAATTTAACTTATCCGGCAAACTATAATCGTTTGCTTTCATCAAAACATCCAACAGATCATCCTCTAATAGAGGAAGGACAACCTGTGTTTCGGGATCTCCGAACCTGACGTTAAACTCAAGAACTTTAGGACCCTCTTTTGTCATTATGATCCCGCCGTAAAGAACACCCTTATATTCGATTCCTCTCTCCTGTAATTCTCTTATCGTCGGTTTGAATACCTTTTCTTTAACCTCCGGAATTTCACTTTCTTTTAAGAAAGGTGTAGGGGCATAAGCACCCATACCTCCCGTATTAGGACCTTCGTCGTTATCATATGCCCTTTTATGGTCCTGTGAAGGAAGAAAGGGAAGTATTTTATCCCCGGAAACAAGAGCCAACACGGAAACTTCTTCACCAATTAAAAGCTCCTCGATAACGACCGTCTTCCCGGCTTCTCCGAACTCTTCCTTTTCCATTAAAGATTCGAGCGCGTCGAGAGCTTCTTTTTTGCTTTGACATACGATAACACCCTTACCCGCGGCAAGTCCGCTGGCTTTTACCACTATCTGCTCCCTACCTTTTTCAACGTATTTTTTTGCCGCCTCAAAATCATCGAAGATTTCGAAAGAAGCGGTAGGTATATTCGCGGATGCCATAATCTCTTTAGAAAATGCTTTACTTCCCTCGAGCCGCGCCGCGTCTTTTGTAGGACCAAATATATTTAAACCCTCTGCCTGGAATAAATCCACTACACCATCGACCAGAGGTTGTTCCGGTCCCACAACGGTAAAGTCGATCTTTTCTTTTTTTGCAAAATCGAGCAAATCTTTTATACCGGAGGAATTAATATTTTCACCTAAAACAGAAGTTCCTCCGTTACCGGGCGCGAAATAGAGTTTTGATACTTTTTCACTCTTTGAAAGCTTCCATCCTAAAGTATGTTCTCTCCCGCCTCCGCCTATAACTAAAACTTTCATAGTATTTTCATTTATACTGAAAACCAATTAAAAGTCAAGGAGATTTTTACCATACTTAAAATCAGTATTCCAAATCTTTTGTTTTTCTTTGGCTTGTTGACTTTGTCGTTTAACCTGATATATTTTATTAAGAAAAAGCCGGCGGAAGTTTCGAAAATTCATCCTGGATAATGAAAATAAAAATCAGAAAATTTAGTAGAGGTTTTTAAAATTTGGACTTATCGATAATTCTAATAAATTACCGTATGAAAGAAATGTTAACAAAATGCATTTCTTCCATACTGAAAACTCAGAATTCCGATAATTACGAAATCATTCTCGTTAATAAACCTTATAAAAATAGTATCGAACCATTTATCAAACATGAATTTCCTTCTGTACGTTTAATATCTCATCCCAAATTTGGAGTCGCCGAAATGCGAAATATTGGAATTATGAACTCTCATGGAAGATATCTACTGATGCTTGACACTGATACTGAAGTAACGGGGGATTTCACAAATATCATTAAATTTATGGATACCCATGAAGACGCCGGAGCGCTCGGGCCAAAATTAATTGCGCCTGATCTATCATTGCAATACTCCTGCCGGACTTTTTATGATATAAAAACCACTTTTTTTCGAAGAACATTTTTAGGCGATTTATTTCCACAACATAGAATATTGAGAAAGCATCTTATGCTGGATTGGGATCATAATGACATAAGACAAGTCGACTGGGTACAGGGAGCATGTTTTTTTATGTCGAGAAAAGCAATAAAGAATGTTGGTCTATTTGATGAGTTCAGTCCTTTTGGATGTGAAGATGTTGCCTGGTGCTCGAGAGCGCGTCAAAAAGGATGGAAGGTGTACTATTTCCCGGAAGTTCAGGTAATTCATCATTATCAGCGAAGTAGTAGAAGTTTATTCAGCAAAAGAGCAACGGAGCATCTTATATCTTTTATTAAGTTTTACATCAAATACGGTTTTAAAAATTTAAAACAATGAAAATTACATTTCTCATACCTCCCCCATTGGACAATAAAAGGGTTCCCGAACGCGTCTTCGGTTGTACTTACGGATTATATCCTATCCCTAATATATTTATTTTACAATACGCCGGTATCCTGCGAAACAGTGGAAATCAAGTAAATGTCATCGACGGCCCAATAACAGGTATTACGGGAAAAGATTTTCTCAATTTTATAAAGAAAGATAAAAGTGATGTTTATATATTCTATAGTGTAAATCTTTCCACCGATCTGGACACAAGAGTCGGCAAAATAATTCGAAAACTACACAAAAATATACCTTTAATTTATTGCGGACCTGCCACCAGCGTATATAAGGAGAAATTTTTATTCGATAATAACGTCTATGTGATACGCGGAGAAGCCGATTATACATTAAACGATTTGATATCTTTTTTAGACAAAACACCTGAAGGCAATCCTAACAGCATAAAAGGTATATCTTATCTTAAGGATAAAACCCCATTTTCGACATCCAATAGAGCATTAATCGAAAATCTTGACGAATTGCCGTTCCCCGCTCGTGATCTTATTAACCGTGATTTGTATTACAACCCAAAACTTAAAATAAGACCATTTACCGCTGTTATGACCTCGAGAGGTTGTCCATATAGATGTAAATATTGCGTTCCCTCCTCTTTGACCTTCGCCAGAAAATTAGAATACCAGAAAGACAAAGGATACGATACTATACCAAAAGTAACGTATAGATCTGCCGAAAATGTTATTGCCGAATTCAAACTTCTAAAAGAAGATGGATACAAAGCAGTAAGCATTATTGACGATGAATTTATCCTTAAAAAAGAACGAGCAAAAGAAATATGTAAAGGAATAAAAGACTTAAAAATACGATGGGGATGTTTAGCCCGAGCCGATCATCTTTTAGACGAAGAAGTCGTTCTCCTATTAAAAGAATCAGGTTGTCAGTACATAGATATCGGAATCGAATCTTTTAATCAAGAGATTTTAGATGATATAAAAAAGAATATTAAAGTTGAAACTTTTTATAAAGCAGTAGATATTCTAAAAAAATACGGAATAGAACCAAAATTAAATATTTTGGTCGCGGCTTCCCCATTGGAAACAAAAGACACAATCAAAAAAACTATTAACGAAGCTCTAAAGCTAAATCCCGGCGTTAATATGTTTAATATCTGCAATCCATTTCCCGGAACCGAATTTTATAGAGAAGCGAAGAAAAACAAATGGTTTGTCTACGACGATTATTTTCCGGTAGATGTGCAGAAGAAATCGATTATTGAATATCCGGCCTTGAAAAAACACGATATAGAACGTATGGTCAGAATAGCAAACATAAAAACCTTCTTTAGATTTTCATTCATTTTCAGAAATTTAAAGAAATTTGTTAGTATAAAAGAACTCAAATATGCTTTTATAAGCCTGTTTAAAAAGTTTTTCTTATTATAAACACGCCTAAAGTCATAAACATCTCCTCAAAATCTTTACAATAATTCAGTAAAAGCCAATTATTGCAAGCATGAATAGAAATTTTAAGTGATGATAAATTATTTACTAATATTACCGGACAGATTTTTTATTGAAAAAAGAGCTTATCTATAAAAATTAATCATCTTGACATAATCAATTTTATTTCTTATCATACCAATATGCGTTTAAAACACTTTTTTACAATATTACTGCTCTTTATCTCAGTAAAGGGAATATCACAGGATATCGTTTCAGAGAGTAGAAGAATAGACTGGCAGCCGGGGATTCCCGGAGGTATACCCATATACCCTGTGGGCGTAAATGTCACAGATTATGGTGCTGTCGGTGATGGAATCACCGACGATACCGAGGCTCTTATAAACGCAATCTCAGCTTGCCCTGAAAGCACTGCGGTATTTATTCCCGCAGGAACTTATCTTATCACAGATAGGATAGATATCGAAAAATCTATCGTTCTTCGCGGCGCCGGTCCCGATCAAACATTCTTAAAATTTGAAAAACTCGCAGGTACAGGAGAATATCAAAGAACAAATATCTGGATAGGAACTTCCACTCTAGGTTTCAGCGCAAACGTTCTGGGTAACTGCGATAAGGGTTCCAATGAAATCACTGTAGATGATGTATCCGGCTTTTCTGTCGGAGATCTAATCGAAATAAGACAGGATAATGATGAGGCAGTGATGGCTCGTCCTATTGTAGACCCTTCCGTAAATAATAGCTGGGCGGAAGGAGCATGGGGATACAGGGCAGTAGGGCAATTTTTAATTATTACAGCTATAAACGAAACGAATAACACTCTTACTTTTCATAAACCGCTGTATTACACTTATAATCTAAATATGAATCCTACAGTAAGTAGATGTGTTAATACAACAAAATACGCGGGAGTCGAAGACTTACATTTTGAACTTGTGGTCGATTGTAACGCTTACTTTGGAAATATTCATCTTGACCATGCCGCTTATTGCTGGGTGAAAAACGTCCGCAGTTATAAATGTTCGAGGTCACATATCGGGATATGGGGCGGATTGGGCAATGTTATAAGGGATAGTTATTTTGAATACGGACACGAATACGTCGGCGGCATGGGCTACGGCGTAAATCTTGTCGACCGGGCTACCGATAACCTTATAGAAAACAATATTTTTGATTATCTTCAGGGAAAAATGATGACAGCTTTAGGGATTTGCGGAAACGTGTACGCGTATAACTATTGCCGTGTTTCAATGGATGAAAACGGAGAAGGGACTGAAATGCACGCTGATATGTCGGCACACGGACATCACGCTTATTTGAATCTCTTCGAAGGAAATTCTACCAATAAGGCGGCGGTCGACAGATACTGGGGAAGTAATTCCTCTTATATTTTCCTGCGTAACAAAATGATTTGCCCCGACGGATACTCAAACTCATACACCAGTAGACCTGTCTTCATCGAAAAAAACAATCCCTATATGAGTTATATCGGCAATGTATTGCATCATGACAATTCAATTAGTAATCGAACCGTCTGGTTCATACTCGAAGAACCGGATGACTGGAGCGATACGAATTTGACGATGAATACACTTATCCGCCACGGTAATTTCGATTATATAAGTGAAAACACTTTCTGGGAATCGGATATTTCGAATCAAACTATACCGAATTCTTACTATTTAACAGAGAAACCTGACTTTTTCACCGACGCTCCCTGGGGCAATACGCCATGGCCCCTCATCGGACCCGATATACAGTATTCGGGAATCATTCCCGCACAACAGCGCTTTTGTGATCTGAATTCAATTACACCTCCTGCGGCTCCGAGTAATTTATCCGCGGAAGTTTCGGACAACACGGTTCATTTGATATGGAATGATAATTCAAGCGATGAGCTGGGATTTAGAATAGAACAAAGCACTGACGGAACAAATTTTTACAGGTCCGAATCAGTGCTGGAAGATTCAACCGAATATACAATTATCAATTTATCGCCATACTCAGACTACCATTTACGTGTATGCGCGGTTTCGGATATATCGGGGCAATCGACTTATTCAAACGTTGTTATGGCGACAACTCAAGGTGAGATTCCGGATGAAATAGTAGCGTTATATAAATTCGAAGGCGACGCCTCGGATTCAAGCGGCAATGGTTATCACGGAGTAGTAGATGGCGCCACTTTAACGGAAGTAAAAGTAGGTACGGCATATTTTTTTGACGGAGAAGATGATGTAATCACGGTACCGACCTGGAGCGATAGTTCTCTCCACGGTGACGACCAGGCATTTACTCTTGCCGCGTGGATTGATCCTTTTACGGTATCCGTTGATAACTGGGTTATAAATGATGATTCCCAGTGGACAAATTTCAATTTCGGTCTTGTGAACGACAGGCTGTCGATAAAATGGGTGACAAGCGATAACACACGTTACTCACTAGAAAGTGTAGAATTCCCTACAGTACAGGAAAATGTGTTTTCACATATTGCGGCAACATACGATCCTACGAATAGAGTGGTGCGAATGTATTTTAATGGGGAGCAGGTTGTCGTCGATCGGGTTTTTGGTGTAACAGGTCCCTGGTTATTTAACCAACTTTTAATCGGAAGAGGCTCGGATGACGGAGAAATGAAATCATTCAATGGTATTATCGATGATGTACGGATTTATAAAAGTTGCCTCTCAGGTGACGACATCTATAATCTGTATAGCGATGACACCTCTCATTATATAGATACTCCTATTTCGTATTTATTATTCCCAAATTATCCCAATCCATTCAATCTAATAACCACAATCCGCTATCAGCTGCCAATCAGCGGTCATCTGTCGATTTGCGTTTATGACATACTCGGCAGGGGAATAACCACACTGGTAAACGAAGTTAAACAAGCAGGTGAATATACGGTCCAATGGGACGGTACTGACAAGGAAGGTAAAAGGGTTTCAAGCGGTACGTATTTCTACCAAATAAGATGGGAAAACGGCGAGGCGAGTTCGAGGAAGATGATATTTTTGAGGTGAAAAGGAGAACAAACATTGATTATGAAAATCGTAATATCAAAAATTTTTATTTTGTTAATGTTTTTGTGCGTACAGGTACAGTCAGCCGAATATTATGTAACCCAAGATGGTTCCGGATCACACAATGGTCTGGATGAAACAAATTCCTGGGCTGTTTCAGATTTCAATAACGCGGCACTTTGGAGTACCACACCAACGACAGGAAGAATAAGTCCCGGAGATACGGTCAATTTGTGCGGAGTCATCTCTTCAAGACTGGTCATCCAGGGCAACGGTTCTGAAGGCGCGCCTATTACTATTATATTCGTATCGGGAGCTAAATTATCCCGGGAATACTGGTCTGAGAGAAAATGGCACTGCCCGGTTGATTTACCGGTTCTGTCGTCGAGCTTTTTTAATTCAAGAGGCCTTCCGGATGGCCCCGAGGATGCGGCTATTGGGATGCAGGATAAAACACACATCATCATTGATGGAGGACTCAACGCCGATCAAACAATTAATGGAATAATTGAAGCCACGGCTACAGGGACAGCATGGATCCGGCAGGAAGATCATCTTTACGAAAACTATCTTGGCCAGGGGCAGGATGTAACATTGTTAAGTTACTACAACTATAGCAATGGTGGTATATTCTCGAATAGATGCGATAATATAGAGATCAAAAATCTTAAAATTATAAACATGTACAACCGGACAGAAAACTCATCGGATTACTGGTCTTTGGGCTGTGGGATAAGGGCTATGGGAAGTAATATCTCTATAGATAATATAACTATAGAAAAAGCATTTTATGGAATAATAGTGGGTTCGGGCGCTCAAAATACACAAAACATCGAATTATCTAACATTACTGTAACTGGCTGTGATGTAGCCATGTGTGCCAGTATGGGTACTGACGGATACACTCTCGACAATGTAAATATACACCACAATAGATTACTTAATTGCAAAGTTTGGGACGGTGATTTATCTGATCATGACGGTTTAGAGGGCAACCCTTTTGATCCTTCGAGAACTGCTCATCGAAGAGATGGGCTAAAAATTTGGGCGCGGAACAACGATCTTAGTGCTATTTATTCAAATCTGAGAATTCATCACAATGTAATTGGACCAGGATTATCCCGCGGTAGAGACGTAAGCGGATGGATATGTATGGACAGCGGACATTTTGACAGCCCGGAAATCCATCACAATGTTTTTCTATCCGATTCAACCGACGGCATAGCGCCTTTCCTCGCTCTATCCGGAACCTTTTCAGCTCCAACCAACATGGCCGCGAAAATCTATAATAATACTCTCATAGGAAACCAGGACGATGGGCCTCTCCGATTAGGACGATTAACTTCCGGTCATGAAATTTATAACAATATATTCGTCACGTATAATCCGGGTGTTTATACTACGGATACACTGACTTTCATCTCTTTCTGGGATTATAACGACTGGTATATAATGATGGGAACAGGAAGCTTTCAATATCTGGATCGTCGCGCCGGAAACCCTTATCCGAGATACACATATGAAGAGTGGCAGGATTTATTGAATTTTGATACGCACAGTATATCAGAAAACCCTCTTTTTGTAAATATTAATAATCCTGCCGGAGCAGACGGTATATTTTGGACAAACGATGATGGTTTACAATTAACGGAAAACTCACCCGCACGCACAGCAGGTCGTTTTAACGACTACATCGGCGCTTACGATTATGGGGAAAGCGGCGTCATACCCACACATATCGATCTACAACCCAACTATCCCAACCCCTTCAACACAACAACAGCCATAAATTATTCACCTAATCAAGCAGGAAATGTTCAGCTTACGATATTTGATATACTTGGAAGAGAAATAAGAATTCTGGTCGACGAATATCAAACCGCGGGCCCTCAAAACGCGGAATGGGACGGAACGGACAAAAAAGGAACAAGAGTCCCAAGCGGAACATATTTTTATCAAATACGAGGAGAGAATGGGAAGGCGAGTTCGAAAAAGATGATATTTCTAAAATGAGCTCGCGTTTTTAATATACAATTAAAAAAGGAGATAACGTTATGAAAATGACAAATATCTCATTAATGTTTCTGTTTATTATATTGTTTGCGGTGGTTTTATTCCCGGCTGCAGTATGCGCCGCAGAAATGGCTGATTATACAGGCACGTCATTTCCGGAAAACCATGCATTAAATACACCGATTGACTCTCTTCCGGTACACCCAAACTCAGACAATTACGTCGACAGTATCGGCCAAGATGCGCCGCTTCACCCTGACCTCGGAACCTATTACGAGGGACATCCAATAGGTATTCCATATAACCTCGTAGGTGCCGGTCAAACTCCAATAGATTTTGTCTTCGAGTATGAAAGTGACCCAGGACCCTACCCCATTCCTATTCCTCCACTGGTAGAGGGTTTAAACTCATACACAGATGATGACAACGGGGACAGGCACATACTTGTCATAGATACGAGTACAAACCTGCTTTACGAAAGCTGGTATAACTGGCCACCAGGACACTCAATGCCATATCCGGATGATTGGGATACATATCCGCCTCCGGATCCATCCGACTGGTGGGCGGGCTCGGGAGCGATTTTCGACCTGATATCCAATGACCTCAGACCGGAGGGGTGGACATCCGCAGACGCGGCGGGACTGCCTATCTTCCCATTATTAATCCGATACGATGAAGTCGAGAGGGCTATGGCAACCGACGTCGTAATCCATCATGCGATTAGGTTTACGGTTCAACACACCCGGAGAGCTTATATCTGGCCGGCAAGACACTACGCATCAAGTCATACCAATCAGGACTATCCTCCAATGGGTTTACGATTTCGTTTGAAGTCGGATTTCGATATTTCTGGTTTCACCCCGCGCATGCAGGTCATACTTCGCACGATGAAGAAGTATGGAATTATAGTTTCCGATAATGGCAGCAATTGGTTTGTTCAGGGAACACACGACGATAGATGGGATAATGACGAACTCCATTCACTAAAAAGTTTACATGGAGGAGACTTCGAAGCCGTTGATATAAGTTCATGGATGGAAAGACCCGGATTCGATTCCAATTCCGCGGCAGTTCCGCCGGCATCCGGTATACCTACGCGAATCGATTTGCAACCGAATCGACCCAATCCCTTCATAGAAGAAACAACTATAAACTACAATCTTACGGCTGACGGCAAGGTAACTCTAAAAATATTCGACCAACTCGGAAGAGAAATAAAAACACTGGTAAACGAAGTTAAACAAGCAGGGGAATATACTACCCTTTGGGACGGCACTGATAAAAACGGCAAAAGAGTTTCAAGCGGCACTTATTTTTATCAGATAAGATGGGAAAACGGCGAGGCGAGTTCGAGTAAGATGATATTGGTAAAATAAGAATTATGAATTATGAACTCTGAATTGTGAATTTTTAAGGAGGAGCTATTTTGAAACAATTTTATATGATTTTATCTATCGTTTTACTATTTACATTATCCATATCATCACAAGGAGGAATTATTGAAGCCGGCTCATGTGAAAGAGATAGTGTATCTGCTGCTATAAATTCAGCAACACACGGAGATACTGTTTTCATTCCCTATGGGCGGGCTGTATGGAAAGACGGTATCACAATAACCGATAAATCTATTTTTATTCTGGGAATATCAAATGGGATAGAAAAACCAACAATTATAGATTCAATCGCTTCCGCCACATGGGGCAATGCTCTGTTTTGGATCGATGTACGTACAACCGACACAATACGAATATCAAATCTCCACATTTATTCTATGTGTGGCAGACCTCACGGAATAATAAATATAAAAAACACAAAAGCATTCAGGATAGATCACTGCACCTTCACGGACTCATTACAGGCGTTGAGAGCAATTATGACAGCTAACGGGGCTGAAGGAGTCATAGACAATTGTGTCATCAATGTAAAATCACACTCGCAAGGCTGCGCCGTAGGCGGAGACGGAGACGCTTCATGGGAAAGGCCTTCATCTTATGGCGCCATAGAAAACGTATTCATTGAAGATTGTGAATTTAATTTTGACGCTCAATATGACGGAGCTATCGACGCATATCATGGGGCAAGAGTGGTTTTTCGTCATAACATTGTCAATGGTACAACAGTAGGATGGCACGGATATGATTCCGGTGGTTATCGGTCGCCATTTTCTTTCGAGATTTACGATAACGTATTCAACAATGACAACACATCGATATGGACATGCATGCGTGCTCGCGGAGGCAGTGCTTTAGTTTATAATAATATAATAACCGGTAATTATTCCAGCTTTTTTGTACTCAGCAATTACAGGTCCTGCGCAGACTTTGAGGGCATTCATACCGGAGGTACGGGAACCACTTTGATAGATACAATCGCTTCTTTTTCCGGCTCAAATGTCGATTACGTTTATAAAATATTAACAAACGAACATGATACTGTAGTATCATTTACCGATACATCGATAACCACAAGAGGGCATATCACATGGGAAAACGGTGACTGGTACGCTGTAAGATTTTTCTGTAAAGATTGCGGTTTATGCTTCGGTTATAGTCCTTGCGATGGGAATGTATCCGATAATGGATATCCATGCTTTGATCAAATAGGCAGAGGAACCGACCAGAGTTCATCACCCTTTTATTTCTGGAATAATGTTTTCAAGGGCAATTCATTCCCCGAAGTCGTAAACACACACGGGTGTGAAAGAGAAACAGGACACATACAAAAAGACAGAGATTATTTTGAAAACACTGAACCCGAATATGAATACGAACCCTTCACCTATCCCCATCCTTTAAGGAATTCCGGTTCATTCGCCGATCCGGACACGACTTTCCCCCCAAACCTCCTCCCCAACCATCCGAATCCCTTCAAGACCACAACAACAATCAATTACTACGTAAATCAAGCAGGAAATATTCAGCTTATCATTTACGATAAACTCGGCAGGCAAATAAAAACACTTATAGACGAATATCAAACAGCGGGACAAAAAAACATCGATTGGGACGGAACGGATTCAAAAAACAAAAGAGTCCCAAGCGGAACATATTTTTATCAGATAAGAAGGGAAAATGGGGGTACTAGCGCGAAGAAGATGATATTTTTGAAGTGATAGAAATCTTAGTATAGAATTAAGGAGGGAAAAATGAAAAAAGAAAAAATTTACAAAAAAGGCAATAATAAGAAAATTTTAATAGTATTTGTCGTTTTTTTATTCGTATTTATCTTATCTCACAAAGTTTTTGCGGACCCTCTAATAATCGACCATATTGTGGTTGACCAGTGCGATGATATTCCTCAATACTGGATAGATGAGGTTAAAAAAATGTGGGCTACAGTTCCGGGAGAATCGCACTCACGGGGATACCGTATTGGTCTCCATTTACTTGATTCCCTCGAAAGCAGATTTGACGTAAACATTCAGGAATCCGGAATACCGGAAGGTTCAACTGATCAATATCTCAGATTTAGCGCCGTAACATGGGGCGATGTTAGCCACGAGACAGGCTGGCGCTACGGATATGGCGAGGAAGACTGGTATACAAGCTATACAGCAATAAGCCACACAAAAGCAGGAATAACTTATTGCAACACAACCGGACCTCTTCTTTACGCCATGGGATTAGGCTGGTGCTGGGATATGACCTGGCATAATGACGTTGGCGGAATAGAGGATCCTGTATATCGGACAAGATGGGCTGGTTCTTCGGTCGGAGGACCTGACGAAGATATGCGCTGGGGGCTTGATGCGGAGGACTCTACTTTAACAGAAAACCGTATTTGCATGGATACTTACCTGCAGGCGACACAGGAGTACATCGACCATTGCACTTTAAATGGATATATTACTAAAATATTTTTCACCACAGGTCCGATTGACGGCTCAAGCGGAGAAAGAGCTTATCAACGATATTTGAAACACGAACATATCCGCAATCACGTAAGCACTTCAAGCGACGGTGTATTATTCGATTACGCGGACATTCTTTCCTGGAGTAATGCTGGATTAGAAAACACACAAAGCTGGACAGATTACGGAGGAACTCCTCATACATTTCAATATATCCACCCGGATAATATGCTGGATTTAAACGGTACTTACGTTGAAGATGGAGACCATATCGGTCAGCGCGGGGCTATTCGTCTCGGAAAAGCCATGTGGTATATGCTCGCAAGGATAGCCGGGTGGGACGGAGATACATCCGGCATTATAGAAAGTTCCAACACATCTGCCCAATTTTGTTTGTATCAGAACCTTCCAAATCCTTTTAATCTATCTACCGAAATTCAATATTTTATGCCTTACGAAGAATATATAAAACTTACCATTTACGATAAAAATGGTTGTAAAATAAGGACTTTAGTGAGTGGTGTAGTACCAAAGGGCCTTCAAAGCGTTAACTGGGATGGATTAAACGATAAAATGGAAAAAGTAGGAAGCGGGGTATATTTTTACAAGATGAAAACGGTATCGAGTTTTACAAATACCCTGAAAATGACTTTACTTAAATGATAAAAAGATATAAATCTCGTTTCGAAAATATATGCTTAATTACGGTTTTCTTAAGTACACAAATCGGTTTTTCATCTTTTGCATCTGAAATAACTCACAATAACAATCTTCAGTTAAATGATTCAGAATATTTCGAAACCCGCGGATTAAATGTACTGGTTTACAGTAACTGGTATAATGAAAACTTCGACGATTCGAAAATGAGCGGAATCGAAATTATCCATCATGAAATACGAACAGCTACAAACGGCGACGTACGGCTGGAACCCACACCTGAACAATGGGACCCATTTCCCAATCTAATAGAAAGAAAAATAAATAAAAACGAAAACAGCATCGAAGTATTATTAAACTATCCTGATTATGACTTTAAATTTACGGTAAAAGCAACTGTAAAAAGCGGAGGATTTTTTTTGAGTATCCATCTTAAAAAACCTCTTCCGAAAGAACTCGAAGGTCGAGCGGGTTTCAATCTTGAATTTCTTCCATCCGCGTATTTCAAAAAAGCTTATATAATGGACGGAAAAGCCGGTACTTTCCCCCTCTACCCTACCGGACCGATGGAAGTGAAAAAATCCGGCACGGTCGAACCAAAACCAATAGCTAAAGGAAAAACTCTCGTTCTTGCTCCCGAAGACCCTGAAAGATGCATAAAAATAAGAACAGAGGACAATGAGCTTTTGTTATATGACGGACGTAATAAAGCACAAAACGGATGGTATGTCGTGCGTAGCCTTATCCCAAGTAATAAATCCGGCAAAGTCATAGAATGGTTCTTAAAAGCCAATACGATTCCCGACTGGATTCGTACTCCTGTAATCGGTCACTCACAACTCGGTTATCATCCGGACCAAAAAAAGATCACGGTTTTAGAACTCGATAAAAACGATAAACCGTTGAAAACCGCGAGTTTGCTCAAAATAACAGAAGAAGGAAACTTTATCAGAAAACATAAAGGCGAAATAAAAGAATGGGGTAAATATTTCCGCTATAATTACTTCACTTTTGATTTCACGAAAGTAAAAGAACCAGGATTATATTTAATAGAATACGGACAAGTCCGTACAAAACCTTTTAGAATTGCAGAAGATATTTACGAAAAGGCATGGCATCCCACACTAGATATTTTCTTCCCCGTGCAGATGGACCACATGTTTGTAAACGAAGCCTATAGAGTTTGGCATGGAGCCTCACACTTAGACGACGCCCTGCAGGCACCTGTAAATCATAAACACTTTGACATGTATGCTCAGGGTCCAACAACGGATACCCCTTATAAGCCGGGAGAACATATCCCGGGATTAAATATCGGAGGCTGGTTCGATGCGGGCGATTATGATATTCGAACACAAACACACTATTCTGTAATAACAAATTTAGTTCTAACCTGGGAAAATTTCCATCCGACACGCGATGAAACCACTATCGACCAGAAAAAAAAGTACGTGGATATTCACCATCCGGATGGAATTCCGGACATACTACAACAAATAGAACACGGGACACTTGCTCTTATCGCCCAATATAGAGCGGTCGGGCACGCGATTCCGGGCATCATTTCATCCGACTTATCCGGGTACACCCATCTCGGGGACGCGATAACCATGACAGATAATTTAATATATAATCCCGAATTGAACAGTCTTGAATCTAACGGATACCAGAGCGGCACTCCCGACGACAGATGGGCTTTTACAAGTAAATCGACCGCCCTTAATTATGGTTCCGCGGCAGCTCTCTCAGCTGCTTCCCGCGCCCTGCGGGGATACAATGATAAACTGGCAGAAGAATGTCTTACAACAGCTAAAAAAGTTTGGGACGAAGAACACAGTCACGAGCCTGATACATTTAAGAGCGGCAATACAACGGGTGGACCGCTGGCATCAGAAGAGCTAAAGTGCGCGGTCGAACTTTTAATAAGTACAAAAGAGGATAAATACAAAAAAAGAATAAAAGGATTAATTAAGGGAATAGAAGAGGAACGGCTGATTTTCTCCGCCATAACTCTCACCCGCGCTATCCCCTATATGGATAAAACATACGAAGAAGAAATGAAAGAACTGGTAAAGTCAAATATAAAGTTTATCGAAGGATTAGAGAGAGAAAATCCTTACGGAATCCCTATACCAACACGAGGCTGGGGCGGAAGCGGATTGGCTATGTTTCTTTCTACCTACAATTATTTTTTGCATAAAGCTTTTCCCGACTTAATCGACAGGGAATACGTATTTAAAGGTTTAAATTATATTTACGGATGCCATCCCGGCTCGGATATTTCATTTGTCTCGGGTGTGGGTACAGATTCAAAAATGGTAGCTTATGGAAGCAATAGGGCTGATTATTCCTTTATCGCCGGAGGTGTGGTCCCCGGAGTTATCATTCTCAAACCCGATTTTCCGGAAAACAAAGAAAACTGGCCTTTTCTCTGGGGAGAAAATGAATATGTCATCAGCGGTGGAGCGTCTTATATATTCCTCGTAAACGCCGCGAATGATTTGTTGAACTGATCCCAACAATTACAAAAAAGTAATTTAATCACTAAACACACAAAACACACAAAATATTTTTGTTGTTTTTAATTCATAATTCTTGCGTTCATAATTATTATCGTCCTTAATCCTCGCTCGCCTACCAGTATTTTCTTAGTCCGAACCGCTAAAAACAGATTCTCCGTTTACAGTATATGATAAGCTTTTTACTGTACATGCTCCTTCGGTATTATCCCAGTACTCATTACCCAATTCCATGCCGGAGATCCAGAGACTATCACTTCTATTGTATCTATCCTTAATGTAATCTACAATCAGTTTAAAATCAATCGTAGACGGAATTCTTTGTTCCCCCGAAATTCTGAACTGATGATAATCCCAATTGTCGAAACTATAATATTGGGCATAATCGTAAATGTTTTCATCATCAGTAATTACATCCTGGGCCACTATACCAACTCCCTCATGGGTAGGTCCCCAACCGAACCATATCATAACTTCATCGGTTATGGACCCTGAAACATTATTGCCTCCCGGTTCCTGCTCAGTCAACCAGAATTCAAAAGCGAGATTCCAGTTGTCTCCAATTGCGGTAAACACTATATCCGTACTAGCGTCAAAGGAATTTAGATCTTTAATTTTTATAGGAAAAAGCTCAGCTTCAGTTTGCGTACCCCAGGGTTTTGTGCCACATATAACCTCTGGATAATTTGGATCTGTATCGCCTGTTGAATCCCTGTGCCATTCCCAGCCATAACTATCATCAGTATACAATATAATTGATTGATCACATGCACTTGAATTACATGAAGTTCCCCAGTCGTTATTCAAGAGTATAAAATCACCATCACTTAGCTCAATCGATGCCCCACACTTAAAGTGTCTTTTTCCTCTACCTGTGGAGCTGGAGGAGGGCCAGGAGGAGGGCCGGTGCTGGTCGCTTTACAAGAAAAAAGGAAAGAAAGAGCCATAAGAATAATTAAAAGTGATTGTAAGTAGTATTTTCTTTTATTTTTTAAAATTTTCATAAAACCTCCCACAATTATAAAAACCAGTGTTTATCAAGAGGATTAGCAAACCAGAACCAAATAAAAATCAGTTAAATTATGCCAGCTAAATCCCTCCTATATATTATAATTTTACACTCGAACACTTTTCTGTCAAGGCGTCTCTCGTCACTGCCACGGATTCGTACGGATAAAATACAACTCTACCTATGTAATCAAATTGTGGTTAATCTGTGGTAAAAATAATGGGGTGTAGTTGTGTGGGCTCTGTGAACTCTGTGTTTTTATTGGGGGGTTGTGTGTTGTGTATAAACAAAAAATCTCTGTGTACTCTGTGTTAAAAAACGGGGTTGGGGGTCGGTCTTGACAGAGAAATGGATTTTAGTAGTATTAATCGTCGATTAATATAGAGAACAACTTAACTATCCTCATAAATTATAGATTCTCTAGATAACAAAGATAGTAAAGGAGGCCTTTCGCATGAGCAAAAGAATTCTTGACAAAAGATTTTCGATTGCAGCAGCCCTAATCACACTATTGAGTTTATCAGCCTTTGGACAGATTGAAGATATTGTATACGGAGATTTGGTTCAATTCAATGATAACGGCGCCTGGTGCTGGTACCAGGATGAACGAGCTGTCGTCGATACCATAGGAGGCAACTTAATTGTGGGTTCTATTGCCTCGGATTCGGGCTGTGGTAATCTTCCTCGTTTCGGAAACGTTGAAGCGGTTGTTTTCGACTTTCAATCAATGATAGGGCAAAGAAACGTCCTTAGACAGGGCAACGGTCAATTTTATTGTGACGACCATCACGCACCCGGTATTTTAGTACGTCCCGGCGGCAAATATACTGCTTTCTACGCGGCACATTTTGGCCTGCAAAGTTCCTTCTTCAAGATATATGATGCCGGCGCATGGGGAACAGAATATGAATTCAGCTGGAATGACTCGATACCAGGCGGCTCAGACTACCAAACCACTTATTCTAATTTATATTATCTCTCTCTTGAGGACCGTATATTCAATTTTTCACGCGGCAATGACGGAGGAAGCCCTAATTTTATGTATTCCGATAACGACGGAGACAGATGGGCATACGGCGGACAATTAGCAGCTGGCACCCCGGGAGTAGGGGGATATGGTAAAGGTTATTACAAATACTGGGGAAACGGCGTCGACCGTATCGATTTTATCTGTACGGAAACTCACCCCCGCAATTACAACACCAGTATATACCACGCCTACATGCAAAACGGCAAAGTATACGACTCTTTTGGCGATGAAGTAGATTCTGATATGTATGATAAATCATTTATTCCAACAACAAATAATTTTACAACCGTTCTTGCAGCTAATACAGTTTTGAATAGTTACACGATGACACACTGCTGGAATATGGATGTGCAAACATATGAAGACGGAACAATCGCAACAATAATATCGGCAAGAACCGGCGGCAGCTCGAGCAATCCCGACCATGCCTTCATATACTGCCGTTTTGACGGATCAAGCTGGGAATCCACATATTTGTGTCAGGCGGGGAAAAAGATGTACAGCTCCGAAGAAGACTATGTTGGTTTAGGAGCATTACATCCCAATGATCCGACCACAATTTATATCTCAACGCCTTTCGATCCGCGAGATGACGTCACAGATTTAGGTGTTCGTGAAATCTTTAAAGGAGTCACTCACGATAGCGGAGCAACCTGGGACTGGACTCCTATCACTATGCACTCCGAAAGAGATAATTTCCGACCAATAATCCCCCAGTGGGACAAAAATAATATGGCATTATTATGGTTCAGGGGAACCTATTTCAGAGCGCAAGAATATGATGCCGCCATTGTCGGAATCATCGAACATTCATCGGATTCGATAGTACTAATGAGCTATGTAGATGCTTCAACGGAAAACACGTTTCTCGCGGATGGTTCGCCCCTTAATTCAACGGGTCCTGCTGAAGACGCGGGAGCAGCGGATGACCAGTGGCACCAAAGGATTCCTTACGGAAACGGCAACTCTGTACTAACATCCGCGGAAATAGACTTTGAAGACGCACCTGCCATAAAAACGCAGGTGACGGATATCGAAGAAGGAACTTATGACGTCTGGGCTAACTTCTGGGCGAATCCCGATGATGACTGGAGAATTGAAGCAGGACTCTCACAAGATAACATGCAAATTTTTAGGCAAATGGCTTGCAAGCAGGTAATGAACAAAGATCATAATACCGAACTCGTATTGACAGGTGGGGGCAATACATTTCTCTATCAAGCTTACCTCGGAAGGGTTGTAATTGAAGGGGATGATACCCTAAGTGTTTTTGTTGACGATAAAGCGATCAAGGTCGGCCCCGCAGGTGCTGAAGTAGGAGACATTTGCCGCAGTTGGTACGATGGAATCAGTTATTCTCACCCCGGACGCCACCCGGGTGACTTAAGTATAGTTGAATACCAGGAACACACAAATCCTTCACTCGGTTTTACAATGAAACAAAACTATCCCAATCCATTTAGCTCAAGTACGAACATAAGTTATGTACTGTCAGGGCCTGCCCATGTTAAATTGAGTGTATTTAACATGCTGGGACAAATAGTAGCAACTCTGGTTGACCAGGAAATGAGTGTCGGTACCCATAACGAGAGATGGGATGCGCAAAATGTACCTTCAGGCATTTATTTTTTAAAGATAACTGTAGGGGAAAATTCTATTACGAAAAAAGCAATGTTAGTAAGATAACAAAATATTATTTTAAGAACTTTGAACTATAAGTTAGACAACGTGAAAAAATACTGACTTAATCTTATTGCTAAAATTGGGATTGTGTGTCTTAACACACTTGACAGAATGATAAATTCACATTACTTTGTAAAAAAGTAATGGTGGAAATAAAATGATCGAAAATTATCATAAATATAGGATAAATATATGGGGTTTTTAGACGATAATTATCTATTAGAGAACGCAACCGCAGAAGAACTTTATAATAGAGTTAAAGATTTGCCTATTATCGATCTGCACAGTCATATAGATTTAGAAGAAATACTCGAAAATAATCCGGTAAAAGACATATGGCAGGCGGAAGGCGCTACAGATCACTATGTCTGGGAATTGATGCGAAGAAAAGGTGTGGGTGAAGAAAGAATCACCGGAAAAGCCACAAACAGAGAAAAATGGTATGCATTAGCCGAAGTTTTCCCGGATTTTGCAGGGAATCCGACATATGAATGGATACATCTCGACCTGAGAAGAAGATTCGGCATAAATGAATTAATATCAAAACAAACCGCAGAAGACATATGGGATAAAACCTCCGCTCTTTTGGAAGATGACTCCATGTGCCCTCAGAACTTACTAAAATACATGCGAATAGAATTTATGTGCACAAGTGATGAGCCCATCTCCGATTTAAAACTTCATAAAAAAATAAAAGAAGAATTGGATAAACCTCTAATATTACCAACCTGGCGTCCGGACAAAGTAATGCACATCGAAAACAAAATCTGGAAAAGTTTTCTCGAAGAAATGGGAAACAAAACAGAAGATGATACAAGTAAATTAGAAGGACTGCTGTCCGCTTTAGAAAAAAGGCATACATATTTCCATGAACACGGATGCATATCGAGTGATCACGGAATGGAAAAACCATATTCTTATCCAATATCAGAAAAAGTCGCCGCCGACATACACAACAGGGCTTTCCGGGGCGAAAAACTTACAAGCAAAGAAATAAAATCCTACAAGGCATTTATATTTAACGAATTAGGAAAATTAAATAAAAAAAGAGATTGGATTACTCAACTACATATAGGCGGAGTAAGGGATTACAGAAAGCATTTGTTTGAAACTCTCGGCACCGATTCAGGAGGAGATATATCGACTCAAAACGTCGACTTCGCTACAGGGCTAAAGTATTTCTTAAATGAATTCGCGGAAGATATGAAAATTATAATTTACTGTCTTGATCCAACTCATCTGCCTACTATAACAACAATTGCCAGAGCTTACCCTAATGTAATTATAGGAGCTCCCTGGTGGTTTAACGACAGCCCTTTCGGAATGGAAACGCACTTAAAGTATATCAGTTCCGTCGACCTTATTTCTAACTGCGGAGGTATGGTGAGTGATTCTCGAAAAATCTTATCATACGGGTCCAGAACGGAAGTGTTCAGAAGAGTTTTGTGCAACGTGATCGGAAAGATGGTTGAACTGGGACAAATCCCTAAAGTAACAGCTCAGAATCTGGTGGAAAATATATCTTATTATAGAGTAAAAGATCTTGTTCAATCCAAAACAGAAATAAACAATTCTTGATCCGAAATTCCAATCGGTTAACATTTAGGAGAAGCTAATATGGACTCATCACAAATTTTCAATATAAAAGGAAAAGTGGCTGTAATCACCGGAGGAGCAGGAGTCTTATGTTCGGAAATGGCTAAAGCTATCGGCGAATGCGGAGGAAAAGTTGTTATCCTCGATATTTCCGAAGAAAACATGAAATTCTTAAGTGAAGATCTAAACAAAAAAGAAATAGAACACCTCACAATAAAAACAAACGTATTGGATAAAAAAAGCCTTGAAGCGGCCGCAAAAAAAACCTTAAATACATTCGGAGAAATCGACATACTGATAAATGGAGCGGGAGGAAATAAAGCCGAAGCCACTACAGGACCAGACCTATCATTTTTCGATCTACCGGAAGAAGCCGTAAAATGGGTATTCGATTTGAATTTTCTGGGAACTTTCTTGACTTCGCAGGTTTTCGGAGAATATATCGCGAATAAGGGAGAAGGAGTAATTATAAATATATCTTCGATGGCAGCATATTCCGCTCTAACAAAAGTTCCGGCTTACTCCGCGGCAAAAGCCGCTATAAGCAACTTTACCAAGTGGCTTGCAGTACACATGTCTAAAAATTACTCGGACAAAATAAGAGTTAACGCAATAGCACCCGGATTTTTACTTACGGAACAAAACCGTTATTTACTAATGAACAAGGATAACAAAACTTTTACTGAAAGAGGAAAAACTGTCATAGATCAAACACCTATGAAAAGATTTGGGGAACCTAGTGATCTTATCTCCACGGTTCTCTGGCTAATCTCACCGGGAGCCGTATTTGTTCATGGCACAGTTATAGCCATAGACGGAGGTTTCTCAGCATTCAGTGGTGTCTAAACACCAAAGCAATTACAATTAGTTTAAATAAGAACTTGCGCCCGCGGTAATTTTTCTTATGTTGTATTTAGTTAACTTAACCTAATAGAATTGTGATTTGTTTAAGGAAAATAGACTAAAGGAAGGATAAAAATGGAAAAACAAGAAATCGGGATAATTGGTTTAGGTGTAATGGGACAGAGTCTTGCCCTAAATATGGAACGGAATGGTTTTAAGATAGCAGGATTTGACTTAGATGAAAAAAAGAGAGAGCAATCAAAGAAAAATTTCGCAGATAAAAACATTATCATCTCATCTTCAATAAAGGAACTTGCAGATATACTGGAATCTCCAAAGAAAATTCTAATGATGGTTCCAGCCGGAAAAGCAGTAGATTCTGTAATTCACGATATCACCCCGTATCTTTCTCAAAACGATATATTAATAGACGGAGGAAATACTTTCTTTAAGCATACCGAAAGAAGGGCAAAAAAAGCTGAAGAAAAAGGACTTCTGTATATAGGAACGGGGGTAAGCGGCGGAGAGGAGGGTGCGCTCAAAGGACCTTCTATTATGCCTGGAGGACACAAAAAAGCGTATGATGCTGTCGCCCCCATACTGACAAAAATCGCGGCTCAGGTTGGAAATGACCCCTGTTGCGAATACATGGGAAAAGGAGGAGCGGGGCATTACGTCAAAATGGTTCACAACGGTATAGAGTACGCTATAATGCAAACCATCGTGGAAACGTATGATGTTATGAAGGATGTACTACATCTAAGCGCAAAAGAACAATCCTCACTTTTCTCAAAGTGGAACGACGATGTTCTGGGGTCGTACTTAATAGAAATCACAGGAAAAATTTTAGCTAAAGCAGACGAAGAAACTAATAAATCCCTGGTCGATTTGATTCTTGATAAAGCCTCCCACAAAGGTACAGGAAAATGGACATCTCAGAACGCAATGGATTTAGGTGTACCTATTCCTTCGATAGACGCGGCTGTGCAAGCAAGGTTTATTTCGGCTTATAAATCTGAAAGAGTAGAAGTTTCTAAAAAGCTTACAGGACCCTCCATTGAATTCGCCGGGAATAAAGATAATTTCATACAGAAAATGCACGAAGCTCTGTACGTATCTGAGATTATCGCTTATGCTCAGGGGCTTTCACTGTTAACCGCAGCTTCCAAAAGATACGATTTCGACCTGAATCTTGCAAAAATCGCGAGAATCTGGAGAGGAGGATGTATAATCCGGTCTAAAATCCTGGGAAATATAGCTTCGGCTTACGAAAACAATCCAGACTTAACAAACTTATTGCTCGACGAACACTTTAGTGGAGTACTCAATAGGAGACAAGATGACTTACGTAAAGTCGTCCAGATGGCAAATAAGTGCGGAGTTCCGTGTCTAGTAACCAGTGCATCGCTCGCGTATTATGATAGTTACAGAAAAGAACGTCTTCCCGCGAATTTAATACAGGCACAGAGGGATTATTTCGGGGCTCACACTTACAAAAGAACAGATAAAGAAGGAACCTTTCATACTGAATGGTAATTGGGAAAGGATTAAATAAAAATTATCTATCTGGCGAAGAAGTAACAAATATTTCCTCAAAAGCTCTATCGCAAATAAACTTTTCCGATAAAAAAGTACTTGTTATAATACCCGATCATACACGCACTGCCCCGGTCAATCTTTTCTTCAAAACGATATTCGACCTGATAGGAGAAAAAGTCGAAAAATTAGACTATCTGGTCGCACTCGGTACCCACCCCCCAATGACAGAGGAACACATTCTAAAACATATTGGAATTTCAGAAGAAGAAAAGAAAGAAAAATATTCATCTATCGATTTTTTTAATCATAAATGGGATGATCCGAATTCTCTTACGACAATCGGTACGATATCGGCGGATAAAATCGAAGAAGTGTCTGATGGACTGCTAAAAGAAACCGTCGAGGTACAGATTAACAAAATGGTCTTAAGTTATGACATTCTGATTATAGTAGGTCCAGTTTTCCCTCACGAAGTTGTAGGCTTTTCCGGAGGAAATAAATACTTCTTTCCCGGCATTTCGGGTCCCGAGGTATTACATTTCTTTCACTGGCTCGGAGCTCTGATAACCAACCCGGAAATTAACGGAACAAAAGAAACTCCTGTCCGAAAAGTCATCGACATTGCCTCTTCCTTTATTAAAAATCAAAAACTTTGCTTTAGTCTCGTTGTAAAAGACAAAAAACTAAAGGGTTTATTCATCGGCACCCCGGAAGAAGCCTGGTCAAAAGCTGCAGATCTATCGAAAAAACTACATATAATTTATAAAGATAAAAAATTTAAGAAAGTGCTGGGGATCGCCCCGAGAATGTACGATGACCTGTGGACAGCAGGTAAAGTTATGTATAAACTTGAAAACGTGGTGGAAGACGGCGGAGAACTTATTATATATGCTCCTCATATAAATGAAGTTTCCTATACACACGGTAAAATTCTCGATAAAGTCGGATATCACGTACGAGACTATTTCCTCGCTCAAAAGGATAAATTTTCCTGGATTCCGGGAGGAATAAAAGCTCATTCCACTCATGTAAAAGGAACAGGGATTTACGAAAACGGAATAGAAAAACCAAGAATAAATGTGGTTCTCGCGACAGAAATACCGGAAGAACGATGCAGGAAAATAAATTTAGGATATAAAGACTATAAGTCTATCGATATATCGAATTGGGAAAATAAGGAAAAGAAAGGAACTCTTCTTGTACGTAACGCTGGAGAAACACTGTACCGTTTAAAATAAAAAATATGTGAGGTTGAAAGTGAGTGAAAACAAAAATGTACTAGTAGCACAATCAGGCGGACCTACGCCGGTTATCAATAATTCTCTTAGAGGCGTTATAGAAATATGCAAAAAAATGCCGGATAAATTCGGAAAAATTTTCGGAGGATTCCACGGAATCGAAGGAGTCTTAAAAGAAGAGCTACTGGATATAAGCGCTCAAGGTGAAGAAGAGATAGATCTGCTTAAAAACACGCCTGCCGCGGGTTCGATAGGAACCTGTCGTTATAAACTTAAAAACAAACAACAAGAAGATTTCAACCGTATCGTAGAAGTTTTCAAAACCCATCAAATCGGATACTTTTTCTACATAGGCGGAAACGATTCCATGGATACGGCTAATAAAGTAGGTATTCTGGCAAAAGAAAAGGGCCT
>Ga0315548_1000643_pt1 | contig 32129 bp, 35 predicted proteins | sample SalMarSW160110MG_2_FD_202540 | JGI IMG/M metagenome (GOLD analysis project Ga0315548, IMG submission 202540) | Salt marsh sediment microbial communities from the Plum Island Ecosystem LTER, Massachusetts, United States - Salt Marsh Sediment SW1601-110 ... | reverse complement strand
GATCAAAATGGACGATAATCCTGTACAAAAAAACGTACTATGTTGCACACTGTCTTGAGCTTGACTTAATCGGTGATGGTAACACAAAAGATGAGGCAACAGTAAGACTAAAGAAAACCATTGAGATTCAATATCATATCCACGAAGAAAAGGGGACATATTTATGTTTTGATGCTGACGATCAATGGAATTTACTCCATCAGGCTGCTCCTCTTGGAAAACCTGAAAAGACAATCTTCGACATACAGAAATTTGGAAAGGCTGAAAACACAGAGAATATTAAAGTGCGCGTCGAGATCGACAAGACTCCTCGGATTCTCAAAAATAAGGATTCCTGGCGCAACGAATATCCAATGCATAAACTTATAAAACTTCTTGGCACCAAGAGAATATCTTGGAATACTTCAAAGGAATTAGACTATGGATACTTCTTGGGCCATTGTCCAGCCGGTTCAGACGGACCTATTCAATCTTATCCATTTTATTTGCCGCCGGAAAATTTGGTTAGTTGGTATCACCTTAAAAATATCGCTTCGCGTTTCTGGCTTGATGATTTGACATCGAATTTACTACACGAAAATGAAAACGTTGAGAGTTGACGTGTGAATTAACAGCATGGGCAAAATGAGTTGCCCATCCTATCAATTGTTGAAGATAAGGATTACATAAGGCTCATAGAAAGATCCGTAAAGAGGATATAATTTAAAATGAGTACATTCTGGGGCATAGTTACATTAATTTGGTTAAGTACAAGTCTTATTGTTGTTTTTAAGAGTTTACTGGAAAGCGGGCAAGAAGCATTTGAAAGGGATTTAACAGATAAAGGATTGTCTTGGTGCAGGAATGAATATGATACAGAGGATTTGAAGAGGTTTTTGGAAAGGTATAAAAAAAGAGTTCACGCAATGAAGAGAGTTGAACAACAACGACAAATGATTATCGACATTTTGCAAGTTAATGCCAATGACGATCTTACAGATTGGGAAGAGGAATTCACAGAGACTATCATGGATTGGAAGGGCATTTTACCTAATAAGCATTTTAAGGTTTTATTGGCGATATGGGAAGAACATTATTCGCATCAAGGTACACACGAAAACGTAGATGGTAAGGAGAATGAGACGATACAATCCTGGCCCATTCCTTCGGGGCATGATCCCAATGAAGGCAAATGTGGCTGGCATTTTACTAAGGGCTATAAGGAATCTATGGGGCGGAAGATCAAGAATGAGTAAACTTAATACGTATTACACATATATTGCAGAGTTGTCATGTTGAGCCGACAGGCGAAACATCTGGCTATCGATGCCCAGATTCTTCGCTTTGCTCAGAATGACACCCTTCGATTAAAATGTGAAGAGGTATAAAATTATTCCGGATTCCGCCATAAGGTATTCCTAACGAGACTGCCTGCACAGGAATGACGCCAGGTGGCAACCACTAAATGAGCTTGCCCAATGGGGCGAAACGAATGAAGTGGATGGTTTTAACTTGATTATTCTGGATTCCTGCCTACGCAGGAATGGCATTGGAAGAAAAGTGGTGCAATTTCATCGTACCCTACTTTTTATTCATCGAAATCGATTTTGTTTTCTTTGCACCATTCGACGGCGATTTGCTTTATTGTTTTAGTGATGATGAAATCTCAGTTACAAATTGCACCCAAATATCGTGAATGTTTGTTGCCAAACCTTCCAGATGCTTTTCCTCGAGCATAAATCCATAAGAGTGGATGAAAAAGTGCCGGAATGTAAGGTATTCGTATAACTGGTCGGACAATTCCTCCGAAATAATCCCTTTAGATACCGAAAGATTTATCAGGTCTTTATGCCATGATTCAGATTTAGGTATTTCAATACCTTTAAGATGAGTTATCTGTTTTAATATGTTTTCTATTCCATTATAGATATTATGAAGGAATGTTCCAATTGCTGCCAATTCAATGGTAGATTTATTCGTTCTATCAAGGGCGATATTGAGATTATCTAATGCTTCCTCGACGTTCTGTTTTTCGGCAAGGATTTGCTGAGGGAGTTTACCCATAGATTATTACCCCGGTATCTTCTATTAGGTCGTTAAAAAGTGATTTTCTGGAAAGGTCGACAAGATCGACCGGTCTGGACAAATGTTTGAAAAGCTCGGCGTAAAACTTGAAGAATAACTCCGGCCGTATGCCTTTGACGCCTAAGTCGAAGTCGTTGGCTTTTTCGCCTTCTCTTAGCATGGAGCCAAATAAAATGACGGCCGAGACATTATACTTTTTAGCATATTTTAATATGACTTCTTTGTCTTTTTCGGTTATCATTGTCATGACCTTTCTGAGTTAGATTATATCAAAAAGACAAAGATAGGCTAATATTTTCTTTGAATCTCCGGATTATGTCTCATCGAATTCGATTTTGTTTTCTTTGCACCAATCGACGGCGATATCTTTTATGGCGGCACTGTGGTACTTGTACCAGTCCTCTTCGATGCCGTACTTGTAAAGGGCGTCCTTGAACCTTCGAGATGTGCCGGGACCTCCTATCAAACCATGCAGGAATTCGCCTTTTTTAGTGTCATCCAGCGACCAGCAAAAATCTTCCATTATCCTGTATTCGTCGATGTCATACTTCGAGGGCAGATGAATATAATCGCCGGTTTCAGCTATGATTTCCCTGGCGATAATTATCTGGTCCCGCTCCCATTCCGGGAAATCTTCGATAGGATCGTTGTTCTCGGCGGCACGCATATCGTAGTCGCTAATCAGAACGATCTCGCCGGTTTTTTTATTCAGGAACGAAAAACTTTCATCCGATTGGGATTCCAATCCTTCGATTATATCATCCAATTTGACACGAACTGACATAGGTGTTCCTTTTATTGGATATTGATTATGGCTGGCATTTCGCACAGACGGACATAACAACCTTAGCTCCTGAATGAGTGCCGGTTTCTTTATTAAAATCAACATGGTCCGACTTTTATCTGCGTAGTTGATTTTACTTAGACTATTGTATATATTTTATCCGGAAAAATAAAGCGGATTTAGGTTGGATAGAACAATGGGCACAGAAAAAAATCTTAAAAAGGCGGTATTGTGGGAACCATCCGGCGAGGATAACAAGGTTCGTTGTAAGTTATGTAGCCGGCGGTGTTTAATTGAAGATGGGAAACTGGGACGGTGCTGTGTGCGGCAGAATATTGCCGGAGTTTTGTATTCGCTCAATTATTACAAGGTTTGCTCGGCCAATCCCGACCCTATCGAGAAAAAGCCGCTTTTTCATTTCCAGCCCGGCTCGCGGAGCTTCTCTATTGCTACGATGGGCTGCAACTTCCGCTGCGAATTCTGCCAGAACTGGCAAATCAGCCAGGCAGCTATCGAAGACGGGCGAATCGACGGGCAGGCGATAAGCCCGGAGTGGATAGTCGAAGCCGCCGTACGAAGCGGGTGCAGGAGCATCGCTTATACTTATACCGAGCCGACCGTCTTTATGGAGCTGTGCAGCGATTGCGGCCGGCTGGCAAAAGAGCACGGCCTGACGAATGTTTTTGTCAGTAACGGTTACCAGACAAAAGAGGCGATTGATTTTGCCGTAGATTGGCTCGATGGAATCAATATTGATTTGAAGGCGTTTAGTGAGGATTATTACAAGCGGCTGTGCAAGGCGCGTTTGCAGCCGGTCCTCGATACGATCAGCTATATTGCAAAAGAAACGAATATCTGGCTCGAAATTACCACGCTGCTGGTGCCGGGGCAGAACGATTCCGAGGATGAAGTAAAGGCCCTCGCAGATTTTATCGTCAACAACGCCGGGGAGGATGTCCCCTGGCATATCAGCAGATTCCATCCGCAGTATAAATACCTGGATTCGATATCTACTCCGCTTGATAGTATGGAAAGGGCTTACGAGACAGGCAAATCCGCAGGTCTGCATTACGTTTATCTCGGTAATGTGCCGGGGTCGAAATCGGAAAGTACGTTCTGTTATAACTGCGACCGGATGTTGATCAAACGCGTCGGCTATCAGATTGCCGCCAATAACATAAAGAACTCGAAATGTCCCAGTTGCGGGACCGAGATTGCAGGCTTCGAATTATAAATCTTTTTTTACCGGCAGCGTCCATGACGGCCATGCCGCCCGTGGCCGCCCCGGCCGTGATGCGGGCCGTGAGACGGGACGGTATTATCTAATTCTATGATTCCTCCTTCGATTGACAGGGCTTTGCCGTTTACTAAGGCGTCGGCGATTTTTTTGTGTGCGGATTCTATAATTCTGCCGAAAGTCTGACGTGATATGTTCATTTTCTCCGCCGCTTTTTCCTGATACATACCTTCGAGATCCGCCAGGCGGATTGCCTCAAGCTCGTCGTAAGTCAGGTTGACGTATTGCAAAGCAGAAAGAGGGACTCCCTGCGGCTTGTAATAATTAGCCTGCGGCATACAACCAATTCTTCTGCAATTTCTCGGTCTGGGCATATCCTGTATTACTCTTTAATGATCGCAAATATTTTGTCCGCTTTGCAATTCGTTGTTCATGTATTGTTCGAGAAGTTCCTGCGGCTTAGTATCGGCGGCCCCCACGATAAGCTCGATATTATTTTGTGCGAAAAGCTGCTGGGCTCTCTGGCCCATTCCGCCGGCGATGACTAATTCGACCTGTAGTCCTGAAAGCCATTGAGGCAGGACGCCCGGCTCATGAGCAGGCGGGGCCATCAAATCCTGTTCTGTTATCTTTTTATTTTCGAGGTCAACGTCAAAGATGGCAAACTGCTCGCAGTGACCGAAATGCAGTGATAGTCTGCCGTTGGTTACGGGTATAGCGATTTTCATAGGACATCCTTTCTAAAGTGAACAATTACCCGTCGGACATGATCCACCGCCCCGCGACGAGGAGCTGTCGGCTTGTCCGATGGAGAAGCCTGAAAAAAGCTTTTGTAAATCCGGACTTTTACAGCGCTCGCAGACGTGTTTTTGCCTGCCGCCGCTTTTTTCCAGAAACTCCGTCACGTGGCCACACTTTTGACATTTGTATTCGAATATCGGCATTGAATACCTCCATATCAAGCTCTTAATTTTTGTACCGAATTTATAACAATATATCACCGGCCAATAACACTAAGATTCAACCAGGGAACAGGCGATTTCCATTCCTTCTCTGATGCTTTTGGTAATATGACAGCTATCCGCCGCTTCCAATATTTTCTCGCGTTGTTGTTCGGACATTGTTGTACCGAGATGTATTTTGACATCTAATCTCGTAGTACGCGATAGTTCGAGTCCTAATGGCGAGGCATCCGGTGGATAGCGTTCTGAGCGCCTGGATAGCTCAATCGTAATATCCTTACAATCAATACCCTGCTTTTCACAGTATTCAACAATATAACCGCCGATGCACATCCCAATGGACGCAGAAAAGAGCTGAGCCGGCCACATCCCGTCTCGCTCGGTTTTACCATCGTCGCCGCGGCCGGTGCTTACAGTGTGCTTCTTGCAGGTCGCCGTGAAGCGGTGACCATTGTCGTATTTAACTAAAATTTCCATAAGTTATCCGTTTTAATTAAGATCCTTACCGCTAAGAAGGAAGGTCTTCCGTGACCTTCTTTTATTCCTGCTGTTTTGCTTTCTCTAATTCTTCGATGCGTTTACCTATTTCGTCAAGCGCATCCCGGAAATACTGAGCCTGCTCCTTTAGGCCGGCAAGTTCCTGCTCAGGTGCTGCTGTCGGAGCGCCCGGGCCCGGATAAAACGGCAAAGGCTGAGCAACCGGACCCCATGCCGGATAACCATACGGTGCTCTCGCCCAGCCGGGTAAGCCGGTCGCATAGTATCGGTTTCTCCAGCCTCGTCCGCCGCCTCGACCACGGCCACCGCCTCTGCCCCAGTAACCTCTACCGCCGATTGGATTCATATAACCGGGCGCCGGATAACCGGCACAATATCCGGCCGCCCTTCCTGTCATTGGTCCCATACCTGCAGGACCTGTTCCGTCTCCACGTGGCATGATAGTTCTCCTTTCAAAAAAAGTTCTTGTTTACTGTCTTGACATTTGCGTTCCACATTGCGGGCAGGCCTTCTGATTACACGGCTGACCTGCAACATGTGGAACCTTACAACCACATTTCGGGCATGTGCAATTTCCGCCGGGTCCTGCGGCGAAAGGCCCACCCATTCGCCCTCTGCCTTGTCCCTGCCCTCTGCCCACACCCCGGCCACCGCCACCTCCCTGCCCGGCCGGTCCTGTTCCATCTCCTCTTGGCATAATAATTCTCCTTATAAAGATTTAATCGTTTCACAAATCCGCCAACACCAAACTGCCAATCTTACAGTCTAAATGTTCGGCAAGAACGGAACACTTCGGCTGAAGCAAAAAAAACTTGTTTTTCCTAACATCGTTTAGAGTTTCAAAATTTCCCTGACCTTTGATAATGAGCAGGTCGGATTGCTCGAACCATTGGCGAAAATCTTCCGAACAATCCTCTAAAATCGTACCGGGGGCATCCGAACCGTTATCGACGACTTCTACAAAATCCGTTATGCCTGTTATCTGGGCATCTTCGATGGTGACATCATTCAAAACAGGGCCGCCCTTGACAACGAAAGTGACTTTTTTGTATGGCAATTGTTCTATTAAGAGTCTATCAAAGACGATTTCGCCGGCGTTATCACCCAAATAAAGAATCTTCTCGGCTTTTTCGATTGCATTACGGAACCGCTGCAGCGCTTCCAAGTCCAGCTTGTCTGTCAGTGAATTAGCGATGGTTTGTTCGATCTGACCTTCCTTTAATATCGAATTCACGCCCAAATCGATAATATTTCCCGCGATGGCTAATCGAACCGCCGTTTCCAAAGGATCGGAAGAGGATTCTACCCTCTCCTTTAGTTCAGGGTATAAGCTCAAAGCTTGTTTGTTAAAATGATTCTTTTTTTCAAGATAGGGATCTTCAACGCCGGTCGTCTTTCGGATAAATCGGTGCATTTGCTGGGCCATTGCCGGCGGACTTGTTCGATAGTCCATATTGCCTGCTAATCTTAAAGCTTCCCGTAATACCGTTTCCCGGATACTTTCGTCCGCCGTTGTCATTTTCACCGAATCGAGTACCTGGCGGATGAAACAGGGAATACAATCAAGATATATCTTCATTTTTTAAACCCGTTAGTTTTCTTACTTCTAATAGAAGCTCATTATCATAAGTGAACTTCCACAATATCCTTCTATATATATTATGGGCATATGCCCATAACAACACAAGTAAAAAAATAAAAAAAAGCAAATTTTCCTCATTTTCCCGGATTCCGGAATCTATATGAAAAATGCTCGAATAGACAGAAAGATGCGTGCAAATGGTGCCTTTTTGGCTAAAATAAGAGCGAACTACCAATAATATTGTGATTTTCAGGTATAATTATGAAGATTATCGCAGATGCGAATATCCCGTTCGTCCGGGAGTGCTTTTCTTCGATAGGCGACGTCGAAGCTATCGGAGGCCGGGAAATAACGCGTGATGCAGTCGCCGATGCGGATGTTCTTTTAGTACGCAGCATTACACCCGTATTTGCAGACTTATTAACCGGCAGCAAGGTACGTTTCGTTGCGACCGCCACTATCGGCTTCGACCATATCGACCTGGATTTTCTCAGGCGTAATTGTATCGGCTTTGCATCGGCGCCCGGCTCGAATGCGAATTCCGCCGCTGAATATGTCATCGCCGCCCTGCTTGAAATTGGAAGCAGGCACAAAATCAGTCTCGAAGGCAAATCTATAGGTGTAATCGGTGTCGGCAACGTCGGAAGCCGGGTAGCTGAAAAATGCAGGGCTTTGGGGATGGAAGTCCTTCTGAATGACCCACCTTTATACAGGCAAACCGACGATGCGAAATATCTTCCTATACAGGAACTTTTCGATTGTGATTTTATTACTTTTCACACACCTTTGACTTTCGAGGGTATTGATAAAACTTTCCACTTAGCCGACGAGGGTTTTTTCAATTCGCTGAAAACCGGATGTGTGTTTGTTAACGCATCACGCGGCAGTGTCGTTGACGGTATGGCCTTAAAGGCGGCGATACAGGCCGGACGATTGCGTGCTGTAGCACTCGATGTATGGGAGAATGAGCCGAATATCGAGACGGAGCTTCTGGAGATGGTAGATATCGGCACACCGCATATCGCCGGTTACTCGCTGGACGGCAAAATCGCCGGCATGATTATGATATACAAATCGGCATGTGAGTTTTTTGGGATTGAGCCTGAATTTGACATTGAAGATTTTTTGCCCGAACCTGATGTGAAAGTGATCGAATTAAATCCGAAATCAGGGAACCAGCAGGATGCTTTATTGGAAGCAGTGCGAAAAGTTTACAGTATTGACCGGGATGATATGAGACTTCGACAGGTTTTGGATGAGCCGGCGGAAAAAAGAGGTCAATTCTTCGATAACCTCAGAAAAAACTATCCCGTCCGAAGAGAATTTCAGAATACCGAAATCATTATTGAAGGTACCGGCGGCGGCCTGGCCAAAAAGCTAAGCGGGATCGGCTTCAAAGTGACAGAAAAATGAAAAAAGTCGGCGAAAATATTGTCCGGTGGCCGGGAGGAAGGTTGGATTTTTCCGAAGGCTGTGTTGTGATGGGGGTCCTGAACGTCACGCCGGATTCATTCAGTGACGGCGGACAATTTTTTGACACGGAAAAAGCCATCGAACACGGACTTAAGATGGTCGCCGACGGGGCTGCGATAATAGATATAGGCGGCGAATCAACCCGGCCCGGCTCTGCATCGGTTTCGACTGAGCAGCAGATAGAGCGGGTCGTGCCGGTAATAAAAACGCTTTGTGAAAAGACAGATGTCCCGATCAGTATTGACACGTACAATCTCGAAGTTGCCGGAGCCGCCCTTGAGGCGGGAGCGGCGATGATAAATGACATAACTGCGTTGAACAATGATCGAATGGCTGAATTAGCCGCCGGGCATGAAGTGCCGGTTGTTCTGATGCACATGCAGGGTTCACCCGCGACGATGCAGGTCGAACCGAAATATAATGATGTGGTGGGTGATGTCCTTGAGTTTCTTCTAAGCCGGGCAAAACGGGCGGAGCATTATGGTGTACCGAAGGAGCGAATTTTTATAGATCCCGGCATAGGCTTCGGCAAAACGCTCGAACATAATCTATTGCTGTTGAAAAATGTCGATAGATTTGTCGCCACCAACTATCGGGTGCTTGTTGGAACCAGTCGCAAGAGTTTTCTCGGTAAAATAACCGGCAGAGAAAATCCGGACCAGAGAATATACGGCACCGCCGCAACGGTCGCCCTTTGTGCCGCTGCGGGTGTTTCCATAGTGCGCGTCCACGATGTGGCCGAGATGGCGGACGTGGTAAAGGTGATAAATTCCATTGAGAAATTGACGATCAATTAAGGGAGATTATGAAGAAATTCAACTATTGCCCGTGCTGTGGTTCGAGGGACATAATTTTCGATAGTATAAAAAAGTTCGAATGCAGGGAGTGTTCCTTTACCTTTTTTCAAAATGTCGCTACGGCGGTTGCTGTTATATTGCAATACGAACAAAAGATTCTGTTAGTCGTTAGAAGCCGGGAGCCTGAAAAGGGAAAGCTGGATTTGCCGGGCGGATTTGTTGATCCGAAAGAATCCGCGGAAGACGGGCTGAAAAGAGAAATAAAGGAGGAATTGAATATAGACCTCGGCGAATTGAAATATTTGGGATCATTTCCCAACATTTATAAATATAAAGATGTGCATTATCATACATGTGATTTATTCTTTTGTTCTAAAATCGATTCGCTTCCTGCCAAGTTCGACAGGACGGAAATAGAAGAGTTGGTCTTGGTATATCCAACAGAAATTCCGAAAGAAAATTTCGCATTCAACTCAACAAAAATAGGCGTGGAACTTTTTATCAATAGGATCTAAAATATTCGCTGAGTATCTGTGTGAATATAGGATGTTGGGCTTAGCGAGTGCGGAAGTGATTTATCATGAAACAGAAAGCAAGTTTCTTTTGTATCGATGTAAATTATGTCTGGCTCGCACAGACACACTATATTTTGTGTATCGGTTATTCGAAAAGATAGATGAATTATTTTAACACACTCATAATACAGGTGAGTTATGAATTATCGATTCGTTTTTATGCTTGTTATTATATCCACGGTTGCGTATTCGTGTCGCTCTACTCCTGAAAGAGAGACTAATGATAGAATTCAAACATTGGTTTCAGAAAACGATGCTCTCAGGGAGGAAATTAAGAGTCTTCGGATTCTCGTGGAGGATTATCAATCAACAAACAACTCATTAGAAAATGAAATAAAAAACCTCACATTTCTGAATACGCATTATAAGTCACTCACGACTGGTTTAAGTCAAAATGCCATCAGGGCTCCGTTCGGTAGATTTGTACTGATCAAAAGGAAGGATGTGAAAATTGCCGTAAAGATTATTGAACATATTATGCCAAGGCTGGATCAATCATATCATGCATCTAATTTCCTGGGGGCTCAATATGTTTATTATATTTGGGATAACGTCGATAGAAAATATGCTGAATCTTCGGGGAAGGTGTTTGAGCCTATCGAGGGCGCTGCTGATAACATCTACATAAATTTCGGGGATTTCCGAATAGAATGGTCGCTGTCAGACTGGTTGTATTTTCCGGATGAAATGACCCTGATGGCAAGAACAGAGTATTTATATATTGACGATGTGGATTTCGAAAATCCACGAATCGTGTGGTACTCAAAGAGGGATCTAAACAATAGGAATGATTAAACAGTTGGTCTTGTGATATTATTTCAATAAAGGTACTCATGTGTCTAAAGCAATTTTGAGCGCTTCGTCCGTGGTTTTAACAAACTTAAACTGCATACCCTTCTTTGCTTCGGTGGGGACCTCGGGAATATCTTTTTTATTTCTTGCCGGCAGGATGACGGTTTTTATACCGGCCTGTTTGGCAGCTAAGATTTTTTCCTTCAGACCACCGACCGGCAGGACCAAACCTCGCAGGGTGATTTCGCCGGTCATTGCCACATCCGGACGGGTTGGTTTGTTCAGCAGCAGGCTTACCAGCGATGTGAATATCGCCACACCGGCACTCGGACCGTCTTTGGGAATCGCCCCTGCGGGAACATGAATATGATAATCGTATTTGCTGAATTTATCGTTGTCGAAATCAAGCTTTTTGGCATTCGCTTTTACAATTGAAAACGCCGCCTGGGCGCTTTCTTTCATCACATCGCCGATTTGACCTGTTAGCTGCAGTTGGCCTTTGCCGGGCATGGATGCAGACTCGATAAAGAGCAATTCCCCGCCGACGGGTGTAAAGGCCAATGCCGTGGCGACGCCGGGTATTCCCGTTCGCAGGGCCAATTCCGATTCGAAATGGGCGGGGCCCAGGATTTTTGCGAGGTCTTTTTTGGTGATTGTTGCCCGTCTTTTTTTGCCTTTGGCAATTTCGGTCGCAATGGCTCTGCAAACAGCGGCGATATTTCTTTCGAGATTCCGCACACCGGCCTCTCGCGTGTAGCCCTGGATTATTGCGAGTGTCGCATCGTCTTTCATTGTACAGCGGTTTCTACTCAGGCCGTGCTCTTTGAGCTGGCGAGGGATGAGATATTTTTTCGCGATTTTGAGCTTTTCGGTTTCGGTATAACCGGGCAGCTCGATAACTTCCATCCTGTCACGCAGCGCGGGCGGGACCGGCTCGGTATAATTTGCAGTGCCGATGAACATGACGGAGGTCAGATTAAAAGGCTGGTCCAGGTAATGGTCGGTGAAACTGAAATTCTGTTCCGGGTCGAGCACTTCCAGCAGCGCGCTTGACGGGTCGCCCCTGAAGTCACTGCCTATTTTGTCCAGCTCATCGAGCATGAACACCGGGTTTTTGCTTTTGCACTTTCGCAGTTCCTGTAAAATCCTGCCGGGTAAAGCGCCGATGTATGTTCTTCGGTGCCCCCTGATGTCGGCCTCGTCTCTTATTCCGCCGAGCGAAATACGGACAAATTTTCTTCCCATGGCCCGCGCGATGGATTTGCCGAGCGATGTTTTTCCCACGCCGGGCGGGCCGACAAAGCAGAGGATGGGGCTTTTGCCGGTGGGATTGAGCTTGCGAACGGCCATGAATTCGAGGATGCGTTTTTTGACTTTGGTCAGGTCGTAGTGGTCGCTATTGAGAATGCGCTGGGCCTTGTTGATATCGAGCTGGTCTTTGGTCTGGACGGACCAGGGCAGTTCGCAGACCCAGTCCAGGTACGTCCGAATGACACTGTATTCAGGCGAGGCCGGCGGTATCTTGCTTAGCCTGTCCAGCTCACGAAGCGCCTCTTCCTCGACATTTTTAGGCATCTTGGCTTTTGCGATATTCTGACCGATTAGTTTGAGCTCTTCCGTTCTGAGATCTTTCTGGCCCAGCTCATTCTGAATTGCTTTGAGCTGTTCCTGCAGAAAATATTCCCGCTGGTTTTTGTCTATCGATTCTCTTACACGTCCCTGGATTTTATGACTTAGCTCAAGAACTTCCAGTTGATGAGCGAGGACAACGGATATTTGTTCCAGGCGTTTGGTTGCGTCAAGCTCTTCGAGCAATTGCTGTTTTTTTGCGATATCGAGACTGAGATTCGCCGCTAAGAAATCGGCCAGCGCCGACGGATTTTCGATATTTTCCAGCAGCACGGACGCCTCTTCGGGCACATTCGGGCTTAATGCGATAACGCGGTTGGCTGCCTGGCGTACACTGACGATGAGCGCCTGGAGCTTTTTTGTCATTCTCACCTTAACGTCAAGGTATTTTACCCTGGCTTTCAGGTAAGGTTTTGTGCCTAATCTTTCTATTACTTTGAAACGAGTAATACCATGGACCACAACGTGCATTGAGCCCTGGGGCAATTTTATGACCTTGAGAATCGATGCAGTGGTTCCGACCGAGTACAAATCTTTGAAACCGGGAACATCGACGTTCGGATTTCGCTGGGTTAGCAGTCCTATGACGGATTCGTTGTTGTCGGCATCGGAAAGAAGGGCTTTGCTTCTTTTTCTGCCTATCGCCAACGGCGTTACGGTGCCCGGATATACAACGACATTACGAACCGGTAGAATGCCGATTACTTCCGGATGTTTGAGTTCAAGTTTTTTGTGATGTAACTGGTCATCATCGCTGTACAAATACGATTCGATGCCGGCAGACTCTTCTTCAGTCATACCAGAGAGCCAATCAGTACTAAAAGTTAATATGTTATTATTACCCACCATATTATTTCCGTTAATTTTATTTGTTAAGACCTCAAATCATACACGATTGCAGCTCAAACCAAAATGCTAAAAAAACAAAAAAGTTTTTTCGTATCCGGCCAAGCTTATGTATTTTTGTATTTTATTCGTTTCTATGCGTTTAAAACAGGAAAATTGACTTGCTCCATGCAATTCTCGGGGAAAAATCTGTTTTGATTAAATCAACAAGAGCAGCTAAAAAAGATTTTTAACTGATTGTAGTTATAATCGCACAGGCGGGCCTGCCTTAAGTTGGCTGTTTTGATTAAACGTCTATGATTTCAGTGGTTAACTTTTTTTAGGAAATTCCACCTCTGATAACGAAACGTATATAGGTACACGATGTATATCGAAATCAAAGGGGATCTTTGCGCTATCAGATCACAAAGGTCCCCGAGCGTATTGTTTTAATATTGTTTACGAAACAAAATTTGCACAGGTACTTTTTTCCACAGCGATTTTACAGAGCAAACCGCAATTGCAAAAAGCAATACTCCTTACGATAAAGTCACGATCAATGATGCCTAAAGAGCTTTTATATTACGCTTTTGGTTCTCCGTTAACTATTCGGGGTCCGGTTCCGGCATCGGTTCGTTCGGATCATCGTCAAGATAAACGAGCTTCAGGTCATACAACACGATTTCCGGCGCCGGCTCAGGTTCGGGTTCATTCGGATCTTCCTCAAGGTATGCCAGTTGAATGCTACCGAGCACCATCTCCGGTCCCGGTTCGTTCGGGTCTTCAACCTGAGCAATTATCTGATAATCAGACAACCTGGAAGCCAAACTTGTGTTAACACCGATCACACATAGTCCCGTCAGGAAAAATGCGACTATGAGCGTATTGAGAATTAACTTTTTCATTTTATTCCCCTCTTAATAATATGTGTCATTTTTGGATCTGATCAAACTTTTTTCTATAAATACCGGATTTTAGATTATCCTTCTGTATATGTACCCTGCACAGGCCTGATAACGATAGGAGTTGTAATACCGCTCGGTAACATCTGGTCCTGGTCGGGCGTAATACTGATTACACCGATGTCACCCAGTTCGGTCGTTTCGGAGCCACCGTCGTCGAGAGTAGCGCCGATATTTGTCACATATCCGGACGACCATACGGTCGTGTCACACATCGAAATTATAGTACCATAAATCTGCGCATTTCCCCGGACGTCAACAATCCCCCCTATTATTGCACCGGTAAGTATGTTGTTCTCTGTTACTTCCGGGTTGGTATTTCCGAGGTTAACGTTGAAATGCGGGGCAAGGATAGTAGCTTCCTGCACGCTGGATGTGTTTTCGAAATTAGCTTCCCCGGTGAAGTAAAGACAATTGTTCTGCCATTTGAATGTTTGCGGCACTTCGGTAACGATCACGCCGTTGAAAGTACAGTTTTCAAAGCGGACATTATTATAGTAGTAACTGGTGCTCTTGCTGCAATCGACGTACAATACTTCCTCGAAAGTGCAGTTTCTAAATAACGCATTTCGATTGCTTGCCAGTTTCGCGTTCGTATAAGTCTCGTTTTCATAAACGTACCGCGTAAGTTTTCTGTTCGATGTATAACTTGGCGTTCCATCTCTTGGGTAGTTATAATTACCCGCCGCATGAGGAAAGTATTCGACCTCCTTTTGCGAAGTCGAGGGTATATTAACCAGACCCGAATCGTATTCATCCGTGTTGTAATCGGATATATCCATGCCCGGCATGTCCTGAGATTGCTGCTCATAGTTAATACCTTCATGATATGCCTGGACTTCGTCGTTGGGACTGTAATACCGGTCTTCGTAATCACCGCCCAGCGGGGCGCCATTGGCATCAATCGGATTATCGTATGCGTCGAGTGTCTCCAACTGGTAAGATTGGCTCTTAATTTGATCCAGTGTGAGGACTGTATTAATTGTGCCGAGCACACTTGAGTCGCTGGTCATGTTATAAGGTGATATTTCAGGGCGATCCCATGCACTGAAAATATCGCCGTATATTGTCGATTCTCCGGTCAGCCACATTCTGCCCCTGCTGGCTACAGCATACCTTAATACTTCACTATCTTTTGTGACTTGCATATCTATGTTTATTTGCCTGGTCGCCTCTGCCCCGGTCCCTGTTGATTGAAGTTTGATTACCTGCGGACTGTCATCATATCGGTAGAATCTGAGCGTAAAGTTCGTATTGGCGCTGCCGTAGTTGAGCGGCACAGTGATAATCTCGTCTCCGCTTCCTATTGAATCACTGAAGCCGACGGCCGACGGAACGGTCTGCCCGTCGAGAGCGGTATCCCGAAGATGCTGGCAGAGAATGTTCCAGACCTGGTCGGCTTCCGAATCGGATACGACATTTTGTCCCGTCGATGGTAACGTCGGGATATTAGCGATGAGATACTTTCCGCATTCCAGGCCGGATTGAGCCGCTAACAGAGCGGAATTGACTTTGTGCTGGTTAGATGCAAGCTGAGTGTTGACGCCGGACATTGTGGCCATTGAGACTGCAAGCGCGGAAAATACAACCAGAAAGATCATGGACAATATAAGTACAGCACCTCTGTGCTTCTGATGAATTGATTTGATTGCGGGTACCATTTTTCCCTCCCCGGAATAGTCCCACATATATGAACGTTATTAACCACTTCAATATGCCACTTAAAATATAATAAACATTTGTTGTATTCACAAAAATACAAAAGAGGTTTATATCAAGTGCATCAATTATTTTGTTATCGGTCTATTTGAAGAAAACAAGGTTCTATTTATGTTGTTAGGTGCGAAATTGCAACCTGTCACATGACTTCGGTATAAGAGGTGGGATTATACACCAATACAATGTCCGGCACAAAACCCGCAGGCGCCTCGCTTGTCCCGGAACGATTGAAATAGAGATCACTATTACCGGACAGAGTCATTTCTTCTTCGGAGTAGTTGATGATCGAACCATTTATAATTCCTCCGGCATTTCCAAAGAATTCGATTCCGTTACCGGCTATTGCCCCGCTTAAGGTATTGAAGCTGCCGCCGAACGATACGTTAAATCCCGGAGCCATGACAAAAGTGCCCGTTTGGTCATGAAGCCCGTAGAACTGTGTCTCTTCCGGCAACTCAGTAATTGGATGGCTCTCAACATCACCCCGGAAAATGACCTGATTCGTGCCGGAATTGTCTTCAAGGCTTCCGTCTCCGACTACTATACCGGTGATATCCACACTTCCTGTGAAATCAACTATATTTGGTGTTTCTATATAAACAATACCTTTGAGTGTCACCTGACCGGAAAAGTTAGGGTTTGTATTGGCCAGGATTCTGACATTTTCGAAAGTTGCATCTGATGATGTATTTGTATTGGCATCGACTATTGATGTGACATAGGGTTCAAATAAGGAAGGATTAGGTTTGGGAAATTCACTTGGCGGTGTACCGAAAGTGACATGATTTTCTATTGCATCCTGGCCGGTTTCACCCCCTATTCCGGCCTGTCCACCCTGCAAATCAACAGCGGCAAGGGAATTAACTATGCTGACATCGCCGGCTATTTGTGAGTTACCCGTGATTGACAGGGCCAGATTGGAGTTCTGGCTTTCAATATAGACACTTGCCTCCACAGAGACATTAACGCCTTCAAGCTCGATATTACCGGTGAGCGACAGAGGACCTTTTGTTGCCACGCCGAAATCGAACACGGTGTTTCCTCTTTCACCAAAATAATAATTTGCCCTGATTGTACGTGTAATTGAGCTGTAGGTACCTGTGACATCTATCCGGAGCGTATCGGTATCGAGTGGTGTAATCACGGCGGAAAAACTGCTTGCATTTTCCGAATTCAGTGTGACACTTGGGATGGTTATTGATGAGCCGTCATAGGAAGCAGTGACGTTAGTGATATATTCATCCGCAAGCTCGCTTTGAAGTGAGGCTGCAATATAATTGAATCTTTGTTCTTCGGATACTATTCCGGATATCGAGACGCGGTTTAACCAGAAGCGAATAACATCGAATCCAGATTCGGCGCAGGCTATCGAGCGATTGATTTTTCGCTGGTTCTCCGAGAACTGAACGTTTGTGCCTGATATTGCGGCCATAGAGACAGCCAGTGAAGAGAATACCAATATAAATATCAAAGATATGATTAGTACAGCGCCATTGCGTTTAGTGTTAGTAGCTATAGATGCCATTTATCACCCCTTAGAAACAAAAACAACTGGGGGAATTAAAAATCACTTCTGTTTGCCAATTAAAATATAAGAAACGTTTTTTGTATGTGCAAAATGGAGGAAACGATTTTCTGAGAGCTGATATTAAGACTTAATAACTCTCAGCCATATTGGTGAAAGCCATGATTTCAATTGTATTGGTTCCTATAACATGCCTTTTATAACGTCAGTTCCGAATAAGAATCCGGTTTATACTCTAAAACTATTTCCGGCACAAACCCTGCAGGTGCATCATCTGTGCCGGAACGGTTAAAATAGAGGTCGCTGTTGCCTGAGAGTGTCATTTGTTCGCCGGAGTAGTTAATAACCGAGCCGTTGATTATTCCTCCGGCGTTCCCGTAGAATTCGATACCGTTGCCGGCTATCGCACCGCATAAGGCATTAAAGTTACCACCGAACGAAAGGTGAAAGCCGGGAGCCATAACGAACGTACCTGCCTGGTCCTGGAGCCAGTCAAACTGAGCTTCGCCCGCCAGGTCGGTTAAAGGGTGACTGCTGACATTACCGCTGAATGTAATCCGATTTTCGCCTGAATTATCGTCAACACTTCCATCTCCGATAATTAATCCTGTGATATCCGCACCTCCGGCGAAATCGACCACATTGGGTGTTTCAATATATACGATTCCTTTTAGCACTACCTGGCCGGAAAAGTCAGGGTTCGTGTTGGCCAGGATTCTGACATTTTCGAAAGTTGCATCGGAAGACGTGTCTGTATTAGCGTCGATGACCGTTGTGACGTATGGCTCGAACTGGCTTGGGACCGGCTCCGGGAACTCACTGGGCGGGACACCGAAGTTAACATGATTGTCTATTGCATCCTGGCCGGTCTCACCTCCGATGCCGGCCTGTCCACCCTGCAAATCAACATTAGCAAGGGAATTAACTATGCTGACATTACCGGCGATTTGCGAGTTGCCGACGATTGACAGAGCAAGACTGGAATTATCGCTTTCAATATAGACGCTTGCTTCTACGGAGACGTTGTAGCCTTCCAGATCGACGTTGCCGGTTAACGATAATGGTCCTTTGGTTGCCACGCCGAAATCGAACACGGTGTTTCCTCTTTCACCAAAACAATAATTTGCCCTGATTGTGCGTGTTATTGAGCCATAGGTACCTGTGACATCCATCCGGAGTGTTTCGGTATCGAGTGGTGTAATCACGGCTGAGAAGCTGCTCGCATTTTCCGAATCAAGCGTGACATTTGGAATAATTATGTTCGAGCCATCGTATGAGACGGTTATATTTGTGATGCCCTCGGCAGCCAGCTCGTTCTGGAATGAGTACGCGATTTGACTACATCTTTCGGCCGGGGAAGTCGTCCCGGATATCGAGACGTGGCTTAACCAATAACGAATAATATCAAATCCTGATTCCGCACAGGCTATCGAGCGATTGATTTTTCGCTGGTTCTCGGCGAGTTGAATGTTGGTGCCGGATAATGAGACCATTGATACGGCTAATGTGGAAAAAATCATTATCAATATCAAAGAGACAATAAACACCGCACCCCTGTTTTTCTGTTGTGCCGATTTGCCTTTGGGTTTCATTTCCCCCCTCCCGGAAAAGATACCTCTTAGACAGAAATTAACATGCTCCAATTAAAGTATAGCACAAATCAGAAGACTGTAAATGAGTAAATTGCTGATGGCGGTATAAGCCTAAGAACGTTAATCCGTAACAGGTCCCTGGTCTGGTATTATTGAGCATTATCCTGTTCTGCGAAATACGAACTCCGTGCAAACGGCGATGACATGACCCATGAAAAACCCAGTTCCATTGCTTTTTGCTTCCACCAGTCGAATTTGTCGGGATTGATATATTCGAGAACTTCAAGGGAGTCTTTAGATGGTCTGAGGTACTGGCCGATTGTAATTCTCTGGCAACCAACGCTGCGCAGGTCTTTCAATGCCTGCTCGACCTCGGAGTCGGTCTCGCCCAGTCCGAGCATAATTGAGGATTTGGTTGGGACATTTTCAAAGTATTCACGGGCCATTTTCAGCAGATTCAATGAATATTGATAATCCCCCCCCGCTCTGGCTACAGGGTAAAGAGATGGTACTGTTTCGATATTGTGAGCGAAAACGAAAGGCAGGCATTCTCGTAAAATATCCAGTGCCTGTTCCCGGCAGTCTCGAAAATCAGGCGTAAGTATTTCAAATTTCATATGAGGCGATTGTTGCCTTACTTCGTTGATGCAGTCACGGAAATGACCTGCACCGCCGTCCGGCAAATCATCTCGGTTCACACTGGTTATAACCATGTATTTTAATTGCATTAGTTTAGCCATTTTTGCCAAACGTGACGGTTCGGTCGGGTCCGGCGGTTGTGGTTTGCCGGGAGCCACGGAACAGAATCCGCAATGCCTCGTACAAATGTTACCTAAGATCAAGACCGTTGCAGTTCCTCTTGACCAGCATTGACCACGATTGGGACAGTTTGCATTACTGCATATCGTTTCCAGGCCGAGCGAGTTAAGGATATTTTCGGTTTGCTGGAAATTTTCACCGGCCGGTAAGATCCTACGAAGCCAGGGCGGCAGTCTTCGCGATGAGCCTTTTATTTTCTCGTTTGTTTTGTTTACCTGTCGATTCATGAGAAGTGCTTCATAAGCAATTGAGATAATATTTTCTTAACATGGACCATCGTGTGACTTTTACCGGTTTCCTTCAGCACTGAAGTAATTTCGATATTTTCCAGGCCGCAGGGCCTTATGAACTCGAAGATGCTCAGGTCGTTTTGGATATTAATTGCCATTCCATGATAGGTCACAAATTTCGAGACACGGACCCCGATAGAGGCGATTTTTCTTTCACTAATCCACAGGCCCGGAAATCCCTTTCTCCTTGTACTCTTAACTCCCAATTCAATAAGCAGCTCTATACCTATTGCTTCGAGCTCTCTGATATATTCACTGATTCCGAGTCTCAATTTTTGTAAGTTCATAACAGGATAGAAAACCAACTGGCCCGGATTGTGTGCCGTCACACCGCCGCCTCTGCGAATCTGAACAACATCGATATTTTTTTCTGCCAGTTTTTCCCGGCTGATTAGAAGTTTGTTCAAACTTTGGCGGGCGCCGAGCGTAATAATCGCGGGATGCTCTACGATAATAACGGTGTTTGGTATTTCGTCCTGTTGTCTTTCATCGAGTAATTCGTGCTGTAATTGCAGAATTTCCTCGTACTTACCAAGTCCACAGTCGTGAATTTGCAAAGTGCTTTTATTATTTTCAATTGTTACCGGTATTTTTTTCACAAAAATGATTTTAGCAGCGAATTCGTTGATTTGCACGGAATTTTCAATTCGGTAAGTGTGTCTTAGCCGTGCGATAAGCAGGATTTGAGGCGATTATATTGAGAGGTTGTATAAGGCGCATAAAAAGAAGACTGACGAGAAGCCGACTTCTCGCCAATCTCAACTTTTTCATTGCCCCGCTTGTCCGATAGCCACAGACTGCTTAAAAATTATTTCAATCCGACCATTAAAATGGATTAATTAAAGGAGATACCAACGCCTATTTCTGCTTCTTCAAGCAGATTTTTGCGTTCTACCCTAACAACTTTACCGGCTTTAATGCGAGCGAATTGTCCTTTTTCCTGTGCCAAAGGTTCTGTACGTGGAAAATTCAGCTCCACTGTATGACCTGTCTGAATGGGTGTTGTCAAAGGAAGTGTAATGAAAACACCTGTTTTGCTGATGTTACAACTTCGGCCGTTAAAAAATCTATTGGCCTCAGGAATCCATACACTGACGGGCCAGGATACTTTATTTCTGCTATCCGTACGCTGCTCAATTAACGTCTGCATAATAACTTTCTCCTTTTATTATTGTTCCATCATTGGCTTTTTATCGGCAACGTTAATCTGGATAGTTTAGTGTATTTGGGCAATAATTGTTACTTTCCGGAAAAACTTTTTTTTGTCCGGTCAATCACGGTGATACAGCTTTTTTTATCGGAGCAAATGCTCATTTTTTTTTGAATATTTCAAAGGCAAACGAGCCAATCTGACAGAAATAGAGCAAAATGAATTATCGAACCTTCCGGGTGGGGTTGAAAAAAGAGTCAATATCTAATTATTCACGCTCAGAATTTCTTTTTCGGTCGAGACAATAATCTAATCATATATTTTCTGCAATGAACAACATCAAGTATGATCTATGATTCATTTTGCAATTTGTTGTTCAAATCCTCAATTAACCGTAAGATGAAAATGGAAAATCTTGCTATTGGGTGGTCTCTATTGTATGGTGTTGGCCGATGGAAACGAAAATTATAAAATTAGATGCTACAAATATAGATTCGGCCGGTATTGAAGAGGCTGCAGCGATAGTCGATGCCGGGGGGCTGGTCGCCTTTCCCACAGAAACAGTTTATGGAATCGCCTGCAGTGTAAAAAAAGATTCGCTGGCAAAACTCAGCGATATTAAGGGAAGAACCGCCGAGAAATACTATACATTGCAAATCGCTGAAAGCAGAGATGTCCATAAATACGTGCCCACGCTTGGATTACGCTATCTCAAATTGATTCAAAACGCCTGGCCGGGGCCTTTGACTATAGTATTTGAATTGGACCAGAATGATATTAATAAACAGCAAAACAAACTTGATAGTGAAGTTTTTGAAAACCTTTACAGGGATAATTCAATTGGAATCCGCTGCCCGGATAACGCGATAGCTCTTGAATTGCTAAAGCGGGCGAGCGGTCCTGTTATTGTTCCGAGTGCGAATATAACCGGGCAATCTCCGGCGGTTGATGCAGAGCAGGTTCTTGATCAATTAGCCGGAAAAATCGATTTGATTATAGATGGAGGCCAGTGCAAATATAAAAGAAGCAGTACCGTTGCTAAGATAGGTAAGAACGGCCTTGAAGTTTTAAGAGAAGGTGTGTATTCACAGTTAGAACTGGAAGTATTATCACAGGTAAAAATTTTATTTGTTTGTACGGGTAACACATGTCGAAGTCCCATGGCCGAAGGTATATTCAAGAAATATTTGGCGGAAAAATTACAATGCAAGGTTGACGGCTTGGAGAAGATAGGTTATAAAGTTAGCTCAGCGGGCATTATGGACGCGGCCGGTTATCCAGCAAGCACAGAAGCAATAGAAGTTTGTGCTGCTAAGGAAATAGATATAAAAACGCACAGGAACCAGGGATTATCTAAGGAGCTTGTTAAAGAAAGCGATTTTATTTTTGCAATGGAGAGAATGCACCAGGCGAATGTTATTGCTTTTGAATCCGAAGCGGAAAAACGCTGCTTTTTACTGGCAGACAATAAAGAGATTCCTGATCCGATTGGTTTACCCAAACATTCTTACGAAAACTGTGCAAAGCTTATAGAAAAATCTGTAATAAAAAGAATAGGTGAGCTTGTGATATGAAGATAGCGGTTGGAAGCGATCATCGTGGTTACGAGATGAAAGAACAAGTCAAGGCTATAGCCGCCGAACTGGGCCATGAAAGTATTGACTGCGGCACCAACGACAGTAATCCTGTTGACTATCCGGATAAAGCGTATTTAGCGGCGACGGCGGTATCGAAAGGCCAGGCCGACAGGGCGATTTTAATCTGTGCGACCGGAATTGGAATGAGCATGGCGGCGAATAAAATACACGGTGTCAGAGCTGCATTGTGCCATGATGAGTTGACCGCTCAAATTTCACGAGATCATAACGATTCTAATGTCCTGTGTTTATCGGGTGACCAGGTAGGCGAAGTATTACTGCGGAAAATGGTGGAAGTCTGGCTAAATACCGAATTCAGCGGCGGCAGGCATCAAAGAAGAGTAAATAAAATAAGCGCAATCGAACAAGGCAAAGATCCGAGAGAGATTAAAAACGGATAATATAAGATAAAATTAGGGTGGGCAGGGAGGCCTGCCCTATAATAATTATATATTTATCTTATGGGGCGGAAGGAAAATGATTTGCTTTAAGGAATTATGCAGGAGCTTCACCTGCTGGTTTATTAATTTCGGACTTTGGCGGGGATTCGTTTTGATTTCGGTTTAATTTCTTTTACTTTCACTTTTATCTTGTCTCTAACGGATTTTATCGCAGTACTTGTACCTATTGAACGCAGTTTTGCATATCTGGTATTGATGAGCTGGTCAATCCTGATACGTTTTAGTTCCTGCAGCGTTTTTACAATATATCTCTCGACGTTAAAAACGGTATCGTGAACATTGCGATGCGCACCGCCGAGCGGCTCGGGTATAACTTCGTCTATCAGTCCCAGTTTTAGTAAATCTTTGCTTGTCAGTTTCAGTGCTTCTGCGGCCTGGGATGCCTGTGAGCCGTCACGCCATAAAATTGCGGCACAACCTTCAGGTGATATCACCGAATAATATGCGAATTCAAGTACTGCCAGCCTGTCACCAACGCCTATTCCGAGGGCGCCGCCGGAGCCGCCTTCTCCTATGACAATACAAATAATCGGCACTTTCAGACGTGGCATTTGATTAAGATTGACGGCTATTGCCTGGGCCTGTCCACGCTCTTCGGCGCCGATACCCGGATAAGCGCCGGGCGTATCGATAAGTGTGACAATGGGAATGCCGAACTTCTCGGCGAATTTCATCTTGGCCAGGGCCTTGCGATAGCCCTCGGGATTGGGACATCCGAAATTGCAGGCGATTTTCTGCTTTGTGTTTTTACCTTTATTCTGGCCGACAACCAAAACTCTCTCTCTGCCGATATGGCCAAGACCTGTTATAATCGCACGGTCGTCACCAAAGCATCTATCGCCGTGCAGCTCTCGAAAATCCTTTACCATCAGGTCGAGATAATCGGAAAGAAGAGGTCTTTTGGGATGCCGTGCTACCTGGACCGTTTGCCACGCCGTTAAACTCGAATAAATACGTCTAAGCTCGACAACTTGTTGCTTCTGAATCTCACGAATCTCGGCGGAGTAATCGATACCTTTGGTTGAACTGAGCTTTCGCAGCTCGTTTATCTGGCGGTCCAGGTCGGCTACCTTTTCCTCAAAGTCGAGGTGGTCGCCGTTGGTCAAGGTATTATTGTTATTTGACATATAATTTATTTTATCTCGTTCGGCCATACGCGCACCACGAGCATAAATCGCATTAAGCGCAATATTAATTAAACGCAGGATTCTAACATTTTAACCTCACCAATCAAAGAAAAAAATTGACATTCCAAGGATTGTACGGTACTTTTTCGCCGAGCTTATTTTTTTGTATGTTTTTATAACATCTTGAATATGAAAGACTTAAAACAAATAACGGTTATTGGGTTGGGTTTTTTAGGCGGCTCAATTGCATCCGGAGTTTTACGTTGTTTTTCCGGCGTAAAAGTTGTTGGTTACGCACACCGCCCCGCTACTCGCGCTAAAGCCAGGCACATGGCCGTAGCGACCGAAGTCCTCGATTCTCTCGAACAAAGCGTTAGCATGGCGGACATTGTCATACTGGCTACACCTATCAGCATGTTCGAGAATATCTTTGATAAAATCAGTGCCGCACTGCCGGCCGGTTGCATTGTAACCGATGTTGGTTCGACAAAGGTTCTGCCGCATCGCTGGGCGGCCGACAAGCTGCCGGATAGGGTCCACTATATCGGTTCACACCCAATTGCCGGTTCGGAACAAAGAGGAGTCGAGTTTGCCAGAGACGATTTATTTTATCAGGCTGTTTGTATTTTGACGACGACCAACAAAACGAATCTTCAGGCGGTGCAAAAGCTTGAGAGGTTCTGGTCGCAACTGGGCTGCTCGGTGAAGTTGATGAAGCCGGCCGAACATGACAAAGTCTTTGCGAATGTAAGTCATGTGCCACATGTGACGGCGGCGGCACTGACAAACGCAACGGACGCCAAAGAATTGAAATTCGCCGGCAAGGGCTTTCTGGATACTTCGCGAATTGCTTCCGGACCGGCGAACATCTGGGCGGACGTTTTGCTGTCGAATACCGAAAATACCACTAAGGGCATCGATAACGTCATCGCTGAATTGCTCAAACTCAAAAAAGCAATCAACAGCAAAGACCGAAAGCAAATTGAAAAGCTTCTGACCACGGCAGGAAAGAAACGCGCAGCGCTTATCGATTATAAAATCCGGCAGAAGGAAATAACATAACCGGATGGCGGCATATCTGTTTTGGAGATCGTATTTACTCAGCTACACGCACAGATGCTTAAGGTAAGCCGAAGAAGGCTTTGCTGGTTGCGGTGACGGCGTCGGCGAAATTATCCAGGTCCATGCCCTTTAGCTTGGCAAGGAATTCCGCCGTATGAATCATCAGAGCAGGCTCGTTTACTTTCTGCTTCCGCACTGGTTCCGGTGACATATACGGACAATCCGTCTCAAGCATTAATCTTTCAACGGGCACCATTTTGGCCACCTCTCTTGTAGTCTCGGCGTTTTTGAAAGTTACGACGCCGGTAAAAGAAATATGAAAACCGTAATCGAGAACAATCCTCGCCTGTTCCGTATTGCCGCTAAAGCAATGAAAAACAACTCCTTTAAGTCGGCCCTGGAGTCTGAGGAACTGCCCTAAAATTTCCATCGTTTCAACGAAAGCCTCCCTGCAATGAACAATGATCGGCAAATTCAGCTCATGGGCGATTTGCAATTGTGCGGCAAAAATTCTTTTTTGAGCCGGCTGCTCCGAGAAGTTGTAGTGAAAATCCAGTCCCGTCTCGCCGACGGCAACGACTTTCTCATTCCCGGCAAGCTCCTTTAACTCATCGATTGTCCGGCCGGTGACGTCTTTGGCGTCATGTGGATGGATCCCGACTGCCGCATAAACATTCTCGAATTTTTCGGCCATCTCGACGGCTTTTCGGTTATGCTGCGAGTCGGTGCCTATGGTTATCCACTCGGTGACGCCGGCGGCCCTGCTGCGAGCCAGGACATTCTCTATGTCCCCGGCCAACTGCTCGAACGTCAAATGACAATGTGTATCAATCAGCTCCATAATACTTCTTTTTACTAATGTTCGGAGGTATCAAATAAGCCCGTTAAAACAATAATTATCTTTATAATACGGTAAAATATTTACTTTTGCATCTTTTTTTCCTGAATCAGGCGCCTGAGCCCGGCCATGTCTGCTTTGGAAACTCGCAGCATGTGGGCTTTGGCCTCGGCTTTATTCAGTGCTTTTTCGGCCTTATTTAACTTTTTCGGGCGGTGCTTGTAGAGAAAGTTCGCATAATTAAACCAGCATTGCTGGCAGCCACAATTCTTTAACATTTTCTTATAGTATCGTTCCGCCTTGTCCAATTGGCCAAGTTCCACCATGATATCGGCAAGGCCCCCGTAATAGTTACCTTTGGGATTCAGTTCGACCGCATTCTGTACCGCTTTGAGGGCCTGCTCGTATTTTCCAAATTTCGACAGAGCAGTTGCGTAGTAAAACCAATAATCCGGGTTATTGGGGTCTTTATCGATTAAATGTCCGGCGTACTTTTCGGCCTTTTCCGGTTCGATTTGAGTCAGAAGGATGAGCCGATTAATTGCAGCTAAATTGTTATTGGGATCGATAGCCAAGGCAGATTCTGTTTGAGTCATGGCCTGCTGTTTACGGTTACGATTCATCAGGAAGTTGCCGTAGGCGGCGTGAATGAACGCATTATTCGGAGCCAATTGGAGGGCTTTTTGATAGCTTGATTCAGCGAGGGCGAGAAATGCTTGCGGCCGGGAATCAGGCTGGTGCGCCTGTTTGTCGGCGCCGATAGCGAGGATTAAATGGACATAGCTCGACTCCGGACGCAGTATCGCCAACTTCCCGGCTATCTCGACTGACTCAACGCTGTCATTTTTTAACAGGTTCTCGAAATAATCCATGATGCAGGAAAAAGCAGGCTGTGCATCCGTAACCGGCCTGAACGGCGACGGGTAATAACTTTTGGCCACGAATTCCAGCTCATTCTGCCTGAGCAATTCCCAGATAGATTCGATATTGCCGCCGACCGTGTCAAAGACAAAGATCACGGAAAACAATGTCGGCAGTCCTAATTTTATTCCTGTTAATGCGCTGATTACACCGGTAACTTTAGCGGATTCAGGAAGGACCATTGCCGAGCCGCTCCAGCCCCGCCGAACAGGACCCGTCCCTTTTAATCTCATTCCAACAATGGGCTTTGTTATCTTTATCCTGTCAATAACAAAAGTGGCGGTGCGAATTTGACGTCCCAACTGGTGAGGCTTCTTTGATTTTCTTATAGGTCGGCTGAAAATAGTGACCTGCCCGGCGGCTTTTAGCTCTTCCCGCCCGGCGACGGCAAGGGCCGGATGAATGGGCCATGGAGCTTCGAGTATAGCCAGATCGGTTTCTTCCTCGACGGCCAGAATTTTGCATTGGTATATATCGCCGTAATACGGACTGATAACGACAATTTCCGGTGACATAGGGAGACCGGTCCAGCCGGGCGGCCTGTCCACACAATGCTCGGCCGTCAGAATGATAGTGCCGTCCCCGACGGCGAATGCTACTCTGGGCCATGAGATGAGAGTCTCGTGCTGCCTGTGGTCGATATGGGCAATCAGAACAAGGGCGTTCGGGTCATAGCCGTCTTTGAGCTGTTGACTCGCATCGCCGGTGTCTGCAAATTCGCTGCAACCGCAGGTAAGTAAACTCGCAAGAAAAAGTATCAGGCAGGTTAAAATTGTCTTTCGCATAGCTGTTTTCATAACGCGGATGACTTAGTTGGTTTCCTTTCTGCAACAAATAGCATAATCAACAAAACGTTACCTGATTTTTATCGCGTTGTCCAGAATACAAAAACTGTGATGAAATGTTCCGATTTCTGACTAAGGGACGAAGGCGTTTTCGTAGTGTCTTATTTGCGGCCGGCCGGATTGGCCCAGAACTACCGTAACAATGTCGAAGCGAAAAGGACGATTTTGGATATTGTTACCTGCGATGAAATAACGTGCGGTTTTCTGCAGTCTTGCTTTTTTAGCAGAGGTGATGGATGTCTCGACTTCGGCGAAATTTTCATCCGCCCTGGCTTTGACCTCAACAAAGACGATACTGCCGTCGGTATCGACCATAATCAGGTCTATTTCGCCGGTTTTACAGGAAAAATTACGAGTGAGAATTTTGAGGCCTTTACGTTTGAGAAATTTCTCGCAGCGTTTTTCGCCCCACCGGCCGAGCAGTTTTCGGTCGGACAAAAGCTTGCGTCTGTTTAGCAGCATTTGCTCATACAAATAACTCCCGGACATGTCCGGGGGCCAAATATTTTGAAATCCGATTGTCGGTTACTTCGAGACGGTATGGTCACTATGTCGCTGAGAGAGCTTTACGGCTTTGCCGGTTCTCTGGCGGAGGTAGTACAGTTTTGCCCGCCTGGTTTTTCCACTGCGAATCGGCTTAATATCAATAATATTGGGCGAGTGAAGCGGGAAAATCCGCTCTATGCCCTCGTTATTGACGAAACGCCTCACCGTGAAATTTTCGTTAATACCCCGGCCTTTGCGGGCGATTACCGTGCCGGTAAATATCTGTGTGCGGGTTTTATCGCCTTCCTGAATACGGCAATGGACGTCAACAATATCGCCTATCTCGAAGTGAGGAATTTTTTCCTTCAGACTTTTGCTCTCAACAGCATCCAACATTTCTGTTTTCACTGATTTTACTCCAGTTATTGTTAATCATTCATGGTATTTAGTTACAACCGACGATTAAATACCGAATTGGGGATTCTACCGGTTTTGAAGGTTAAATACAAGCAATTTTTTAAAAAAGCGACTGTCGGTGCATAAAACCCGCTCGAAGTGCTCAGATTCGGCCTTCGAGCATGGCAGTAATAACTAATATAAAGCCTCAGAATCAGAGTAGCCGGGCACTAAAATCCGTAAGCCGGCTTTAGCTGCTCCTCGGTCGGTAATTGCTCATACAGCTCGCCTTTCGGGCCAAAATAGACATCGTCTCTTCTTTCTATCTCGACCGGCGTGATTGAGCCGTTGTTGTTATGGACATTGATAACAAATACTTCCTTCCACCCATTCGTGTCCTCGTCCGTGTATTCTTTTTCTGAGCTTGTGTCCTTATCGATTTGCTCAAGCAGCTCCCCGACACCGAAAACAACGGCGCCAAGGGCGGCACCTTCACCTTCTTCGTGGGACTGATATCCGATTATCCCGCCGATAATTGCACCGGTGATTGCCTCGTGGTAGATAGGATGGAGCCGTAATCCTTCGTTACAGCCGCAAAGAACCAGCGATGATACGATAAGAGTGATGATGAACGGGGTTTTATATGGTGTTCTTTCCATTTGCTTTCTCCAGAATTTATTCTATAAAATTCAGCCTGTCCAAACAGATATACTTCACAATATATATAAGGCACTTTCCCCCCTTAAAAGCTCGGATATTTTCACTTTTTTTTTATATGTTATCAAGGATTTTTTATTGGCGGATCGTTGACCAGTAATGAATCCAGCTTGTTTGCCGGCTGGCTGCCGAGCTTTGGCGGGGTGCCGCGCTGAATATCCTCGCCGTCCCAGGATGTGTAGATATTGTCGTCATTGACGCCGCAGGTCGAACTTTTTTCCGGTGATACGTGGATGTCAAGAAAAAGCACGTTTTGCGAATCACTTTTGTGTGACGGTGAATTGCCGGCATTGATATCATTTCTGTCACCGTCGGGATTAAACAATGAGAAATCCTTGACCTTACCGGCGGGAGAAGTGATCCATGGATTCCTGTCGGCGGCCACCGCCAAACGTGGGTCACTCGATGTCGTCAAGGCATAATCGCCGTAGGGTATGTGATAAGAATAGCTGCAATGCTTCCACGGCTCAGGACCGAAATCCCAGAGTTCTGTTAGCTCCTTGTCACGAACACCATATTTTGCCGGATCAAATGTGCTGACTTTAAAGTCCTGTAGACATATAAACATTTTAGGCTCAACTTTAGCATACTTAACTAAAAGAAATAAGCTGGATGAGATAGTTGCCTGGCCGCCGGTACCGTCGGAGGTTATGCCATAAGCTTCATATCGATTCAGTCCTTTCCAGTCGGGAATTGTATTTGCCCAGACAGAGGTTTTGCCGCCTGCTCGCGGCAGTTCATCGTCGTAGTCGTTGGCATAGATCATCATAGCCATACCTATTTGGGAAAGATTTATCCCGCAGACCATTCGATAAGCAGTACCCCGAATTCTGCCCAAAAAAAGAGTCCATATTGGTATAACACCGATTAATAATCAAGTCAGAATAGCTCCGACAGCAAAATTCCTGCCGGTTTTTTCCCCGCCGCTCTTCCAGATTTCTGTTAGGCTTATGATTCCCAGTATGAGAGCAATAAATAAAGACAGGAGACTTAGGAAAAAGAACATATCTGCCAATGGTGATCTGGTGCCTAATGGTCTTGGAAGTCGTATAATTAAGAATCCAACGAATGTGAAGATCAAACCGCAGAGAGCAAAAACAATCGCTGTTATAGCGAGCCTGCTGACTCTGACATTAACCGGATTTGAGGAATCCAACGTATTTGTCAATGTCGCTTTACAGAATCGGCACTCCTGAACATCATCCGGGTTTTCTTTGCCGCATATCGGACAATTCATTTTATCTGTCCCTCCAATTTAAACCGTTATCTTTTCAGCAATGCTAAAGTACAAATTCCCGCTGCAGAAGTTAATCTTATTATACATCGTTGTGTGACATTAACAAGAGTTTTTAATGGTGGAACAGAATTTGTAATACCAATTGTATTTAATAAGTACGCTTATTTATATCATTTCTGCCTAAGACACGCCCAAGGCGGACCGAGGTCGTATCTTTTTTGTCATCTCGACTGAGGCCACCAGGCCGAGTGGAGAGATCTATTCAAAACAGATTTCTCCACTTCATTCGCCCAGACAAATTGGGGCTCATTCCGGTCGAAATGACAAAGCCGCAAATCTTAATTACAATTGGTATAACTTTGACTTTGGGCTTTTATTAAGATTACACACAGAATGGAAAAATTATATCTAAGTGAGGAAGACTTGCGTTAACTGCCGATATGGTTTACTTTGAAAGTTGATAATTGCTGATATTTTTTTTTATTATTTGGCACTACCGGCGGCTCTTATCCTGAGAACTGCCGGTAGTGTCACTTAAAATCAACTCTAACTTATCTGTTTTTGAAGAGTCTCTATCCTGCCGTTTTTCTGGACGGTTGCCGTCTGGATACCTAAACGTTCCTCGGCGGCACGAATGATCGCCTCTAACATATTGGAATAAGACAACCCCGCCAGCTTTGCCATTTTTGCCAGATGGCCGTCCCAGCACCAGCCGGGATTGGGATTGACTTCGAGAAGCTTGGGATTACCCTTCGAGTCGAGCCTCCAGTCGAATCTGCAGTAGTCTCTGCAATCCAGCCTCTCGAATAATTTCAGACAGCATTCAATCACATATTTCTCCGTCGCCTCCGGCAGGTTTGCCGGGACGGATTTTATGTTCCAGTAAGGCGAATCCGGAAGCCATTTGGCCTCGTAGCCGCAAACCCTGGGCAGTTCGGGCGGCAGCGCCGAGTAGTCTTCTTCAATGATCGGCAGAGCCATATAAGGCTCCGGCAGATTTCCGATTATCCCGACCGTGATATCTTTTCCTGTGAGGAACTCTTCGACGAGGATAGGTTTTTCGTAACCGAATTTTTCTCTTATTTCCACTACCGCGTTGACTAGCTCCTCCATTGTGTATGCCACGC
>Ga0315548_1000642_pt1 | contig 32129 bp, 30 predicted proteins | sample SalMarSW160110MG_2_FD_202540 | JGI IMG/M metagenome (GOLD analysis project Ga0315548, IMG submission 202540) | Salt marsh sediment microbial communities from the Plum Island Ecosystem LTER, Massachusetts, United States - Salt Marsh Sediment SW1601-110 ... | reverse complement strand
GGCTTCATGGCGCTTATGGCTGCACCGATGACTTTCCGATAGCGCATCACTACCGTGATGCGGTGCTGAGCACCATACTTGGCGGTACAACTGAAATGCATAAGTTGACCATCGGGCGTGAGCTTCTGGGCATAAATGCCATAGTCTGATGGTCAGATAGCAATTTTCTGTTTGAGGATACTGTAACATTCTGGGGACATAATACCTAATTTGTAGTAGGCCTAATTGGTATGGTCAATGGGATTTGCGATGGTTTGAGGCAAGCCCCGTAAAATGCTATTGTCTTATAGTTAACTGCATAATCTTGTATAAAATTCCTCGCCCTTGATGGGAGAGGATTAAGGTGAGGGTGAAATCCCCCTCCCTCTAACTCCCTCCCGCTGCGGGAGGGAGAATTATGGGAAAGTGTCGGAATTGGCAGATGAGCATGACTTAGGATCATGTGCCGCAAGGCGTGGGGGTTCGAGTCCTCCCTTCCCCACTTCGCAGAGGTTGCCAATGAGTCCCTTGGGGGCGCCGATACCTTCAGCTTTGGCAAAATCTTGCGCCAGGTCAAAGGCGGAGCCATCAAGGGCGGCATAGTGCGCATGAATAGCCGCCGGGACTTCGGAAATCATAAGGAATATAGTTATTAGTAGCAGTCTAAAATTACCGAGAGAACGATAAGTGGGAAGCGGGCTCTGCTGGGGGAACCGAGGTTATTAAAGGACTATAGCATAAAAAAGCTGAAAGTCACTTGTTTCATATCCTTGTCTTGCTTGGCTTGAGATTCTTGCTTAGTTCGTCAACTATTCTCTTAACCCTCTTCTTATGCCCCTCTCTGCCTAAAGTGTAGGAGAGAGGAACCCAGTTCATTCCCCGCAGATTATTTATCATGCCGGGGAGCAAGTCATAAGGGATAGACATAAGTATCAGGCCCTCGGGAAACAGATTCCTGGCTTTCATACCATGACTAAAACCGGTGATGGTAAAATTCAATTCGCCGCTTACGTAGGGATAAATGTAGATCCAAGCGCAGCCTATGACTGGTGTCCCCCTTGCCGACCACATCCTCCCGCTGCTATAGCTTAAGGCTCTCAGTAGGATTTCGGCTTGGCTAGGGTTAGCGGTAGCAATTAATACGTCAGGCTCGAATGATAGCTTGTCCAGGGGAGCAAAGGCAACATAGTTAGCGGCACCTTTCTGTAGTTTGGGGATTACATGATAGATTCTCTGGTTGGCGCGTATATCCTTGAGGACCTCCAATTTGGGTCCTACCTGCCCGCTCTCAAAAATTGGCTCATGCTCTATCATGCCTAGTATCAGCGGTCCGACACAGGTGAAATTGTCCTTGGTAACGTAAAAAGCATTTCCTTCTTGGGCTTCGGGAAGCATCTCGCAGAAATCCAAAATCTTACCTAGCCTCTCCAGCCCATCCGGTTTATTGGGTAAGAACTTAACACCGACGGGCGGCCTGTCAAAATCAAATTTTTTAAATATGGATAAGTCCTGTTGGATCGAGCTCATCTCTTCTTCACCTCCGAACGAATATTTTTCCCCACTCAATTCGAACTGGGTCAAAACTGGTGGGAAGTCCTGTTTTTCGCTCTCCTGGCCAGAGCATTGGGAGTTGCTGGGGGGCCCATTAAGAGCCCCCCAGATAAGGTTATTAGAAGACGTGACGAAGAGGGAAATCGCCCAGATGCACGTCATAACCATCCTCGTTCCGGTCAAGACGTACCTCCTCAGCACCTTCAACATCATTCGGACCATAGGTTATGGTTGAAGGGAGTATGCCCCTCGTGTCAAGGCCACTAATCTCGTAGAAGCCTTCAGTGAGGACATCAGCCGACGTTAGATCGTCAGCAGACTTACCGGTATTTATGAGTGCCAGCCTAAATGCTTCGACCTGAATCATGGCCTCAACAACGCCGTGCTGATACATTATATGTTCTGTTTCCTCGAAGCCCCCTCCATAGGTGTTGAGCAGGGTCTTACAGAACTCTACTCCATCACTGGTGTCACTCCAGGGGGGATAGCTCCCAGCGATGACAAGACCGTTCCCCACCACTGTATCCGGAGCACCCGTATCCCGCAGAAATATAGTGAGGTGAGCCGGTGAGCATAAGCCAACGGTCATCTCGTAGTCTAGGTTCCATCCAATACCCATGGTTTCCGCCTGCGTCATTGTCTTCACTGCTCCGACAACAAGCATGGCACCAAGGGTAAGGTCGATATCGTTATCCTGACACCACGAAAGCATGGGTTGTGTATCTGATGCCAATGCAGGTACCGTAGGTACCGCCGGGCAGCCCAAAACCACCTCATACCCGATTGACTCGAGATAGTCGTTCATCCCCTCTGTCGGAACTGTCTGGCCGAAGCTATCATTGGTAAGATAGGCAACCCTTGGCGCCTCGGCCCCTTCCCAGTTATCCATGAACCAATCAGCGATGCCGGCGGCCTGGTCGGTATAAATAGGGTAAAGGGTGAAGATGGTTCCTACCGTCGGAGTCAGGAGATAGGGCCCAGAAGCCATGGTGGTGGCACCGACCTCGTCAGCAATCAACGTATCCTTCATCGCCGTCGCTATTCCGGAACCTGATATCCTGAACACTTTGTATCCTTGCCCCTTAAGCGTCTCATAGTTAGTCTGCGCCGTAGCTGGGTTGGCCGCATCATCCAAGGACGTTACCTCCAGGATTACATTCTCGGGGAATGAAGGACCCCATGGTGATATCTTATGGTTGTCGTTTACCCACTCGGCATAATTCTGAAAGGCCTCCGAAACCGCGGCACCATCCTCGGGGTAGGGGCCGGTCAGGGGGAAAGTGCCACCGATTAATACCGTTACTTCTGCTGGTTCTTCTTCCTCTTCCTCCTGCTCGCCCCCACTACAGGCAGCCAAGAGTGGCAATGCCAGTATGGCAATAATCAATAGAGCAATTAATAATAACTTAGTCTTAGCCATTTCTCCTCCTTTTCTAGTTTATGATTTAGTCTAGTCCAGCTCACGAATTACGTCTCTTTCTTGAATTTAATCACCCCCCTTCACTTTATTTCCATAAGTGACTTTTTGAATGTAACCACCTCCTTTCACTTCTAGTTTATGATTTAATCTAGCCCATGAACTAATGTCTTTTTGAATTTGTCTATCTGCCTTTCACCCCCTTTCATTTATATTACTATATTACAATACTTATGTTAAAATCCTGTTAATGTGAGAAAGGCCATAGCCGGAAATATGCCTTGATAAGCCCCCAGCCGTGAGCCAGCCCCCTGGGCTCGAAGATAAGGAAGACGATAATTACCAGTCCGCGCATGATGAGGCTAAGTGAAGCCGATGCCTGGGGTGCAATAGCCGGAAAAGTCTCGGCTAACATTGGAGCAAGAATGATGACCAGATAATCCAGCAGCCTGAAAGACACAGTGCCCAAGATAGCCCCGGTGGTGCTGCCCATACCACCGATAATCAGCATGCCCAGGTACCAAACCGAATCCATGAAGGGAAACGCCTCAATACTAGCCCAGGCATAATAGTGAGCTAGGAGTGAGCCAGCCAAACCGGCAAAAACACAGCCGATGAAGAATGCCAATAGCTTATAAGCCCATATGTTAATCCCCATGACCTCAGCCGCGAGGTCATTATCTCTGATAGCGATGAAGGCTCTGCCGACTCTGCTCCTGACTATGTTTATAGCCACGACTGTAGCCAGACAGGCAATTATCATCACCAGGTAGAAGTAGCTAGCTCTGGACCGCAGCACCATGCCAAATATCTCAGGTTTAGGCGCAGCCAGGCCAAAAACACCACCGGTGAGCCCGGTTAGCTGGAAGTGGACGAGCCAGGAAATAATAAAGTAGGCGGCTATTGTTGCCATAATCAGGTAGAAGCCCTTGACCCTTAGTGATGGTAAGCCGAAGATTAAACCCACCAATCCCGCAAACAGGGCAGCACAAGGCAGGGCTGCCCAGAATGAGAAGCCAAGCTTGGCGCATAAGATAGCCGAGGTATAGCCACCTACTGCCATAAAGGCAGAATGTCCCATGGAGATTTGACCACAGTAGCCGGTTAGAATACTAAGGCCATGAACACTAATAACACTGATACCGATTATGGTCATTATGGTCAGCCATGTCTCACTGATAAATAGTGGGCAGGTGAAAAGAAAAGCAAGGAAGGCCAACAACACTACCCGCTGCGTCCTGGTGCGGAGGATAGCCATATCCTGAGCATAGCTTTGGTTAAAGGTCCCACTGGCTAAACTCATGCTCTTTAACTTAACTCCCGTTGTAAATGGTATGTCTTAATAAATAACCCAGTAATGTTTTTAAATCCTCTCTATCCTTTTCAGGCCAAATAGGCCGTAGGGTCTAATGAATAGCACAATTATGATAATGATAAACGGGAAGATAGTAGCCAGCCCACCGCGGGTAGTTAGCGGGTCAAGGTAGCCAGCAGCGAAGGACTCGGCCAACCCCACTATTAGTCCGGCTACGATAGCCCCGCCAATTGAGTTTACCCCTCCCAGCAGCACCACTGCGAATGCTTTTAGTCCCATATTAGCCAGGTACGGTGAAACGCCACTTTCGCCACCTAAAAGAACGCCGGCGACGACACCGGTAACACAGGCAATTATCCAGGAGATGGCATAAACTGTAGTCACCCTGATACCGGCACACTGCGCCACCTGCTCATCCTCAGCAGTGGCTCTCATGGCCAGTCCAATTTTGGCGTAGCGGAAGAAGAGCATGAGTGCGGCTACCACAATGGCAGCCAATATTACTGTGAATACCGTCGCTGCGGGTACATATACCGCACCAAGGCGCAGGGATATCGCTGGCAGCGCTCCGGAGTAGACCTTAAATTCGCCACCCCAGATCAGGATTGCCAGCCCCTCCAATATACAAAAGCCTAGGGCTATGGTCATCATGACTACTGCTAGTACTGGTTGACCCACCAGGGGGCGCAGGGCAAGACGTTCTATCAATAAGCCCATTATGACAGCCGTTGCTATTGCCGCCAGCAGACCGGCCCATAGCGGTAGGCCGCACATTATCAGGAAGGTGAAGCCAAGGTAGCCCCCAATCATTACAATGTGTCCCTGGGCAATGTTAAACGCTTGGGAGCATTTGAGGATGATGACAAAGCCTAAAGCGATCAGGGCATAGACTACGCCCACGCTAAAACCGGTTACCGCTAATTGTAGAAAGAGGGTCAGTGGGCACCTCCTTCAACAGACTGGATGCTAAGAGTAGTCTTTATTGTTGCCATGCGCCCATCCCGGTATCCGACCCGAGCTTCTACGGGCACCTCAGTCTTATTACTATAGATAGCCCTGATAAGCTCGCGGTAGCGCTCTTCTAAAAAGACTTTCTTCAGCCTCCTGTTTCTGGTTAGCTCACCCTCATCGGGGTCAAATTCCTTGTGCAGATTGACATATTTTTTCACCCTGATGCCCGGCGGTAAAGCCCTGTTTACTCTATCTATATCCTCCTTTACTAGCTGGTAAACCTCCGGCTTCTGGGAAAGCTCGGTGAAAGTAGTATAAGCTACCCCTCTCTCCCCTGCCCACCTACCGACACTCTCATAATCGATTATTATGATTGCCGAGGTATAGGCTCTATCTGGGCCAGCTAGAACCCAGGCATTCTTGATGTAAGGGCTGAACCTCAGCCGGCTCTCAATAAGTTGGGGAGCCAGTTTATCACCACTGGCCAGGTCAGCGAGGTCCCCTACTCTATCCAGAAAGACAACGTGTCCATCCTCATCGATAAAACCACTGTCTCCACTATAAAACCACCCGTCTTTGAGCGCCTCGGCAGTCTTATTCGGGTCATTACAGTAACCGACAAAAATACCAGGCTGCCGGTAAATAATTTCACCATTATTGGTTATTTTTACCTCTGCTCCCCTGTGAATAGGGCCGACAGTCTCCCAACGGATATCGTAATTCTTGGCGCCAGTAAGAACCCCGCCCTCCGTTGATCCATACAGGCTTTTGAGGGGAAGATTTAGGGCGTGGTAGAACCTGAAGGCCTCAGGGCTGAGTATAGTCCCGGTGGTATAGCAGATTCTGGCATTTGACAGACCAAGGCTAGCTCTGATGGGTCTAAACATGGCTATATCAGCAAAGGCGTAGAGTATTCTCAGAGATAGGCTTGGCTTTTGCTTTCTAAGCTTTAAATCAGCCATTTTGTAGCCGATAGGCATCAGCAGGCGGGAGACGAGTCTCTTAAGAGCGCCAGCCTGTCGAATGCGGCTCTGCACCCTGCCTGCCTGGTTCTCCCATAGCCGAGCCCCGTAGAGTACTATACTCGGTCCTATCTCCTTTGTATCCTCTTGCTGCGTTTCCGGCCCCTCAGCAAAGTTCAGGATGCTAGCTGACAAGAGGTGGCAACCAATTCCAAACTGCTGCTCAGTCATCCAGACTGGCGGCAGGTAGGGAACAATATTGTCATTTTCCTGCCAAGGGTCGAGATGCAGGTAGTATTCAGCACCAGCCCTCATTGTCCTATAGGTGTGGATGGCTCCCTTGGGAACAACCCCGGTGGTTCCCGAGGTGTAAACGATGGCGCAGACATCGTCGGCACTACCGCTTTCGATATTCTGCTCAAAGAGTCCGGGGTGTGCTCCTTCATGCTTTTCCCCCAGCTTTACCACCTGCTTATATTCCATCAAAATAGGGTCATCATAGTGGGCTAGTCCTTTATAGCCCCAGTAAATAACCTTCTCAAGCTGTGGAAGCTCGTCCTTAATCTCAAGAAACTTGTCAACCTGCTCTTGGTCTTGAACCAAAGCAAATCTAGCCTCGGAATTTTGGGCAGTGTACTTTATCTCTGAAGGACTTGAATCTGGATGCAGCCCCACTGAGGCCCCATGGTTAGACTGGGCAGCTAGCTCAGAATAATACCACTGGGGGGCATTATCCCCGATAATAAGCACCTTATCTTCGGGTTCAAAGCCGAGTGATATTAAACCAAGTGCCAGGTATTTGACATTGACATAATAATCCTTCCAGGTATAAGGTTGCCAGATACCATGATGCTTATGACGCATGGCGGTATGGTTAGGGCCATACCTTTCATAGTTATATTTGAGTATCTTGGGCCAGGTATCGCCCTTTTCTCTATAGACCTGCTCTATCTCAGTAGGCACTGCCCTTACCTGTTCTTTTAAGCGAGCCATCTCTTCTTTCGCCGGTAGTGCTTAACTTCACGGTAGCTCTTTTTGGAGCCCACCGCTGATAGCCCCATATAGAATTCCTGAACATCCTGATTATCTTTTAACCTCTCAGCTGGCCCCTCCAGAGCTATCCTGCCGTTTTCCATAACATAGCCATAGTCAGCAATACCAAGGGCAGCTCTGGCATTTTGCTCCACCAAGAGTATGGCCATCTTTTGTTCGGCATTGATTCTCCCGATAATTTCATAGATTTCTTGCACCAGCAACGGGGCAAGACCGAGTGAAGGCTCATCCAAGAGCATAAGCTTGGGGCGGGCCATGAGCCCCCGCCCTATCACCAGCATCTGCTGTTCACCGCCGGACAGATAGCCGCTCCTCTGGCGGCGCCGCTCTTTAATCCTGGGGAAGTAATTAAAAACCATATCTATATCGCTTTTTACCTGCCCACGGTCTTTACGATGATGAGCAAATACCAGCAGGTTCTCTTCAACATTAAGGTGCTCAAGAACCCTCCGCCCCTCTATAACTTGGGTTATGCCCAGGGCAGCAATATTCCCGGGACCGTACCTATCTATACTCTTACCATCAAAAACGATGCTGCCGTTCGTTACTTTTCCCTCCTCGGTCTTTAGCATCCCTGAGATTGCCTTCAGGGTAGTAGTCTTGCCCGCACCATTAGCCCCAAGCAGGGCAATGATTTTGCCATCAGCTACCTCTAGTGATACGCCTCGTAACACCTGAATAATATTCATGTAGGTGACCTCAATATTATTTACTTGTAGCATTTTGTTCTCTAAACGCTTATAGTTCCTCTCCTAGGTAAGCCTTGATAACTTCAGGGTTGCTTTGAATCTCGGCAGGGGTGCCTTCGGCAATCTTTCGCCCGAAATCGAGGACTATAATCCTGTCGGCGATATCCATAACCACTCCCATATCATGTTCAACAAGAACAATGCACCTAACCCCGTCTCTCAGAACGGGGGTATCGGGATAGGTGGCCCCCTGACCTTCGAAGACATCAATTATGAATCGGACGATATCCTCCTTTTCCTCCAGGTTCATCCCGGCCATAGGCTCGTCAAGAAGTAGAATCTTCGGTTCCAGAGCTAATGCTCTTGCCAGCTCCACTCTTTTGCGCATCCCATAGGGCAGAACGGCAACATGCTTCTTTCTGATTGACTGTATTTCCAGGAAATCAATAATGTCCTCTACCGTCCGTCGGTGTTCAATCTCCTCTTTGTGAGCCCAGCCAAGGTATATAGCACTAGAAATGGCGTTTTGTTTCATAAGCACGTGTCGGGCAGCCATGATGTTATCTTGAGTGGTTAGCCCGGTATACAGCTCGATATTCTGAAAGGTTCTGGCAATACGGAGTTTAGCCAGCTTATCCGGGCGCAATCGGGTGATTCTTTGCCCGTCGTAATATATCTCACCTTTTTGGGGTTTGTAGAAGCCGTTTATGCAGTTAAGGAGGGCGGTCTTGCCAGCACCATTAGGTCCGATAATAGCCAGTATCTCGTTATCTCTGATATCTAGGCTAACCTCGGTAAGGGCTCTGACACCGCCAAAACTAAGGGAGAGCTGGTCAACTCGCAATCTAACCTGCTTATCAGTTTTTACCTCCACAGCACTATCCTTCTCAATGCGGCAAGGGTTCTAATTCGTGTTAAATAGAATTAGCCTTTTTCTCCGGCAGTGAGTTTATCCAGGTAGTCAGTTACTCTGTAATCTTTAGGCCTCTCACACTTCAGATTCCGGCCCAATCGTTTGGCTTTCTTTTTGAGCATCTGCGCCGTTTCTTTGTCGGGATTCTCAACATACTTCTTGTAACCGGTGCATCCTATACTCCCGTCCTTGTAGACCATTATCGTCACATCATCATCCACAGCATCACAATAAATCGTCGTTGCGGTCATCTGCCAGTCTGTCACTAGTCGATCTCCTAGATCAAGGACATAACATATTGAAAAAGATAGTCACAACCCTACTTCCCAACTACTATATTAATATATACATTCATGAAATCAAATACCCTAGATAGGGTATTTTTGACAACAAGAAACAAGAGATGCTATAAATGTGGCAAATGGCTAGGCTGACCGGTAAAGATTATCGTGATATTTTAAATCTTGTCTATCTTGCCAATCGATGTGAAGACACAGAAAGCTTCATTAATATGTTGTTCCCCTCCATAATGCAAGTATTCCATGCCGAGTGTGCCACCTTTCAGCTTATTAAAGGATATCCAGAGCACACAGAGATAGTCGAGTCACGGTCTTTCAGGACAGATAGCATTAATATTTACGAAGATAAATTTTACCCTGTCTTGTATAAAGGCTCTTTCTATCAGTATTCTCCCCTGTTAAAGCAAGCAATTTCTTCACCAAAAACTATCTTAAAATTTGGAGACTCTATTTCCTTTCGAGACTGGGAGAGGTCAGATTTCTATAATAATTTTATGCTGCCACAGCAGTTATACTGGGAGTTATTCTTGACCTTGCGCTGGAAAAACAAATTAGAGGGCATGGTTACGTTGTGGCGTTCCAAGAAACAGCGGGATTATGACGATAGGGAAGTCGTAAAGGCAGCGATGCTTGCTTCCCATTTTGGAGTCGCTGTACACAATATTTGTTTAATTTCACAGATTAATACACAGGAAAATCATTCCTTATCTGCCGATGAGGCTAATAGTGAGGGGCTTCTTTGGTTAGACCATAAGTTTATTCCCTCCTTCTTCAACGCTGAGGCGAGAGATATCTGCCTGCAGTTATTAAGTAGGATGCCATATAATACATCTGAACTTGAAAAAGGTGATTTCCCCATACCATCCTGTATTATTCAAGATTGTTCCGACCTTCTGGATTTATCTAAAGCAGAAGAGCAGCCTATTCTGTCGCCAAAAGAGAGAATAGTATCTACAGGAAGTGGCAAGAAATTCCGAATTGAATGTTCACTGATATGGAAAGCCGACCAAATGAATTCTATGCCTAATTTTATGGTTACTTTTTCCGATCTCAGCTACGAAAAGAAACTGGAGACTACCTTACAAGCTAGATTCCAGCTAAGTAGAAGAGAGCTAGATGTTATTCACTATCTAACTAGAGGGCTGTCTGATGATGAAATTGGAGAAAAGCTTTGTATTAGCAGGCAGACGGTACATACACATATCAAGCACATCTATAAAAAACTAGGCGTTAAGAGCAGAATTGAGTTATACAGGAGAGTTATACAGGAGAGTTATACAGGAGAGTTATACAGCAATATTCGATCACCAATTTGACTGGCGTGATTTGCCTCAAATATCGTCCCCCTAGAAGAGCGTAAGAGATGTTGTTACCCTTGCGGGCTCCATAACCTACCAAGTACTTCCATTTCGTCCTCGCTGAATTGAACATTCCGTCATTTAGTGGCCCCGACAGTAAAATGGCCAGTTGTAGTTAGTGTCCTTTAATGATACAATCTCTTGCAACGGCACGGGCTTGAGGTCATTGTAATGGACACCGATGGTGCGCGAACCATCTTCAAAGATACCCACAAATCCCTTCTTGAGTTGTTTAACGAGTATGCCAAAGATGTGTATGGTATCCATCGGCTTGACCGTCTCAATGAGCTTCGGACCGATCTTCAGCGCCGCCAGCACCTAAAGGTATAACCGATGCCCACAAGTGGAACAGCTAAAGATGGGCAGAGTATCTTTTACGGCTGGATTGTCCTGGGCGTAGCTTTTATCACCGTAGTCCTTGGCTATGCCATCAGGAATAGCTTCGCCGTTTTCTACCCCACCATTGTAGAGGAATTTGGCTGGGAGCGGGGTAGCACGGCACTAATGTTCTCCATTTCCTTCCTTGTCTATGGTCTAGCGTCACCACTAGCCGGCACCCTCGTGGACAGATTCAAGCCAAGGCTAGTTTTACCGTTAGGAGGTTTCATTGCCGGCGTAAGTGTTACCCTGTGCAGCCTAGCTACCGCTCAGTGGCAATTCTTTCTCTTCTACGGGGGTATTGCTGCCATAGGTTTAAGTCTAGCCGGCTGGACACCTCTCACCGCCATAGTCTCCAACTGGTTTGTCAAAAAACGCGGCTTAGCCATTGGTATACTGGCGGCTGGCTTCGGCGGAAGCCTGATATCAGCCTCCATTGCTCAGTTCCTCATCTCCAGCTTTGGCTGGCAGAAGGCTTATATCATTGTCGGAATCTTCCCCATTGCCATTATTGTACCGCTATGCAGCCTTTTGATCCGCCGCAGCCCCCGGGAAAAAGGGCTTCTGCCCGATGGTGCACCTCAGAAACCACCCCAGCCCCAAGACCCCGATGAGCCCCAGACTGCGGAAGGCAAATGGGCAGCCACTACTTGGACACTGCCTCGGGCGATGAAGACCTATCAATTCTGGCTACTCTTTCTCGTTGCCTTTTTTCTACTTGGTCTTACCGAGCAGATAGCAATAACCCATCTGGTTTACTTCTTTAGGGATGTTGGCTACGAACCAATGATGGCAGCCAATATCTACAGCGTGTTTGGCATCCTTTTCATCCTCGGAACCCTGTGCAGCTTCCTCTCCGACCGCTTTGGGCGGGAAAGTGTCTTCATACCAAGCTGCCTGCTGAGCGCCGGGGCAATATCTCTCTTATTCCTGATACGGGATGCCTCTCACCTCTGGATGCCAGTGCTATTTGCGGTCTGCTTTGGTCTTGGGGTTGGCGCTGCCGGACCAGTGTTTTTCAGCGCGGCAGCCGACCTATTTCAGGGAAGACACTTTGGCTCCATCTTGGGCACTATAACATTGGGCTTCTCCCTAGGAGGTGCCATCGGTCCCACGCTTGCCGGATTTATCTATGATAAAACCAATAGCTACTTCTTTGCCTTCTTCATAATTCTGGGTTCGTTGATTTCTGCCGCTGTGCTGATGTGGCTCATTGCCCCCCGCAAGATAACACCAGTTCCGGCAAGAGCGGCGCAGCATCAGGTAGATATGATATAATTTTGGAACGGTTGAGCCTGCACCAAAGCAAAAAGATGGCTACAGTATTAACCAAACTAGTCGTCCTTATCAGAGGTGGTGGGGAGGTGATTGCTTCAGTGGCAGAGCAGGGTTGGTTGTGGACGGTAGCGCTGTAAATATTTCCATACGGTTCTCTGTACCTTTGCCCCAATGGTTACCACCCTTTCCTTATTCCCCTTACCGTAGACTCTCAACATACTTTTTATAACCCGTGTATTTTGTACTCCAATCTTTGTAGACCAATATCGCCACCTCATCATCCACAGCATGACAATAAATCGTTGTTGCTGTTACCCGCCAATCTAATGACCTCATCAGTCCTATCCTATACTAGCACTCATCTAGATGGTGACATAATGGTAACCTCCACACCCAATTTTTATGAAGCACCTGTCCTCGTTCAGTACCTTAGTGACACACCTCCTTTTTTATTTTGCTAGTAGCACTCAAGGCACTCCCGATGGAGGGGGCGGAATGCCTTTGAAGAATATCGGGGAAACATGAGAATGGATCTTGGTAATCTACCCGCCAAATAGACCTGTCGCATGTCTTTTTGACATGAGACAGGCATGTGTGGCAAAGCCAGAATCAGCCCTTTCTTCTCAAATATAAGTTCGGGCCTCCCAAGGCTCACCACCTTGGTTCCTAAATAACTTCTACCGAAGGCAGGGAGTCATTTTTTAACAACCAGTTTTTTCACTGCCTGTCCCAGACCATCGAGAGTAAGCTCGAACATGGGAAAGAGCTTTTCAATCGTCAGAACAGTGGGGTGATTCCAATAATATGGCTCCGTTGGATTTATCCAGACACAGTGAGTAAAATGCTCAGCAATCTGCTTCAGCCTGAGCAATCCCGGGACCTCGTTACGTTCATAGAAATAAATAGCCCCATATCTCTCCGTTAGCTCTTGCATCGCCATTCTGGCGTCTCCGACTAATACCACTTTATAGTCCGGCTCGAGAATACGCAACAGATGGTCGGTGTTCACTGCTTCCTGTCTCTCAATATCCTGATAAAGGTTATCGTATATGCAATTGTGGAAATAGAAGTATTGGAAGTCTTTGAAGTGGGTACTGGAATGAGCGGCAGAGAAGAGTCGGCTACACAACCTGGCAAAAGGAACCATAGAGCCGCCAACATCCATCAATAGAAGCAATTTCACTGCATTCTTTCTGCTTCTTGCCCATACCATCTCAATCTCACCGGCATTTTTACAGGTAGCGCTAATTGTTCTTTCTAAATCCAGCTCATCCTCAGGGCCGATTCGGCTCAACTGCCGTAGCCCTCTCAGAGCCATCTTGACCTGGCGAACATCGAGAATCAGGTCACTACGATAATTTCGGAACCTTCTCTCCTGGGCGATTTGTATGGCGTGCCCGCCTCCTGATTCACCGCCTATTCTGATGCCGGCGGGATGGTATCCGGAATGTCCAAAGGGAGACGTACCTCCTCTGCCAATCCAGTGACCACCTCCGTCATGCTGCTCTGTTTGCTCTTTGAGCCTCTTTTCAAACTCCCTTAATAGTTCGTCGAAATCCATACTATCAAATAGGGCTCGCTCTTCTTCAGTGAGGGTCATCTTATTTATAGGGTCTTTGAGCCATTCCATAATTTGCTCTGAAATCTCTGCCGGAGTTTCTATACCCTTGAAATATTCCTGAAAGGCAACATCATAGTGGTCGTAGTAAGCTTCGCTTTTGACTAATATTGCTCTGGCCAGATAATAAAATTCGTCCAGATTGGAGATGCAACCTTTAGAAAGGGCTTCCATCAGCGTCATCCACTCGATAATCGAGACGGGCACCTTCCTTCTTTTTAAGGTATAGAAGAAATCGGTAAACATATAGGCCTCTTACCTGTTCTCAACGGAGCATTCCACAGGCATCCATTTTTCAGCGATAATATTTCCTGCCCATGCGCGCTACGAAATAATCATAGTCTGTTTCTTTCTTCAGCAGCGTGCCCACAAAGGGTATCTCGCTTGAGACCTTATCATGGGGTATGCCTCCAGCAATGAGAGCGTGAATCCAGTCTATGAGCTCGCTCGTCGACGGCTTCTTTCTGAAATCGTCAATCTCCCTGAGCTTGTAAAAAGCCTTTAGAGCTTCATGAAGAAGGCTATCCTTAATATTCGGGAAATGCACCCTGACGATTTCTTCCATCAGTTCCGAGTTGGGGAATTCGATGTAGTGGAATATGCAACGCCGCAGGAAAGCGTCCGGAAGTTCCTTCTCGGCATTGCTGGTGATCACTACTATGGGTCGGTGGATGGCAGTGATGGTCTCATTAGTCTCCGGGATGTAGAAGCTCATTTCCTCCAGTTCGTTGAGGAGGTCATTGGGGAACTCCAGGTCAGCTTTATCTATCTCGTCGATGAGGAGTACCACCTGCTCCGGAGAAACGAAGGCCTGTCCCAATTTGCCCAGCTTGATATATTGTTTGATGTCAGAAACATCACTGCCGCCGAAGCGACTGTCATTGAGCCTCTGCACAGTATCATAGACATATAGTCCTTCTTGAGCCTTGGTTGTTGATTTTATGTTCCATACAATCAACCTTTTCCCCAGCCCATTAGCAATGCTGTGAGCAAGCAAGGTTTTCCCTGTTCCCGGCTCTCCCCTGATCAATAAAGGTCTTTCTAAAGCTATGGTTACATTAACAGCATTCTTCAACGGCTCAGAAATAACATAATCGGGCGACCCGCTAAATCTATCAAACCCATCATTATTCACCATTCAATTGCCTCCTTAGAAATTACTTTACCTGGGATGTCTAACTTACCTTTGACATCCTGAAGGGAAGCGCCTTTGAAGGCGCGTAAAAGACATATCTTTTGCCGCAACTGTGAATTATAAGAAGATTGAGAGTTAAAATCAAACTTGGTTTCTGAATAACTTTTCCCATAAGCTATCCTTGCTTAACATTCCGTCATTTTGTTACTCCAAAGGGAAGAATCACACTGTAAAAAGTAACTAGCGTACAGGGGAACTACACACAATTTACAAAGAGACTCTCTTTAGTGTATAGTATAAATGGTTCAAGTTTAGGTTGTTACAAGGTTCTTAGAATAGCCTCTGGTTTATCTTAAGTGTTGGATAGCCTGAACTCTAACTAAACTATCGAAGAGATGAGGTTATCCAATGACTTTCAAGGACAGGTCAATCCAGTGTCGCGATTGCGGGACTATCTTCACGTTCAGCGATGATGAATAAGAACTTTCCCAAGGAGATTTAATGAGTTTCGAAACCTTTAATTTTGATCCGAGCATCATGGCTGGTGTGCGAGCGATTGGCTATGCTACACCCACACCTATACAGCTTCAAGCGATCCCTCCAATAATGCAGGGACGTGATGTCATTGGTCTGGCCCAGACCGGAACCGGCAAAACCGCTGCTTTCGCACTGCCAATCTTACAGCGCCTGCTGCATGGTCAGAGGGGGCAGGTTCGTGCTGCCATAATCTCTCCCACGCGTGAATTGACTGAGCAAACATGCGAGACCATCAGCGAATTGGGGCAGAAAACTAGGCTGCGGAGTATCGCCATTTATGGTGGGGTGAGCATGGAACAACAAACCTGGAGACTGCGTAATGGAATGGAAATCATCGTAGCCTGCCCTGGGCGATTGCTCGACCATCTTTGGAAGGGTACGGTCGATTTATCACATCTGGAAGTCCTTGTAATCGACGAGGCGGACCGAATGTTAGACATGGGTTTTCTGCCAGACATCCAGAGCATCTTGAGGTGTCTGCTACAGCAGCGACAGACACTCCTTTTCTCGGCTACCATGCCTGCCGATATCCGTCATCTGGCACAAGATATCCTACATGATCCGGTCACAGTGCAAATCGGCCGCATAATGCCGGCAACCACTGTAGCACACGCGTTGTACCCGGTTAAGCAACACCTCAAAACTGCACTATTGATAGAACTCTTACGCCATACCGAAACAAAATCAGTACTTGTCTTTACACGTACCAAGCACCGCACCGAGCGCGTTGCAGAGCAGCTTAAAAGAGCGGGCTTCAAAGCTACCTCACTGCAAAGCAATCTGTCTCAACCGAGGCGGCAGGCCGCGCTTGATGGTTTTCGTACTGGCACATTTAAGATTCTGGTGGCTACCGACATTGCCGCCCGTGGTATCGATGTTTTGCGTATTTCCCACGTCATTAACTACGACATGCCTGAGAGTATAGATGCCTACACCAATCGCATCGGCCGCACAGGACGGGTTAATAGAAACGGTGATGCGCTAACATTCGTGACGAGTGTAGACGCGTCCATGGTAGATGATATTGAGCGTATTCTTAACGTGAAACTGGAGCGCCGTACGCTACAAGGCTTTGATTATAACGTGTCTGCGCCAGACAGCGGATACGTCCGCTCTACGCAACAATTACGAAGACACACGGTACGAAATCAACGGACTAGTAACAATTAGCCAGATTGTGCAGGGTATTTCATATCCACGGCGGTTTCTTGACATCCGTATTCTCGAAGTAGTCGTCATCAAGGGATCGCTGAGCAACACCTGAATTCACTGCGGCTCTAGCTACGCTATGAGCCACGGCCAAGTGTACCTTAGGGTCAAGAACATTAGGGACGAGTTCTCTTTCAGCCGCAGCACCGGCAATAGCTAAGGCGGCGGCTATGTACATCTCATAGGTGATTTTGGTAGCCATTGCATCCAATGTCCCCCGCCAGATTCCGGGATAGGCCAATAAATTGTTAACCGTCCTACCATCAACGGCAAAGGCAGCACCGGATGCCATAGCCAGCTCTGCAGTAATTTCGGGATGTGGATTTGATAGTGCAAAGATAATCTGCCCCTTTCTTATCATGCTTGGTTTTATAAGTCCTCCCACCGTAGAGGTGGCAATCACAATATCTGCCGTTTGCATAATCTCATCAAAGCTGGATGGGATGCCGCCTTGTTCCACATGTCGTTTCACGCTATCCTTGGTTCTTGCCGTACCCAACGTTGGGTTACTTGTGTATTTTAAAAGGAACTTTCCAATGGAAAGACCAGCAGCACCGAGACCAACAAGGCCAATCTTCGCTTCTTGCAGCGTTACATTGCTAAGCTTGCAGGCATTGACCAATGTGGCTAGCACTACCATGGCGGTTCCTTGCTGGTCATCATGCATAACGGGGATATTCAATTCATTTTCAAGTCTGTTCTCAATCAAGAAACACCCTGGTGACGCAACATCCTCCAGTTGAATGCCACCAAATGTCGGAGCAATATTTTTTATTGTTTCTACGATTCTATCCGGATCGGTGGTGTTCAGTAAGATTGGTATTCCACTAATCCCTACTAATTGTTGAAGAAGGGCGGCCTTGCCTTCCATAACTGGCATTCCCGCTATCGGGCCCACATCTCCCAATCCAAGGATACGAGTCCCATCGGTAACAATAGCTACCGAATAAGGGATGGTGGTGTAAATATTCTTTGAGCTTGGCTGAGTCCTGATTAACTTACATACCTCAGCCACTCCCGGGGTATATACCTTTCTCAGGTGCTCCAGCGAATTGACCGGAACGGTGTTGATCATTTTTATCTTTCCACCTTTGTGAAGCTCAAGTACATCGTCTCTGACCTCGAGAACGGTGGTATCTTTAAGTCTCGATATCTCATCTAGTAGGGATGTAAGCTGCTCTTCATTGTCCAGGAAAACCTCAACGTCTCTGACAGTAAAATGATGTCCCAAATGCACCGTGGTTATGTTTCCGACATCTACTCCAACACTGCCAATAGCTGTAGCCAACTTGCCTAGTGTACCTGGGATACTAGCGTTTTTGCAGCGCAAAGTCCTGACAATCTTGTAATCCATTTCTTCCACTATGCACCTCTATGTTTTGAGAATTATTGATGCTCGAACTGTTGCTATATATTGTAACACGAATTTAGCTGTTGACTGGATTCCTATTCTTGCAAGTTGAGGGACTTAGATAAACCGTAGGCTGAACTCGGTAGTATGTTACAACTTTTCATGCTTGATAGAATGATTTATAATGTGCAACTCCCCATCGTTCTAGGAAAGGCCACGGAAACGACAAAGGAAAAGGAGGCAATAAATGGTGAAAAAGGAAGCGTCAGCGATTGACTGGGCAGGACTTAGCCGGGATATGGAGTGTTTGCTTCGTCTGAAAGCAAGCCCTGTTGCCTACAAGAGACTGGAGAAATTGGAGGAACTGGATAAAATACCGGAGGTGATGAGGCTTGACCGCCGAGCTACTTTTTGCCAGTTACCGGCGATAGCCCGAACCATGGGCTTGACAGTAGCTGCCACCAGAGACAACTTCGGTGAGCGCTGTGCCCGAATCACCGGTCTGGCACCGACTACCGAAAAGGAGGTCGCCTGGGAGGCAGAAGGCTTCGCCCATGGCTGGTTTGCCAACGTGGAAGAAGCCAGAAAACAGATGGCGGAATATCCCCTGGTTCCACCCGGAGAGGCCATCGTGCTCGCCCCGCTGGCTTCGGGCAAATTTTACCCCGATGTTATCTTAATCTATGGTAACCCGGCGCAAATGATGTTGCTGATGAACGGACTCCAGTTTAAAGACTACGAACGCTTTCAATTTTTCTTCATCGGTGAAGGCGCTTGCGCCGATGGCTTGGCTCAGTGTTATACTACCGGCAAGCCAGCCCTGGCTATTCCCTGTATGGGAGAAAGGGCTTTCGGTGCTGTTACCGAGGATGAGCTGGTTATGGCGCTGCCACCGAAAATGATGGCTAAGGCCGTCGAGGGACTTAAGGCGCTTAAAAGCCGGGGAATTGGCTATCCTATTGCGTATCTTGGGTCTCTTTGCGACCCCTCTCCGGTGCTGACGCAAATCTATCCTGATTGGTGGGAGCGCCGTTGACCTCAAATACAAAGAGTCGCAAGATGAAAGTCCTAGGTATAGTCGGCAGTCCGAGAAAAAACGGCAACACAGAACTGTTAACCAAGCATACACTTAAAGCGATTTCTGAGGAAGGGTTGGATACCGAGCTTATTCGGTTAGCGGGCCTGGAAATAAAACCGTGCACTGCATGTATGGCATGCAAGGAAAAAGAGATTTGCTCTATCAAGGACGACCTATTTCCACTATACCTCAGAATGAAAGAAGCCGAAGGCATAATTCTAGCCTCACCGGTATATTATGGCTCTGCTACGGCGCTGATTAAGGCACTTATGGAGCGTGTTGGCTACATCGCACGCTGGAATGGTGAGCCCTTCCACGGTAAGGTTGGTGGGCCGTTGGTAGTGGCACGACGTTCCGGCAGGAACTTCACAATTGCTCAACTTACCCTCTGGTTTCAGATTCTAGGGTTCTTCATTCCCGGTTCTACGTACTGGAATGTTGCTATCGGCCGAGAAAAAGGCGACGTGGAACAGGATGAGGAAGGACTTGAAACAGCCTGGAACTTCGGTAAAAATATGGCCTTTCTAATTAAAAAGTTGAGTAGTTGACATAATCTTTCACCCAACTCGACTGGATAACACAGTTTAAGGCGGATTATTCTTGAACACCCTTGTGATTCTGGATAAGGATTCCAAGACCAAGCTTTCGGAGGACCTGAAGGCTAAGGTTGTAAGAACTCTGGAAGAAAAAGGACACCGGATTGAAGTAGTCGAGCTGGGAAAAAATGATGTATCTCCGTGTCTCGGATGCCTTCTCTGCCTGACAAAACATCCAGGGGAATGCGTTACCAAGGATATCGTAAACGAAATAAGGAAAAACGTTAAAAAATACTATGCGACCTTTTATCTGACTCCTGTGTTATTCGGACATTTCTCTTCAACGATAGCAAACGTTATGGCTAAGGGTACAGGAAGTCACAACTGGCAGGTAATTATCGGATTCGGCGAGGATATCAATGATGAGGAGAAAAGCACCTTCATCGACCTTACAGCCAAACACTGCGGAAAGGCAGACATTGTTCACCCCGGCATGAATGGTCAAGTGGATGTCTTTGTAAGCAGGTCTATTGAAGACAACATGATAATTTGCGAAGCATTAAAGACATATGCTGGATGAAGATAAGAAAAGTATTTGCCTTGTGAACGGAAGCCTCAGAGGACAGAAGGCCTCGTCCTTGGAATTTTTAAAGGACATAGAGCGTAGGCTTCCTGATACGGAATATAACAAGACCTCCCTCACTGTCAAGGCAAAATTAAAGGGAAGCTACCCCGAAAATATATTGAAAGGCATCGCTTGTGCCGACGCAATCGTATTTATTTTTCCGCTGCACAATTACGGGCTTCCAGGCGCGCTTATGAGATTACTTGAAGACTATTACCAGTATATAAAGGCGGGTAACAAGTATAACAAAGATGCCAAGGTCTATATGATTGTAAACTGCGCTTTCTTCCGACCGGAAATCAACGAGGAAGCTATCAGGGTGATAAAGAACTTCAGCAAAAGGCTTTCTCTCAACTGGAGGTTTGCGATATGCATAGGGACAGGACAGGTTGTCGCAATGACCAAAAAAGTACCGTTCTTCGATTTAAAGCTAAAAAGGGCTTATGCTGAGATGATTTCGGATATTGAAAGTAATAGTAGAGAGAAAAGAGATAACTATCTAATAAGACCACTTATTCCCGCCCCCATCCTTATCCGGATAAAAAATTATTACGAAAAGAAAGGGCAAATGATTCAGAGAAATCACAAGCTGCAGCAGGCTAAGGAATGACAAAGGCCAGGCTAAATATTCTTTGTATTGTACAATCTGTTCTGGTAGATTGGATTTGAATCTCCATCAATCCTAAACCCGTAGCCAGCTTGTGTGGATAACACATTACCTGCCCTTGTCATAGACCTCTGAGAAACTCCGGTCTGAGGAGAGAAGGGTTTCTGGCTGCCAGAACCTTGTCTATTTCGCTGAGCATTTTCTCTTTGTCCCGCGGCAATCGTCCCCGGACGGAAAGGTAGTTTGAGGCATGCATCGAGCTAAAGAAGCAATCGGTAAAGTTGGAATTCTCTATGATTAACTTTAGCTCCTCCAGGGACTGAAAAGGAGAAAGGGGATGGAATTCACCTCGTTCCCGCTGTTCATAGAGCGGGGTACCGGGGACAAAGGTCAAGGTTAAAGCCCCGGCATACTCCGGGTCAATCTCAGTGAGAACTCTGGCCGTCTCCAAAGCGTGTTTCTGGCTTCCCTCGACACCGCCAAGTCCTAAAATTATCGTCACAGAAAAAGTTATCCCCGCCTCCTTCACTTTCTTCCCCGCCTCGACCATCCCGTCCGGAGTTACCTTTTTACCTATCTTCCGGAGCAGCTCATCATCACCGCTCTCAAGCCCGGTATAAAAAATACCCACCTTGAGCCTTTTTAATTCCTTAAGCTCATCCACACTCCGGCGCAGGATATCCTGTGGCGTAGCATATGTGCCAATCCTTTCGATAGAGGGTAGTTTTTCATTCAAGTACCGGAGGACCTCCTTCAACCTGGGAAAGGGGTAAACAAGGGCATCCCCATCCTGAAGAAATACCTTTTTGCCATCCCAACCTCGAGCTATGTCGTATACCACATTAGAAACACCAGGAAGCCGCATGCCTTTTCGAGTGAACAAGGCTAGAGCATCTATTTCACTCTTGACGTCATTGACGTCTCGCATCTGAAGCTTTGAGCCATAGTACATACAGAAAGTGCAGGTATTGGTGGAGCACCCACTGGTTAGAGGGAGAAAATAGCTTTTCCATTCACTGGGAGGTCGGATAATATTAGGTCTAATGAAGCTCATGTGCCGATTGAATTCCACAGGATACCATATCGATTTTGGGGTACCATTTGAGACCTATTTTATCACTGATGCAACTTGGCCTCAAAAAAATACGGCGTGAACAAATCCACGCCGACACCTTTTCACTTCTTCCGCTTCCTAATCAGCTTCCATCCTTGAGAAGAAGTAAGAACCTAATGTTGCTAAAGCTAAACACAGCGCGATAAGAACCGTGAAATCGAGCCAGAGCGGAAAGGCGGAAATGCCGATAAGAGTGCCCCTCAACCCATCCACTCCATAGGTCAAAGGGTCAATGTACATTATGTATCTCAGCCAGGACGGCATAGACTGTATAGGGAACAGGGCACCTGAGAGGAGAAATATGGGGAATACTATCAAGTTCATTATAGCCATGAAGCCTTCCAGATTGCCTAGCTTGGTGGCAATAATCAAGCCAAATCCCGTGAATGTGGCGCAGGTAAGAATCATAACTAGTATGGCCAAAAGGAATCCCGGCACACTGGATAATTGGACTCCCATGGCTACGGCTATTCCCACTATAATGAGGGCCTGAATTATAGCTGTGGTCATGCCGCCAAGGCTTCTGCCCAAGATGACGGAAAAACGATTAACCGGAGCCACCAGGACCTCTTTTAGAAAGCCAAATTCCTTGTCCCAGATAACCGATGCCCCTGACATGGTACCAGCAAATAATAAGGTCATACCCACTATTCCAGGAGCGAGAAAGTCAAGGTAACCTATGCCTTCCGGCACCGGTATTTGACTGGCGAAGCTCATAGGCAATCCCAGAAAAACAAGAAAAAAGATAGGCATCAATAGTGAACCAACTACCCTGGCCTTTACTCTCAAAAATCTTTTCATCTCCCGCAGCCACATGGTATAAATCGGCAGCGGGTCTATAAGTCGCCGTACCCCAATTACTCTCATACTATCTCCTGCTCATACTCCTCATCCATGTTTTCCATATTTCCTTAAGACTTCCTTCTTCCTCCCTTATGGTCTTGCCGGTATAATGTAAAAAGGTATCCTCCAAACTCGGCTTATACAACTTGATGGATGATATAACAAGTCCGCGATTATCGGCAAAATCAATAAGCTCGGGTATTCTTTCCTCGCCGCCATCGATACTCAGCTCCAGCGAGCCATTACGTGCTTCAATCTTCTTTATCCAACCAAGCTGCTTTAGTGAATCAACCAAGCTACCGGTGCTATCCTGAGCTATTTGCAGTGAAATCAAATTTAACCCCACTGCCAACTTGAGTTTTTCCGGTGTATCCATGGCTACTATGCGGCCCTGGTCTATAATGGCCACCCGGTGACAGAGATAATCCGCCTCTTCCATATAGTGAGTAGTCAAAATTATGGTTATACCCTCTTTCTCATTTAGCAGCTTGATGTAATCCCAGAGATTTCTCCTTGCCTGGACATCCAGGCCCAAAGTCGGCTCGTCTAAAAACAAGACTTTAGGATGGTTCAGAAATCCTCGAGCAACCTCAAACCTGCGCTGGGTGCCGCCGGAGCATTCACTAATCCTCATGTTCTCCCTACCCCTCAAATCCATCAGGTCCAGCACCTCTGCGACCCTTTCCTGCCTGGTTTTCCTATCCAAATGATACATTCGGGCATGAAAATCCAGGTTCTCCTTACCAGTTAAGAATGTGTCAATGGCTCGATCTTGAAACACAATCCCTATGCACTCTCTGACCTTATCTCTTTGCCGCACGATGTCATATCCGCAAACCTTAGCTGAGCCCGAAGTGGGGTTCAGTATGGTACAGAGCATCTTTACGGCTGTCGTCTTCCCGGCTCCATTAGGGCCGAGGAAGCCAAATATCTCCCCCTCCCCAACATTCAAAGTAATATGGTCTACGGCTAGCAAGCCATCGAATTCCTTGGTCAGGTCTTCAATTTCTATTACGCTATTCATGTTCACCGTCTGGCAATTTCTTCCCGACATAGTCCAGAAAAACATCCTCCAGGCTTGGCTTGTGTTCGCCGATCGAGGCAATAACGAATCCGTGCTTCCGTGCCAACCTCACTACCTCGGGTATTTTCATCCCCTCATTTCCTACGGTTAACTCCAGTTGAGCATCATGCTGGTGAATCTTTTTGACCCAGCTCATCCCATCTAGCAAACCTGCAAATCCATTGGCCAACTCCCCCTGGGGAAACTTGATAGAAAGCACGCTGCTGCCCAACGAACTTTTTAATGCCTTGGGAGTATCCACCACCGCAATCTTTCCATGCTCTAAGATAGCTATCCTATTGCAGAGATAGTCCGCCTCTTCAACATAATGAGTGTTTAGCAGTATAGTGGTCCCTGATTCCTTGTTCAACCTCTTAGCATAATCCCATAATAGCCTTCTCGTTTGTACGTCCAAGCCTAAAGTTGGCTCATCTAAGAATAGGACTTTGGGAGCATTTAGCATTCCTCTAGCTATCTCCAGCCTGCGCTGCATGCCGCCGGAGTAGTATTTTACCAATATATTTTGTCTGTCTTTTAACCCTACCAGGTCCAGAGCTTGAGATACCCGCTCATTCCTCACTTTTTTGGGAAGGTGATACAATCTGGCATGGAAGTCCAGGTTTTCTCTCGCCGTTAGATTGATATCCAGGCTCAGATCCTCAAAGACTATGCCTATTGATTCCCTGACCCTGTCCCGCTCTCTGACTATATCATACCCGCATACAGTGGCCGTCCCCGAGCTGGGATTTAGCGCCGTAGCCAGCATCATGACGGTGCTGGTCTTGCCGGCTCCATTGGCCCCAAGAAAACCAAAAACCTCTCCCTCTTCGACTTCAAACGAGATATGGTCTACAGCAACAAGATGACCAAACATCTTGGTTAGATTGTCAGCTATTATTGTCTTCACTATCCGTGTCTATTTACCGCGAACAAGCTCTTGGCCGAGGCAAAATACATCCTCAAGGGCCTCAGGATGCTCCTCAATCTGGCCTTTTTTATCGATTCCCCTGACTAATAAATCGCCAGAATATTTAACGCCGATAGCATCAAAGAAATACTTCACCGTGAGCACTGCGCCATCAAAGAGCTTTTTGCCTTGAGTGGCGCCAACTGAAATGAACACCCCTCTGCGCACCCGCTTGTCCTCCTTGCCCATACCCAGCACATGTCTTCTTACCCAAAGCGCCTGACATCTGTCTATTATGGCCTTTGCCTGGCTGGTAATACCATAGAAGAACATCGGTGAAGCAAAAATGACATGGTCTGCTTCCAGAAGCTTTTTATAGAGCGATTGCATATCATCCTTAATGGCACAATCGCCATCTTTAAGACAGGCATATATTTCCAGGCATGGTGAGATTTTGAGTTTTGAGACCAGTACTTTTTCGACCTCGGCTCCTGCTTCCTTAGCGCCTTCCAGTGCCTTACCAAGAAGAATATCGGTATTGCTTTTTCTTCTGGGGCTGCCCATAATGCCTAATACTTTCATATCGCTCTCCTTCCCATAATTATAGCGCCCCGAATAGAATTGGCATAATCCCTCCGGGACTGAGACCCAGAAAAGAGCCCTGAATAGGAATCAAGTTCCATTCTTTATACACCATACCTGTCTCTAAGTATCTGCGAGAGCTCGGGCAAGAAGGCAAACGCTCTCTCAACAAGCCTTTCCTCAATACTTGAGACCTGGCATTCGCTTGCTGTCTTACCGTCTGCATTGACCTGGCCTAAATCGCTGAGGCAGCATCTGGCTGGAGCCACCAATGCCTGCTTTGCAATTTGGTTCATGGACAAATCTGAATTCTCCGAAACTACCTCCCAATAGCTTGAAAGAATCGCAGCCAGTGTTTCCGGTGTCTGCGTCGCCAGAACTGTGGATTCAGTGGGGATAATGCCCCAGGAGATAACTCCGCCACTCTTGATAAATTCAGCCACGCTACCGGCATATTCCCGGGGCATAAACCCAATTTGATAGGCGTCGAAGGACAGAATTTCCACCCCCAACTCTAACAGATAGGGCAAATTTACCTCGGCACAGAGGTGCAGCCCCTTGGGGCCTTCCAAGCCTTCAACAAACTTATGATAATCTTCTCTAGCATGTTGCTCGTTGTACCCGGAAAAGCCGCTGAACACGTAGCCCAGCCCTGGTTCATCCACCCAGACAATGGCATTAGGATTCTTTTCCTTGAGTTCTTGATACTGGAGGTTGACTTTTCTCTGAATGAAATCGAACAAAATAGTCCTCGCCTCTTCGTTATAGATAATGGGCTTCAGATCCTCATCCAATACCTTCAAGCCAAAGCTCACCGGACCCGTGACTTGTCCCCTGATAGCTTTATAACCCTGGAGCTCCCTGGAGAGAAACTTGTGGAATACCCTGGAGTACTCGGCGGTGAGGGCAAAAGTTTCAGCGATATCCATCTTCACGAAATAATCATCGAGTTCTTGCTCAAATCGTGCAGTATTAAAGACCAGCCTCTCCTTGTCAAAGTCAATAGCTATGCCCGGGAAACTCTGCGATGCTTGCACATACATATCCTCATACAGGCTTACCTTGGGAAGCTGAGGCCAGAATGGGATATCCAGGCTCAAGGCAAGCTCCAGCGCCCGGTCAACATCCCTATGAGGCATTATCCCCATAGCGGTAGTGCTGCATCGTGCCTCAAATGCTATCATGAATTTCCAGTCTCTTCCCACAAATATCCCCAAATCATAGCACGAAGGCAGAAAAAATCGCAGTAAACCCGCTTCCAGCCGCGCTTGGCGGAACAAATGCGTGGGGTGATATACTATAAATCTAATAATTGTGAAACACAATTATTCTTCGACATGACCGGGAGCTTGTGTTGAAAAAGCGCTTTTTAGTTTCCTTAGCTTTGGGGGCCACGCTTAGCTTGCTCATCGTGTCTGGGTTGAGTTGTTTCAGTTGCGCCATTTATCGCGAGAACCCGACTACTGGTCACAGACTTCCGATGACAAGGTTTGAATTTGAGTCTTACGTCACACCTGATTGCCCATCGGTCGAGGAAGCTCTACAAGATATCCTGGGTAATCCCCCTTACGAACCTTCCCAAGTCGGCTTTGATGATATCCGAGACTGGGTCGCTAGTAATATAGATTATAAGCCTGATGAAGACCAATGGGGTGGGGATTACTGGCAAACCCCCGGAGAAACCCTGTACTACGGCACTGGGGATTGCGAAGACTTTGCTACCTTATTATGCTCCCTCCTTAGAGCCTATGGCATTGATGCGGAGCGGGTATATGTCGCCCTTGCTGCTGGTGGTGAGGAATATGGACATGCCTTCCTGATAGAGAATTGGTATCACGACGGGCAGTGGCGGAGGATAGAGTCCCAAGCGCCTGCCCGACTCCCTTCTTGGCAGCGCTGGTTCGGATCCTCCAAGGTACACCCTGATTCTAAACTAGAAGAATATGAAATTACACTGGCTTTTAACGATCTCTATCACTATTATGAATCTTTTCCATGGGAGGGATGAAGATTAAGCGAAGCGAGATAGCAAAATCTACTTTAACTACTTTCCTCAGCGGGGTTCACACCTGAACCTTTTCAGCTTCCCCCTCAATGTCATCAGGTTAACCACGTCTTCCTTGTTGTACTCCAGCAACAAATCCAGCGCCTTTCTGTCACGGTGAATCTGATATCTCCACCAGAGTATCACAGCCTCTGCTCCACCAATACCCCGCAGCCGTCGAGGAATACCTAATTGCCGCTCTACCGCCTTGAAGCCGCCATATAAATTGTTCCTCCAGCAATCATGCATCAGGTCATGGTGATGAAAATGCTCTCTCAGATTTACCCTCAGACGGAAATTGATAAAAGGAAGGTCAAAGCGGCTGCCGTTGTATGTATAGATTGTATCCACACAACGCAAGGTCCTGAGCAAGTTAGACTTGGTTGCATCACCCCCGACAAGTTGAACCAATCTATTCTCCATGCCATTGGCCAAACAGATGCCAATAACGGTTATTTCGTCATAAAACGAGCACAAACCTGTGGTCTCAATATCAAGATAAGCATCAACCGGTAGCTGCAACCTGCCGCCCTCCTTTCCGATATCCCCATTTCGGCATATGATAACATATGTTTGGGAAAGTGGCGCAGCTTTGTGTTCTTAATACTCACTACATAGTATAATTTCGACTTGGGAGGAAGGAAGTATTCAGGGAAACAATTATCAAAGGAGCGAATATGAGAGAGTGCAACGTGGAGCAAAACAAAGAAAAATGTAACTGTACCTATGAACCATGCAGTAGGAAAGGCATTTGCTGCGAATGCATAAGATACCATTGGCGGTTAGGTGAGCTGCCGGCCTGCTTTTTCCCCGACGATGTGGAAAAGACCTATGACCGCTCTATCGAAAAATTTATCGAGACCTATCAGAAAAGAGGGCGGTGGTGAATAATAGCTCAAAATGAACAGACAGATTGCTGGATAGTTTGCTATACTTCTCCTGATATGACCAGGACAGATAACCGCTCTGACAATGAGCTTCGCCCCGTGCGCGTAATTTTAGGGTACCAGAGCTTCGCTGAGGGTTCAGCTTTAATTGAACTGGGAAAAACAAGGGTGCTGTGCTCTGTGAGCATGGATGAAAGGGTGCCCGGCTTTCTTAAAGGTGGTGGCCAGGGTTGGGTTACTGCGGAGTATGCTATGTTGCCCCGCTCCACAGTTACTCGCACACCACGCAACAAGGGAGAAGGAAGAAGCCAGGAAATCCAACGCCTGATCGGTCGCAGTTTAAGGGCAGTGACCAACTTAGCCATCCTGGGAGAAAGGACACTTGTAGTAGATTGTGATGTATTGCAAGCAGACGGCGGCACCAGAACAGCAGCCATCACCGGTGGATACGTTGCTCTTTATCACGCTTTCCATAACTTGAGAAAACAGGGCGTTTTGCCATTTATGCCATTAACTAAAATGATAGCAGCCACCAGCGTGGGCATCGTTAATGGCAATATGCTACTTGACCTTTGCTACGAAGAAGATTACCAGGCTGAAGTTGATTTCAATGTAGTCATGACCGACAAAAGTGAGTTTGTGGAAATTCAGGGAACTGCCGAGGGCAAGCCTTTCTCTAAAGACAATACCGATGCCTTACTTTCTTTAGCCCAGCAAGGGATAGCTAAACTGTTCAAAATCCAGAAGCAAACCTTAAGGGCGTTGGCTTGAATTTGCCTGCAGGTTCTTCGCTTTTGCCTGTATTTTTATTGCTGATGTTGCGTTTGCATTGACCATCGCCCTGTTTTATACTTTAGTTTTGCTCCACCTTATGCGAGGTTTTTAGGAAGATGACCCAACTGGAATTAGCGCGAAAGGGTACTGTTTCACCCCAGATGAAACACGTAGCCGAAAAAGAAGGGGTGGAGACGGATTTTATCATCCACGGCCTGGTTGATGGTGAAATCACAATTCCGGCCAACGTCAATCACACAAACCTAGTCCCCTGCGGCATAGGTAAAGGGCTGAGGACCAAGGTCAATGCTAACATAGGCACATCCTCAGATTTTTGTGATTTGAACATGGAACTAAGGAAATTACAGGCCGCCATTGACTTTGGTGCCGACACCGTGATGGACCTGAGCACTGGTGGAGATATTTCAGCTATCAGGAGGGCTATTCTGAATGCCAGCACTGTGCCGGTGGGGACGGTGCCCATTTATCAGGCGGGCATTGAAGCGATTGAGAATCGTGGAGCCATCGTAAACATGAGTATGGACGATATTTTCGCTGTAATCGAAGAACATGCCAAGGACGGTGTTGATTTTATGACCGTCCATTGCGGAGTGACCCAGGCATCTCTGGCCAGACTTAAAAAGCAAGGCAGGACGACTGATATAGTATCTCGAGGAGGAGCCTTTCTCATCGGTTGGATGCTCCACAATGATAAGGAAAATCCATTATATCAATATTATGACCGCCTGCTGGACATGGCTCTTGAATACGATTTCACTTTGAGCTTAGGCGACGGCTTACGTCCCGGATGTTTAGCTGATGCCACCGACAGGGCTCAAATCGAAGAGCTGATTATCCTCGGTGAATTAGTGGAACGCTCCAGGGAAGCTGGAGTTCAAGCCATGGTAGAAGGCCCCGGGCATTTGCCATTGAATCAAATCGCCACTAATGTTCAATTGGAAAAGAGCCTCTGTAGTGGGGCACCTTTCTACGTCCTCGGCCCTCTAGTGACCGATGTAGGCGCCGGATACGACCATATAACTGCTGCTATTGGGGGGGCAATTGCCGCTGCTGCCGGCGCAGACTTTTTGTGCTATGTTACTCCCACTGAGCATCTCTCCCTCCCCGGCATAGAGGATGTTAAAGAAGGGGTAATCGCCTCTCGCATAGCTGCTCATGCTGCCGATATTGTTAAGGGCGTAAAGGGCGCCAAAGAGTGGGACGAACAAATGTCCAGGGCGCGCAAGGCTCTTGACTGGAAAACCCAGGCTAAACTATCTCTAGACCCGGAGCTTTCGCAGCAAATCCATAGTAAGGTGCCTGCTAGCGGAGCGACTTGCAGCATGTGTGGCAAATATTGCGCTATGGCGATAGTAGAAAAGTATCTAGGCGTCTCAGTAAGTAAATGCTAATTGAGACTGCTTCTCCGAGCCCGTTCTGCGCAATGATGTTGCTCGAGGAGGTCGAATGCACTTAATTATAGATGGTTATTCCAGCGACCAAAAAATTCTCCGAGACGAAGATTTCCTTCGGAAGTGGTTGGAAGGTTATCCCGCCAGGATTGGAATGACCAGGATTTCACCGCCATACGTGCTCAAATACATGGGGCCGGTGTTAGAGGATTGGGGAATATCAGGATTTGTTTTTATAGCGGAAAGTCATATTGGCATCCATACCTTTGTCGAGCAAAATTACATTAACATAGACATTTTCTCCTGCAAGGATTTCGATACCGAGAAAGCAATAGAAGATTTTCGAGAAGGATTCCAGCTGATTAAATTGCGGACCTGCTTGATTGATAGAGAATGGCCCAAAGCAGAACCCAGCACTCAGGGTGCTGAGTGCTGGGCCAACCCCCAAAGTTTTATTTACCATGAATGACCGCGACCGTAACCCTGAGCCCTTCGCTTCTTGGCATGAAGGGACATTCCTGCCACCTAGGGTCTTTGCTGGATTAGAACCACCTTATTCAAATTTAAAGCAAGCCAGGACTGTAATTCTGCCTGTCCCCTATGACGGCACCAGCGAATGGCGAGGCGGCTCTCGCCATGGCCCACAGGCTATTATCGACGCCTCCCAGTATCTAGAGCTTTACGATTTAGAGCTGGACCGCGAGATATATAAAGTTGGTATCTGTACCCTGCCTGAAGTAGAACCACTGCTGAGCAGCCCCCAGGACATGATTGACAGAGTCTATCAGGTGATTAAAGACTTAATACAAAAGGAAAAATTCGTAGTGTTGCTTGGTGGAGAACACACCCTCTCTTTAGGGGCAGTTCGAGCTTTCAAGGAAGCATTTCCCGGACTTTCCGTGTTGCAACTGGATGCCCATGCTGACCTTCGAGATGAATATCTGGGGACTAAATATAGCCAGGCCTGTGTTATGCGCCGCATCTTTGAGCTTTGCCCCGTCTCCCAGGTGGGAGTACGCAGCCTTAGCTTGGAAGAAAAACAATTCTTAACACAAAACAAGCTGACGCCTTTCTATATGTCTGATTTGGCATCGAATACAGCTTCTATAGACCGGATAGTGGACTCGCTCAGCGAAGATGTCTATGTCACCATAGATGTAGATGTTCTGGACCCTTCCATTATGCCGGCGGTAGGCACCCCCGAGCCCGACGGCATGTCATGGCGGCAAGTACTTGACATAATAGAATCGGTTGCCCTTCACAAGCATGTAGTGGGCTTCGATTTAATGGAATTTTGCCCCGGCGAGGGGCCGGGCTCTTGCGCCTTTCTACTGGCTAAATTAGCCTACAAGCTTATCGGCTGCGCCGTGCCGCAAGAAGGACGCTGAGGGGTAATATAAGCTATGTCCCCGTGCGTGAAAAGAGGTAATTTCTGATACCTTTTTATTGGCGATTTAGCTTCAGGTGGTGCTGTTTAGTACCACCTTGTTGTTTATGGTGGTGAAAAGTTCGTTAGCAAAATGTTAGCAAACAATGGTGGGGTTGAACGTGAGCCGCCAGGGAATCGAACCCTGAACCTGCTGATTAAGAGTCAGCTGCTCTGCCAATTGAGCTAGCGGCCCGCCAAAGCTAAAAGTCAATCTTCTGCCGTTAAATTGACGTTG
>Ga0315548_1000641_pt1 | contig 32160 bp, 37 predicted proteins | sample SalMarSW160110MG_2_FD_202540 | JGI IMG/M metagenome (GOLD analysis project Ga0315548, IMG submission 202540) | Salt marsh sediment microbial communities from the Plum Island Ecosystem LTER, Massachusetts, United States - Salt Marsh Sediment SW1601-110 ... | reverse complement strand
GTCAGCAACCTCCTGTGCCTTTCTGGTAGATGGTCTTTTAGTGCCTGTTCGACGGATTCCAATGAAAGGACCGGCAGCTTCTCTAAAAAGGCGCCCAATGCCACCATGTTCATCAAACGCTTGTCGCCCAACTCTTCCGCAATTTCGTTTGCGGGGATAGAAATGACAGTGATGTCTGAGCGTTTGGCGCTCCGGTTTATCAAAGAAGCATTGGCAACCAGCACGCCGTCAGGAGTCACCAATGGTTCATATTTATCGAATGAAGGCAGGTTCATGGCGATCACCCCGCGAGGATTTAGCACCAGGGGTGATCCGATCTCTTCATCAGAAATGATGACAGTGCAGTTTGCAGTACCCCCGCGCATTTCCGGTCCATAAGAAGGTATCCAGGTGACTACTTTCCCGGTATCCATGGCGGCGTAAGCTAATACTTCACCAGCAAACAAAACTCCTTGGCCTCCGAACCCGGCTATCACAATTTCAGTTTGCATTATTGTTGATCCTCCATCCTTGCTTTATCTGACACGAAGCCCAGCCAGAGTTGGAGAGACTTTGAAGTCCTCCAAAGGGTAAAAAGGTACCATATGTTGCTCTACCCAGTGGAGTGATTCGAGCGGGGTCATGCCCCAGTTGGTTGGACAGGTAGAAAGCAGTTCAACCAGAGAGAAACCCAAACCCCTTTGCTGGGCTTCGAAGGCTAAACGAATTGCTTTTTTGGCCAAGCGGATATTTTTGGGATCATGCAGGCTACGGCGCACAACATAACCAGCCCCATCGAGCGTGCAGAGGATTTCCGCCATTCGGATGGGAAACCCCATTTGTTCGACATCACGTCCATTGGGGGAGGAGGTAGTCTTCTGGCCGGGAAGTGTGGTTGGTGCCATCTGCCCGCCAGTCATGCCATAAATGGCATTGTTGATGAATATGACAGTGATGTTTTCACCTCTAGCAGCAGCATGGATAATTTCAGCCATGCCAATTGAAGCCAAATCGCCATCGCCCTGATAGGTGAATACCGTCCGGTCTGGCAATACCCGTTTAATGCCGGTAGCCATAGCTGGCGCCCGACCATGGGCTGCTTCAACGAAATCACAATCAAAGTAATTGTATGCAAATACAGCACAACCAACCGGAGCAACGCCGATTGTATTTTCACGCAATCCCATTTCATCAAGTACTTCAGCTATCAGTCGATGAGCTATACCGTGGGTACACCCGGGGCAATAATGAGTGGGAAAATCGGTCAGTGACTCTGGGCGCTGGTAAACCGTTTCAAAGGGTGCAGTCGATACCATTGGTTCTCTCTCCCTGGTTAATTATTCGATTTCAAGCCATGCAAGGTAATTCCAAATCGCTCCATCCACTGTTTGCGGGGGTCTCCATCCGGAACTGGGGTTTGAGTGGCTAAGCGTTGGATCTCTGCGGTGATTTCGTCTGGAAAAGGCATCATGCCTCCCATACGCCCGTAGAACTCTACTGGGATCCTTCCTCTCACTGCCCGCAACACGTCATCTAACATTTGACCGCTGTTCATCTCTGTCACCAAAATGGTTTTTGCTCGGTTAGCAATATCTTCGATCTTTGCATAAGGAAAAGGACTGAGTGATATGGGGCGGAGAAGGCCGACACGGATCCCTTGCGAATGGGCTGCCCGTACAGCTGATAAAGCCACTCGCCCTGCCGTTCCAAATCCTACGATGACGATATCTGCATCCTCAAGGAAATATTCCCGGTAGCGAACTTCGTTTTCTCCGATTTCATTCCAACGTTCCATCAACCTGAAATTGACAACTTCTTCATCTTGAGGGTCAATGTAAATTGAGCTCAAGATGCGACGGTCACGACCTATTGCCCCGCGTACTGCCCAATCTGGATATTCTTTAGGAAGCGGGTGCATGGGCGGTAATTCGGCTGGTTCCATCATTTGTCCTATACTGCCGTCTGCCATCACAATCACGATAGAGCGGTATTTCTCGGCGAGATCAAAAGCCAATACGGTTAGGTCGATCGCTTCTTGCACGCTGGCAGGCGCTAATACGATAGGGTGGTAGTCTCCATGGCCACCGCCATGCACTATTTGATTGTAATCTCCTTGGGAGGGGGCGATATTTCCTAATCCTGGACCGCCGCGCACGACATCAATTAAAACCACCGGCACTTCTGTACCAGCGATATAGGATAGACCTTCCATCATTAAACTTACACCGGGGCTGGAAGAGGAACTCATCACCCGTATACCGGTGCAGGCTGCGCCATAAACCATATTGATCGCAGCCACTTCGCTTTCAGCCTGTAAGAATGTGCGACCGAGTTCCGGCATTCGTTTCGCCATCCATTCAAGTAGCTCTGTCTGTGGAGTTATGGGATAACCAAAGTAGGCCTGCAAGCCTGCACGGATGGCAGCTTCAGCCATGGCGACATTTCCTTTTAGAAGCTCACGAGGCATGTCTTCCCTCCTAAACTGCAGTACGAGCAGCACGGGCGTGCATCTCGCGAAATACTGTCAGGGCAGCTTCAGGGCATACGATAGCGCATATGCCACAACCGGTACAGCCCTCGGATATTAAGTAAGCTGGATGATATCCCTTTGAGGTCAAATGCTCTAAATCTAAGCCTAGAACGTCTTGAGGACAGGCGTTCACACAAAGATCACAGCCTTTACAATATTTATCACTGACTTCAATCCATCCCTTAACTGGCATAAAGCGACCTCCATTTCCGAGAAGTTGGATAAACTCTGGTGAATATTGTCATCTTTATTATTATTACATTTGGCATCTTTGGGAAGTGATGACTGTCATATATCAACTATACAAAAGTCCTCATAAAAACGTGTTAACCACCTCATAATGGGATAATTCACTTGATATCTACTAAAAATAAACAATAAGTCGCACCGCGATCGTCCTTAGCGAGTTTAGCAATTTGTTCGACGGGGTTATCCAGCATGTCATTTAATAAAATCGTATCCATCTGGCACAATTCTGGATGGGCGGCAATGATCCTGGCATAAGGGCAGCGACCTAAGACTACCCGTGGTGCCTCGGAGTGAGCTTCCCACCGCGCCTGGTAATTCAATTGGTTAAGCCGTGAAATAGTCAGATAAAGGCGTTGGGTCAGATTGCCATATGACCTGGATTTGCCCATTAAGCCTGCTGCAATGCGTCTCAGGGCTGCCTCTGATGAGCATATAGATTCTCCTATCAGTTCACTTAGAAGAATACCTATCAATAAATCAAGATTATCATCCAAGGATTGTTGAGAAAGGCTATAGAGCTGACCAGGCCGACCGCGACCTTTAGGTCTTCGTTCGCCCACGACTTCCACGAAGCCTTCTTCTCGTAAAACCGCCAAGTGATGGCGTACGTCTGCAGCTGTAACCTGAAGGGCGTGGCTTAATTCAAGCGGTGTAGCCACATTGCGGGTTTCCAAATATTCGATTAGACGCTGGCGCGTGCTTTTCATAATCGGTATTATACCTTTTAAATAATTAACGCAAATAATAATTTGCGTTAATATGCATTGACAGGAATTGCCCCTAAGGTATAATAACAGGGTTTAGCACCGGAGTGATTAATATGCAAAATCCACTTTTCTGGGAAGATTCTTTCGCTATTGCTCGATCTTTAATTGATAAATATCCCCAGGTTGAATTAGAAGATGTCTCCTTAAATATGATCTTTCAATGGACAGTCGCTTTACCTGACTTCGACGATGAGCCGGAATTAGCTAATGATGGCATTTTGGCAGCCATATATCAAGAATGGTATGAGGAGGTAAATTCCTTATGACGGATGATATTAATTCTCCTGGCTACGATATTCCCCCTGAGATGCAGGGTCAGGTGGCTATAACCACCCTGGATAAGATTTATAACTGGGGACGCCGATCATCGCTTTGGCCGATGATGTTCGGTTTGGCTTGTTGTGCTATCGAGATGATCTGCACCGCCGCAAGTCGTTACGATTTTGCCCGTTTTGGTATGGAGATTATGCGACCAAGCCCCCGGCAGAGCGATATGATGATCGTCTCGGGAACAGTTACCAAGAAGATGATCCCGCAAATCGTTCGCCTGTACAACCAAATGCCAGAACCGAAATATGTGGTAGCTATGGGGGCGTGTGCATCGGGTGGTGGTCCCTTCAAAGAGGGCTATAACGTGGTTTCGGGAGTGGATAAGTTTGTGCCAGTGGATGTATATATACCGGGTTGCCCCCCAACCCCGCAGGCGCTGCTCCATGGATTGATAAAGCTGCAGGAAAAAATCGATACGCAATCAATCAAGACGGTACGATGGTATCGCCGAGAACCTCTAGAGCCGATCCCTGTTCCAGTGCTCGGCCCCGATATCATGGATCCACGAGAATATACGGCCATCAAGAATTTTGCTCGTGAAAAGGCTGATCAACCCCTCGGTGAGCAACCGGTTATTGAAAAAGAAGAGGCCTGAACCGGAGCGATCCTATGAATGAAGAAATACTTATCCAAGAAAAATCAGACTTAGAAAGACGATTTCCTGGAGTTGTGACCGTCGACGAACGTAAGGGTTACGAAGGATATGTGGTTAATGCTGAGGACTTGGTGTCATGCGCTACCACCTTGCGTGATGAGCTAGGTTATGATTTCCTCTCCTCGGTGACAGGTGTGGATTATTTCCCGGATAATCAGATGGAAGTGGTGTACCATGCTTATAGAAGCACCGGGGGACCGGCATTGGTATTAAAAGTTCAGGTTTCAAGAGAGCATCCGGTAGTGCCTTCCCTTGTTTCCGTTTTTCCAGGTGCTGATTTTCAGGAACGGGAAGCATGGGATTTACTTGGCATCCTATTTGAGGACCACCCGAATCTCAAGCGCATTTTGATGTGGGAAGGCTTTCACGGTCACCCGCTAAGAAAAGACTGGCGAGAAGCATATCACGAAGAGGATGGCAAACCATTCAAAAGCCGCTGGCCTGATGGACACGTCTCTAGAGCCGAGGATAAAAATGTATTTCATAAAAATGTGGATTATCCGGCTGATTTCAACCCTGATACCTGGACTCCCATAGGGGATGCGGCTATTTATGCCGGCGTTGGCAAGATCGAACATCCTGTAAGTGAAACTGCAATAAGCACTGACCATCTGGTGGTCAATCTAGGACCGCAACATCCTTCTACCCATGGGGTATTCCGCATGGTCGTCCGGTTGGAAGGTGAAACCATCATGGATCTGGAACCAGTGATGGGTTATCTGCACAGAAACCATGAAAAGATCGGTGAACGCAATACTTTTCTCATGAATATGCCTTTCACCGATCGCCTGGATTATCTGTCTTCGATGAGCAATAATTTCGGCTACGCACTGGCAGTAGAGAAGTTGATGGGAGTTACCCCTCCCGAACGCGCTGAATATCTTCGTATAATGATGGCGGAATTAACCCGTATCAGCAACCATGTTTGGGCAATTGGGTTTTTATTAAACGATTTAGGCGCCTTTTTTACGCCAGCCTTATATGCCATCGAGGAACGAGAACTGATATTAGATATTTTTGAAGCAGTCGCCGGCTCTCGGATGATGTGCAATTATTTTCGTTTTGGTGGGGTCGCCCGCGATCTCCCGGAGGGTGTTTTTGAAAAAATCCGTGAGTTGGTCTTCGACCGCCTCCCCCGTAAAATTGATGAGCTGGACGCTTTCTTGACCCAAAACGAGATCATTCGCACTCGATGCGAAGGAGTGGGAATCTTGACGCCTGAACAAGCCATTGCTTACTCGGCTGCTGGACCGGTCTTACGAGCCTCAGGCGTTCCGTACGATGTGCGGAGAGCAGACCCTTATGGCATTTACGACCGGTTCGATTTCGATGTAGCAGTTCGCTACCATGGCGATGTATATGACCGGTACCTGATCAGGATGGATGAGATCCGCCAAAGCCTGCGAATCCTGGAGCAGGTGGTAAGCGATATGCCAGCAGGACCTATCCAGGAAGGAAAACCTCAATATCAGGTTAGAGTACCTGCCGGTGAGGCTTATGGTCGAGTGGAGGGACCCAAAGGGGAATTGGGTTTTTACGTGGTTTCGAATGGTAAACCAAACCCATGGCGATATCACGTCAGGGCACCATCATTTATCAACCTGACAGCGATGAACGAAATGTGCAGAGGAAACAAGATCGCAGATGTGGTGGCCATATTAGGATCAATTGATATCGTCTTGGGGGAGACGGATCGTTGATAATAAATAACTATTTACTGGATCAACCTGGAGACCTCATCAGGTTATCCTTAACCCCAAATAGAATGGAGATGTCGAAATTACAGTTCGATAAGGAACCATAAGATTTATCCAACATTGACCGTAAACGGAGTTAATTTATGTACGGAAAGGGAATTTTAAGAGGATTAGGCGTAACTTTTAGGCATTTTATTGGAACATACCTGGATGATCTGAAATGGTTGGGCAAAAATCGATATTATTCTGCTGAAGGTATTGCCCATCGTTCGAGCACGAAAACCGATGGGATTTTTACGGTTCAGTATCCAGAGGAGAAGCTGCCAGTCCCCGAGGAATTTCGCTTCATCCCCTTCTTGATTTATGAGGAGGATGGAAATGGAAAGCAGCAAGATCGCTGTACTTCTTGTGGCATTTGTGCCAAGGTATGCCCGCCTCAATGTATATGGATTGTGCGTACCAACGATCCAAAAACCGGCCGACCGGTCCCTGAGCCAGAAGAATTCTATATCGATGTTGATATTTGCATGAACTGTGGGTTGTGCGCTGAATATTGTCCATTCGACGCAATTAAAATGGACCACGATTACGAACTGTCGGTTTATGACCGCCACAGCCGGAATATCTACAACAAGGAGAAGCTATCGCGTCCAGTTTCTTATTATGCTTCGATCCGTCCAAAGAATTACGCTCGCGAAGAAGCTGCTCGAGCAGAAGCGGAAGCTGCCAAAGCAGCCAGGAAAGCTGCACGAGAGAAAAGTTAGCCATTCCTTACGATGATGAGAACGAAGAGCGATTGTAAAAACAACATGAGGTAGATCTTTTGTATGTGTGCGGATCGGGTTAAACCGTCAATCTTTGATTCGATGTACAATAGCGATACAGAAATACTGTTTCCGCCACGTGTAATCCCCTCATTGCGAAACTTGCGAGGCGCGATTTGGCATGATTTCGTGGATGGATTGTTAGAAAAAGACCCGCTTGATCCTGAGCGTTGTGCCTTTGTGCTCTTTATGATTCGTTTGAGTGGCTGTGTTTCGTGTAGTGCCGATTCTTATCGAGCGATGCGTGGATGTACAGAATGCGCCAGACAGGCGGTGCGTCGTTTTCAAGGAAGCGATTTAGAACTTTTGGATTTGTTTGTGGATGCCAGACAGGAAATCGATCGTTATTTGTGTGATAAACAGATCGATGGATTTAAGCATGTATTAAAGGATGATATGTATGGCTAGAGAAGAAAAAATCGACCAGGATGCAATCATGGCTGCACTTAGCAGGGTGCAGGAGCCGGAATTGGATAAAGACTTGGTCACTTTGAATATGATACGAGATTTACAGATAGATGGGGGCAAGGTGAGTTTTGCAATTATTTTGACTACGCCAGCTTGCCCCTTGAGGACTCAAATAGAGAGAGAAGCCAGGGAAGCAGTAGCTGGATTGCCAGGTGTCTCTTCGGTGGAAATTAAGATGGATTCCAGTGTTCCCAGTGATGGACGGCAACGGGGTCTCCTACAGTTGCCCATTAAGAATGCTGTAGCAGTGGCTTCTGGGAAAGGTGGTGTGGGAAAGAGCACGGTGGCTGTGAATGTAGCTGTGGTGCTGGCACAACGCGGTGCGCAGGTAGGTTTGTTGGACGCTGACATCTATGGACCGAATATCCCCACCATGATGGGGGTTGACCATTTACCACCCCCGAAGGATAGCAAGCTTTTACCGGCCGAATCTTACGGCGTCAAGATGATGTCGATTGGCTTTTTAGTGAGGCCAGGCCAACCTTTGATCTGGCGTGGTCCGATGCTACATTCTGCCATCCGGCAGTTTCTAAGCGATGTGTTCTGGGGTGAATTAGATTATTTAATCGTGGACCTCCCACCTGGAACCGGTGATGCTGGTTTGAGTCTGGCTCAATCGATGCCACTTAGCGGTGGGATAATCGTAACCCTGCCTCAACAGGTCTCTTTGGATGATGCCAGACGGGGTCTTGAAATGTTCCGGGAGCTGAATGTGCCAGTCTTTGGTGTCGTGGAAAATATGAGCTATCTTGAACTTCCAGACGGCACCCACATGGATGTATTTGGGTCTGGTGGAGGTCAAAAACTAGCCCACGAAAGCGGCGTTCCCTTTATCGGGGCGGTGCCGATGGATCCAGCCGTACGAGAAGGTGGAGACACGGGTGTGCCGGTTGTAATCAGCAAGCCTGACTCGCCTGTCGCCCGAGCTTTAATCGCAGTTGCTGAAGACATAGCCGCAAAAGTAAGTGTTGCCGCAGTACAACAAAGCAACGTAATCCCGATCAATATGATCGGCTGAAATAAGGCGGCTGATGCTTTTATCGGTAGAAAAACAAGCATGATTTTTCAGGGAGTGTGATGTTAAAGTGACCATGCAGCCGTATGTTGTAGGTATTCGTTTTCAAAAAACCGGAAAGATTTATCACTTCGATGCGAGTCGTAATCCAGAGATTCAGACTGGGGATTTTGCGATAGTGGAAACAAGCCGAGGGCGTCAACTCGGGGAAATCGTGCAAATAATTCACAATCTAAATGGACCTTCTGAAGGTGACTGGAAACCGATTAAACGCAAAGCAACCCCAAGAGATCTTTTGATTCGACAGTTATGGCAACGTAAAGAGCTGGAGGCCATGATTAACTGCCGAGCTAAAGCAGCTGAATTGAAAATAGACCAGGTAAAGATCGTAGCAGCTGAATTCAGTTTTGATGGCGTTCGGCTTTCTTTTCTATATAGCACTGAGACGGGAGAAAAGGTCGATCTGAGATCTCTGAGGAGCGCCATGCGCCGGGCGTATCCGCGTTCACGCATCGATATGCGCCAGATAGGCCCGCGCGACGTAGCCAAGATTTTGGGTGGGATGGGCGCCTGCGGCCTGGAAACCCGCTGTTGCTCAACGTTCTTAACCGAATTCAGCCCGATATCGATCAAAATGGCCAAGGAGCAGGGCATTTCCTTGTCTCCTTCGGAAATCACCGGGATGTGCGGGCGCTTGCGATGCTGCCTGATTTACGAATATGAACAGTATGTCCGGGCTCGTAAGCAACTCCCAAAACGGGGTAAGCGAGTGATCTCGCCCCAAGGCGAGGGTAAAGTCGTGGATGTTTATCCTCTGAAGGACGCAGTCTTGGTCGATTTGGGTGATATAGGGGAATTTGAGTTCAACCGCGAGGATCTTGAACCCTGGGATGAGCTCGAGGCCTTGCGAAGAAAATCTGAGGGACCTTGTGATAAACACGAAAATGGCGGTTGCGATTGAGGGAAAGTGGAAAAATGAGCGAAACGCAAGATCCTGATCATTGGGGTAAGCCTCAACGCATTCTGGTTGTGCTAGCCCACCCCGATGACCCTGAATTTTTTTGTGGGGCGAGTATTGCCCGGTGGAGAGATGCCGGGCATCTGGTTTCTTATTGCCTGCTGACTTGTGGCGATAAAGGAACAAAAGATCGAACGCTCACATCTGAGGATTTATGTGGTATCCGTCACGAAGAGCAGATGGCAGCTGCAAAAATCCTTGGTGTAACTCGGGTTCGTTTTTTAGACTATCCTGATGGGTATCTGGTCCCCGATCTGAACTTGCGAAAGGACATCACCCGCGAAATTCGGCGGGAAAAACCGGATATTCTGGTCACGTGCGACCCGCTTAACCTGTATATCCACGATTCATATATTAACCATCCAGACCATCGTGCAGCTGGACAGGCGGCTTTGGACGCAGTTTTTCCTGCTGCTCGAGATCATCTAAATTTTGTCGAACTTTGGAGAGACGAAGGTTTAGAACCACACATCGTTCGAGAGGTTTGGGTTTCCCTCCCCTTGGAACCAAATGTCCGTTTAGACGTGACAGAATATTGGGAGGTGAAAATCCGCGCATTATCTGAACATAAGAGCCAGATCGATGATTTCAAAGCCCTGGCAGAACGGATGCGAAAACGCACCACAGGGGATACCACCCCCGAAAATCCACGTTATGAGGAACCGTTTCGCAGGATCGTGTTCGATTGAATAGGCCCGAATTTGAGATAGGCATTTTCTCCACTTCACTCACTGAATTCGAATGGACAGTTTTCTAAAAGAGGCCCGCGAGGTTTTTCCCTTCACTCAAGCTTTAAGGCGTGACTTCCACTGTCATCCCGAACTGGGTTTTCAGGAGGTCCGAACGGCAGGGATCGTGGCGCGCCAATTGACCGAACTCAATATGGAAGTCAGCACAGGAATCGCTGATACAGGTGTCGTGGCTCTTTTGGAGGGCTCTCGAGCGGGACCGGTAGTCTTGTTAAGGTTTGACATGGATGCATTGCCCATCCTGGAAGAAACCGGAGCAGAATACGCTTCACAGGTACCTGGCGTCATGCATGCTTGTGGTCACGATGGGCATACTGCCATTGGGCTTAGCGTGGCTCGGTTGTTACACGATCACCGGAATGAATTGGCTGGAACTGTGAAGTTTGTTTTTCAGCCGGCTGAAGAGGGGTTAGGTGGTGCCGAAGGGATGGTATCGGCTGGGGTATTGGAAAATCCGAAACCAGACATCACCCTGGCTTTGCATTTGTGGAATGAGAAGCCATTGGGATGGTTTGGGATAACACCTGGTCCTATTATGGCAGCTTCGGAGATATTTCGTGTAAAAATTACGGGTAGGGGAGGGCACGGCGCCTTACCGAATTTAACCATTGATCCCATAGTGGCTTCTACGCAGGTTATCACTTCTTTACAGACGATTGTTTCCCGTAATGTATCGCCACTGGATACAGCTGTCGTGACGGTTTCCAGCTTGCGTGCTGGAGAGGCTTTCAACGTGATACCGGCGGATGTCGAAATCAAGGGAACGATTAGAACTTTTAAACTCGAAGTCCGGGAAATGGTATTAAACCGCTTTCAGGAGATTGTTGAGGGTGTCTCCAAGGCATTAGGTTGTGTTGCGGAAATCGAGTTGAAAAAATTGACTCCTGCGGTTAGAAATGACCTTGAAATTACCCAAAAAGTCAAAGAGATAGCTGCTGAAATGTTCCCAGAAAGCCAGGTGGATACTTCCTTCTGTACAATGGGTTCTGAGGATATGGCTTATATGATGGAGGCCATTCCAGGATGCTATTTCTTCGTAGGGTCTGCGAATCATAAAAAGGGTTTGGACGGGGCTCATCACAGCTCCCGGTTTGATTTTGACGAGCAAGCTCTACCAGTTGCTATCGCTTTGATGGCCTCAGTTGTAGCAAATTTATTGAAATCTTAACGAGAAGACCGTTATGAGTGTAGTAAGCGATGGCTCGGATGACGCTGTTCGAATCGCACATCCCCCAGAGCGAATAGTGTCTTTAGTACCCTCTTTGACAGAGAGTTTGTTCGATTTAGGGTTGGGGGAATTTGTCATTGGCATCACCGATTACTGCGTTCATCCTGCCGAGGATGTCAAGGGTCTTACCCGAATAGGTGGTCCGAAAAACCCGCATTTACAGGGAATTCTATCCCTGGCACCTGACCTGGTGCTCGCTAATAAAGAGGAAAACCCACGCGGAATCGTGGAGGATTTGAAGAAAAAGGGGATCCCAGTATTGGTGACATTTCCGCAAACCGTTCGCCAGGCTTTGGATGTACTTATTAGGATAGCCAGGATGTTTTCCCGTCAAACCGCCTTTATGCGCATAAAAACATTAGAAATGACTTTTAGTTGGTTGCAGTCTCGTACAGATGACCATGCACCGTTGCGTTACTTTTGTCCGATCTGGATGGGTAAAACGCAAGATGGTCAGCGATGGTGGATGACTTTCAATCAACATACTTATGTGCATGACCTATTAAGGATTGTTGGGGGAAAAAACATCTTCGCTGAAAGGGAAAGACAGTATCCGTTAATGGCGGATTTGGGATTGAGTAATCCAATCGACACCGGTGAGCGGGATACTCGTTATCCACGCGTCTCTCTAGCAGAAATCCGAGCATTAGAACCGGAGATTATTTTGCTTCCAAACGAACCATATGCGTTTAATCAGACCCATTACGATGAATTTATGAAATTATTACAGGGGACACCTGCTGTAGCAAAAGGGCGGATAGTATTGGTGGATGGAAGTTTGCTTACCTGGCATGGAACCAGAATGGGCAAGGCATTTCGAGAATTACCATTTTTATTTACATAAGTTTGAGATTTTCAGTACTGCTTGACTTCGTATTGAAGAAATGATAAAATAATAATCATCCTAATAATAGGAATGATCATATTAATCACATTGAAGGGTTAAGCGATGAGTCCCAGGAGCCGCAAGCTACTCTCTTATGAATTCTTAGAATATTTAGCTAAGAATGGGAATGGCGAAAATGCTTTACCTCGTTTGCCATCCTTGAACGCATTGAGCAAAGAGCTAGGAGTTAGCGTCTCGCGCTTGCGGGAACAGATGGAGGTAGCGAGGGCTTTGGGATTCGTAGAAGTGCGTCCACGCACTGGGATAAGACGCCGACCGTATACTTTCCTGCCGGCAGTAATAGAGAGCCTTTCCTATGCGATTGCCTTGGATAAAAGTTACTTCGATGCTTTTGCTGATTTACGTAAGCATCTTGAAGCGACTTATTGGCACGAGGCTGTTAGTCACCTTACCTTGATAGATCACGAATCTTTACGATCTTTGCTAGCTCAGGCTTGGGAAAAATTAAGAGGTAATCCGATCCAGATCCCTCAAGCCGAACACCGGAAATTCCATCTGCTGATATACCGCCGTTTGGATAACCCCTTCGTATTGGGAATTTTAGAAGCGTATTGGGACGCATACGAAGCGGTCGGATTGAATGTATATGCTGATTATTATTATCTGCAAGAAGTTTGGAACTATCACGAGAGCATGGTAGACGCCATTTGTGAAGGAGATTTCGAGGCTGGTTTCAAAGCATTACTGGATCATACAGATTTAATTTATCACCGACCTGTATCTAATCCTGGATAAGGTAGTTTGTTAGACCATTCATAGAATCAAGACAATCGAAACCGTCATATCTGGATATTAGGAGTGATCAAAGAAATGAGTGCTGTTCAATCCATAGAACACCTAAAACCGTCGGAAGAATTAGAGCCGAAAGTGAACGATTTTTCAATCACAGTCGGCACAGTAAATGGATCGGGAAGCCAGACATCTAACCTTACTATCCTGCGCGCCTTATTCAAGATGGGGATCCCAATATCTGGAAAAAACCTGTTTCCATCCAACATTCAAGGCCTGCCTACCTGGTATACCATCCGAGTAAGCAAGGATGGGTTTTTGGCACGTCGGGATGAACATGAAATCGTCGTGGCGATGAACCCGAACACATTCAGCGAAGATCTGGCAGAGGTACTCCCGGGAGGAGCATTCTTCTATCCTGATGATATTAAGCTGGAAATTGGGCGTGAAGATGTTGTCGCTTACCCCATGCCAGTAAAGCAACTGGTAAATGAATCGGAGGCACCAACCAGCCTGAGGAACTACGTTTCAAATATGGTCTATGTTGGCGTGGTAGCTCAAATGTTGGGCATCGATCTTGAAAAAATCTTCCAGGCCCTGGAATTCCACTTTAAAGGTAAGCAGAGACCCATCCAGCTCAATTACGACATAATTGAGAAAGCCGCCAGCTGGGCAGCTGAAAATCTGGAAAAACGCGATCCATATCTAATCGAACCCATGGATAAGACTCATGATTACATACTGACAGATGGTAATACGGCCGCTGCCCTTGGAGCGATATATGGTGGCGTGCAATTCGTTTCTTGGTATCCAATAACGCCAGCTTCAAGTTTATCGGAATCATTAGATGAATATCTCCCCATGTTGCGCAAAGACCCAGAGACCGGTAAGAACACCTTTGCAGTAGTTCAAGCTGAAGACGAGTTGGCAGCTATCGGTATGGCGATAGGAGCTGGTTGGGCTGGTTTAAGAGCGATGACTTCCACCTCTGGGCCTGGTTTCAGTTTGATGACAGAATACGCAGGCTTAGCTTATTACTCCGAAGTACCCATTGTGGTCTGGAATGTTCAGCGTGTGGGACCGAGCACTGGCTTGCCGACTCGCACATCCCAAGGTGACCTTACCATGACTTATTTCTTGGGCCACGGCGATACCCAGCAAATTATCTTGTTTCCCGGTTCTGCCAATGAATGTTATGAGTTTGGTTGGCGAGCCTTCGACCTGGCTGAACAATTGCAAGCTCCGGTATTTGTATTAAGTGATCTTGATCTAGGGATGAATCAATGGATGGCAACCCCGTTCGAATACCCCCAAAGCCCTTTAGAGCGGGGTAAAGTCTTATGGGAAAATGATATCGAGAAGATGCCCGATTGGGGACGTTATCTGGACGTTGATGGGGATGGTATTCCTTATCGGACACTCCCTGGTAATCAAAATCCAAGCAGCGCATACTTCGCTCGAGGAACCGGTCATGACGAGTACGCCCAATATACTGAGAACCCCGAGGACTATGAACGGATCATGGATCGCCTGAGTAAGAAATATGAAACAGCCAGATCTATGGTGCCTAAACCTATCGTAAAGACTCAGGCAGGTGCTGAGATCGGGATTATCGCTTTTGGATCGACGGAACCTGCGATTGAAGAAGCACGTAACCATCTTGCCAAGGAAGGATTAAAAAGTGATTATTTAAGAGTGCGCGCCATCCCTTTCACCACGGAAGTTACAGAGTTTATCAAGGAGCATGACCGTCTTTATGTCATTGAATTAAATAGGGACGGACAATTGAGCCAGCTTTTGAGGATGCGCTATCCCGATCATTCTACGAAATTGACCTCAATGGCTCATTTGGATGGCCTGCCATTGACGGCAAGCTGGGTTGAAGAATCCATCAAAACCAAGGAGGTTTTGTAAGCATGGCCGATCAAACTACAACTGCGCGGTCGCGATTAAATGTGAATCTGATAGGGTTAGAAAAATCAGATTACCGGGGGCAACCAAGTACGCTATGCCAAGGCTGCGGTCATAATTCAATCTCCAGCCAGATCATCGCTGCGTGTTATGAACTAAGCATCGCGCCAGAAAAGATCATAAAATTTAGTGGTATTGGATGTTCAAGCAAGAGCCCAACATACTTTTTAAACCGATCATTTGGATTTAATGGCTTGCATGGACGTATGCCATCGCTTGCCACCGGCGCCATGTTCGCTGATCGCTCAATGATCGGCATTGCTGTCAGTGGCGATGGCGACACTGCCAGCATCGGCATGGGACAATTCAAACATGTCATGCGCCGAAATCTATCTCTGGTCTATATTGTTGAGAATAACGGTGTTTATGGTCTAACCAAGGGACAATTCTCTGCCACTGCAGAACCCGGTTTGACCCTCAAGGGTCACGGCAGAAACCCTTACATGCCGATTGATATCGCCTGGGAAGCTGTAGTAGGAAATGCCACATTTGTGGCCCGATCTTTTGCAGGAGACCCCAAACAGGTTAAGGAGTTGATAAAAGCTGCGCTGAGCCACCGCGGTATAGCGGTGTTGGACATCATTAGCCCATGTGTGACATTCAACAATAGGGATGATTCGATGCATTCATACGCCTGGGGTAAAGATCATGAGGCGCCATTGCATGAATTGTCTTATGTCCCTCCCCGGGAAGACATCATGATAGATTACGAATCAGGCGAGATCATAGAAGTCACTTTGCACGATGGATCCAATATCATTTTAAAAAAGTTAGAACAAGATTACGATCCCACAGATCGGAGCAAAGTATTGTGCATGTTGGAAGAAGCCAATGCTAAGAACTGGTTAGTTACCGGGTTGATATATATCAACACAACCCACCCCACATTACTGGATCTCTACGAGTTGCCTGATACACCCCTTAACCGGTTACCGAAAAATCTCCTTCGACCCTCCAAGGAATCCATAAAGAATGTGAACGATATGATGTTCTGAGATGGTCTGGGAATCCCCAATGCGCCATCACTCGTTTGTGGGCTTTTTTGGAGGTTAGGATGCCTGTCTCTGGCGAGTCGCCAGCTGCGGTGGTTGGGTAATATGTTTTACCTTCTCTTCGCTATATCGATTTATTCTCTTGGGGGCTTTTATATTTTCTCCAGTATCTTTGGATACCGTAGGTTGACATCCATGAAGGGTTGGCAGTCTCATAAGCTTCCAATTGACTTGTGGTTAGACCTTCTTCCAGAGAGCGATTTTTGATCCAATTGAGAAATTCTTTGTTAAGTTCATCAAAGGATGGGTTGGCGGGCATTACTTTTCCCATCCAATCCTCAATTTCGTTGAGAGCTCGTACAATGGCATTAAGGTGCCAATCAGGATCCTGATAGATGCCGAAGTGTGTCGGGATAATGCGATTGAATTTTACCGAACGCAAACGTTCCAGGCTCTGTCGCCATTTCTCGAGATGAAATTCTGGGGGCGGCATTGGCAGTCGAAGATGCCGGGGTCCTTGTATCCGCACTCCCCCAATATCACCGGAGAAACAGACATCTTCATATAAATATGCAAAGTGGTGGTTGGCATGCCCCGGTGTATCTAAAGCTTGGAACCGTAATCCGCTTATTTCGAGTACCTGATTATCTTCGAGGATTGATAGGTGATCTGGTGGGACTGCCAGAAATTCTCCCCAGAGTTGATCCATCATGTCACCATAAATGCGGCCTGCACTGGCCAGTAATTTGGTTGGATCAAGCAAATGAGGAGCACCGACGGGGTGTACATGGATGCGTGCTCCTTGACGGGCTAACCAACCAGCTGCCCCAGCATGATCGAGGTGAATATGGGTGAGCAATACATCGGTTATGTCAGGTACTTTCAAGCCAAATTCAGTGAGGCGGTTTTGCAAGGCAGGTAGGGTTGATCCGGGACCACTTTCTACCAGTACCACGCCCTGGGTGTGAGGGATAAGATAACTCGCGATTGTGCCCGGAATACCCATGAAGTTAAGATCAAGGGTATATATGTCCTTTTCGTGAATTTTTATTTTTGGATCCATTGAGATTACCTAATAGTCGTTTTGATAAATCATTTAGTCGACATTATGGATAAATAAAGATCACTGGAATTACAGTGTCTGGATTTACAGATAGAAATCAATAAATTTGGGTTACCTCAAGCAGTTTATCCTTTCATAATCACGTCACCCACTACATATCGCTTTTTTCATACATTTCCACCGAGACGGCAGGGTTATCTATTACTACAGCCCGGTAGTGCTGTACCAGAAGTACGCCAACAATCACGATCACCAAACCCAAAATCTGTACCGCGGTCAATTCTTCTCCCAGAATAAACCAGCTCATAATAGCCGTACCAAGAGGTGAGAGCGATAGCAACACGTTCATCTCGAGGGCAGTCAACTCCTTAAGAGAATGATTATACAGGGAATAAGCCAGCGCAGTGTTGATAACAGCCAGCCACCCAACTACCAGCCACGCTTTAATTCCAAATATGGGCAAACCTTCTAGAGGTAGTGCAATCAGTAACATTAATGCCCCACCAATGCCCAATGGAAGAGCAGTCAGCGAAAATGTATCCAATTGATCTTCTCGAGCAACCCCTCGACCCAGGATGCCGAATAAGTTGAACCCCAACAGCCCCAGGAGTACGACTGCAATGCCTAATGGCTCACCAGATTTCAAACCGGGTGAGAAAAAAAGAGCGCTTCCCAAAAGAGTAATAATGACACCAAGGATTTGACGCCGGGTGGGGAACTCTTCCATCCACAATAAGCTGGCAATCAGTACAACCAGAGGTGAGAGATTCAATAAGAAGGAAACAGTTGTGGGAGTCAGGTATTTCAACCCCCAATAGAAAGCACCATTACCAATCGTATAGGTGCCCAACCCGATAGCAACCAGTCGTACCCACATCTGCCTGGAAAGATGATAGGCTGATTTACCATTGCGTTTAATAGCCATGATAGGCAGCAGCAATAGAAAAGCCAGGAAGTAACGCAAACCACCTATGGTGAATGGCCCCGTGTATTCCATCCCGATCTTGACGAATACAAAGGATGAGGCCCAAATAAGCGAAACCAGGCATCCTTCGAATAGAGACAGATAAGGAAAAGAAGTGGTCATATGAACATTAAATATGGAGAGATGCGATGTTGGATAAACACACTTTTCTTGACCGGTTTATCTGCGACTTTGAGCTTTTCTTTGTCCTCTCAGCAGTACGCGTATTTTAGGAGCCATCACTTTAATGATGGGCGTTGTTTCGGCGGGTTGCCATTGGGCGATAGATTCTCTCTGGGATACTGGCCAGGTCTCTGGTGAGTGCACTACCGTACCGGGGCTTTCAGCACCTTCTAATACCTTTAGTGCTTGTGTAATCACCCTTCTTTGCTGGGGTATATTGTGGGGCTGTCCCAGGGTATGCCCGAATGGAAATTCCAGTGCTAAGGAACGTGGCACTCCAATCCTTTCTGCCCAGAAAGGCATCATGGTCACCAGAATGGTCGCCAATCCAGCAGCTTCCAGGGTACGCGCCAACACGGGCACGTTGATGGCACAGTCAGGTCAGGCGGGCGTTAACAGAACGCAGTCCACCCTCTCATTTATTAATTCTTGGGCCACCTGTGGTCCGTAAACCTGGCGCCATTGGCTGCTATCCGGTGGAAAACCCTGGTAGCCCATGAAGGAATAAGCCCGTTGTGCCAGGCCTGCAATTCGCCGCTCCTCAACCAGCTCTTGAATCCTGTGAACTGGCAGTAAAATATCGAGATCTTGGAGAACATCTTGGGGGTTGTAGTGCAGGTGAGCCACCCCGATTTGATCCTGGCGGATGTCGGAAGGGATCGTACGGTAGGTTGGATCCCCCCAGGTGGGCTCATAAACCTCACGCTCAAGATCGAAAGCTGGTTCCACACCTTCTTGGAATAGTCCCCCAGAGGTGACCAGACCTATTTTGCATTCTGATAATGGACGGGGTAGAGGCGTCCAAGGGATGGGCGTTTCTGGGTGGACCTCGGTCATCTGGTAGTATAGGGCAATCAGGCGCGGTAAAAATTTAAAGCTATCGACAGTCATAAGGCCTCCAAGGGGATAACACGGAGAATTATACTCACTTAGGGCAAATTAGATTTAATCTGATCCTGGAACATTAATTTCCACCTGGCTCCATTCATCCCTTATAAGGCTGTATACCACTAGGTCGCTCCACGTGCCATTGCGGAAGGTGGAACGGCGTAGCAAACCTTCGCGATGATAGCCGGCATGCTCTAGTACCTTCTGAGCTTGGATGTTTTCTATGTCAGTCAGGGCAGTCAACCTTTCGGTTGGATACCCAGGAATAGATAGTTATCTAATAATTATGAATATTCTCCAAACTTTTCGATAATTTCCTTACACATACGTTTACCAATACCTGGCAGGGCAAGTAAGGCTGGCTCTCCTTGAGATTTATATAGATCTTCAATACTTATAGGCAACTCATCCACCGTCCAGGCTGCTTTACGGTAAGCCCAGATGCGATACGCTTGGGCCAATTGTAGCTCTAATTCGTAAGTCTTGAGGAAGAGTTGTTCCGCGATGCGTTTGTTTATCGCTAAAGGTCCCGGCGGTAGATAGCGTGGCATGCGGTCCCGCAAGCCGTGCCTGGAGCATAATTCCCGGACCATCAGTCCCAGTTCAGCGGTATAAGCCCGTGGGGTAGCGTAATTCAACTGGGCGTTTTTCCCCCAGCTGTAGAGCTCTCGCCAAGAAATCTCCAGAGCTGGATCAAACCGTCGAGCAGCCTCAAGCGTACGTTCTGCCTGAACTCCCTGCATAGTCATTCCAGCAGCTACCACAAAAGAACCGCCGTGGTCTACGGTTGCACGAATTACTTCTTCTAAATGGTGTTTATCATCGCCTGAAAATGGAATGATGGGTATCAAAGACGTACCAATCAAAATACCCGCACTTGACAGCCTTTCCATGGCGTCCAGGCGTCGTCGTACTGCAGGGCTATGTGGTTCGAAGGCATGTTTTAGGGTTGGGTCTAGATTGCTGATGCTATAAATAACTCCTACCCAGGACTTACGGTTGATCTCAACCAGCAAATCCAGGTCACGGGTTAAGAACGGGGATCGTTCTATGATCAATAATGGAAAGGCCAAGTCAAGCACAACTTCCAACATTTTACGTGATAACCGATAACGATCCTCAGCAGGCTGTTGCCAATCACCGGAAACGATCACGTCCCGCTCCAGGCGAGATAGCTGCTTACGCAAGAGCTCAACGGCATTGGTTTTGACTTGTATCAGGTTGTCAAAGGTATCCGGATGACGTTTGCCCAGATAATGACTTCCGCGCAAATAGCAAAATTCACAGCCACTGCGGCAGCCCACATAGGGTTTGGCGCTGTATTTGTCCCAAAACCAGGGGCCATCCACGTGTTTATGGATATTGACAATTGTGCGTGCTCGATATTCTTCAAACTCCAATTTCATTCAGCCTCCTACCGATCGCCCGTAACCGTTGGTCATCGGAGAGGTAGGTCAAAGCTTTCCGAAGGATCAAGGTTCGATGCGGGCGACGGTGAAGAAGAATCTGCGAATGCAACCAATCTGTCAGGAGATCAGGATAATACCTGCCCATAGTCTTCAGACCCCATCCTATGCCTTTGAGGGCATCCATATTCCACTCTTCGAACATAGGCCCTAAAAATGCCAATAATGCCCGCGCCTGATCGAGCTTGTCAGGTTTTCCGCCCGAACGTTTTGTCCAGAAGTGAACAGCCACCCCAACAGTCCGGCGAACCCAGCGGTTGGGGTCTTCACGCCAGGCAACCAATTGGTCGAGGGCGTCTTGGAAGTTGGCGATCAGGGCTGGACCGGGCAGGCGCTCACCGAAAATATCTGCAGCGTACCAGACATCGGCTGAGATAATGAACTGGCGGGATAAGGAAAATGCACTGGCAATATCTCTATCAAGCTGTTGACCTAGGGCACTTGCGATCACCACCCACACGCCTTCAGTCCTATTGCTAGCGATGCACTTTAAAAATGAGCTCAAATGGGGTAGAGGCTCACTACCAATGGGTTTTGCGATTAGATCCAGCAAACGGAAGGGCGTGCGTTGGGCGAGAATTGGCTGGAGAATTTGATAGGCTTGATCCAAATTGCCATCATGGATAGCTGTCTGTATCCGTTTTCCGGTTTCTCTGGCTTGTGAGACTCTCATAGTTAGAGGTTAGTTTCCCCTTTGGTTTTCTTGTGATCGCGATAAATTTATATCTGTTTACCCAGGTACGCCGTACATCTGGTCTGGCGCCAAGATATCGGGAAAACGTGAGCGTAGCGCCAGGCGGGCTTGGTAACATAAATTACAAGCATCTGCGTATTCGATATGGTGAGGCAGATCGTAAAACTCGGATAATCGAGTTGGCCCCCCTTCCAATAAAGGGGCAGTGATTGGGTGAGTCTCGGGATTATAGTTCTTAACAATTTCCCGCAGGGGGGTTTGGAACATATTTCCCAATGAGATTCCTTGGCAGATATGCACATAACCCAAGGGATCTATATGCACTCGCCCAGGATCTCGCAGGTCTTCATGAGGGCACTCGGTAAAACTATGCCACGGTTGGGGTGAGGCGAGATGAGCCAGCTTTTCGGCGGCGCGCCCTCGGAACATGACCCCGGATTGACCTGGGGGGAGCTGTCCGTGCGATGGATGCGCCTCATCTGTTTCTGGTTGAGCCACGCTGATCAAGCCCACCGGGATGTCCATTTCTTGCGCGGCAGCTGTAGCATTATGAACTTGCTGGCTGATTTCTTGGTCATAATGGTAAAGATCACTGCTCAGTGAGAGATCCCCAATCAACCCTGCGAAAGGCTGCAGCCAGGTGAGTGCGTCTTCTAAAGTCGTCGCCCAATAGCCGTTAGAAACGATCCCAACCTCAAACCCCATCCGAGCTGCCAGAGTAACCCCTTTCACCAAGATAGGGTAATAGAGAAAAGGTTCTCCCCCTTCAAAATAGATCGAATTGACGGTGCCGAGCTGCTTACCCTGGTCCAAGATAATACCGATGTCGGCAAGTGTCATGGTGCCGCTTTGCCAGGGGCTACCCCAAACAAAACAATGATCACACTCAAATGTGCATTGATAAGTTAACAGTAGATGTAATCCAGATATCTTCATTTATCCATCCTTGTTTACGCTCTCATGTAGATAGTAACGTTAGGGTTAACAATTATAGTAGTTACGCAGTTCAGGGGAAAACCGGGGGTTTTTGGGCAACGCCCGCCCAAACACCCCCATCCTCCCACCAACTGCGTAAGTCCTAAATTTATTACCGAAAGGGTTTACCCAGTTTTTAGAATCATGGCAATGGTAAGGCCTGGATCTCAGCGGTCAGATTGAGGTATTTAGAGCGGAAATCATGTGCAGGTCGCTTGGGACAATCCCCAGGCTGTCGGAGATTGATTATTAACACCATATAGCTCCAGAATAAAGCATAAAGGCGATCTCAACAAGTGTCAAAATTCCTGTTTTAAACCATCCGGTTGTCTTGACTCGGCGACCAGGCTTATACAAGCTTCCCTACCTCTAATAAATTACATCATTTATAGCTCAAAACTTGCAGAGCTCGGAGCGTAATCCATTTGCTGGGCTGGCCCATTTGCTCCACATCCACCCAGGTTTTGCCATTATAGGTGTATTCCATTTTCCAACGCCCAAAGGAGTCCTGTTTATTCAACAAGAGTTCGATGGCTGGTTTCAAACGGGGATCGTCTCCATAGCCGAGGCGAGTCAAGGCTTCGAGGTTTTGCAGGACATCGGTGACGTAGAAAATTGGATAGCCAAAGCGGAACCAACTCCTACTCGGTTTGGAACTATACCCCATAGGATAGTCAGCTATGGCCGGGTCATGCCCCAGCAAGAAATCCAACCCAACCCGGATGGCAGATTGGATGGAAGCCGTCTGCTTGGAAGTTGGCACCTTACTAAGCGCCAGGACAGCTTTGACGGCACCCCAGGCGCAAGGTGATTGGTTATTGGCGCTGCAAACAAAACCGGGGGCGCTGTTTCCGCTGCGGTAATATCGTTCCGGCGCTGATTTTTCACCCGCAACCGCGATGCCTTCACCGGTAATGCTGCGCGCCAGCCAATCTAGAGCTTCCTGGAGACGCTTATCCTCCAACCAGCCCAGGTCAATCAAGGCTGCGACCAGATTGCCTTGCAGGCAATGAATCAATCCCGGAGGTCTACCATCAATGCTGAAGCCTCCGTAATGGGCGCGGGAATGATCGAGGATATAATTGCAGCCTGCTCGAAGGCGGTCGTCCGAACCGTCGGCGCCGAGCTGAGCGAGCATAATTATCCCCCAGACAGTGGATTTGTATTTAGGGCCATAACCGGGGCCGGGTTTCACCCAATACCCTTCGGATGATTGAGCATCCAGAATGGCAGGTACCGGTCCGGTATTCATAATTTCCCTCCGGGCAGTGATGACCTGCGGGTCCTGTGGTGAATGGCCCAGTAGTTCAGTTAAAACGAAGTAGCGTACACCCGGATTCTGCGGGTCGATCTCCAGTAACCAGGGCAAAGGGTCGTCATTTAATCCTTCTATCTTCTTCATAGTTTTCCTCATAGAATGGGAGAATCCTTACTTATGGAGGACTTTCAACTTTTATGTACGCTCTGACCGAGGCGTTCCTTGCCCAAACCGATACTGAGCACGCTGAGCCAAGTACCTACCTTTCCAGGCGAGATTCGCTGGAGCAGCTTGATCCTTATCAAGCTGCAGGACAGGTTCTCGAAGGGCAATCCTTAAACCCAAAGTCAAAGCTTCTCCTCGCCGTGGTGGTCTCATACCAGCCTCAAGACCCGGTCATCCAGGGAGGCGCGACCCTGTGCCCGATGGTCGATACGTTGTTTTCCTCCACTTCTTCTCCCTCTTCCCAAGCCTCGCCTCGATAGATGGAGAGCACCTGATTCAGCTCTCCTGCGTGGTAGATATGGTGGCCAGCGATCAAAACTACGATGTCATAGAGGGGAGCTTGTTCTCCCCAGTGTACTGGTCGTAGCTCGTCCAATTGTTCTTCTTTGATGGTTGATAACGCTTCCATCCACTGCTGGTGTGTGTTATCGAACCAGGCAATCACGTCATCTAAATACTTCTCTGACTTGATGACCTCATCACGTAGCCCGTGCGGCCAATCGATTTGCAACCAGTGTTGGGGGTGGTGGTCAAACGCATAGGATCGATATACTTGACTCCACCCAGCCGCGTGCTTTAGCGTCCCCAACACCGAGCGATAGCCACCTTTTGGGACGAAAAGCGCCTCTTCGAGCGTCAAATTTTCTACATTACTTGCCATGGTTTGATAAGCATGTTGCAGTATATGTCGGCTTAACTCAATCTTTGATCTCATTAGCTTGCCCTCCACATCATAACGGAGCTCGAATCGCGATTTGATACCAGGTGAGACGAATGCAACACCCATGTCCTGGCGCCCTTACTCTGTGATGTTTGCTCAATCCGGAAAGGCAAACACCCCTTTGATGACCTGGTTGCGACCGAGGTTGGAAAGCTGAATTAAAGCCTGGTCATAGTGGTCCAAGCTGTACCTGTGGGTCACCATCCAGCTCAGATCAACCTCTCCGCGTGTCAACCAATCGATGACGATATCGAATGCTGGCTTCCTTTCGCCGCCAAATTCTTCAGCATGATGGTAGCCAGAAGCGGCGCATACCTGCAGTTCACTGGCGAAAATGGCAGTCCAATCAACGCCTTTTGCGATGCCTGGAACCCCGGCTAATACCACCTGACCGCCTGATCTAGTCAGCCGGAGGGCATCATCCAGCGACCCATCGCTGCCGACGCATTCGAATGTGCGATCAACACCCCCTACCATGATTCGCTTACCAATAATGGGTTGGAACAATCGTGCTCCGGTATGCTCTGCCAGATCGGTGAAATAATCATAGTTGCGTGCAGCTGAGATAATCTTACTTGCACCTAGTTTCTGGGCAGCTTCGGCCTGGAATGGGTAGCGTGCCAGCACCAGGATTTCAGCGTGGGAACCTAAGGCGCGCAAGGCAGCCAGGGTGCACAAGCCAATAGTGCCAGCGCCAATGATCAGCAGAGTTTCGTGGTCATGCGGGAAGCCAATAAGGGCGGCATGCAGGCCTACCGCGAAGGGTTCGATCATCAAGCCGTTCTCATCGTTGATCCGCTCTGAGAGAGGATAAATCTGTGAGGTGTGTGCTAAGAAGTACGGGCTCCAGCTGCCGCCAGTATCCCGACAAAAGCCAGTGTAAATACCAGGTGCCAGGTCGCCATCGGTAACGCGTTCACAGCGGTTGATTTCACCTTGTGCACAATAGCGGCAGAGATCCTGGAAGCCACGCGGCTGGCACCAGAGCAGTGGCTCGACAACCACACGTTGGCCTTCATGCCAGTTCCCTGCTTGTGTTCCGACCTGCGCGATGGTACCAACATTTTCATGGCCAAAGGTTAAGGGAAAGGAATTCAGCGGCGAGTAATAAGGGCTGGTATGCAGGTGAATGGTGCCCATGTCAGTTCCGCAGATACCCCCATAGCGAGTTTTCACAAGCACCCAATCGTCACCTGGGAGCTGCGGTTCCGGTACCTCGGCCAGGTAAGTGCATGACATACCGCTCCATAGGATCTTAGGGAAGTACTTCCCCAAAATCAAACCAAGAGCATAACGAGGGATGTTGGCGTTGAATTGGATTGCTTTCATCAGGTTCCTTTTCCAACGGGAATTAAACCCTCTGGCACTTGCACAGCTACCACCTCGCCGCGGGCACACACCTCTCCATTAGCAGAAAGGGTCGATGTTACGACAACTTTTCGCCCCTTGACCTGCTTAATCCGCCCTCGTACTTCCAAAGGCACACCCAGGGGTGTAGGGCGCAGGTAATCCACGTGCAGCGAGGCGGTCAGGAAACGCAAGGGTGGTTGGCTGTCCATATTACGATTTTCAGCGCGGTAGGCAGCTGCTGCGGCTGTCCCAGTGCTATGGCAGTCGATCAGCGAGGCTATCAAGCCCCCGTAGACATAGCCGGGTATAGCCATGTGAGAAGGCTTCGGTAGGTAGGTACAAATCGTTTCGTCTCCCTGCCAGTAGCTCTTAATTTGCAGCCCGTGCTCGTTCAGGCGACCGCAGCCGAAGCAGTAGCTCATCTGGTCTGGGTAGTAATCTTGAAAGGCTTTTTCGGTCATGGTTGGTCCAGTTCTTTAATTTTTATTGATCTCATCGGGCAATTCCTCCGGAGGTTTAATTTTACATGGTAGTTTTCCTGAATATGGTCAAATGATCTTGGATCTTTGGGTATCACCGTAGTAAAGGTTAGATGTGGGTGTGTTGGGCGGGCGCAGCCCGCCCAACACACCCACATATCTACCCCATCACGGCAAATTCCAGTGAGCCATGATCTTTTGATTGAGTACGATTGAAAGTCAACCTCCAAAACAGAATCGCCACCTGCTATTACTCATAACCAATTTCAGGGGTTAGTGGTATTCTACTCGGCATAAATATTCCATTCCCACGGGCGATCTCTACCCCGCCTGTATCTGTTAACACTGATTCTGCCAGGAAGAGACGTTTGGAGTGATAAATGACCTGACCGTTGGCGATCATCTCTCCTGCTGATACAGGTTGCGTAAAATATACATTGAACGAGACTGTCAGGACGAAGACATCCACGAGTGAATTTACGGCAAAAAAAGCGGAATCGTCAAGCGCCTTGAAAACTATATTTCCATGGACCGCACCACCAGGATGAAAGAAATCTGACCGCACAGGGATGATCACCTGGGCTTGCCCTGAGCGGATTACTATCCTGGGCGCAAAATATCCATTGGTTGGGGCAGAGAGATACATCCGTTCTAACTTGCGAAAATGGGCTTCTCTTGTCATCTTAGATTTTCCTGCTTTTGTTGCTGCTCAATCCTCGAATAATTTAGCGATTTCGTCGCGATCCGGACGCGGTAGCAATTCCTCACCAGCTTTAATCGTTTGCCAAACAGCTGTTGGCCCCTCTTCTACCTGGCCGATTTCAGCGCAAGGAATGCCTTCCCGTTCACATGCCTGGCAGACGTTAGAGGCGTCATCCGGGGATACAGTCATCAAAAGTGAACCTGAAGCGATGGCAGCCAGCGGGTCTAAATTCATCATCTGACAGAGGAGGGCAGAAAGCCTGGGTATTGGAACACGAGCTGGCTCCACGTGAAGTGACCTGGCACTTGCTTCAGCTAATTCCCACAAGGCGCTTGCCAGGCCACCCTCGGTAGGGTCGTGCATGGCGGTGATTCTGCCAGCGTTTAATGCAACCTGAGCATCGCGCAAAACACTGATGCCAGGCTGGTAGAGAAAGTCGCCAGCAGTCTTTATTTCTGTTGCGCTCAGGGTTTGTTGCAAACGCTGCGGAAATTGGCGGGCGATAATGGCGGTGGCTTCGATGGGTACACCTTTGGTTAACAAGATTTTGTCACCGGGATTGGCACCGCGTGGTGTGATAAGTTGGTCCTTTTGTACTTCTCCAATCATCGTAGCGACCAAAATTGGCCGGGGTAAGTCATAGGTGATCTCGCTGTGGCCGCCAATAACCGAAACCCCAATTTCTCGACAAGCTTTATAAACCTGGGAAGTGATCTGGTCAACCAAATCGGGAGTAGAACTGTTATCAGGGAGCAATAAGGTGACCAGCAGCCAGCGCGGCGTGGCACCGGTCGTAGCGATATCGTTAGCGTTTACCTGGACAGCATACCAACCGATATCATCAGTAGCGAAAGTGATAGGATCTGATTTGAACACCAATAAGATCGAGCCAAATTCCACCACAGCACAATCCAATCCGATACCTGGACCGAGGAGCACTCGGGGGTCAATGGTCGTTTCCTGAGGAAGTATCTTCTTCAGTATGTCAAGGGGAAGTTTACCAACTGGGAGATATTGCATTATCGCTGCTTGCTCGAGGGATAATTACGGATAGAAGGGGATTGTTGAAAAGGCGCGTTTATATCTGCTGACATGATTTCAAACCGGGAAGGCGAAGGTTCTTGCTTGCGCTCTTAAACAGGGTTTTCGATCGTTCTATTTTATTGTAAGGTCAGCGGTGAGATCAGGCAGGTAAGGAGAATCTCGGAAACGCTATTCTTCAGATTCGAGTTTGAAAATTTTATCACCAGGCCTCACGCGACGATCGACTTTCATGGCGACTTCCTGTTCAGGAGCAGCTTCTTCAATTGATTGGTGCTCGATCTCCAAAGAGGTAACAGTTTGGTTAAAATCCGTCGACCTGCCCAGGAAGTGGACTGTGTCGCCGAGATGAATCGCACCGGTGAGTTGGATGACTGCCACGCTGATCTTGCCGTAAAAGTGGGTGACATTACCTATACGTATCCCTGACATAACTATTCGCTCCTTTCGATCTGTTGAAATGAAGCAAGGTTTTCCAAACCTTGTGTCTATCTAAACAATCATGATAAGAATATGAATAACGATTGAAGCCAAACTTCGGTGAGTTTGCAGAGGAAATAAATGACCATCTGGCAAAGAGGCATATTGTGAATCCGAATCAGAACATAGCATAGCAAAAAAGCTTACCGTAGGCAAGTATAAAAGGTGGGATTAATCCTTTGAGAGGGGTTCTGCTTATCCGGTTGGCATTATAGCTGTGACCTCGATTCCTAACAACAAATCTGGGCTGAGGGTGGCTCTGACTGCCACTATCCGGCAGTCTACTCCTTTTCGATCCCGGATGACCCGTTAACACGAACACTCATAAGAGACCCCGCTCTTTTCCAGGTGGATGGTCAGAAGCTGGGGTTTTGTACATCGCGACGTTCTTGAAAGGGATCAAGGCTAGGATGACGGCATGTTCGTATAGTCCAATCCGGTCGATGACGTTGTCAGTCAGCAGGCCAACCGCGCCATTTTTCCGTTTAGAATTTGATTCATTAAACACAATATCGTCGGCTTCACCAAGTTCTTTTCCCATTCTAACCAAGGAGGCCACTTTTTCTGGCAAGAAAAAGGTGCCCGTCCGACTTTTACCCGCTAATTCTTCCGAGAGAATCACGATCCAGGCGTAGGCGCTTAATTCTCCATTTTCGTCTTCTACGCCACCTTCAATCCCGACCCAAAAGTCTGCTCCTGGTGATTCCTGGGAAGCATTGTGCGCTCTGGTCTCAGCTCCTGCAAGGGTTTCGCGGTCCGAGGAGGGTTGAAACTTTACACCTGAGGGCACGGAGATAGATTCGACCCTGAATGTATCTTCAGGAAACATCCTCCTGAAGCCATTCAAGGTAGCTTGAATCTTGGCGGGGTTTTGAGAAGCAACCGCGATGGTTTTCATCTAATCTTTCAAGCTGCTTTCTTTTGGACTGTTTGGTAAATCCAACGAGCTTGCCAGAACGATTTTTTCATCCATAAATGCAGCTACTCGATTTCTTCCCGCCTCTTTGGCTGTATATAAGGCTTTGTCAGCAGATGTGATAAGTTCATCGGGCAGACTGACGCGCGCCATCGACCAAGTAGCCAGCCCGATGCTGACGGTCACGGAAAGAATTTGTTGCCCCCAGTTAATTTGGCTTATTTTCATCATACGGCGTAATCTTTCTGCAAGGATGGCATAATCGTTTAGCCCGGTTCCTGGGGCGACCACCATAAATTCTTCACCTCCAAAACGACACACGATATCGCCTGAGCGTATGTTTGCTTCGAGCTTGTTTGCCACCATTCTAACATTGCATCTGTTGGTGAGCAGTTCAATAGTCTCACCGATATCTCCTTACAACAGCCCGGCTTTTGCATTACATGATTTCACCATGAATTCGAGCAGGTTCTGTGAAATCTCCTCAAGTTCTACGCTAGTTGATAGTCGGGCGTGCAAATGGCGAGTGGTTTCTTTGGACAGTAGTAAATTCCGGAATACGCTGCGTGTAACAGTCGGTTGATCAAGATAAGCTTGATTTCGTGCGGGAGTGTAATCCATGGCTAAATCCTCTCCGGGTTGTTTTGGGAAAGTCGAGTGAATGTGACCAAAGGGGAGATATGAACCAGATTGGTCAGGGATATGGATATGGGGGACTGGTTGGGGGAGCTTCTGTCGGGGGTAGATTGTCACCCGCTCCCGTCTCGGGCTTTTCTGTCTGGATGACCGTGGGGGGAGGTAAGACCGGCGTCCCGATTTGTTCCTCGAATATCAATTGGTCATTACCTTCCATATAGAGCTTGAGAAGGGCATATTTTCCGCTCCCGGGTGAAGTTCCATTACAATACAACCGGTCGGGGTACTGAGTTAAAACTTTGCAACGATAAGGTAGGTCATTGACTGTAGCTCTAAAGTTCCCTTCCACCTTGCCCGGCATTTGGATTGTAATCAACAACTGGTTGTTATCCAGATTGCTCAAGGCATAAACGCTGGCAGCGATCTGATCCGATGCAGGTGAGGAGGTCTCTGCTGTTGAACTCGGTTGAGGGACAGATGTTGCTGTCTGCGAGGGAGCTGGTAGGGCAGTTGGTACAGTGGTGATTTGGGGAATCTCGGTAGGGGTTGCTGAGGGAGCGGCTGCCATAGTTTGGGCGATGGCTGTTTGGATAGAAGCGTCGCTAGGAGTACCCATAGCAAAGCTGCACCCAGAGGTCAGGATTAAACTGAAGATGATAAATATGAAGAATATTTTCATGAGATTGCCTCATTTCTTTAGAGCTCGATAGGTTTTAGGTTGTGTGAACATGATTGGCCGGATCGAAACCTGGTTCTAATGGAGCAACCAAAACAAAGTCGGACAATTTGCGATATTAATGTCACTCTAAGCTGCCTAAGGAAGCGAAGAGTCCATGTTACGACCGTTTTAATCGAGCAATTCAGGGATTCTTCGGTCGCTTTGCTCCCTCAGAATGAAACCTTGCCATGTCAATTGTACGACTTCAGTCTGATTCGTCAATTAGATCGATAAATCTTCCCAGGGAACTATAGGGGCAATACAAGCCCTATAAGGAAGCTAGCAAGGTTTAACACCAGACTTAAACCCATAGCTTCTGGAAATGGGATTGATTTGCGTTTGGTAAGAAAAAGCAGGAGTCCTTCCACTAACCAAATGAATATTTGCATAAAGATGGACGCCAGGAAATCTGGGCTGCCTACCCCTGAAACCAATACCAGCCACAACGCGGGCGTTGTCAGGATGTTGATGAGTAAAACAATGGTCGCCAGGGTGAGTACCGATCGCCTCCGCCAGAAAGCGTAGATAGCGGCGAGAGCAACTTCAACGACTATTACTGCTGGTAGGGACAGAGAGACCAGGGTAGTAACGGCAACAATAGGTAATGACACCAGCCAGGTGGCGATGAATAAACCCCGAGAACCCTCAAAAGAAGCCATATTCTTGCTTTCCCTCATGATTAAAAACAGCAGGATAGCCAACAATCCGGAGTATAGCAAGCCAGCGGAGCAGGCAAGCAGGAGTGTACCGGTAAGACTCATAATCTGGAGTTCAATTTTGTGAGGGGCGCTCGATAATCATTCAACTTGTGCGCAGGCAGGTCCCTGTGAAAGCAGCTTCCGTATAAACGGTTGAAGGACGGATCAATCCGAGATTTTGATGATCAGTTTTTCAGGGCGATCAACCGAGTTTTTATATTAGTTGGTTACGAGGGGTTAATATCCAATACAGCTGCGCCCTCAAATTTCCCTTCCCGCAAATTTTCCAAAGCTTCGTTGGCATCCTCCAGGGAGAAGGTGTGCACCTGGGTTTTTACTGGAACTTTGGGGGCGATCATTAATAATTCCTCGCCGTCCTGGCGAGTAAGATTGGCAACCGAACGAATCACCCTTTCCTCCCAAAGAAGATGATATGGAAAGGACGGGATATCGTTCATGTGAATACCCCCGCAGACGATAGTGCCGCCTTTGGTTGTAGCTTTTAAAGCCTCGATCACTAGCGAACCTACCGGGGCAAAGATGATAGCTGCGTCTAATTCATCAGGTGGCAGCTCAGTAGAATCGCCTGCCCAA